>Ga0209269_1000083_pt1 | contig 163062 bp, 159 predicted proteins | sample MTBAKMMethaMetaG_FD_187455 | JGI IMG/M metagenome (GOLD analysis project Ga0209269, IMG submission 187455) | Enrichment culture microbial communities from Arthur Kill intertidal strait, New Jersey, USA, that are MTBE-degrading - MTBE-AKM (Arthur... | ecosystem: Environmental > Aquatic > Marine...
CATCCCCGCGCATCGCGTCCTCCACATACGTGATTTGCAGGGATATTCTATCAAACGCGGCATGCTGAAGCACGCCGTCCGCGCTCAAGATGTGAGGGCGGGGCGGCGTATTTCAGCAGCCTGCTAGCCCGCCCGCCTACTCGTACATCTTCTGGAGCAGCGCGTTCGCCAGTTCGGCGCCGAAGGCGGCAGGATCCTCAGTGTAGACGTCCGGGGCCCAGTCGACGCGGATCACCGCATCGCCCATCGTCCATCCTTCGGGCATGGTGATGGCGGCGGTGCCACTTCCGCCCGACGAGGTCTCCGTCGAGTCCGCGTCTGAGGACGAGCCGCAGCCCGTCAGTGCGAGGGACACGGTGAGGATGAGCGCTCCGAGGACTACGAGTCTGTGCAAGGTCACGACCTCTGTTCTGCCAGTAGGTGCGAGGATGATAACCCCCGTGACGGTCAGTCCGGCCCGCGCGGCGGCTCCGCCGCGAACGCGGGCCGGTTCTCGTCCGCCAGCCGCTCCAGATCCGCCTGCGGCGGCATGTCCCCGGCCGCCTTGAGCCGGTTCCACGCCCTGTAGAGGACGGGCGCGGCCACGAGCAGGCCCGTGATGGCGACGATGCCGGCAAACGTGAGCACCCGCCCCGAGATCCGTGCGTACATCAGCGGCGCCGTCAGCGAGCCGAGCAGGCCGGCCAGCTGCATCGACGTGGCCTCCACCCCCGTGACGGTACCGAGCCAGCGCTGCGGGCTCACCTGGATCAGGAACGCCTGCTTGGCGGGGTAGGAGAAGGCGATCGCGAAGCCCTCGAGCACGTTGACCACGATGAGCGCCACCAGGTCGGTGGAGAGCCCGTAGAACATCCACGCGAGGCTGGAGAGGGCGTACCCGACGACGAAGAGCCAGAAGCGGCTGTAGCGGTCGGCGAACATGCCGCCGACGAAGCTCAGGAGCATCGGCACGCTGAACGCCACCCACGTCATGCTGATGTACGTCTTGGAGGCGCCGAGGTGGGAGAGGTAGAGGCTCCACACCACGTCCCAGGCGCCCATGGCGTAGTGACTGGTGAAGGCGATGAGGACGAAGGCGAGGATCGGCGGCGTGAAGATCGCGCGGTACTGCTTGAGCGCCGCGCGCCACCCCGCGTTGGCCTCGCGATCGCGGCGGCGCTGCGTGCGCCGCGACTTCAGCGCCGCCGGCTCGCGCACGAGGAGCGTGATCGCGACCAGCGCGACCCCGGAGAGGATCGCGCCGAAGTAGAAGATCGCGTAGAACCCGCTCGTCCCACCGCCGCCGAGGGCGTAGAGCGGCGCAGCCAGAGCCGGGCCGACGATCAGCCCGCCGAACTGGGCTGTGGTCAGGAACCCGTAGGCCTTGCTCCGGTTCTGCTCGGTGGTGATGTCGGCCACGAACGACTGGGCCGCCGGGCCGAACGCGGCCGTCCCCATGCCCTCGAGCAGGCGAAACAGGATGAACCAGTAGGGGTCGGTGGTGGTCGTGAAGAGCAGCAGCGCGAGCGTATACGCGACGGCGCCGCCGATCATCACCGGCTTGCGCCCGATGATGTCGCTCAGCCACCCCAACGGCGACGAGAACAGGAGCGTACCCACGTAGAACATCGCCGCGATGATCGCCCAGAGCGTCATCGAGGTGTGGGCCTGCTCCTCGAGGAAGAGCGGGAGGTACGGGATGATGGCGCCGAAGCCCGCCCAGACGACGAACTCGGACGCGCTGATCACGCCGAGCTGCATCCAGCTCGTGCGCGGCGTGCCCACAGGTGTAGTCGTCTCAGTCTCGTCAGGGGAGGTCATGGCTTCCTTGCGTCTGCCCTCGGGTTAGACGAACGGTCCCACCCCCGTTCGTCGCCCGCCGGCCCTGCGTCAGGCTATCACCGGGGCCCGGGCGCGGCCGCCCCCGCACGCGGAGCCGACCGGCCTCCGCGTCAGGAGTCGCGGACCTCGCGCGAGAGAAGGCCGACGAGGGCGGACAGCGCGACGATCGCGCCGGCGGCGATGAAAAGTACGCGCACGTCCATCACGCTCGCCAGAGCTCCCGCGGCGAGCACGGAGAGCGCGTAGACACCCTGCGTGATCGTGAACCTGGTTCCGAGCACTCGTCCCCGCATACCGTGCGGCACGACCTGCTGCAGGTAGGTGTCCACCGAGATGAGCACGGAGGCGTTGGCGATCCCGAAGACGGCCAGGGGGACGGCGGCGACCCACACGGAGTCCGTGGTCGCCACCAGGGCGAGGCAGGCGCCCATGAGGGCCAGCCCCGCGATCATGAGCCTGCCCTTGTGCACCCGGGTCGCGAGGGCGACCAGCGCCAACGAGCCGATCAGGAAGCCGGCGCCGACCGCCGCCTCGAGGGCGCCGAAGGCCGCCGCGCCGCCGTCCAGCACCCGCACCGCAAAGAGAAAGGTGAGCGGGTATGCGGCGCCGAGCCCGGCCACGCAGACGACGATCATCAGGGTATTGGCACGCAGCCCGCGGTCACTCCCGAGGATCCTGAACCCCTCGCGCAGTTCGCTCCAGAAGCTGCGCGCGGCCCGCTCCGCTACCGCGCGCCTCGGCGCGCGGTAGCGCATCAGCAGCAGCGCCGCCGCCGACACGGCGAAGGTGGCCGCATCGAGCTGGAACGCGGCCGTCGTGCTCACCGCGGCGAGGAGCAGGCCGGCGAACGCCCAGCCCAGGATCTCGGTGAGATTCTCCCCGGTGGACAGCAGCGAGTTCGCACGCAACAGTCGGCCAGGCGGCACGATCTCCGGAAGGATCGCCATCTTGGCCGGGTCGAAGAGCACTCCTGCTGAGGCGATGGCGAAGGCCAGCACGAACACCGCCGGTAGGGATCGCGCGGCGACGAGGGGGACGCAGAGGACCAGGGCCGCGCGGAGGAGGTCCATGGCGATCATGAGCCGGCGCTTGTCGCGCCGATCCACGGTCACGCCGGCAAGCGCGCCGAACAGCACGTAGGGCAGCGTGTAGATCGCGAAGACGGCGCCCGTTCCGAGGGCGGAGCCGGTGCTCTGGTAGACGAACCAGGGGAACGCCAGCGCCGCGAGCCGGTCTCCGATCTGCGAGACGAACTGCCCCACCCACAGCAGCAGAAAGCTGCCGTTGCGATGGAGAGGTCTGGACTGCTGCGTCTCTGAGGCGACGGCGTTGGCCTCTATCGCTCTTCCCCCCGGATCGCGTCGTGTCCAAGGACCGGACAGTGCCCCGCGCGAACGCGGCCCTGACATCAGCGGCCGCGTCCCCGAAGCCTATACCAAGAGGGTGACGATGTCGCCGTGCGTCCCCGCTCGCTCGTGCCCCTTCCCGGAAGTGTTGTCCATATTGGCAACTTCGGGCCGGTGACGTTGCACCATATGTCCAAAGCAGGAGGCTGGGCGAGCCCGCACCGGCGTCCGTAGAGTCACGGCACGCAATCGTCAACCATTGTCTATCGGCAGATGGTTGAAGAACTTTAGAACCCTTGGAGGGGACATGCGCTTCGGTGGAAAGATGCACATCAAGTTCGGCGGGAAGATGCACATCAAGTTCGGCGGGAAGATGCACTGAAGGCGGCCACCGTTCAACTGAGGTAATGCCATGAGCAAGAAGATCGAGAAGACGCTGGCCTCCCTGCTGTTCGCGCTCGTCACGAGCGGCGGCGGCAGCAAGATGCACTGAGCCCTCAAGCTCCGTTTGATCGGTGCCGATAGACGGGGCACAGCAGACCCCGAGAGGTACCGTGGCACCAGCTGAGCGTGACTATCGCGTTCTGACCGTGGGCCTGGCGCTGTGCGCTGGGCTCGCTGTCGCGTACGCAGTCCTCTTCCCGGGGCCCATCCCCCCATCCACGGCGCTCATCAGAGACGCCATTGTCTTTGCTGTGCTCGCCATCATCGCCGACGAGATGGCCGTCGAGATTTCCGACCGCGTGACACTGGCGGCCTTCAACCTCCCCATCCTGCTGGCCATCATGTTCACTGGGCGGCTTCCCGCGATTGGTGTGGCAGTTGCCGTGGGGCTGTGGGGCGCTTGGCGTGAGAACTCCCGGGAAGTCGTTGTCTACAACACGGCCAACTTCATCGTTGCCGTGTTTGTTGCGTCACTGGCGTTTGACACTCTGATGGGTCCTCTCGGTGTACACCTCGACCAAGTAACGATTGGCCTCATTGCAGCGGGGGCGGTCGCGGCGGTCTGTTTTGAGGCCACCAACCTGTCGCTCTTGAGCCTGGGCATGAGGATCAAGTACCGCCGCGCCTTCCGCGCCTTCTGGCGTGAGGAGATGCCGCCGTTCCTCCGGTCACTGGGAGTGCTGCTGTTGCTGGGCCTGGCGATCGCCGCGCTCTACGCGGCCGCCGGCATCATCGCCGTGGCGCTGTTGTTCGTGCCCCTGTTCGCCAGCCAGTACATGTTCAAGCTCCTCGTCAGGGAGCGGGAGCACGTAGCCCGTCAGACGGAGCTGAGCGACCAGTACCTCGAGATGAACATCGGACTTGCTGCGGCGATGGTCGTCCTGCTCGACAGCAAGGATGAGTACACGGCGCAGCACTCCGCAGCGGTCGCGATGTACTGCCGCGACATGGCCAACGCGATGGCGATGCCGGAGGAGGAGGCGGAGGCCCTGCACTTCGCCGGCCTCCTGCACGACCTCGGCAAGGTAGGCGTGCCGGATGCGGTCCTACGCAAAGCCAAGTCATTGGATGAAGACGAGTGGGAGTTCATCCGCCAGCACCCGGAGAAGGGTGCGGAGGTGCTGTCTCATCTGGCGGCCTACCAGGAGGTGGCGGACATCGTCCGTTACCATCACGAGCGGCTCGACGGCAGCGGCTACCCGAACGGCATCCGCGGCGATTCCATCCCCGAGCTCAGCAAAGTGCTGGCCGTGGCTGACAGCTACCACGCCATGACGTCAGATCGGCCGTATCGCGGCGCGCGCAGTTCGTTCGAGGCGCTCAAGGAGCTGCGGATGATGGCGGGTACCACCCTGGACGCCGGCTACGTGGAGATCCTTGCGAAGGTGCTCCGCGACAAGGACCTCGCCTACCGCGACGGAAGTTCCACCGACTTCATGGGCGAGTACGAGCGCGGCCGCATTAACCTTCGCCTGCGCGGCCACGCCCTGGCCGACGTCAGCGGCCTCTCCGCGACGCGGCAGGAAGACCCAGCGGCAGGGTGACGAGCGCTCGTGCCGTGAGCGCGGCCGCCACCGCTTTGATGAGGTCGATCCACACGAACGGCACGATGCCCGTCAGCGTGGCGGCGTTCGGCGAAAGGTCGAGTTGGAGGGCGAGCCACGCCGCCCCGAGCACGTAGATCGGCGCCAGTCCGGCCACACCCGCCAGCAGTAGGCGAGGGAGTGTGCGTGCACTCGTCCCGGCAACGGCGCCGCTGACGACCACCGCCGCGAGAAAGCCCCAGAGGTACCCGCCCGTCGGGCCGAAAAGGGCGCCGAACCCCGAGCCCCCGCCGGCGTACACCGGCGCCAGCAGCCCCAGGACCAGATAGGCCGTTACGCTCAGCAAGCCGACGCGTGGGCCCAGCACCATGCCCGCGAGCAGAATGACGTAGACCTGCAGCGTGAACGGCACAGAGCCCACGGGGATGGCCACGAAGGCGGAGACCGCGAGCAGCGCCGCGAACAGGGCTGCCACGGCGATCTCTCTGGTGGTGAGCCGGGACAATCGTCAACCTCTCTGGGGTGCACAGAGGTGACAATGTACCGGCTGCCGGGGCGGTGGTCAAACCGCCCCGGGCCCGGTCGACCGGCGGCTACTTGTGCAGGGTCACGTCCCCAGAGTGGAAGCTGCGCACCCGGCGGTGCGGCAACTCGACGAGCAGGGCGCCGCGGTCGTCGATGCCGGCGGCGGCGCCCACCACGGGGCCCTCACGGGTCTCGACGCTGATCGTGCGCGCCAGCAGGTAGTCGCGCTCGCGGAATGCCGTCAGAGCAACGTCGAAGCCCACGCGCAGGGCCGCCTTGTACTGCGCCTCAAGGCTCAGCAGCAGGGTGGCGAGGACGTCGCTGCGGTCAACGAGTTCGCCGCCCGCCATCTTGAGGGAGGTGGCGGTCCTCCGGAGGGCGACGGGCAATTCGCTGAACTCGGTGTTGACGTTGAGGCCCATGCCGAGGACGACCCAGTCGACCTCGTCCGCCTCGCCGGCGACCTCCATGAGGATGCCGCCGGCTTTGCGGTCGCCGATGAACAGATCATTGGGCCACTTGATCGCGACGCGTGCCGGCACGTGCTTCTCGATGGCTTCGGCGGCGGCGACGGCGGCGACGATGGTGAGCATGTGAGCCTGGCTCATCGGCAGCGAGGGGCGGAGGATCACCGAGAAGAGGAGGCCCTTGCCGGCCGGTGATGTCCAGCGCCGCCCGAGGCGGCCGCGCCCGGCGGACTGCACCTCGGCCACGACGACCGTCCCCTCGGGCGCGCCTTTGAGGGCGAGAGCTTTGGCCTCGAGGTTGGTGGACTCGATCTCGTCGTGATAACGGAAGGAGTGGCCGAACATGGTGTTCTCGGTCCGCTGGGTCACGTGGCCCATGGAGAGGCGCGCGGGCTCGTCCTCCAGCCGGTAGCCACGCCGCGACACCCCGAGGATGCGGTAGCCCCGCTTGCGCAGCGACTTGACGTGCTTGTGAACGGCGTTTCGGGAGATGCCGAGCACGTCGCTGATCGCCTCGCCTGAGACGAAGTCGTGGTTGTCGCGCAGGATGTCGATGACGGTCTTCTTGCGCTGGCTCATCGCGGCGGACTCTACGTAGGTGACCGAGACTGACGTCTCCATAGCCTTCTCCTTGGCGAGTTGATGGTGCGGAGAGGCTAGTCGCGGAGCGCCCGGGTGGAATCATACCCAGGGTTGATTGTGAGTCACGTGGGAGGGTGGAGACGTGGGTCTTTCGATCGGCCTGATGTCGGTCCGAAGACTCCGCTGAGGCGCTGATACTCGAGGACCGCCCCAAGACGCCTGGTCTGACCCAGCTTGCGCAGGATGTGGGTGACATGCGACTTCACCGTCGGGAGCGCGATGAATAACACCCGGGCGATCTGCTCGTTGGAGTTCTCTTCCGCCATCAACTCGAGGACTTGGCGCTCTCTGGGGGTCAGCTCGTCGAGAGCGCCAGGGGTGGCTCCGGCAGGTCGGGTCGGCTTCTCGGCCGATTGCGGGGCGTGCGTCCCTCCTCCAGAGCTGACCAGGTCGATCCACGTACCGACCTGCGAGGGGCAGAGTTCCCTGAGAGTCCTCGAGAAATCGGCGAACGCCCAGTGATGACTCAGAGCCTGAACGAGCGCCGGCCCCAAGCCGTTGCTCTTGTGTCGGCGCAAGATCAAACTCGCGAGCTCAGGTCGAGGACCAAGTTCCTGCGCCAAGAGGTTGACGTGCCCCAGCTCAAGCTGCGATGGCAAGCACTTCTCAAGAAGCTTGACTACCTTGGCGTGGTCCCCTTGCTCGTGAGCCAGCTCAGCCTCAAAGAGCAGCGCCTTGGCCTCGACGAAGCGCAGACCAGCCTCGCGAGCAGAGGTCGCAATCCGGGCGAGTTGGTCGCTACTCTCTCGGCCGAGAAGGCCTTCAGAGAAGCTGAGATTGGCGAGCGTGTTCAGAGCGAGGTAGGGATCGCTGGCTCCGGATGCCAGCTCGACGGCGGCGGAGGTCGGGGCGATGCTTACGTCAATGCTTCCCATGCGCCGGAGCACCGTGCCTTGGTGGCAAAGGGTGAACGCGTGAAGCCAGCGGTCCTGTGTCTCGCCGCTGCCAGCGCAGAGCATCTCGAGCGCGGAAAGGGCAGCGCGCCAATCTCCCTGGGCTGCAGCGAGGCAGGCTCGGCTGTCCTCGATCATCCGCGCCGGCAGCGCGTGCCCGAGATCTGCCGCGCTAAGCGCAGCCTCACTCAGGTGCCCTCCAGCCAAGTCGTGCTGCCCCAAAGCCGTTTCGATCATCCCCCGCATGTTCAGGGTGGCTGAACGCTGCGCGGCTGCCCTAGTGTCATCGAGGCAAAGCCGAACGAGGCGATGTGCTAGGAGCATGTCGCCCTGATAGTAGGCGGCGTATGCCCTCAGGGCCTGAGCTCGCGTCACTTCCTCGGGCTTGGCTCCCCTCAGGTGGGGCTCAGCTCTCAGTGACGCTGAGGTTGCATCGTCCCACAATCTCAGGTCCACAGCTGCCGACATGAGGCTAAGGAGAGTGTGCAGTCGTTCGGAATTCGTCGTGGCATGCGCCAAGGCACGATGGCACGTCGACATGCACGCCGTCGAGTTGCCCGACCAGAATTCCGCCCACTCCATGATGGATAGCACTTGATACAGGCCGTTGTCCTGGTGAGCCTCGGATAGAGCCGCTTCCGCGGAGTGAAGATCCGCCAAAGCACCTGCGAATCTGCCATCCCGAGTGGCCAACACCCCGGCGACAACAAGCGCCCAGGCATGGCCATGTTCGCGGGATGGGGCGAGACCTTCGGCCCAGTGCTCGAGCTGATCATACGAAAGGCGCTCAAGGAGGCTCTCGCCGCCGCGGGAGATCACGCCCAGAGCGAGTTCGAGCTCGTTGGCGCCCAGCAGAAGCTCGACGGCAGCAGGTCGATCTCCGCAGGCCTCGAGTGCGGCGGCTGTCTCGCGCTGCAGTGCCTTGAAGGCGGTCTCGCCCTCTTCCTGCACAAACCGCTGTCTCAGAAAGTCACGCAGGAGGTTGTGGTAGCGGTACGTTCCCTGCTGCCCGGCCTCGAAGGTGAACACGTGGTTGCGGGCGAGGAAGTGGAGATGGCGGGAGGCGCTGCTTTCCCCCAGGAGTCGTTCGGCCAGCTCTCCGTGGACGTGATCCAGGCAGCAGGTGCGGAGGAGGAAGCGCTGCACCTGGGTCGATTGCCGCTGGAACACCTGTTCGGCCAGGTAGGAGAAGACGTCGCCGCGCAGGCGGGGGTCGCCGAGGGCGACTTCCAGCGAGCCGACGTCGAGCCACGCGAGCGCCATGCCGGCGAGCACGACACTCGCCGGCCATCCTTCGGTCAGTGCCAAGAGGTGCCGGACGTGCTCGGGATCGTGGCGCTTGCCCGACCTTTGCCGCAGGATCTCGGCGACCTGCCCGGCGTCGAACAGCAACAGGTCGCGCGGGATGCGCGCCACCTCTCCTCCCAGCCTGAGCTTCTCCAGCCGGAACGTCGGCTCGTAGCGAGTGAGAACGACGAAGCGCATCGTCTCCGGGCAGTTCTCCAGAAGATACCCGAGGACGTCATCCATCGCGGGCGAGTCCATGGTCTCGTGGTAGTCGTCGAGGACGATGTGCCCCTGTTGGGTCACGACGCGGTCGCACTCAGAGCAGAACCGGGCCGCCAGCGCCTCGGGCGGCACTTCCAGCACTGGTCCGGCTTCGAGTTCGCGGAGCAGGTCCTCACCGAATCCGGGATGCAGCCTGCGGACGGCGCGAGTCATGGCGGCGAGAAACGCGAGCGGGTCGCGATCGAGGACGTCGAGCTTGTACCAGACGGTCCGGTGGCCGCAGGCATCCAGCGCCGCGGCAGTGGTGGTTGTCTTGCCGTACCCGGCAGGAGCACATACGACCGTGAGCCGGCTGAGGAAGGCGGCGGCGAAGAGCTCTGCCGCGTCGGAGCGCAGGCTCACGCTGTCGAGGTGAGGCCGGAGGTACTTGGCCTCGATAGCTACTCGACTTGCCTTCTGCGTTCGCACGCGCGCCCTCCGTGACGCAGTTCGCCTCGTCAGGGACGGCTACTATAGCAACGATACGCCCTGCAGGTCAGTAGCTTTGGGACGCTCGAGGTAGACGATCGGTGCACTTACGTTGACGCGGGGGGCCGGGGAGCAAGATCTTCTTGGATGCTCCCCGGCCCCCCGCGTCTGCTTGTCCGCCGGGGGGACGGCTTTGTGTCAGGCGGTCGTCGTCAGACGGCCACCGCGAGGGTCTCGATGGCCGGCGCGGTCTCGACCGGCGCGATGAGCGGCACGCGGATCTCCAGCAAGCAGCCGGCGTAGGCGGTCTCGAGCACCTCGAGGTCCACCTTGCGCGGCAGCGCGACGTCGCAGGCCAGGTCCATGGTGCGGTCGGCTCTGCCGCGGATCTTCAGCACCTCGCCCTCGGCGCTCAGGTCCACCTCGCCGGACTCGAGGCCCGGGACGGTGACGGTGATCACGATCGCGGCGTCGGTCAGGTGCGCGTCGACCGGCTGAGAGCCGTGGCGGCTGTCGGTGGGGCGGAACTTCCACAGGCGGCCGCTGCGGTCGAATGTGAGGTTCAGATCGTGCTCGAGGAGCGCGGTCGTTCCGTACATGGTGTCTCCCTTGTGACTTCGCCGGCATGGCTCGCCGGAGTTCATTCTCAAGTGCTTGTACGTACAGTGTAGCCGTCTTGCACGATTGACAGTGGCACCCGGATGCACACTCTTTGCCTCTGAGGTGGGCAAATGCACACCAGTACGGGATCTGCGCGACGGCGGGCGGCGGGCGGCGGAGCCGCTCCCGCCTGCCCGGCCGGACCCCCGTACGCGCGACGCGGGGGCCGGGAGCGAGAAATCTCAGGGGGTGCTCCCGGCCCCGCGTCTGCTGGTCCGCCGGGGGGACGGCTTTGTGGTCGGGGGTCGTCGTCAGACGGCCACCGGCATGTGGGTCCGCAGGAAACTCGCCCATGCCATTGTGTCGCGCACGTCCTTGAACGTCATCCTCACGGCAGGCGCCATGGTACTGTAGTTCCATCGGAGCCACGATGGTGGCACCCCAGCGCACACTCCTCTGCACGGAGGTGGGCACATGCACACCACAGAATTCTTCGGGGCGAGCGCGTGAGCGACCCGGCGGCCGCGTCGTCGGGCGTCCTGACGGTGCGCGAGCTCCTGGAGCACTCCGGGCTCGGGCTCGCCGCCGTCACGGGCGACGTCGGGCTCGGCCGCACCATCAAGGGCGTGCACTTTTCGGACGCGGACGACCCGGTCCCGTACCTCACCAGCGAGAGCGTGCTCATCAACTCCGCGCGCATGTGGTACCAGGACCCGGCGCTCGGCGTCTGGCTCATCGACAGGCTCGCGAGCATCGACACCGCCGCCCTGGTTGTTGCGCTGGGCCACTTCCTCGACGAGGTGCCGGCCGAGGTCGTGGAGCGCGCCCGGGAGCTCAGGTTGCCCGTCCTCACACTCCCGTCCGGCGCCAAGACGCGGGAGACGCTCGCCTACGTCTACCACGCGCTCTCGTCCGCCGACCTGCACCAGCTGCGGCGGACCGTGGCCATGCAGAACGACCTGCTCGACCTGCTGCTCGCGGAGGCCGGCGTGGACGAACTGCTGGCCAAGGTCTCCTCGCTGCTCGGCATGCCCATGCTGCTGCTGGACGGGACGGGCTCCGTGGTGACCACCCACCGCGTGACTGAGTCCAGGGGGCGGGCGCGCGAGGTGTGGGACGTCTGGGCCGGGCTCACCGACGCCAACGCGCTCGGCATCGTTGAGACCGGCGGGTCGCGGTACTTCTGCCGCGAGGTCCTGCTGTACGGCAAGGTGGAGCGTCTCGTGGTGGCCCAGGCCGCGCCGGCCTCGAGCTCGGTGTTCGTGGACATGGCGCTCTCGTTCCTCCAGCGGCTGATCGCGCTGGACCTGCTCAAGCGTCGCGACGAGATCGTCGCCACGCGGCGCCTGCGCCGCCGGCTGCTGCGCGACCTGCTCACCGGCGGCGGGACGGAGGACGAGCTGACGGCGCTCGTCTCCGAGCACGGCGTGGACCTGCGGAGGCCCTGGCGGGTGGCCATCTGCGAGTTCGGCGACCGCCAGGGCGGCCGCCGCGGCGCCGGGCTCGAGGACGCGGTGGTGGAGGCGGTCGACACGTACTGCGGCGACCGCCTCATCGCGTTCCTCAGCCGGCCGCGACGGACCTCCATCGCCATCCTGCTGCCCGACGGCTACCCGTCAGTCGGGGACGGCGGCGCCCGCGACCTGCTACTGGGCCTCAAGACCTTCGCCGCCGGCGATCCCTGCCGCGTTCGGCTCGACGTGGGAGTCTCGGGCGTCCACAGCATTGCCGGCGCCGGGCCCAAAGCGCTGCAGGAGGCCCTGGACGCCCTGGCTGCCGCCGTGCGCGGCGCGGACGCGGCCGGCCTCGTGCTCTTCGAGGAGCTCAGCGCCCGGTTCCGCCTGCTGCAGGGCCAGGACCCCGACGTGCTCGTCGACATCGCCCGACGCACGGTCGTCCCGCTGCTGGAGTACGACGCGCGGCGCCATACGCACCTGCTGGATACGCTGCGCACGCTGCTCGACAACCACTACGCCGTGCAGCCGACCGCCGAGGCGCTGTACATCCACCGCAACACCCTTCAGAAGCGGCTGCGGCGCATCGAGATGCTGCTGGACGTGGATTTCACCGACATCGACGACCTGATGGAGCTGTACCTGGGGCTCCGGGCGCTGCAGCTGGTGGGCGAGGCCAAGGCGCTGGGCGAGGCGCCACGGCGGCCGACCCGGCCGGCGCTCAGTCCAGGGGAGTGAGGAGCAGCTCGACGGCCTCGGCGGGCGTGGACGCCCGCCGCACTCCGTCGAGCTCGCCGCCCCCGGGCTGCTCGATCCGCCAGGTGTCGAGCAGGATCACGGGGCGGCCCAGGCTGCGCGCGAGGCCGATCTCGCTCAGCGTCCCCCACGCGCCGCCCAAGGCGATAACCGCGTCGCCGCTGGCCACAACGCTCAGGTTGCGCGCGTGGCCGATGGCGCTGCACACGGTGTAGGTGAGGTCGGGGGCGGCGCGTCTGCGATCGTCCTCCGGCAGGATGCCGATCGAGACGCCGCCCTCGCGCTTCACGCCGAGAGCGACTGCCTCCATGACGCCCCCGCGCCCGCCGCAGATGACGATGAGGCCGCGCTCCGCGAGGAGCGCTCCGAGCTCCTCGGCCTTCGCGGCCAGCTCCGCCGAGGCGCGGCTGGCGCCGATGACGCTCACGTACCGGGTCGCGCCCACGTCACCTCCTTCTCTCGACCGTCGCCGGCAGGCGGGTCCCGCCGCTGCCCCGACGCCGCAAGCGTATCGCAGGCAGTCGGGCGCGCACAGTAACGCCTGCCATCGTTGGGCCATCGCGGTATGCTGAAACCAGTGGAGGTCGACCTTGGGAGGGGAGAGCCGTGAACGGTGTCCGTCGCCTCACGATCGTGGGGCTTCTGGTGCTTCTGCTCTGTGCGTTCGCGCTGCCGGTCTCGGCCGGAGTGGCCGGAGCGAGTCCTGACTACGCGTCACTTTCGTTCGCCACTCGGAGCAGCGGGTGGGTCGCCGGCATCGACGACGCTGACTACGACACCAAGGTCTGGAGGACCTCGGACGGCGGTGCCACCTGGGAGCCCGTGGCGGAGCAGATCACTGTCGGAGCAGGCGTCGCCTGGGTGGCGTTCGCCGGCAAGACGGCCGGCGTGTGGGGCTACGGAGGTGTCGACTTCACGACCGACGCCGGCGACACTTGGCATCCCGCGCTCACCGTGGGCGGCATCTACAACGAGGCCGACTTCGCGAGCCTCACGCGCGGCTGGGCGGCCTGGTCCAACGGGACGTCGGAGTCGGGAGGCGGCATCGCCCGGACCAACGACGGCGGTGCCACCTGGACGGCGCAGCTGAGCAAACCGGGAGCCGACGGCTCGGGAGGCTTCTCCCGCGTGAGCGCTCCCACCACCAGGCGGTGCTACGTGCTCAAGTGGGGTCGCGGCGGCGGCGTGTACGCGACCGCCAACGCCGGCACGAAGTGGGTGCGGCGCCTCCTTCCCGCCTACAAGACCAGGTACCGGTACTATCGCGACCTCGACTTCCCGGCCGAGCGCACCGGCTGGGCTGTGGGCGACTCGGGGCGCATCGTGAAGACGGGCAACGCCGGCGTCTCGTGGATCAAGCAGCGGTCGGGCTGTTCGGCAAGGCTCACGGCAGTCGACTTCGTCGACACGAAGGTAGGCTACGTGGCCGGCGCGGGCGGCCGCGTGCTGAAGACGACGGACGGCGGCCGGCACTGGACGCGGCTCAAGACGGGCACGGCCAAGGGGCTCACCGCCGTCTGCTTCGTCGATCGCACCCGCGGCTGGGTGGCCGGGAGCGACGGCGTGCTGCTGCGCACGACGAACGGCGGCAAGACGTGGAACGGGCAGCACTGAGACCCATCTGAGCGCCAGGTGGCGGCTGCCGCGGGCGGCGGGTCGGCCTGGGGGCGGCCGCGTCAGTCTCGCGGGTGGCTTGGCGACGCGAAGCGGCCGCGCCCGGCCGCCTTGTCCTCGGCCTCGCGCCGCAGGCAGGCCCACGGGCGGCCGCCCGGCGAGCCGTAGTAGATCTGGAAGTCGGGGCGGTAGCCGCGGCTGCGGTAGAGTCGCGCGGCGACCTCGTTACCGGTGTCCACGCCGATCTCCACGTCCTCGATGCCGCGCCGCTCCAGCTCGGCGTCGACGGCGTCCATGAGCGCGCCGCCGATGCCGTCGCCGCGCTCCGCCTCGTCGACGCAGAGCGTGGCGAGCACGGCGTGCTTGTCGCCGGTGTACCAGACGGGGTCGGGACCTTCCACGCACGCGAACGCATAGCCTGCCACCCGCCCATCCCTGCAAGCGATCAGCACGAAAGCCTCGCCGGCCAGCTCGCGCAGCATCTCCGCGCGCTCGAGCGCCCAGGACTCGTCGGACGGCCGCACGGGGACGAGGCCGGCCGGCAGCGCCGCCACGTGATCCATCAGCTGCTTCCAGAGCGGGCCGACGAGCTCGATGTCGGTGGGGTCCAGCCGGTCGATGGTGATGTCTGCGTGCATGGCGACTCTCCTGCGGGTGCGAGTCCTGAGCCTATCGCAGGGTCGCCAGCGGGCGCACGCGCGCCGGCCGGCGGGAGTCAGGCCGGCGTGTCCGTCCCCCCGCGCAGCACCGAGCCCAACAGGGCCACGGCGCCGGCCTTGCTGAGCGGCTCGTTGAGGTTGCCGCACTTGGGGCTCTGCACGCAGCTGGGGCAGCCGCTCTCGCACGGGCACTCGGCGACGAGCGTGCGTGCCGCGACGGCGAGGCTCTCGAAGGCGTCGTAGCCGCGCCGCGACAGGCCGATGCCGCCTGGATAGCCGTCGTAGACGAAGATGCTCGGCGCATCGGTCTGCCAGTGCCAGGGCGTGCTGAGCCCGCCGATGTCCCAGCGGTCGCACATCGCGTAGAGCGGCAGCAGGGCGATCAACGCGTGCTCGGCGGCGTGCAGAGCGCCGGGAGCGACCGCATCGTCGGTCTCGATAAGGCCGGCGAGCGCGGCGTCGAGCGTGGCCTGCGGGACCACGAGCCAGAACGCCTGGGTGGAGAACGTCTGCTCGGGCAGGTCCAGGGTGGTCGTGTCGAGCACGTGACCGTCGGTCATGTCGCGGCGCTGGTAGGAGATCACCTGCTCGGTCACCTCGAGGTCGCCGGCGAAGAGGACGGCGCCGGGCAGCTCCCGCGAGTCCGCCTGCCCGGCCACCAGCACGTTCTTGTCGGTCTTGGTCTGCGTGTAGTAGCTGCCGTCGAAGTCGTCGACCATGACGGTCCGCGTCTCCAGGTTGAGGTGCTGCACGAGATAGCTTCGCCCGAGGTGCAGGTAGACGGCGCCGGGGTGGCAGAAGCGGAACACGCGCTCGCGCTCCACGGTGCCGATGACCTCGCCCTGACGGCTCTCCACGATCGCGAACTGCTCGTTGCTCGCCGTGCGCAGGCCGGTCTGGGAGGCGGGAGAGTACGGCCTGGACCACACGAGCCCGTCCTCGCGGCGCCGCAGCCGGCCGGCCTGGACGAGCCGCTCTGCCTGCAGCAGGCCCTGCTCGCCGAAGAAGGCCTCGTCGTCCGGCGTGATCGGCCGCTCGTACGCGGCCGCCTCCAGGTGGGGGCCGCTGATGTGCGGGTTGTGCAGGTCGATGACCGCCTCCTCGACGCCACGTCCCAGGAGGCGGTCGGGCTCGCGCATGAAGTACTGGTCGAGCGCGTCCTGGCCGGCGACAAGCACGGCGTAGCCGTGCCCGGCCCGGCCTGCCCGGCCCCAGCGCTGCTTCAGGCTGGTGACCGTGCCCGGGAATCCGGTCACCAGCGAGACGTCCAGGCTGCCGACGTCGATGCCGAGCTCGAGCGCCTGAGTGGCCACCACGGCGTCGAGCTCGTGCGCGAACAGCCGGCGCTCGATGTCGCGCCGCTGCTCCGGCGTGTACCCGGCGCGGTAGGGCTGGACCCTCGCGGCCTCGCCGCGCCGGCCGCGGTCCTCGAGGCGGCGGCGGACGTGCCCGTACACCAGCTCCGCCGCCTTGCGCGTCGGCGCGAAGGAGATCACCCGTGCCCCTGCGAGCACGCACTCGGCCGTCACGTAGCTCGCCTCCGCGAGGGCGCTCCGGCGCGCTCCTGCAGCGGGGTCCTCCAGGGGCGGGTTCCAGAGCACCACCGTCCGCTCCGGCCGCGGCGCCTGGTCCTCGTCGACGACAACGAAGGGGGCGTCGACGAGCCGCTCCGCGAATGCGCCGGGATTGGCAATGGTCGCCGAGGTGAGCACGAAGTGGGGGTCGGAACCGTACTGCCGGCACAGACGGCGCAGGCGGCGGACGACTTGCGCGACGTGGCTGCCGAAGACGCCGCGGTAGACGTGCGCCTCGTCCAGCACCACGTAGCGCAGCTGGTGGAGGAACTCCGCCCAGCGCTCGTGCCCGGGTAGGATGCCGATGTGGAGCATGTCCGGATTGGTGAGCAGGATGGTCGCAGTGCGCCGCAGGAACGGCCGCTGGTCCTGCGGCGTGTCGCCGTCGTAGATCGCCGGCACGACGCCGGGGACGTGGAAGCGGTTGAGCTTGCGTGCCTGGTCCTGGGCGAGCGCCTTGGTGGGGAAGAGGAATAGCGCTCGCGCCTGCGGGTCGGCGGTGAAGGCCTCGAGCACGGCGAGCTGGTAGCAGAGACTCTTGCCGCTCGCCGTCCCGGTGCTGATCACGACGCTCTTGCCGGCCGCCAGCAGGTCACGGGCGGCGGCCTGGTGCCCGAAGAGGGTCTCGACCCCGGCACCGAGCAGGGCCTCGTGCAGGGTCGCCGGCAGGTCCTCCGGCAGGCCGGCGACCCGGCCGCGCCGCGCCGCCTCGTGCGCGACGGTCACGATCTGCTCGTGTCCGCCGCCGACAAAGAACGCCTGCAGCGCCCTGGTGGCCTTGGGGGTCATGCCGGCGTCAGTGTCCACGCCGCCATCTTACGCCGCGGGCGCCCGGCGGCCTCCGCCCCGGCCGGGGCGGGGCGCTTCCCCTACGCAGAAGGGGCGCTCTCGCGCCCCCTGGTCCAGAACCGTCTGACTCCGGCTTCGCCTACCTGACCCGCCGCCCGAGGTCCAGGGTGAAGAACCACACCGCCCCGTCGATACTGCCGTAGCCGTCCTCGGTCTTGACGGCCCCGACACCGATGTCGCGGAACACCTTCGTGAGAATCACGGCCCGGTGGGCCTTGGACTTCATCCACGCCTTGACCACCATGTAGGGGCTGGAGTAGAGGCCGGCGCCGTAGTACAGGTTCTCGCCGGCCTTCCAGTAGCTGCAGCCCTGTCGCGCGTAGCCGTAGCGGACGATCCGAGACGACCACTTCTCTCCGTCGGGCGAGTTGTGGTCGAAGTACTTGCGCTGGCCCATGTCCGCGGAGTGGGCGCGAGACGCGGTGACCAGTTTGGTGTTGACGCGAAGCTTGGCCAGGCCGCGCTTGGCGCGCTGCTTGTTGATCTGGGAGACCAGCTGCCTTTCGTACTTGTTCAGGGAGATGGAGGCCAGCGCAGGCGCGGCAAGGAGTAGCGTGACCACGATGACCATGAGAAGGACGACGATGGATCTCGACGTCTTCAACGCGACTCACCCCCGAGCCCAGCACGGCTGTCGGTACCCGCTGCGGACCGTATGTGCGCGGTCCCTGACACAACTGGTATCGGGCGATGGGGAGGGGAGTTGAGGGGTGTCGGGCGGTAAGTATCGCCAGGCCTGACAACAGAGGGCGCAGGCGCGCCCAGGGGTGGTGCCTAGTCAGACACGACCTGGGAGCCGGCGGACTGGTCCTTGTCCGGCTTGTCGGGCTTATCCGGCTTCTCGGGCTTCTCGGGTTTGTCCGGCTTCTCGGGTTTGTCCGGCTTCTCGGGTTTGTCCGGCTTCGCCGGTTTGTCCGGCTTGTCCGGCTTGGTCTTCGTCGACGCCCCCTGGGCGCCACCGTTGCCGCCGGCGTTGCCCTTTGACGCCTTGTCCTTGGCGACGGCGCTGTTGCCGTGCTCGCCGCTCTTCGCCTTGCCCTTGTCGTTGCCCTTGGCTTTGTGCTTGTCGCGGGCGGCGGCGCTGCGCTCCGCGCCCTTGCCGCCGTTGGCGGCCGCTGTGGCCAGGCCGGGCGCCGCGGCCTTGTCCGCCTTGTCGCCGGCGCGCGCGTCCTGCCCTGCGGTCGCTGCCGTGGACGCGGGCCCGGCGTGGACGCTCGGCAGCAGGCCTGTCTCGTAGGCGGCGACACCACCGCCCGCGGTACAGGTTGCGGCGATGACGAGCGCCGCGACCTTCGCGCCGGCGATGCCCGAGACCTTGGTGATCAGCCCGCCGGCGGCGAGCGACAGTCCAGCCGAGGAGCCGGCCGTGACGCCGGCGCCGCCCGCGGCCGCGCCGGCGGAGCCCGCCAGCGCCGACCCGGCCGCCGAGGCCCCGGAGGCTCCAGCGCCCGTCGCTCCTGCCCCGGCGCCCGTCGCGCCGGCGCCGGCAGCGCCGAGCCCGCCGAACGGGAAGGCCCCTTGCAGTGCGGCCGGCAGTGGAACTTCGTGGAGGAGCAGCGCCAGGCCCACCGTGGCGGCGCCCCACGTGCTCACCGTCTTGCGGCAGGTCGGGCAGTGCTCCGCGTGCGCCAGGACGCGCCGCCGCTCGTCGCCGCGGAGCTCTCCACCCACCGCGCCTGCGGCAGCGTCTCTCGCCACCGAGCACGCGGCGACGGGGAGCTCGCTCGTGAGCTGGGCGTAGTGAGTCCGGAACGACTCGCGCGCCCGGAACAGCAGCGTCTCCGTCGCTCCTCGGGATATGCCCAGGATGCCGGCGATCTCGTCGTGCCGGAGCCCGTGGATGTCTTTGAGGACCAGCACCGTGCGGTGCCGCTCCGAGAGGTCACCCAGCGTCTCCTCGAGCAGGTGGCTGAGTTCGGCCTGCTCGAACGTGTCTACCATCGTCGCGCGCGTGTCCGTGACTACGTCGTCGATGTCCCGGTGGACCTTGCGCCTGCGCAGGTGGTCGTAGCAGGCGTTGATGGCGACCCGGTAGAGCCACGGCTTGAGCTGGATGTCGGTGACGCGGGATCCCGGGAGCCGCCTGTAGACCTTGACGAAGACATCCTGGGTGATGTCGCGCGCGTCCTCCGGCGACTGCAGGATCCGCAGCGCCAGGTTGTAGATGCGCGAGCGGTACTGCTCGTACAGCTCTTCGAAGGCATCCCGGCTGCCCGCGCGCAGCGCCTCGACGAGGGCCGCGTCGGGAGTGCCGTCGACCCCGAAGCTTCCCCCTCCGGGCACGACTGGAACGATGGTGGCCATATACGCATTGTATCGGCAGTCCGCAAGATTGCTACAGTTCACGACAGCGAGAACTTGCGCAGGGACTCGTGCCGCGCGGCTTGCGGCTCGCGGCCGGGCGATGTAGCTTGGCTGGTGACATGCACACAAGCCCGGCCAATCAGCGCCGTCGGCAGCAGGGCCGTCGGCGCAATCAGATTCGCCGCCGGCGTGTGGTCGCGCTGGTCGTCTTCGTGACCCTCATCTTCTTCGCAGTCTGGGTCGCGTACGCCATCCCCGGCCAAACGCCGGCGCGCGTGCCCGAGGGCGCGGCGCGGCCGACGGTCGGCCGCACCCTCGCGTCCGACGAGACTGTCGTCGTCGCCCAGATCGAGGGGGTCGACGTATTGCTGCCGGTGGCCAGGGAGGTCACCACCGCCGTGGCCTTCCACCCGGTGGACAACGGCGACGCCGTGGGCTTCTCGCCGGTGGGCGAGCGGCTCGGCGGCGGCGACCTGGGTCAGAAGCTCGCCGACATCTTCGCCGGCGGCGGCGATGTGCAGTACTACCTCATGGACGGCGATGGCGGCAATGACTCGCCGGCCACTGCCGGTATGGACGTGGGCGCGGTCCCGGGGTCGCACGTCCTCTCGCCGGTCGACGGCAAGGTGACCGGCATCAAGCAGTACAGCGTCCTGGGCCGCTACCGTGACTACGAGATCGACATCACGCTCGCGGCCGACCCGTCACTCCTCCTCATCATCACGCACGTCGCCACGCCCAAGGTGGACATCGGTGACGTGGTGCAGCGCGGGACCACCGTCCTCGGCTCGGTGCGCGGCTTCCCGGCGGCGCTCGAGCAGGCGCTCAGCCAGTACACCTCCGACAACGGCGACCACGTACAGATGACGGTGGTGCGCGTCACGCCCGAGCTGGCGGGCCTGTGAGTACGGCGGCCGTCCCCGCGGCGACGCGCGCCGTCATCGGCGGGTCAGGGTCTCTCGCCGCCGACTTTCCCGGCGACCTGCACCCCGACGCCCGCGTGCTCGAAGCCGGCCTCACGTTCGAGACCCCGTGGGGCGAGAGCCCGCCGTTCACGTTCTTCGAGCTCGGCGGGCAGCGGGCGCTGCACGTCAAGATGCACGGCTGGCGCAAGGGCGTCTCGCGCGGGCGCGCCTCGCGCCAGGTCTTCAGCGTGCTGCACCGCGCCGGCGTCCGGCGCATCCTCTCGGACGCCGGCGTCGGCAGCCTCGACCATCTGCTCGACCCCGGCGACCTCGTGGTGGTCGACGACTTCGTGGATATGACCACGGACCGCGACCGCTACGGCGTGGTCGCCGGCGATCACCTCCTCGTCATGCGGGACCCGGTCTGTGCGACCGGGCGCGAGGCGCTCGTGGGCGCCGCCAGGCGCCACGCGCCCGAGCGCCGCTTGTTCACGCGCGGCACCTATGTGGTCACCGAGGGGCCGCGCTTCGAGTCGCCCGCCGAGATCCGCTTTCTCCAGACGCTCGGCGACGTGGTGGGGCAGAGCTTCTGCCCCGAGGTCTGGCTGGCCCGCGACATCGACGCCTGCTACGCGGGCATCTACCTCGTCGTCAACTTCGGCGAGGGCGTCGTGCGCGACTGGGAGCACGACGTGCTCGCACGGCACTTCAGGGAGGACGCCGCGCTCATAGGGCGTATGCTCCTCGACGCGCTGGCGGCTCTCCCGCCCGGCGCCGAGTGCGGCTGCCGCGAGCTGCGCAAGCCCACGCTCCTCACCTGACGCAGCGCCGCCGGGGCCCGGCGATCGCCGGCTCTTGCCGGGGCGGGATGCGGCGGATCAGCCGGTGAGCGCCCAGGCGAGTACCGCGATGGCGTTGAAGACGGCATGCATCACGATGCAGGTCCAGAGCGAGCCCGTGCGCCGGTAGACCCATGCGAGAGCGAACCCGAGCACAGCGAGTGGGACGAAGACGTCGAATTGCAGGTGCGCGACCCCGAAGACCGCGGCTGACACGGCCGCCGCCCAGCTCCAGCCCCACGAGTTGGCCAGACCGCGGAAGAGGAACCCGCGGAACACGACCTCCTCGAACAGCGGAGCCATGACCACGGCGACGAGGATGAAGAGCACGATCCCGGTGCCGGTGCGGGGGAACTCCCTGATGATCTGCTGCTGCTCCGGGTGGACGACGAGGTCGTGGGCGACACTCACGGCGTAGGTGCCGGCGAGCGCGACCGGGATCGTCCAGAAGAACGCCCGGTTGGGACGCCGGAACCCCCAGAGCGTGAGCGAGCGTCCGGCCGTCCGCAGCGAGAAGAGCCAGGCCGCAAGCCCCTGCCACCCGTAGACTAAGAGGGCACTGACGGCGAGGAGCGCGGCGCTTGCGGCGGTGACCTCGACGCGCGTGTTCGACGCGTCGCCATCGAAGGCGGCGGCGAGCGTCAGGAGCACCTCGGGGGCCGAGCCGAGGGCGAGGCCGGCCACGGCGGCCGGCCAGCGCCAGGATGCCTGCGGCAGGTAGAAGGGCTCGCCTGGCGCCGCCGCGCGGCCGGGCGGCGTCTGGGCGGGCGCGGTCGCCGGGGCGGCCCGAAGCGGCGGAGGGCCGGCCTCGGGAGCTGGCGGCGGGGCGGCCGGTGGCGCGGCCGCGGGCTCCTCCTGGTCGGGGGGCTGCGGTGCGCGACCTTGGTGCGGCGCTGCTCCCTGAGCGGGCGACTCCGGTGGCGGGGACTCCGGCGCCGGCGGCCGGCCGGCCGCCTCGTGCCCCGGCGCCTCGCGCCCGTCGTGCTCCGGCACCTCCGGCGGGGGCACCCGGCGCCCGCCGGGCGCCGCGCCGGCATCCGGTGCTCCGGCGTCCGCCGGAGGGCGCCTGCCGCCTCCCGCCTCGGCCTGCTCGTCGATCACATGACCTCCCGTTTCGCTTCCACCCTACCGGGAAGCAGGTGGGAATGGGATTCCTGCACGGTCCACAGCGTACGCGTACCCGCTATCTTGTGGAGGTCCCTCACGACCCCGATGAGTGCGGCTGGATCATGGACGAGATCATCGGCAGGGGGCCGCAGTACGCCCACATGTTCTGGTGGGGCTGTCATGTGGGTGAGCACCGCGCCTGGGCCTGGCTCGACGGACCGGGCCGGCAAGCGGTGCTCGAGGAGGCGCTGCCGCCGGTGCTTCGCGGCCGCGCCGCGGTCCACCGCGTCACGCGCATCGACGGCCCGGAGCTGCGCGACTGGCACGACGCACGGGCTGCGCGGGACGGGCAGCGGCGGTAACGCAGTTTTGCCCGGTCCCGCCCGGCCTGCTATACTGCGCCGCCGTGGCCGCCGCGGCCTGGCAGCAGCGTGCGGGGCATGGAGGGAGGCGCGTTGACCCTCCCGCGGAGCGCTTGGTATCCTTACGTGCTTCTGTTTGAAAGGAAGACGACGTGCGTCAACTCGTCACGCTCGCTTGCCAGGAATGCAAGCGTCGCAACTACCACACCAACAAGAACAAGAAGAACGACCCCGACCGCATCGAGCTCAAGAAGTACTGTCGTTGGTGCGGGACGCACACTGTGCACAAGGAGACGCGCTAGCAGCGTCCCTTCGTTCCTCGCAGGGCTGTAGCTCAATTGGTAGAGCACCGGTCTCCAAAACCGGGGGTCGGGGGTTCGAGTCCCTCCAGCCCTGCCATAGATCATCGGAGCGGTTAGTTGGCGAAGACTGCGAACAACAAGAAGGGCGGCGCCGGGAAATCCTCTCCCGGCGGCAAGCCCGCGCAGAACAAGAAGGCGGTGGCCAAGCGCGCCGACGCCAAGCCTGCGCGCGCCAGGTCGCAGCAGAAGCCTCAGCAGAAGGCAAGGGCGAACCGCCCTGCCGAGAAGAAGGGCTTCATGAAGTTCCTGCGCGACGTGCGTGTGGAGATGGGCAAGGTCACGTGGCCTACGCGCAAGGACCTCGCGCAGTCCACGCTGGTCGTGCTCGTCGCCGTCGCCATCGCTACCGTCTACACCCTCGTGCTCGACACTGCTTTCGACCGGGCGATCGCCTTCGTCGTCAACCTCATCACCTGATCGGGCCGCCCATGTACAGCTGGTACGTCGTCAACACATATTCCGGTCACGAGAACAAGGTGAAGGCCAATCTGGAGCACCGGCGCCAGTCCATGCACCAGGAGGAGCGCATCCACCAGATCGTGGTGCCCACGGAGCAGGTCGTCGAGACCAAGGACGGCGAGAAGATCACCAGCGAGCGCCGCGTGTTCCCGGGCTACGTGCTCGTGCAGATGGAGCTCACCGACGACACGTGGTCGCTGGTCAAGAACACCCCGGGCGTCACCGGCTTCGTCGGCGCCCAGAACAAGCCGGTCGCACTCTCCCGGGCCGAGGTCGACCGCATCATGCACACCGCCTCCGTCGAGCGTCCCAAGCAGAAGGCGGAGTTCACGGTCGGCGAGGTCGTGCGCGTCACGTCCGGTCCGCTCAGCGATTTCTCCGGCGAGGTGGTCGAGGTCAACCTCGACCAGAGCCGGCTCAAGGTCATGGTGTCGATCTTCGGCCGCGAGACGCCGGTCGAGCTCGCCTTCGACCAGGTCAAGAAGACGTCCTAACCAGGAAGTAAGCGAGGCAACCAGTGGCCAAGAAGGTCCTCACCAAGATCAAGCTGCAGATCCCCGCCGGCCAGGCGAGCCCTGCCCCGCCCGTGGGCCCGGCGCTCGGCCAGCACGGCGTCAACATCATGGAGTTCTGCAAGGCGTTCAACGCTCAGACGCAGGCTTCGGGCAGCACCATCGTGCCGGTCGAGATCACCGTGTACGAGGATCGCACGTTCACCTTCATTACCAAGACGCCCCCGGCCGCAGTGCTGCTGCGCGAGGCCTTGGGCATCGACAAAGGATCGGGCGAGCCCAACCGCAACAAGGTCGGAACGGTCACCCGTGAGCAGGTCCGCGCCATCGCCGAGACCAAGATGCCAGACCTCAACGCCAACGATGTCGACGCCGCGATGAAGATCATCGAGGGCACCGCCCGCAGCATGGGCATCGAGGTCGCAGAATAGCTGACGTAGTGGAGCTATCGTCGCGACCGCCGCAGGCGGTGCGACAATGGCCGAAAGGGCCGGGCCGGCTTCCGCCGACCGGCCGCCGACGTGGGAGGCGACAGGCGTCGCCGCTTGCACCACAGGAGGTTGCACATGGCCAAGAAGGGCCGCACCTACACCGCCGCCAAGCGCACCATCGAACCGGGCCGACTTTACACTCCGCTCGAGGGCATCCGCCTGCTCAAGTCGCTCCTCGGCGCCAAGTTCGACGAGACCGTGGAGGTCCACTTCCGGCTCGGCGTCGACGTGCGCCACGCCGACCAGATCGTGCGCGGCACCACGGTGCTCCCGCACGGCACCGGCAAGGAGATGCGCGTCGCCGTGTTCGCCGAGGGCGACAAGGCGCGCGAGGCAGAGGAGGCCGGCGCCGACATCGTGGGCGCCGACGACCTCGCCAAGCAGATCCAGGAGGGCGTCTTCGACTTCGACATCGCTATTGCGACGCCGGACATGATGGGCACCGTCGGCAAGCTCGGCCGTATCCTCGGCCCGCGCGGCCTCATGCCCAACCCCAAGTCCGGCACCGTCACGTTTGATGTCGGCAAGGCCGTCAGCGACGCCAAGGGCGGCAAGGTCGAGTACCGCACCGACCGCTCGGGCATCGTCCACCTCAGCATCGGCAAGAAGTCGTTCACCGAGGAGATGCTGGTGGAGAACTACGGCACGGTGCTCGACGAGATCGTTCGCGCCAAGCCTGCCGCCGCCAAGGGCAAGTACATCAAGAGCGTCAACATCGCCGCGACGATGAGCCCGAGCGTCGAGCTCGACCCGGCGCGCACGCGAGACCTGTTCGAGAGTTGATCGAAGAGGGCGTCGGCGACTGCGGCAGTTGCCGGCGCCCCCTCGCTGTTCTATACTGCCGCTTCGCGGCGCCACGGTGCGCCGCGGCCGATGACGGTCGGTGCTCCTCCGGGAGCTGAATGGATCCACACGGGTCCGCCACCCGAGGCGAGAACGAGCTCCGGCCCAGTGCCGCGCGCCCGCTTCCCGCTTCGGGGAGCGGGTTTTTTGCTTGCGACTGCGAGGTCGAGATGCTGAGAAACGAGAAAGACGCTGTGATCGCCGAGGTGCAGCAGCTGCTCACGGACACGGAGAACCTGTTCGTCAGCGACTACCGCGGCCTCACGGTGACGGAGCTCGCCGAGCTCCGCGGCAAGCTGCGTGAGAGCGGCGCGACGTTCAAGATCGTCAAGAACACCCTGGGCGGCATCGCCGCCGACAAGGCGGGTCGCGAGCCGGTCAAGGAGCTCTTCTCCGGCCCGACCGGCGTCACCTTCTGCGGCGACGACCTGGTCGGCGCTGCCAAGGCTCTGTCGGACTTCGCCAAGACGCACCCGCAGCTCGCGGTGCGCGGTGGCCTGCTCGACGCGAGCCTCATCGACCCGGACGGCGTCAAGGCGCTGGCCAGCCTGCCGCCACGCGACGTGCTCATCGCGCAGGTGGTCGGCACCATGGCCGCACCGATGACGGGTCTCGTGACCGTCCTCCAGGGCACGATCAGCGGTTTCGTCCGTGCCCTCGATCAGGTGGCGCAGCAGCGCGCCGCCGCCGGCGAGGCGTGAGCCGCAGCCGCATCCATTCCGTCCAGCAAGGCTTTCAAGCCCCACGCGAGGTGAACTGACAATGGCAGACAAGACTCTCACGAAGGACCAGCTCATCGAGGCCATCAAGGGCATGACCGTGCTCGAGCTCAGCGAGATGGTCAAGGCGCTCGAGGAAGAGTTCGGCGTCAGCGCCGCGGCCCCGATGGCGATGGCCGCGGCTCCCGCCGCCGCAGCCGAGGCCGCCCCGGCCGAGGAGCAGACGGCGTTCGACGTGATGCTCACCGCCTTCGGCGACCAGAAGATCCAGGTCATCAAGGTCGTGCGCGCGCTCACCGGTCTCGGTCTCAAGGAGGCCAAGGACGTGGTCGAGGGCGTGCCGAGCGCCATCAAAGAGGGCGTCACCAAGGACGAGGCCGAGGACGCCAAGAAGCAGCTCGAGGATGCCGGCGCCACCGTCGAGATCAAGTAGAGCACATCTCCTCGGTCAAGACCCGGAGAGGGCCGGGGCGGCTGCGCCGCCCCGGCCCTCTCGTTTGCCCGCCCTGATCCCGGGCAGACTCGAACTGGTGATGATCGGCCGGGACACGCTGCCTGTTGCACTACTTCAAGCATTGTGGTAGTCTACGCGGCCGTGCGTTACCTGCGGCCATGCCTCGATTCCTCTGGTGTGGTGTGCTCTTTGTTCCGGTCACCGCGTAGACAGAGGAGACTCGCTTGAACGAGCCCCAGGCGCCTCGCGTGCGTACGTCGTTCGCCAAGCTGGACCAGCCGCTCCCGCTCCCCCATCTCATCGACATCCAGAAGAAGTCGTGGGAGTGGTTTCTGAGCGACGGCCTCAGCGAGACCATCTCGGACATCAACCCCATCAAGGATTACTCCGAGAAGCTGCTCGTGCAGTTCGGCGAGCACCAGTTCGGAGAGCCGTCCAAGTCGCTGGCCGAGTGCCGCAACAAGGACATGACCTTCTCGGCCCCGCTCACGATGAAGGTCGCCTTCATCAACGAGGAGACCGGCGAGATCCGCGAGCAGTCCGTGTTCATGGGCGACTTCCCCATGATGACGGAGCGCGGCACCTTCATCATCCACGGCACCGAGCGCGTGGTCGTCACGCAGCTGGTCCGTTCCCCGGGCGCCTACATCATGGAGCCCAAGCAGGCCGAGCGCGAGAAGCAGGTGCTCGTCGCCAACCTCATGCCCCAGCGCGGCTCGTGGCTCGAGCTCGAGATCGACAAGAAGGGCACCGTCAATGTGCGCATCGACCGGAAGCGCAAGTTCCCCGTGAGCGTCCTGCTGCGCGCCATGGGCTACGGCGCCAACGACGAGCTGCTCGCTCTGTTCGGCGACTCGCCCTACATCCGCAACACCATAGAGAAGGATACGACCGGCTCGCAGGAAGAGGCGCTGGTCGAGCTCTTCCGCAAGCAGCGCCCCGGCGAACCGCCGACCCTTGACGGCGCCACGGCGATGCTCAAAGGTCTGTTCTTCGACCCCAAGCGCTACGACCTCTCTCGCGTGGGGCGGCACAAGCTCAACGTGCGCCTGCACAACCACGCCAAGCCGGCCGATGTGCCGGACGCCGACGTGCGCGTGCTGGTCAACGAAGACATCATCGAGCTCATCAGACGGCTCATCTCCCTGCCGGGCAAGCTCGGGGTGCCGGACGACGCCAAGGACTACGCGGCCGAGGCCAGCGCCTTCCTCGCGACGCGACGCGAGGAGATCGCCCACGAGATCGACGAGTACGAGCACTTCGGCAACCGCCGTCTTCGCACCGTGGGCGAGCTGGTGCAGGACGCGTTCCGCATCGGCCTCGCGCGCATGGAGCGCGTCATCCGCGAGCGGCTCACCACCGAGGACCCGGACACCATCGTCCCGGCGACGCTGGTCAACATCCGTCCCGTCGTCGCCGCGCTCAAGGAGTTCTTCGGCTCCTCGCAGCTCTCGCAGTTCATGGACCAGACCAACTCGCTGTCGGGTCTCACGCACCGTCGCCGCCTGAGCGCCCTGGGCGCGGGCGGCCTCACGCGTGAGCGCGCACCCATCGAGGTCCGCGACGTGCACACCACGCACTACGGCCGCATGTGCCCCATCGAGACGCCCGAAGGCCCGAACATCGGCCTCATCGGCTCGCTCGCCTCCATGGCGACGGTGGACGAGTTCGGCTTCATCCGCGCCCCGTACCGCAAGGTCGTCAAGGGCAAGGTCACCGACGAGATCGTCTATCTGGACGCCTCCGAGGAGGAGCAGGAGATCGTCGACCCCAAGACCGGCGAGATCCGCTACGCGACGATCGCCCAGGCCAACGCGGGGTTCGACAGCAAGACGGGCAAGTTCGAGGACGAGCTCATCCTCGCGCGCACGCGCGCCGGCGCCGACATCGTCCAGGTGCCGCCGGTCGACATCGACTACATGGACGTGAGTCCGACCCAGCTGGTGTCGGTGGCCACGGCGCTCATCCCGTTCCTCGAGCACGACGACGCCAACCGCGCCCTCATGGGCTCGAACATGCAGCGTCAGGCGGTGCCTCTGCTCCACGCCGAGGCGCCCTACGTGGGTACCGGCATGGAGTTCCGCGCCGCCGTGGACACCGGCGACGTGGTCCTCGCCGAGCGGGGCGGCAAGGTCGCCTACGTCGACGCCGACCACATCGAGATCGACGCCGGCAAGGGCGAGGTCGACACCTACGACCTGGTCAAGTTCATGCGCTCCAACCAGGGCACGCTCATCCACCAGAAGCCCATTGTGTTCCCCGGCGACAAGGTGCCCGAGGGCGCCGTGCTCGCCGACGGGTCTTCCACGGACAGCGGCGAGCTGGCGCTCGGCCGCAACCTCCTGGTCGCATTCATGAGCTGGGAGGGCTTCAACTTCGAGGACGCCATCATCCTCAGCGAGAAGGTCGTCAAGAACGACCTCCTCTCCTCCATCCACATCGAAGAGTACGAGGTCGACGCGCGCACGACCAAGCTGGGCGACGAAGAGATCACCCGCGACATCCCCAACCGCTCGGAGGAGTCGCTCAAGGACCTCGACGAGCGCGGCATCGTGCGCATCGGCGCCGAGGTCAACTCCGGCGACCTCCTCGTCGGCAAGGTCACGCCCAAGGGCGAGACCGAGCTCACCGCCGAGGAGAAGCTCATCCGCGCCATCTTCAAGGAGAAGGCGCGTGAGGTGCGCGACACCAGCCTCAAGGTGCCGCACGGCGAGGGCGGCAAGATCATCGACGTCAAGATCTTCTCGCGCGAGAACAACGATGAGCTGCCGCCGAGTGTCAACGAGCTCGTGCGCGTGTACGTCGCCAAGAAGCGCAAGATCGCCGAGGGCGACAAGCTCGCCGGCCGCCACGGCAACAAGGGCGTCATCTCCAAGATCGTGCCCGAGGAGGACATGCCGCACCTCGAGGACGGCACGCCCGTAGAGATCATCCTCAACCCGCTCGGCGTGCCGAGTCGCATGAACATCGGCCAGGTGCTCGAGACGCACCTCGGCTGGGCGGCGCACGCGGGCTTCCAGGCCGACGGCGGGCGCAGCAACCTGCCGGCGCGCGTAGCGTCTCCGGTGTTCGACGGCGCCACCATCCAGGAGATCGACGAACTGCTCATCCGCAGCAGCGAGGAGACCCCGGACAACCCCGTTGAGTTCAAGGTCAACCGCAAGGAGCCGGCGGGCCGGCAGTGCTCCGGCAAGGTGTGGCTCTACGACGGCCGCACCGGCGAGCGCTTCGACAACAAGGTCACCATCGGCTACATGTACATCCTCAAGCTGCTGCACCTGGTCGACGACAAGATCCACGCGCGCAGCACTGGCCCGTACTCCCTTGTCACGCAGCAGCCGCTCGGCGGCAAGGCCCAGTTCGGCGGCCAGCGGTTCGGCGAGATGGAGGTCTGGGCGCTCGAGGCGTACGGAGCCGCGTACGTGCTGCAGGAGATGCTCACCATCAAGTCCGACGACACCGTCGGCCGCGTCAAAGCCTACGAGGCGATCGTCAAGGGCGAGAACATCGCCAAGCCCAACATCCCCGAGTCGTTCAAGGTGCTCATGAAGGAGATCCAGAGCCTGGCTCTCGACATGAGCGTCCAGAGCGAGGCGGGCGACGTGCTCGAGGTCCGCGAGGAGGACGACGATCTCCTCCGCGCCGCCGAAGAGCTGGGCATCGACCTCAGCGCCGGCCTGCGCCGGCAGCAGGCCGAGGCCGGTGAGCTCGAGCAGGTCGGCGTGGACTCCTCGGCCCTGCAGGACGTCATCGGCGCCGGCACCACGCCGGCTGAGGAGGGCGACGGCGAGCCGGCGGACGACGATTCCGCCGCGGCGGCGCAGGACCTCCTAGCCGCCGCCGCAGCCCTGTCGAGCGAGACCGAGACGTTCGTTGCCAGCGGCGACGAACTGCCGGATCTCGACGACATCCTCGAGATCGACGCCGCGGACCTCGAGCCCGACGACGCCGACACCGACGAAGACTGACCCCGCCTAGGCAGAGGGAGCGCATAGTGATCGACATCAACAACTTCGACTCGATCCGGATCGGGCTCGCATCGCCCAAGCAGATCGAGACGTGGTCCAAGGGCGAGGTCACCAAGCCCGAGACGATCAACTACCGCACGCTCAAGCCCGAGCGTGACGGTCTGTTCTGCGAGCGCATCTTCGGTCCGACCAAGGACTGGGAGTGCTACTGCGGCAAGTACAAGCGCGTGCGCTACAAGGGCATCATCTGCGAGCGCTGCGGCGTGGAGGTCACGCGCGCCAAGGTGCGCCGCGAGCGCATGGGCCACATCCGGCTGGCCGCGCCAGTGAGCCATATCTGGTTCTTCAAGGGAGTGCCGTCGCGCATGGGCTACCTGCTCGACATCGCCCCGAAGGAGCTCGAGAAGGTGCTCTACTTCGGCGGCAGCTACGTGATCATCTCCGTGGACGCCGAGCGCCGCGACAACGACCTGCTGATGCTCCAGGAGAAGATCGGCGAGATCAAGGAGCGCTACGACCTCTACGCGACGGTGCGCCGCAGCGCCATCGAGGCCATGCACGACGAGGTCGTGGCCATCCTGGACGGCGAGCGCGACGCCGACGCCTTCCACGTGGACAGCGACCCCGAGGACGAGTTCGGGTACTTCAACTATTTCGATATCTTCGAGTCCTACCGCCGCGTCGCCGTCAACGCCGCCACGCTCGGTCCGGACGAGGTGAAGCTGCAGCGTACCAAGGTCGACAAGCTGCGCGACGACTACATCGACCGCGGCTTCAAGAACGTCGAGCACGCCAAGGAGCAGATCGACAAGGCGTGGGAGCAGTTCAAGACCATCGGCACGCGCGACGTCATTGGCGACGAGGCGCTCTATCAGCAGATGGAGCGCATGTTCGGCCGCGAGTCCGGCTACGAGCCGGAGAGCTTCGGCGTGTACTTCAAGGGCGGTACCGGCGCGGAGGCCGTGCGCGAGCTGCTCAAGGGCGTCGACCTCGAGGCCGAGGCCGCCGAGCTGCGTGAGACCATCCACACGGCCAAGGGCCAGCGCCAGGCCCGCGCCGTCAAGCGTCTTAAGGTCGTTTCGGCCTTTCTGCGCAGCGGCAATCACCCCGAGTGGATGGTCCTGGACGTCATCCCGGTCATCCCGCCCGAACTTCGCCCCATGGTGCAGCTCGACGGCGGCCGGTTCGCGACCAGCGACCTGAACGACCTGTACCGGCGCGTCATCAACAGGAACAACCGACTCAAGCGGCTGCTCGACCTGCAGGCGCCGGACATCATCGTCAACAACGAGAAGCGCATGCTGCAGGAGGCCGTCGACGCGTTGTTCGACAACGGCCGCCGCGGCCGCGCCGTGACCGGCCCCGGCAACCGCCCGCTCAAGTCGCTCAGCGACATGCTCAAGGGCAAGCAAGGCCGGTTCCGCCAGAACCTGCTCGGCAAGCGCGTCGACTACTCGGGCCGCTCGGTGATCGTGGCCGGGCCGCACCTCAAGATGCACCAGTGCGGCCTTCCCAAGATGATGGCGCTCGAGCTCTTCAAGCCGTTCATCATGAGCCGGCTCGTGGGCCGCAAGATGGTCCAGAACATCAAGGCGGCCAAGAAGATGGTCGAGTCCATGGTGCCCGAGGTCTGGGACATCCTGGAAGAGGTCATCACCGAGCACCCCGTGATGCTCAACCGCGCGCCCACGCTGCACCGGCTCGGCATCCAGGCGTTCGAGCCGCTGCTCGTCGAGGGCAAGGCCATCCAGATCCACCCGCTCGTCTGCGCGGCGTTCAACGCCGACTTCGACGGCGACCAGATGGCCGTCCACCTGCCCCTGAGCTGGGAGGCGCAGGCCGAGGCCCGCGTCCTCATGCTCAGCACCAACAACATCCTCTCGCCGGCGCACGGCAAGCCCATCGCCGTGCCCAGCCAGGACATGGTCATCGGCGTGTACTACCTCACGTATCACGATCAGGACGACCTGAGCGAGGCCCAGCCGGACCACTTCGGCGAGGAGCTCCACGCCTACTCCGGCTACGAAGAGATCCAGCGGGCCTGGGAGCAGCGCATCCTCGACCAGCGTGAGGTGCCCACCAAGCGCGAGCAGGGCATCGCCCAGTTCACCCGCAGCCCCATTCTCCTGCGCCTGCCGACCGGTGAGCGCGTCGTCACCACCGTCGGCCGCGGGCTCTTCAATATGGAGGTCGAAGAGGGCCTGCGCGCGGTGCTCGGCGAGGAGTACAGGGGCGACTACACGTTCATCAACTACACGATGACGAAGAAGGGCCTCGCCGCCTTCATCAACAAGCTCGTGGCCCTCTACGGCGCCAACAAGGTGGCCCGCATCCTCGACGTGTTCAAGGAAGTCGGGTTCCACTTCGCGACGCGCGCGGCGGTCACCGTGTCCAAGAACGACGTCGTCGTCCCCGCCAAGGAGAAGGCCGAGATCCTCGGCACACACGAGGCGATGGTCGAGCAGCTCCAGGAGGAGTACAACAACGGCTTCCTCTCGGAGGAGGAGCGGCGCGGCAAGGTGCAGGAGATCTGGCGTGAGGCAGACGTCCAGATCACCGCGGCCACCAGGGCCAACTTCAACCCGCTCAACCCCATCTACATGATGGCCACCTCCGGTGCCCGCGGCGACATCAAGCAGATCCGCCAGCTCGCCGGGTGGCGCGGCCAGATGGCGAACCCGAAGGGCGAGATCGTCGAGCAGCCGGTGAAGTCCAGCTTCATCGAGGGTCTCTCGGTGCTCGAGTTCTTCATCTCCACCCACGGCGCCCGCAAAGGCCTCGCCGACACCGCCCTGCGCACCGCCGACTCCGGGTACCTCACCCGTCGTCTCGTCGACGTGTGCCAGGACGTCACCGTCAGCGATCTGGACTGCGGCACCAAGGAATGGGTGCCCATGTCGCCGTGGTCGCGGCGCCGCGAGGAGAACCCCGAGCTTGAGGGCACAACGCTCGCCGAGGACGTCAAGCGGCCGCGCAGCGACCGCGTCGTGCTCAAGAAGGGCGAGAAGATCGGCCCCGCGCAGATCGGCCTGCTCCGCGAGGTCTACTCCACGCTGCCCAACGCCAAGGTCAAGGTCAAGAAGGGCAAGGCCGCCGGCGCGCTGATGGCGGTGTGGACGCACGAGCCCAACGAGAACCTGCTCGGCAGGCACCTCGGCGACGCCATCGCCGAAGAGGAGACCGGCGAGGTCGTGTTCGAACGAGACACGCACATCGACGTCGAGACGCGGAACCAGATCCTCGACGTGCTCGCACGCAGCTCGCAGACCGACCCGATGGTGCCGGTCCGCAGCGTGCTCAAGTGTGACGCGGAGATCGGTGTGTGCCAGAAGTGCTACGGCTACGCGCTCGCCAACAACGCGCCCGCCGAGATCGGCGACGCCGTCGGCCACGTCGCGGCGCAGTCCATCGGCGAGCCGGGCACGCAGCTCACGATGCGCACGTTCCACACCGGCGGCATCGCCGGCGCGGACATCACGCACGGCCTTCCGCGCGTCGTCGAGCTCTTCGAGGCGCGCAAGCCGAAGGGCGTGGCGCGCATCGCCGAGGTCGCCGGCCGCGTGGCTATCGAAGACACCGAGCGCGGCTGCAAGGTGACGATCACGCCGGACGAGGGCGCGGCGAAGGAGTACACGATCGCCGCCCGCCGTACCCACGTCATGGTGGAGGACGGCGACTGGGTCGAGGAGGGCACGCAGATCACGCCCGGCTCGCTCTACCCGGCCGACCTGCTCAAGCACGCCGGTGCGACGGCGACCGAGAAGTACCTCGTCAACGAGGTGCAGGAGGTCTACCGCTCGCAGGGCGTGGAGATCAACGACAAGCACATTGAGCTCATCGTGCGGCGCATGATGCGCAAGGTGCGCATCGTGACGGCCGGAGACACCACCTTCCTGCCCGGCCAGCTCGTCGACCGCTACCAGTTCACGGCGGAGAACGAGCGCATGGCGGGTGAGGGCAGCGAGACGGCGGAGGCAGAGGAGATCATCCTCGGCATCACCAAGGCCTCGCTGGCCACCGAGAGCTTCCTCAGCGCGGCTTCCTTCCAGGAGACCACCAAGGTGCTCACCGACGCGGCCATCGAGGGCAAGGTCGACACGCTCGCCGGCCTCAAGGAGAACATCATCATCGGCAAGCTCATCCCGGCCGGCACGGGTCTGCGCCGCTACCGCGACGTGGAGATCCACCCCGCCGGCCAGGCGGAGGCGCTCGCCGAGGCCGATCGGCTCATGACCGGCGACCCGGCCTGGAGCTTCGGTGACGGTGACGGCGTCGACGGAGAGGCGCAATAGCCACACGAGCACGACTGACGAAGAAACGGGGCTGCGGTCGCCGAAGGCGCATGTTGCGACCGCAGCCCCGTTTCGCTAGACTACATGGCCGTTGTCCTCAGCGGCAGACAGTAAGAGACCAGAGAGGTCAGATGACAACCATCAGCCAGCTCGTCCGCAAGGGGCGTGAGAGCAAGTCCAAGCGCTCGAAGACCCCGGCGCTCAAGGGTTCGCCCCAGAAGCGCGGCGTTTGCACGCGCGTCTACACGGTGACGCCCAAGAAGCCGAACTCCGCCCTGCGCAAGGTCGCCCGTGTGCGGCTGGTCAACGGTATGGAGGTCACGACGTACATCCCCGGCATCGGCCACAACCTGCAGGAGCACTCCGTGGTGCTCGTGCGCGGCGGCCGTGTCAAGGACCTGCCGGGTGTGCGCTACAAGGTCATCCGCGGGTCTCTCGACGCCTCCGGCGTAGCCGACCGCAAGAAGGCGCGTTCGCGCTACGGATCCAAGGCGAAGGGGTGAGGTAGACCATGCCGCGCAGAGGCACCATCACGCGCCGGGAAGTCCTCCCGGACCCCGTGTACAACAGCAAGCTCGTCACGCAGGTCATCAACAAGGTCCTGCTGGACGGCAAGAAGAGCACTGCCGAGCAGATCGTCTACGGCGCCCTCGAGATCGTCCGCGAGAAGACCGGCCGCGACCCGGTCGAGGTGCTCCAGGATTCCATCCAGGCGCTCACGCCGCACCTCGAGGTGCGCAGCCGGCGCGTTGGCGGCGCAACCTACCAGGTGCCGGTCGAGGTGCCTGGGCGTCGCGCACGCACGCTCGCCATCCGCTGGCTCGTGGCCTTCTCTCGCGATCGCCGCGAGAAGGTCATGGCCGAGCGCCTGGCGGGCGAGATGCTCGACGCGCTGGCCGGTCAGGGCGGCGCGTTCAAGAAGAAGGACGACATCTTCAGGATGGCGCAGGCCAACAAGGCCTTCGCGCACTATCGCTGGTAATCCGCCGAGGGCCCCTCACTGACCTTCGTCGGTGAGGGGCTTTCGCATGGAAGGAACGCGACGGGCAGCATGCGACAGTACTCGCTAGAGAGCACCCGCAACATCGGGATCATGGCGCACATCGACGCCGGCAAGACCACGACGACCGAGCGCATCCTGTACTACACCGGGAAGACGCACAAGATCGGCGAGGTCCACGAAGGCGCGGCCGTCATGGACTGGATGGCGCAGGAGCAGGAGCGCGGCATCACGATCACGTCTGCCGCCACCACTGTGGCGTGGCGCGATACGCAGATCAACATCATCGATACGCCCGGGCACGTGGACTTCACCATGGAGGTCGAGCGGAGCCTGCGCGTGCTCGATGGTGCCATCGCGCTGTTCTGTTCCGTCGGCGGGGTCGAGCCGCAGTCCGAGACCGTCTGGCGGCAGGCCGACAAGTACGGCATCCCCCGCATCGCGTTCGTCAACAAGATGGACCGCATCGGCGCCGACTTCTTCCGTGGCCTCGAGATGATGGTCGACCGCCTGGGGGCCAACCCCGTGGCGCTGCAGATCCCCATCGGCCGCGAGGCCGAGTTCCGCGGCATCATCGACCTCATCGAAATGAACGCCATCGTGTACCTGGACGAGCTCGGCACCGACTTCGAGATCACCGACATCCCGGACGACCACAGGGAACTGGCGGACGAGTACCGCCTCAAGCTCGTCGAGTCCATCGCCGATCACGACGATCATCTCCTCGAGGCCTACCTTGAGGGCGAGGAGATCACGCCTGAGCACATGCGCGAGGTCATCCGTCAGGCGACGCTGGACATCAGCATCACCCCGGTCATGTGCGGCTCCGCCTTCAAGAACAAGGGCGTGCAGCCGCTCATGGACGCCGTCGTCGACTTCCTGCCGTCGCCGCTCGACGTGCCGGCGGTCACCGGCATCAAGCCCAAGGGCGAGGAGGTCACCCGGCAGACCGCCGACGACGCGCCGTTCTCTGCTCTCGCCTTCAAGGTCGCCGTCGACCCGTATGTCGGCAAGCTCACCTACTTCCGCGTCTACTCCGGCACGCTCAAGGCCGGGTCCTACGTGTACAACACGAGCAAGGACAAGCGCGAGCGCATCAGCCGCATTCTGCAGATGCACGCCAACCACCGCGAGGACCGCGACGAGATCTACGCGGGCGAGCTCGCCGCCGCCGTCGGTCTGAAGAACACCGGCACCGGCGATACGCTCTGCGACCCATCCAAACCGGTGATCCTCGAGTCCATGGAGTTCCCGGAGCCGGTCATCATGGTCGCCATCGAGCCTAAGACCAAGGCTGACGAGGAGAAGCTCGGCAACTCGTTGCAGCGCCTCGCTGAAGAGGACCCGACCTTCCGCGTCCACACGGACGAGGAGACCGGCCAGACGATCATCGCCGGTATGGGCGAGTTGCACCTCGAGATCATCGTCGACCGCCTGGTGCGCGAGTTCGGCGTCGACGCCAACGTCGGCAAGCCGCAGGTCGCCTACCGCGAGACCGTCACGCGGCCGGTGCACAAGATCGAGGGCAGGTTCGTGCGCCAGACCGGCGGCCGCGGCCAGTACGGCCACGTCGTCATCGACATGGAGCCCAACGAAGCCGGCGGCGGCTACGAGTTCGAGAGCCGAATCGTCGGCGGCACCATCCCGCGTGACTACATTCCGGCCGTCGACGACGGCATCCAGGAGGCCATGAGCACCGGCGTCATCGCCGGCTACCCCATGGTCGACATCAAGGTCTCGCTCATCGACGGCAGCTACCACGAGGTCGACTCGTCGGACATGGCGTTCAAGATCGCCGGCTCGCTGGCGTTCAAGAACGCCGCTCAGAAGGCCAAGCCTGCGCTGCTCGAGCCGATGATGGCCGTGGAGGTCGTCACGCCGGCCGACTTCATGGGCGACGTCATGGGCGACATCAACTCTCGCCGCGGCCACATCGACGGCATGGAGCCACGCGGCAACGCGCAGGTGATCAGCGCCACGGTGCCGCTCTCGACGATGTTCGGCTACGCCACCGACCTGCGATCCACCACGCAGGGCCGGGCCACGTACACCATGCAATTCAAGCACTACGCCGAGGTGCCGACGTCAATCGCGCAGGAGATCGTCGCGAAGGTGCGCGGATGACGGCCGGCGCGAACGCTCCTGTGTTTGCCCAATCTGGCCGCCGCGGTGTATACTGCCGACCTTTGGTGCGGCAGGCCCGCCGCGCCGCTTTCTGTGTGACCTCAACCTCCGGGTTTCGGGAAAAGGAGTAGCAGACATGGCCAAGCAGAAGTTTGACCGCAGCAAGCCGCACATGAACGTGGGCACCATCGGTCACGTCGACCATGGCAAGACCACCCTCACCGCTGCGATCACGCTCGTGCTGCATAACCGCGGTGTGGGCACCACCGAGTTCACCGCGTTCGACATGATCGACAAGGCGCCGGAAGAGCGCGAGCGCGGCATCACGATCGCCACCGCGCACGTCGAGTACGAGACCGAGAAGCGCCACTATGCACACGTCGACTGCCCGGGCCACGCCGACTACATCAAGAACATGATCACTGGCGCCGCCCAGATGGACGCCGCCATCCTGGTCGTGGGCGCCGACGACGGCCCGATGCCGCAGACCCGCGAGCACATCCTGCTCGCCCATCAGGTCAACGTGCCGAACATCGTCGTATACATGAACAAGGTCGACCTCGTCGACGACCCCGAGCTCCTCGAGCTGGTCGAGATGGAGGTCCGCGAGCTCCTCAGCGAGTACGAGTTCCCGGGCGACGAGATCCCGGTCATCAAGGGTTCCGCGCTCAAGGCGCTCGAGTGTGGCTGCGGCAAGGACGACTGCGAGTGGTGCAGCAGCATCGTCGAGCTCACTAACGCCCTCGACGAGTACCTCCCCGAGCCCGAGCGTGACGTCGACAAGCCGTTCCTCATGCCGGTCGAGGACGTGTTCACCATCACCGGCCGCGGCACCGTCGCCACCGGGCGCGTCGAGCGCGGTATCGTCAAGGTCGGTGAGGAGATCGAGATCGTCGGTATGCGCGACAAGCCGATGAAGACCACCGTCACCGGCGTCGAGATGTTCCGCAAGCTGCTCGACGAGGGTCGTGCCGGCGACAACATCGGCGTCCTTCTCCGCGGCACCAAGCGCGAAGAGGTAGAGCGCGGCATGGTCTGCGCCAAGCCGGGCAGCATCACAGGCCACACGAACTTCATGGCCCAGGTGTACGTGCTGAGCAAGGACGAGGGTGGCCGTCACACCCCGTTCTTCAACGGCTACCGCCCGCAGTTCTACTTCCGCACGACCGACGTGACCGGCGTCATCACCCTCCAGGAGGGCGTCGAGATGGTCATGCCGGGTGACAACACTGAGATGGAAGTCAAGCTCATCACCCCGATCGCGATGGAAGAGGGTCTCCGCTTCGCCATCCGCGAGGGCGGCCGCACCGTCGGCGCCGGGGCGATCTCGAAGATCATCGCGTAGGACGAAGGATCAGTTCGGGCCGGGCGTGCATCCAGCACGCTCGTGTGCGCGACACGCCCGGCCGCGTGAACAGGACACAGAGAAGGCGAGAGTGGCACAGCAGAAGATCCGCATAAGGTTGAAGTCTTACGATCACGAGCTGATCGAGCGTAGCGCGCAGTCCATCGTGGAAACCGCGCAGCGCAGTGGCGCGACCATCTCCGGCCCCGTGCCGCTCCCCACGGAGAAGAACGTGTATTGCGTGATCAAGAGCCCGTTCAAGGACAAGGACTCACGCGAGCACTTCGAGATCCGCACGCACAAGAGGCTCATCGACATCCATCAGCCGACGCCCAAGACCGTCGACCAGCTGATGCGTCTCGATCTGCCGGCCGGTGTCCACATCGAGATCAAGCTGTAGAGCAATGACAGGCATCATCGGCAAGAAGATGGGCATGACCCAACTGTTCGACGACGACGGCAACGTGATCGCCGTCACCGTGGTCCAGGCTGGTCCCTGTCCCGTCACCCAGGTACGCACTCTCGACAACGACGGCTACGAGGCCGTGCAGCTCGCCTTCGAGGAGTGCAAGGACAAGCACATCAGCAAGCCCGAGCTGGGCCACCTCAAGAAGGCCGGCCTCAAGCACGGCATGCGGCACCTCGCCGAGTTTGAGGGCGCCGGCGACCTCAAGGTCGGCGACACCGTCACCGTCGAGTCGTTCGAAGACGGCCAGGCCGTCACCGTCGCCGGCGTCAGCAAAGGCAAGGGGTTCCAGGGCACCATCAAGCGGCACAACTTCGGCCGCGGCCCGGAGACCCACGGTTCCCACAACGTAAGGCAGCCGGGTTCAATCGGCGCCAGCGCGTACCCGAGCCGCGTCTTCAAGGGCATGCGCATGAGCGGGCACATGGGTGCGCGTCAGGTCACCCAGCAGGGTCTCAAGATCGTCCGTCGCGACGTGGAGAACAACCTGCTGCTCATCAAGGGCTCTGTGCCGGGCGCCAAGAACTCCGTCGTCGTCATCAAGGGTAGGTAGCAGTGAGCGCCGACGAGATCAAGAAGAATCCCGACGTCGAGGCCGCCGCAGAGCCTGAGAAGACCGAGGCTGAGGCTGCGGAGAAGACCGAGGCCGCGGCGCCTGAGGCCGCGACGGCCGAGAAGAAGCGGGCCGCCAAGAAGCCGGCCGCCAAGAAGGCCGCGGCCGCCAAGGCCGAGGGCGACGCCGAGGCGAAGGCCGAGAAGGCCCCGGCCAAGAAGCCGGCCGTCAAGAAGGCCGCCGCCAAGGCCGAGACCGCCGGCGAGAAGGCCGAGAAGGCCGAGAAGGCCGCCAAGAAGCCGGCCGCCAAGAAGGCCGCCCCGGCCAAGGCCGCGAAGGCGGCGCAGACGAAGGCCGCGGCGAAGCAGCCCGCCGAGACGCCCGAGCCCAAGGCCGAGCGTCCGCCGAAGCCGAGGCCGGCCGCCAAGACCGAGGCCGAGGCCCGCAAGGGCGCCGCCAGCGTGGCCACCTTCGTCGACGCCACTGGCAAGGAAGTGGAGACGCGCAAGCTGGTCGAAGGCCGCTTCGCCGTCGCCGCCGACGTCAACACGTTGCACCTCGTGGTGCGCGCCGAGCAGGCCGCGCGCCGCTCCGGCACCGCCTCCACCAAGACGCGCGGCGAGATCAGCGGCTCCACCGCCAAGCTGTATCGCCAGAAGGGCACAGGTCGCGCCCGTGCCGGCAGCGTCAAGTCGCCGATCCGCACGGGCGGTGGCGTCGTGTTCGGCCCCAGGCCGCGCAGCTACGAGATCAAGATCAACAAGAAGGTGGCCCGCAAGGCGCTCGCCATGGCGCTGAGCGACCGGGCTGTCAACGGCCGTGTGTTCGTGGCCGCCGGCCTCGAGCTGGCGGAGCCGAGCACGCGCGCAGTCGAGCAGTTCCTCGTGAACCTCGACTGCGCGGCGCCGGTCCTCGTCGTCACGCACGACGAGCCGGTCGTCGTCAGGTCGGTCCGCAACCTCCCGTACGCCGAGGCGACGGAGGTGGCCACCCTGTCCACCGAGCAGGTGCTGCGCGCCCGCTCGCTGGTCCTCACCGAGAAGGCGTTCGCCGCCCTGAACGAGGCCTGACCTATGGTTGAAGCAGAGAAGATCATCCTCCGGCCGATCATCAGCGAGAAGAGCTACGCGCAGATCGACCACAGCAGGTACACCTTCGAGGTGCACCCCGACGCGCACAAGACCATGATCGCCCAGGCGGTCCAGCAGTTGTTCAACGTGACCGTCGTCGGCGTCAGCACCGCGAACGTTCGTCCGAAGCCGAAGCGCCGCGGGTTCACGCGCGGTCGCACGTCGGCCTGGAAGAAGGCCGTCGTGCAGCTCGCGCCCGGCGACAAGATCGAATTCTTCGAGGGCAGGTAATGGGCATCAAGCGATTCAAGCCGACCTCGCCCGGCCGCCGCTTCATGACGGTCGACACGTTCGAGGACATCACGCGCAGCGAGCCCGAGCGCTCGCTGGTTGCGCCGCTCAAGAAGAACGGCGGCCGCAACAGCTACGGACGCATCACAACGCGTCACAAGGGTGGCGGCCACAAGCGGCGCTACCGCGTCATCGACTTCAAGCGGGACAAGGACGGCGTGCCGGCCAAGGTCGCGCACATCGAGTACGACCCGAACCGCTCGGCGCGCATCGCCCTGCTGCATTACGCGGACGGCGAGAAGCGCTACATCCTCGCGCCGCAGGGTCTCAAGGTCGGCGACGCGGTCGAGTCCGGCACCGCCGCCGACATCAAGCCCGGCAACGCGCTTCCGCTCGAGAACATCCCGTCGGGTACGACGATCCACAATATCGAGCTCCAGCCAGGCCGCGGCGGGCAGTTGGTGCGCAGCGCCGGCACCAGCGCGCAGCTCCAGGCGAAGGAGAAGGGGTACGGCGTCGTCCGCCTCCCCTCCGGAGAATTGCGCCGCATCCGTCTCGCCTGCCGCGCGACGGTCGGTGAGCTCAGCAACTCCGATCACTCGAACCTCTCCGGCGGCAAGGCCGGTCGTACCCGTTGGCGCGGCGTTCGCCCGACCGTGCGTGGTACCGCCATGAACCCCGTCGACCACCCGCACGGCGGCGGCGAGGGCAAGACCACGGCCGGCCGTCATCCGGTCACGCCGTGGGGCGTGCCGACGCTGGGGTACCGCACGCGCGCCAATCACAAGGCGTCAGACAAGTTGATCATCCGCGGCCGCAAGCGCGGCAAGCGCGGGTAAGGCAGGAGGCACCTTTTGAGCAGGTCAGCAAAGAAGGGTCCGTTCGTCGACGAGCGCCTCTTGAAGCGCATCGAGCAGATGAACGCCGCCGGCCAGAAGAAGATGATCAAGACCTGGTCGCGGGCCTCGACGATCTTCCCCGACATGGTCGGTCACACTATCGCCGTACACGACGGGCGCAAGCACGTGCCCATCTTCGTCAGCGAGTCCGTGGTCGGTCACAAGCTGGGCGAGTTCGCACTCACCCGTACGTTCCGCGGTCACATCAAGGGTGACCGCTCGGCGAGAAGGTAAGCAGGGATGGCAGTCAAAGCAACGGCGAAGTACGTCCGTGTCGCCCCGCGCAAGGCGCGCGAGGCGGCCGACCTCATCCGCGGCAAGTCCGTGACAGAGGCACGCAGCGTGCTGTTCTTCGCCAATCGCAACTCGGCTCGTGTGGTCGCCGCGGTCCTCGACTCCGCGGTCGCCAACGCAGAGCACAACAACGCCCTCACCGCCGACGACCTGTACGTCCAGGAAGTGCGCGTCGACGAGGGTCCGACCCTCAAGCGGTGGCAGTTCCGCGCCATGGGCCGCGTGAACCGCATCCGCAAGCGCAGCAGTCACATCACCGTCGCGGTCGATCAAAGGGAGGGCCGTTCCTAATGGGCCAGAAAGTGCATCCCGGCGGCTTCCGCGTCGGCGTGATCCACGACTGGAAGTCGCACTGGTACACGGAGAAGGAGTTCAAGCAGTTCCTGGCCGAGGACGAGCGCATCCGCCTGCACATCCTGCGCAAGCTCTCCCACGCCGGTCTGTCGCGCATCATCATCCGTAAGGACCAGAACAACATCACCATCGACATCCACACAGCGCGCCCCGGCATCGTGATCGGCAAGAGCGGTTCCGAGGTAGACGCGCTGCGCAAAGAGATCCACGCGATGACCAAGAAGAACGTGCAAGTCAACATCATCGAGGTCAAGCGGCCGGAGCTCGACGCCGTGCTGGTGGCCCAGTCCATCGCCGAGCAGCTCGAGAACCGCGTGAGCTTCCGGCGCGCCATGAAGCGCGCCCTCACGAGCGCCATGCGTTCGGGCGCCGCCGGCATGCGCGTGCGCTGCGGCGGCCGTCTGGGCGGCGCCGAGATGGCCCGCAACGAGCACTACAGCGAGGGCCGCGTGCCGCTGCATACGCTGCGCGCGGACATCGACTACGGCTTCCGTGAGGCCCGAACCACCTTCGGCCGCATCGGCGTGAAAGTCTGGATCAACAAGGGCGAGATCCTGCCCGAAGGCTACCCGATGGACGAGGCCAAGGCGCGCATGGAGCGCGACGAGCAGCGGCGCGACGACCGCGGCGGTCGCGACCGCCGTCCGCGCCGCGATGGCGCCCCCGGCGGACGCGGTCCCGGCGGTCCGGGACGTGGTCCCGGTGGCCCCGGTCGCGGTCCCGGTGGCCCCGGACGCGGTCCCGGTGGCCCCGGTCGCGGTCCCGGCGGCCCCGGACGCGGTCCCGGCGGCCCCGGACGCGGTCCCGGCGGTCCGGGACGTGGTCCTGGTGGCCAGAATCGCGGTCCCGGCGGCCAGAGGCCTTCCGTGGGCCCCAAGGCTCCGATGGGGCGCCAGGCTCCCAACCGTTCGGCCAAGCCGGCCGACGCGCCCAAGCCTGAGACCAAGCCCGACGCGCCCAAGACCGAGCAGAGCTGACGGGAGAGGACGTAGAAGATGCTCCTGCCGAAGAGAGTCAAGCACAGAAAGCAACAGCGCGGCCGCATGGCCGGCGAGGCGAAGGGCGGCACGACCGTCGAGTTCGGCCAGTACGGCTTGAAGGCGATCGAGCGTGGCTGGATCACCAACCGCCAGATCGAGGCCGCCCGCATCGCCATGACGCGCTACATCAAGCGTGGCGGCAAAGTGTGGATCAACGTGTTCCCGCATAAGCCGGTCACGCGTAAGGCCGCCGAGACGCGTATGGGCGGCGGCAAGGGTTCGCCTGAGTCGTGGGTGGCCGTGGTCAAGCCGGGCAAGGTCATGTTCGAGCTGGCCGGCGTCAGTGAGCCGGTGGCTCGTGAGGCCATGCGTCTGGCGGCGCACAAACTGCCCATCAAGTGCAAGTTCGTGACGAGGGAGGGCAGTCTCTTTGAAGGCTAGCAAGCTCCGCGAGCTGTCCGAAGACGAGCTCATCGTGCGCCTCAAGGACACGCGCAAGGAGCTCTTCAACCTGCGCTTCCAGCACGCCACTGGGCAGCTCGACAACCCGATGAAGTTGAACGCGACGCGCCGCGAGATCGCCCGCCTGCTCACACTGCAAGCCGAGCGGGAGCACGAGAACGCTGCGACCGGTGGTGAAGCCTGATGGCGACGACGAAGAAGACAGACAGCGGCAAGCCCGCTCCCAAGCAGTCCGCCGCGCGTAAGCCGGCAGCGAAGAAGGCGGCCGCCAAGAAGGCCGCGCCGAAGAAGGCCGCCGCGGCCAAGAAGGCAGTTCCCGAGGCCAAGCAGATCAAGAAGGTCTCGGCCGCGCGCAGCAAGGCCAAAGCCGAGCGCAAGCCGCCCGAGAAGGTCCCGGGCCGCAAGGAACGTCGCGGCATCGTCGTGAGCGACGGCATGGACAAGACGATCGTGGTGCGCATCGACGTCGCACAGAAGCACGAGCGGTACGGCAAGGTCGTGCGTCGCTCGAGCAAGCTGCACGCCCACGACGAGCAGAACGCGGCCGGTGTCGGCGACCTCGTGCGGGTCGTCGAGACGCGCCCGCTGAGCGCGACCAAGCGGTGGCGCCTCCTCGAGGTCCTCGAGAAAGCCAAGTAAGAATTCGGTCAGAGGAAGCAAATGATCCAGGTTGAGTCCAGACTACGAGTCGCCGACAACACGGGCGCGCGCGAGATCCTCTGCATCCGGATCCGCGGGGGCTCCAGGCGGCGCTACGCCACGGTCGGCGACATCATCGTCGGTACCGTCAAGGTCGCGACGCCCGGCGGCAGCGTGAAGAAGGGCGATGTGGTACGCGCGGTCGTCGTGCGCACCAAGAAGGAGTTCGGTCGCAAGGATGGCACGTACATCGCGTTCGACGAGAACGCTGCCGTCATCATCGACAACCAGAACAACCCGCGCGGGACCCGCATCTTCGGCCCCGTCGCGCGCGAGCTGCGCGAGAAGAACTTCATGAAGATCGTGTCGCTCGCTCCCGAGGTGCTGTGATGGCCAGTATGAAGATCAAGAAGGGCGACCAGGTGCGCGTCGTCAGTGGCAAGGAGGCGGGCAAGACCGCCAAGGTCATGCGCGTCGACACCGACAAGGGCCGGGTCACCCTCGAGCGGCTCAACATGGTGAAGAAGCACACCAAGCCCAACCCGAAGACCAACCCGCAGGGTGGCGTGATCGAGCGTGAGGCGCCTCTCCATGTGTCAAACGTGATGCTCGTCTGCCCGTCGTGCGGCCAGCCCACCCGTGTCGGGTACCGGCTGACCGAGAACGGCGGCAAGGTCCGCACATGCCGCCGCGCTGCCTGCGGCAAAGACATCGACAGGGCGTAACCAGATGGCCAGGCTCAAGGACAAGTACTTCAGCGAGATCGTGCCCGCACTCAAAGAGGAGTTCGGCTACCGTAACGTGATGGAAGTCCCTCGCGTCACCAAGGTCACGCTCAATATGGGCGTGGGCGAGGCCAAGACCAACGCGAAGCTGCTGGACGAGGCGGTCGAAGAGCTCGCCCAGATCTCCGGTCAGAGGCCGGCGATCACCAAGGCGCGCAAGTCGATCGCCGGCTTCAAGCTCCGCGAGGGCATGTCCATCGGCTGCCGCGTCACGCTGCGCGGCGAGCGTATGTACGAAATGATCGACCGGCTCGTGTCGATCGCCCTGCCACGCATCCGCGACTTCCGCGGCATAGACCCCGGCCAGTTCGACGGGCGGGGCAACTTCGCCATGGGTGTACGCGAACAGACCATCTTCCCGGAGATCGACTACGACTCGGTGGAGACCTTCCGCGGTCTCAACGTCGTCATCACGACGACCGCCAAGACTGACGATGAAGGGCGCGCCCTGCTGGCCAAGCTGGGCATGCCGTTCCGTTCCAACTAGGAGCAACTGAAGCATGGCCAAGACATCCCTCGTGGTGAAGGCGGGACGCAAGCAGCGCTACAAGACGCGGGAATACAACCGCTGCCAGCGCTGCGGCCGCCCGCGCGCCTACTACCGCAAGTTCGGGCTCTGCCGCATCTGCCTGCGCGAAGTCGCGCACCAGGGCGTCATCCCAGGTCTGACCAAGTCGAGCTGGTGAGGAGGCGAGGACCATGTCAATGACTGACCCCATCGCCGACATGCTCACGCGCATCCGTAACGGCAGTACCGCGCGTCACAGCACGGTGGAGATCCCGGCCTCCAGGATGAAGGCCGAGATCGCGCGCCTCATGACGGAGCAGGGCTACATCATCGGCTACGACACAAAGCAGGGTGAGCACGGCCCAGTCATCGTGGTCGAGCTCAAGTACGGCAAGAACCGTGAGCGCGTCATCTCCGGCATCAAGCGCGTCTCCAAGCCCGGGCGTCGTATCTACGCCAAGAAGGAGACGCTCCCCAAGGTGCTCGGGGGGCTCGGTACGGCGATCATCTCCACGTCGAAGGGCCTCGTTACGAGCGCTGAAGCGCAGAAGCTCGGCCTCGGCGGCGAGGTCATCTGCTTCATCTGGTAAGGACGGGACATGTCGAGGATCGGAAAAGCCCCAATCCCGCTGCCCGACAGCGTGGAGTTCAAGTACGACAATGCCGTCGTCACCGTGAAGGGCCCTAAGGGTGAGCTCACCCAGCGCGTGCCCCGCGAGATGATGGTGGAGGTCGGCGACGGTGTCATCCAGGTCAAGCGGCCCACCGACAGCGGCCAGCATCGCTCGCTGCACGGGCTCACCCGGACGCTCATCGCCAACATGGTGACCGGCGTCACTGACGGCTTCGAGAAGCGCCTCGAGATCGTCGGCGTCGGCTACCGCGCCAGCGTCAAGGGCGACGCCCTTGAGCTGCTGGTCGGCTACAGCCACCCGGTGGTCATCGAGCCGCCGGAGCACATCGCCTTCGAGACGCCGCAGCAGACCGTGGTCGTCGTCAGGGGCATCGACAAGCAGGTCGTCGGTGAGATCGCCGCCAAGGTGCGCTCCATCCGGCCGCCCGAGCCCTACAAGGGCAAGGGCATCCGGTATGCCGGCGAGTACGTTCAGCGAAAAGTCGGCAAGCGCGCCTAGGCCGCTGCCTGAGGAAGAGGAACGACCAGAAGATGAGCGCAACCAGCATCAGGGAGGCCCGGGCCCGGCGCAAGCGCCGCATCCGCGGCCGCATCAGCGGCACCGTTGAGCGCCCGCGCGTGTCGGTGTTCCGCTCCAACAAGGCGATCTATGCGCAGCTCGTCGACGACGGGGCCGCCGCGACGATCGCCTCCGCCCGCTCGGCGGAAGTCGTCGACGCCTCCGGTCTCAAGAAGGCCGAAGTCGCCAAGAAGGTCGGCGAACTGCTGGCCCAGCGGGCCAAGGACAAGGGAATCGAGCGCGTCGTGTTCGACCGCTCGGGTTATCTGTATCACGGCCGAGTCAAGGCTCTCGCCGAGGGCGCCCGCGAGGGCGGCCTGGTTTTCTGAAAAGGAGAATAGGACCCCGTGGCTAGAGGATCATTCAGCGAAGGCAACGAGCTCAAAGAGCGCGTCGTCGATATCAACCGCGTCGCCAAGGTCGTCAAGGGCGGCCGGCGGTTCTCCTTCACGGCCCTGGTCGTCGTCGGTGACGAGAACGGGCATGTGGGCGCCGGCTACGGCAAGGCGCGCGAGGTGCCGCTGGCGATCCAGAAGGCGATCGAGGACGCGAAGAAGAACCTGTTCACCGTGCCGCGCTACAACGGCACGACCACCACGCACCAGGTGATCGGCCGCTACGGCGCCGCCCGCGTGCTGCTCAAGCCCGCCGCTCCCGGTACCGGCGTCATCGCCGCCGGAGGCGTCCGCGCCGTACTCGAGCTGGCCGGCGTCCGCGACATCCTCACCAAGTCGCTGGGCACCACCAACCCGATCAACCTGGTGCGCGCGACCGTCGCCGGGCTGCAGTCTCTCAAGACGCCCGAGGGCCAGGCGCGCCTGCGCGGCATCTCGGTCGCCCAGGTGCTCGGCCTCGACCAGCGCGAGCCCGAGGCCGCTGAGGCCGCGAAGGAGGCTTGACCGGCATGAGCCAGATCGAGATCACGCAGGTCAAGAGCGCGATCGGGCACAAGCCCGAGCATCGCGGCACGCTCCGCGCGCTCGGCCTCAAGCGTATCCGTCACACCGTGGTGCACGAGGATTCTCCCGTGATCCGCGGCATGGTCAACCACGTGGCGTTCCTCGTCGAGGTCCGCCCTGCAACGAAGAAGTCGTGACATGACAGAGGAACTGGGACTCCACAACCTGCGCCCTAACCCGGGCTCGACCAAGGTCACCAAGCGTCTCGGCCGCGGCAAGGGTACCGGGCAGGGCAAGACGGCCGGCAAGGGCCATAAGGGTTACAACGCTCGTTCGGGCGGCGGCGTGCGGCCGGGCTACGAGGGCGGCCAGATGCCGCTCTACATGCGCCTCGGCAAGCTCCGCGGCCCGCACATGAAGAAGAGCATGCCCATCGGGCCGTTCCGTACGTACGCGGTGCCGGTCAACGTCGGCCGTCTCGCGAACGCCTTCGCGGCAGGCGAAGAGGTGACCCCCGAGGCACTCGTCGCAAAGGGCGTCGTCAAGAACACACGCACGCCGATCAAAGTGCTCGGCGGCGGCGAGCTCACGGTGGCGCTCACCGTGCGCGTCCACATGTACTCCCGCAGTGCCGTCGAGAAGATCGAGGCGGCCGGCGGCAAGGCTGAGCTCCTCTGACCGGCCCCGGGGGGTTGCCGTGAACAACAAGCTCTGGCAGTCGCTCGCCAACGCCTGGAAGATCCCGGATCTTCGCACGAAGCTCCTCTTCACGGCGGCGATGGTCGCCATTTACCGCTTCGGGGCGTACGTCCCCGTGCCGGGTATCGACCTGGACGCCCTGCAGGAGTTCTTCGAGCAGGGCGGGGCCGGCGTGGTCGGCTTCCTCGACCTGTTCTCCGGCGGGGCGCTCAGCCGCGTCGCCGTCTTCGCGCTGGGTATCATGCCGTACATCACGGCGTCGATCATCATGCAGCTCCTCACCGTAGTCATCCCCAAGCTCGAGGAGCTGGCCAAGGAGGGGGAGCAGGGCCAGAAGCAGATCACGAAGTACACGCGCTGGCTCACGGTGGGGCTCTCAATGGTGCAGTCCTTCGGCTACATCGTGCTGTTCCGCCAGTACAACGCCCTGCCGGACCTGAACTGGTGGCGCGCCGCGCTCATCGTGACGAGCCTCGTCGCCGGCGCCGTGATCGTCATGTGGCTCGGCGAGCTCATCACCGCGCGCGGCATCGGCAACGGCATGTCGATCATGATCTTCATCAGTATCGTGTCGAGCATCCCGGGCGGGGCGCAGCAGCTGTTCACCATGGACATCCTGCCGATCGTCCTTTTCATGGTCATTGCGTTGGCCGTGGTCGTAGGGGTCATCTGGATCACCACCGGCGAGCGGCGCATCCCCGTTCAGTACGCCAAGAGGGTCGTGGGCCGGCGCATGATGGGCGGCCAGAGCACGTTCATCCCGCTCAAGGTCAACATGGCCGGCGTCATCCCGGTCATCTTCGCCTCGTCGGTGATGATGATCATCCCGACGTTCGCGCAGTTCCTGGGTACGGAAGGAATCGGCGGCTGGCTCCAGAGGGTCCTTGGGCCGAGTACGTTCCTGTTCATCATCTTCGAGGCCGTCCTGATCGTCATCTTCACGTACTTCTACACGGCGGTGACGTTCAACCCCATCGACCAGGCCGACAACCTCAAGAAGTACGGCGGGTTCATCCCCGGCGTGCGTCCCGGCCGGCCGACCGCCGAGTACCTCGACCGTATCCTCACGCGCCTGACGTTCCCAGGCGCCCTGTTCCTCGCGGCGCTGGCCGTCCTGCCGTGGCTGCTGTCGCGGCCGCCGGTCAACGTTCCGTTCTACTTCGGCGGCACTTCGCTGCTGATCGTGGTGGGCGTCGCGCTCGACACGATGCGCCAGATGGAGGCTCAGCTCCTCATGCGGCACTATGAAGGCTTCCTCAAGTAGGAGATGCAGATGACCCAGCGCAACGTGATCCTTCTCGGCGGCCCAGGCGCCGGCAAAGGCACCCAGGCCGAACGCATCGTGGCGGATTTGTCGCTGCCGCACATCTCCACCGGTGAGATGCTGCGCGCGGCGGTGGCCAAGGGCACCGAGATGGGTCTAGAGGCGCAGAAGTACATGGAGAGCGGCCAACTGGTCCCGGACGAGGTCGTCATCGGCGTCGTACGTGAGCGGCTCGCCGAGCCGGACGCCGCCGAGGGCTTCCTTCTCGACGGCTTCCCGCGCACGGTGCCGCAGGCCGAGGCGCTCGACACGATGCTCGCCGAGGGCGGCAGGGCGATCACGCACGTCGTGGCGATCGACGTCCCTGCCGACGAGCTGGTCCAGCGCATCGCCGGCCGCCGCTCGTGCGCGGTGTGCGGCAAGATCTACAACGTCGCGTTCGACCCGCCCAGGGCGGACGGCGTGTGCGACCTCGACGGCGGCGAGCTCACCCAGCGCGCCGACGACAACGAGGAGACGGTGCGCAACCGCATCGCCGTCTACGAGCAGCAGACGGCGCCGCTCATCGGCTACTACACGGACAAGGGCGTGCTCAAGAGCGCGTTCGGCGGCGGCAAGCGGCCGGACGAGGTCTATGAGCAGGTCGGCCAGATCCTTACGGACTAATGCCCGTAGGCCACGAAGCAGCCGTAGTGCTATTGAGCGGCCCTCGGCCCGGCAGGGCCCCGCGAGGGACGGACTGACCTCCGTGATCGTCCGTAAGTCGGCAGGAGAGATCGCCAAGATCGCGGCGGCGGGCACGATCCTCGCCGACTGCATCGACGAGCTCAGTGAGGTGGCCGCGCCCGGGGTCAGGACCGCCGAGCTCGACCGGCTGGCCGAGAAGTTCATCCGTCAGCACAGGGGCGTGCCCACGTTTCTCGGCTACCGCGGCTTTCCAGCGTCCATCTGCGCCTCGCCGAACGACATGGTGGTGCACGGCATTCCCGGCAAGTATCGCGCCGCCGAGGGCGACCTGCTCAGCATCGACGTCGGCGTCACTCTCGACGGCTACGTGGCCGATTCGGCAGTCACCCTCCCCATGGGTGCCGTCGAGCCGGAGGCGCGGCGCCTGATGGACGTCACGCGTGAGTCGCTCGAGGCTGGCCTCGCCGAGTGCCGGGAAGGCCGGCGCCTGGGCGACATCTCGCACGCCATCCAGGATGTCGTCGAGGCCGCCGGCTTCAGCGTCGTGCGCTCCCTCGTGGGCCACGGCGTGGGCAAGGAGATGCACGAAGACCCTCAGATTCCCAATTACGGTGACCCAGGCCGTGGTCCGCGGCTGGAAGAAGGGATGGTGTTCGCCATCGAACCGATGGTGGACGCCGGGACTCACGACGTCGTCGTCGCCGACGACGGGTGGGCCATCCACACTGCCGACGGGTCACTCTCGGCGCACTTCGAGCACACCGTCGCGGTGGGCAAGAAGGGGCCGCGCGTGCTCACGCGCCGCCGCTCGGAGAGGGTCGGCGCGGGAGCGTGACACCAGCAGATCGGGCGCGGGCCTCGGCCGCCGCGCCCCCATCGACGGCGTGGTTTGTGAGGCCCGCCGTTTGTGGTAGTATGTCAGGCCGCTGTCTGTCGACGAGTGGGGAGTATGGCGAACAAAGAAGAAGCCATTGAGATTGAAGGCGAGGTTGTCGAAGCGCTGCCGAACACGATGTTCCGTGTTCACCTCGACAACAACCACGAAGTGCTCGCCCACATCTCGGGCAAGATGCGCATGAACTACATCCGCATCCTGCCCGGCGACAGGGTCAAGGTCGAACTCTCGCCCTACGACCTCAGCAGAGGCAGGATCACGTACCGGTTCAAGTAGCGGCCCGCGAGCGGTCGCCCGGAGGCGGTGTGCCAGGGCCGTGTGGCCCGCTGCGCCCGTCCAGCGAGGATCACCGATGAAGGTAAGAGCATCAGTAAAGCCGATGTGTGAGAAGTGCAAGATCATCCGCCGTCACGGCACGGTACAGGTGATCTGCTCCAATCCGCGGCATCGTCAGAGGCAGGGGTAAGTCCGCATGGCACGTATCGCAGGCGTCAACATCCCGCCGCAGAAGCGGGTCGAGATCGGGCTCACGTACATCTACGGCATCGGCCGCTCGACCTCCCAGAAGGTCCTCACCATCGTCGGTATCGACCCGAACACGAAGGTGCGCGACCTCACCGAGGAAGAGATCGTAAGGCTGCGCGACGCCATCGACCGCGAGGTCACAGTCGAGGGCGACCTGCGCCGCGAGCGCTCGCAGAACATCAAGCGTCTCATGGACATCGGCTGCTACCGGGGCATCCGCCACCGTCGCGGCATGCCGGTGAACGGGCAGCGCACGCGCACCAACGCGCGCTCCCGCAAGGGTCCGAAGCGGACGATCAGCGGCAAGCGCAAGAAGTAGCGGAGGAGTAGAGCAGAGTGGCAAAGCCTCAGAGAGCCAAAGGTCGTCAGCGCCGCAAGGTCCGCAAGAACATCGCGGTCGGTCAGGCGCACATCAAGACGTCGTTCAACAATACCCAGGTGACGCTGACCGACAAAGAGGGCAACGTCATCGCGTGGGAGAGCGCCGGGTCAGTCGGCTTCAAGGGTTCGCGCAAGAGCACGCCGTTCGCCGCCCAGGTGACGGCCGAGTCGTGCGCCAAGAAGGGCATGGAGCACGGCCTGCAGAAGGTCGAGGTCTTCGTGCGTGGTCCCGGCTCGGGTCGCGAGACCGCCGTGCGCTCCCTGCAGGCGGCCGGCCTCGAGATCATCAGTGTCAAAGACGTGACGCCGGTGCCGCACAACGGCTGCCGCCCGCGCAAGCGTCGCCGGGTCTAGGAAGGTCCACGTGGCGAAAGATACATCACCGCAGTGCAAGCAGTGCCGCCGTGAGACGGAGAAGCTCTTTCTCAAGGGCGAGCGTTGCCTCACCGACAAGTGCGCCGTAGAGCGGCGCAGCTACCCGCCGGGCGAACACGGCCGCGGGCGCATCAAGCAGAGCGAGTACCTCCTCCAGCTGCGCGAGAAGCAGAAGGCGCGCCGCTACTACCAGGTCCTCGAGAAGCAGTTCCATCACTACTACGTGATGGCCAGCCGCAAGGACGGCATCACCGGTGAGAACCTGCTCAAGCTGCTCGAGATGCGCCTCGACAATGTCGTGTACCGTCTCGGCTTCGGCGCTTCGCGGCGTCAGGCGCGTCAGCTCGTGAGGCACGCTCACTTCACGGTGAACGGCAAGAAGGTCGACATCCCGTCGTACCAGGTCCGTCCGGACGACGTGGTGGCCATCCGCCCCAACAGCAAGGCCTCTGAGACCGTGCGTGCAGCGACTGACCTCACGTCGTCGGTGTCGCCTTGGCTCCTGGTCGACCACGACAATCTCACCGGCAAGGTCCTGCGCGCTCCCGAGCGCGACGAGATCGACGCCCCGGTGCAGGAGCAGCTCATCGTCGAGCTGTACTCCAAGTAATCCCGCTGCAGCAACGTACCCGCGGCGAAGACTCTACAGGAGGCCAGTTGCTACAGTTCCAGATGCCCAACATCACCCGCGAGCAGCTCGCCGGCAATCGGGCGCGCTTCGAGGTCGAACCGCTTGACCGCGGTTTCGGGCATACCTTCGGCAACGCGCTGCGCCGGGTCCTGCTCTCGTCGCTCGAGGGCGCAGCTGTCAGTTCCGTCAAGATCGAGGGAGTGGCGCACGAGTTCACGACCATCAAGGGCGTGAAGGAAGACGTCACCGACATCATCCTCAACCTCAAAGAGCTGGTCTGCCGGCTGCACGGCGAGTTGGACGAGGTCCAGGTCCGGCTGTACAAGGACAAGCCCGGCAAGGTCGTGGCGGCCGACATCGACATCCCGGCCGAGTTGGAGATCCTCAATCCGGACCACCACATCGCGACGCTGTCAGACGGCGGCGCCATCGAGATGATGCTCACCATCCGTCGCGGCACCGGCTACGTGGCCGCCGAGGGCAACAAGACGCCCGAGACGGTCATCGGGGTCATCCCCATCGACTCCATCTTCAGCCCCATCAAGCGCGTCTCGTACCACGTAGAGAGCGCGCGCGTCGGCCAGCGTACCGACTACGACAAGCTCATCCTCGACATCACGACGAATGGCGCCCTCATGCCGGAGGAGGCCCTTCGCGAGGCCGCCGAGATCCTCGTCGACCGCATGTCGATCTTCACCGACCCCGACCGCACGCGCAGCAACGAGGAGTTCCCGATCGAGGGCCTCACCACCGCGCCCGCGGGCGGCGGCATGGACGACGTGCTCATCGAAGAGCTCGAACTCGGCGTCCGTTCGTACAACTGCCTCAAGCGCGAGGGTATCCAGACCGTCGGCGACCTGGTCTCCAAGACAGAGGCCGAGCTGCTCAACATCCCCAACTTCGGCAAGAAGAGCATCGACGAGGTCAAGGACAAGCTCACCGAGCGCGGGCTCTCTCTCCGGGGTGACGAGTAACATGCGCCATCAGAACTCAGGCCGCAAGTTCAACATGGCCCCTGACCAGCGGCGCTCGCTGCTGACGGGTCTGGCCTGCCAGGTGCTCGAGCACGAGAAGGTCAAGACCGGCGTGGCGCGCGCCAAAGAGGTGCGCCCCATGGTCGAGGAGGCCATCTCGCTCGGCAAGCGCGGCGACATCCACGCGCGCCGGCAGGCGATCGCCATGCTGCGCAACAAGAAGATCGTCTACAAGCTGTTCAACGATGTGGCGCCGCGCTACGCCGACCGCAACGGCGGCTATACGCGCATCATCAAGATCGGGCCGCGTCCCGGCGACGGCAGCGAGCAGGCGTACATCGAGCTGGTCTGACGGCCGGCCGCAGATGATCGTTCCGAAGGGCGGGCGGCCGCAGGGCCCCCGCCCTTCGTCGTTTCCGGAGAGGACGTGCGCGGCAGAGCCGCGACGGCGATGCGGTAAGCTTCGGCGGTCATGACGCCCGCTCTCGATCCCACTCCCACTCCGTTGACCCCTCCGGCGCGGCCTGACGGGTCCAGCGGGACGCGTCCTCTGGGCGGCGGCGCCGGCGAAGGCTCGGGCGAGGACGCGCTGCTCGAGGTCCGCGACCTGCGCTACCGGTACCCTGGCGCCCCGACCGATGCTTTGCAGGGGCTGGACCTCACGGTCGCCGTCGGCGAGTTCGTCGCCGTCGTCGGCGCCAACGGCTCGGGCAAGTCCACGCTCGCCCGGCTCCTCGGAGGTCTCGAGAGGCCTGCTGGGGCCGCGAAGGCCGTCGCCTGCGGTCACGACCTGCTCGCCGACGACGGCCGCATGGCGGCGCGGCGCGAGGTCGGCGTGCTCTTTCAGAACCCGGAGAACCAGCTGGTCGCGGAGTGCGTGGAGGACGACGTGGCCTTCGGCCTGGAGAACCTGGCCTGGCCGCCTGAGGAGATGCGGCGGCGGGTGGACGAGATGCTGGCGCGGTTCCGGCTCACGGAGCTGCGGACCCGGGAGCCGCACCTACTCTCCGGCGGCCAGAAGCAGCGTGCGGCCCTGGCCGGGGTGATGGCGGTGCCGCGCCGGGTACTCGTTCTCGACGAGCCGACCGCCATGCTGGATCCGGCGGGGCGCGAGGAGGTGCTTGAGGCCGTCCGAGGGCTCCGGGCGGACGGCCTCGCCGTCCTCTTGGTCACCCAGGAGATGGACGAGGTGGTGGGCGCCGACCGGGTCGTCGCCCTCGAGCTGGGGGCCGTGGTGTACGCGGGCGACGTGCACGGCCTGTTCAGCGACATCGCCCTGGTCCGGCGGCTCGGACTGAGTCTGCCGGCGGCCGGCGACCTGGCGCTCGAGCTCGCCGCCCGTGGGCGGCCGCTCAAGCCCCTGCCGCTGACGCTCGACGAGCTGGTCGCGACCCTCGGAGGGCCGGCGTGAGCGCCTCTGGGGAGCGGGGCCGGCGCCGGCATCGTGCGGAGGCGGGCGGAGGGCCGGCCGGCGTCAACGGGCACGCCGTCCCGGTCCCCGGCCCCGGTATGGCCCTGTGGTGCCACGGCCTCAGCTTCAGCTACGAGGAGGCGCGAGCGCCCATCCCGGCGCTCAGGGATGTGGGATTCGAGCTCGCGGCGGGGAGATCGCTCGCGCTCCTGGGCGCGTCTGGCTCAGGCAAGTCAACGCTGCTGCAGGTGATCAAGGGGCTGGACGCACCGGAGGCCGGCGAGGTCGGGCTGGACGGCCGCGCGCCGGCCGCGCCGGAGTACGCGGCGCTTCAGCGGGAGGTCGGGCTCGTGTTCCAGACCCCGGAGCTGCAGCTGTTCGCAGCGTCGGCGCGGGAGGACGTCGCCTTCGGCCCGCGCCGCCTTGGCCGGCCCGAGACAGAGGTGCAGGCGGCCGTCGACGAGGCCATGGAGCTGGTCGGCCTGCCGCCGGACGTGTTTGCGGGGCGTCACCCGTACGCGCTGTCGGGCGGCGAGCAGCGCCGGCTCGCGCTCGCCGGGGTGCTGGCGATGCGGCCGAGACTACTGCTGCTGGATGAGCCGTTCGTGAGCCTGGACCCGGCCACGCGGCGGGAGCTCGCGCGCATCCTTGCGCGCCTGCGCGCCGCAGGGGTCACACTGGTGCTCGCCACGCACGACGTGGATCTCGCCTGGGCGTTGTGCGACGAGCTGCTCGTGCTCGACGGCGGGCGCGTCCTCGCGTCCGGCCCCTGGGAGGCCGGAGAGGCCGGGCAGGCGCTGCTCGTCGCCAGCAGGCTGCGCGAGCCGTTCCTGGTCGAGCTGTGGCGGCGCCTGGGCCGCGACCCCGCCCGCGCGCCGCGGACGGCGGCGGAGGCGGCGGAGGCGCTGCGGTGAGGCCGGCGATCGCGCAGTACTACCCCGGCGACTCCGTGGTCCACCGGCTGGACGCGCGCGCCAAGTTCGTCGCCGTCACGGCGCTCGCCGTCGCGCTGTTCGTCCGCGACGCATTCGCCGGCCTCGCCGTGTTCGCCGCGGCCGGCGTCGTCGCCTACGCGCTCAGCGGCGTGCCCGCCTCCTGGTTCTGGCGCGCCTTCAGGCCGCTGTTGTGGCTGATCGGTCTCACCTTCCTGACGCAGTTGCTGTTCGCGCCCGGCGAGCCGTTCTTCAGCTGGTGGATCTTCGACTTCTCGTGGGAGGGCCTGCAGTTCGCCGCTTTCCTGAGCCTGCGCCTGCTCGTGCTGGTCCTCATCGGGTCCGTGCTGACCCTGACGACCGCACCGCTGGCGCTCACCGACGGCCTCGCCTGGCTCGGCCGGCCGCTGCGCCGTCTGCGGGTGCCCACCGACGAGCTTGCGCTGATGGTGACGATCGCGCTGCGCTTCATCCCGACGCTGCTGGTGGAACTGGACCAGATCATGCGCGCCCAGCGGGCCCGCGGCGCCGACTTCGGCAGCGGCGGCCCCATCAGGCGCGCCCGGGCGCTGGTGCCGGTGCTCACGCCGCTCTTCGTGCTGAGCTTCCGCCGCGCCGACGAGCTGGCGCTGGCCATGGAGGCGCGCTGCTACCGGCCGGGCATCGTCCGGACTCGTCTGCACCCGCTGCGCGCCGGTGTGGCGGACGCTGTGCTGCTCGCGGTCACCGCGGCGGTCATCGCCGCCGGACTCCTCGTGTAGGATGCGCGCGTGAGCGGCCACACAGGGACAGATGGGGCAGAGCGCGCCGGCATCAGGCCGCCGGCCGCCGCGACCGCGACCTGGCGTCTGGATCTCGCGTACGAGGGGACGGCGTACCGGGGCTGGGCCAGGCAGCCCGGCCACACGACCGTGGAAGGACTGCTCGAGGACGCGCTCGAGACGGTGCTGCGCGAGCGCGTGCACCTCAGCGTCGCCGGGCGCACGGATGCCGGCGTGCACGCCTGGGCTCAGGTGGCGTCGTTCACGTGTGCCCGGGCGGACCTTGCGCCGGAGCGCCTGCGCCTCTCGCTCAACGCGCTCCTGCCGCCGGACGTCGCAGTGCTGCGCGTGGCGCCGGCGCCGCCGGGCTTTGCGGCGCGCGAGGCGGCGTCGCGGAGCTACCGCTACGACCTCTGGGCGACGGCGGTGAAGCCGGTGCGGGAGCGCGCCTTCGTCTGGGTGGTTCGAGGCGCCGTGGATGGGGCGGCGCTGCGGGCGGCGGCCGACCTGCTGCCCGGCCGCCGCGACTTCGCCGCCCTGACCCCTTCGGCGCACCTCTACCACACCTGCGTGCGGGAGGTGTCCGCCGCGTCCTGGACGGAAGACGGCCCGACGCCCGACGGAGAGGGCCGGCGCTGGCACTTCGAGATCACCGCCGGCAGCTTCCTGCACAACATGGTGCGCGCCGCGGTCGGCTCGATGGTGGACGTGGCCCAGGGCCGGATGACGCTTGAGGGGTTCGCGGCGGCGCTTGCCTCCGGCGAGCGCCGCCGGATGGGCCAGACGGCGGCCGCCCGCGGTCTCGCCCTCGTGGCGGTGCGCTACCCGGAGGGAGCGGCGGGAGAGGGCTGACGAGTGGGCGGGCGGGTGGGCGGGCGGAGACCTGCGGCCGTCACTCCCCGAGGAAGCGGTCGATCATCTTCTGCTTCGCGGCGTCGCTCGGCGGGAGCACCACGGCCTGCCCCTCGTGCCAGCCGAACTCGCCCTTCATCACCTGTTTCTTGCCGCCGTCGGCGCGCCACTTGAGGTAGGCCAACTCCAGGATCTGGTTGGTCGTGAGGTCGGTGCTCACACCGCTCATGAAGTGCTTGCCGACCTCCGCCACTTTGGTGATGTTGCCGGGCTGCACGATCTTCTTCTGGAGCGCGTCGATGAAGGCCTGCTGGCGCTTGGCGCGTGTGAAGTCGCCGTCGGCGTACGCCTTGCGGATGCGCACGTACAGCATCGCGTTCTTGCCGTCGAAGTGGTGCATTCCCTTCTCGAAGGTGACGACGCGTTGGGTGGAGCCGGCGACACCGGGACCCGCCCCGGTGGTCACCGTCTGCGGGACGTACATGTCGATGCCTCCCACCGCGTTGACGAGCCGCGGGAAGCCCTGGAAGCTCACGACCATGACGTGGTTGATGGGGATGCCGGTGAACTCTTTGACCGCCTTGAGGGCGAGCGACGGACCTCCGTACCACATGGCCTGGGTGAGCTTCTGCTGGCCGTAGCCGTCCACGTTGACGAGCATGTCGCGGGGGATCGAGATCTGATTGATCTTGTGCGAGCCGGGATCGAAGCGCATGAGAAGGATCGTGTCCGAGTGGGCCGGCAGGCCTGCCTCATCGAGGCCGAAGAGCGCTATGGTGGTGCCGCCCCGCCAGATCCACCCCTCGTCCGCCGAGAGCTGGGCTCGGGTCTTCATGTCGACCCGCTTGTTGGCCTTGTCGACGGCCCGGTCGAACTTCTGGTACCCGGGCCAGGCCAGCACGGTCGCGATGACACCGGCGACCACCAGCACCGACACGAGGATCACCGGCACATGCCACCAGCGGAAGCGGCGCCGGCGGCGGGGACCGGAGCCGGCGCCCGCGTTGTTCTTGCCGGCGCGGGCCTGACAGCCATCTCCCGGCGCCGGACCGTACGTGCGGTACGCCTTGTCCGAGCGGCTGGGGTAGGGCCGGCCGGCGTCCTCGCGGGTGTCGGCGGGCGGGCGCGTACGCGGCGGCCGCGCGCCCGCCAGCTCGTCGTCGAGCGAGCTGCGCCGGCCGCGGCCGGCCTTGTACGTCTTGTAGGGCTTGGCCCCTCTGTCCTCGTCCTGTCTCGCCATAAGGCTGGCGCCTCCGGCCCGCGGGCGCACGCGACGTCATGGTGCGCGCGGTGGGGGGCGGGAGCGCCGGGTGTTCTCTCAGACTACGCCCGTACGCGGGCGTTTCCTCTAGTCGCGAGTCTACACCATGGTAAGCTCGGCGGCGGCATGGCACCGGAACGCATCATCATCGGCGTGGACGTCGGCGGCACCAAAGTGGCTGCCGCACTGCTGCGAGGGCGTCTGCCCGCGCTCGGAGCTCGCTCGAGCTCCGAGGTGGAGACGCCCGAGATCCTCGACCGGTTCACCATGCCCACGGACACGAGCTCACCGCAGGCCACCCTGCAGGATATCGAGGCCTGCATCGCGGACCTCGAACACGGCTCGGGGCAGGTCGAGAGCATCGGTGTGGGCGTGGCCTCCATGGTCGACTTCGCCGGCGGCCGCATCGTCGAGTCCGTGAACCTGCCGCTCGCCGACATCCCGTTGCGCGACCTGCTCCGGGAGCGCTTCGGCGTGCCGGTGGTCATCGACAACGACGCCACCGCGGCCGGCATCGGCGAGTGGGTCTACGGCGCCGGCGTGGGGGCGAGCGACCTGATCGTACTCACGCTCGGCACCGGTGTGGGCGGCGGCGTCATCAGCGGCGGCCGCCCCCTGCGCGGCGCGAGCGGCGCGGCCGGCGAACTCGGCCACATCATCATCGACGTCGACGGGCCCAAGTGCCCGGCCAACTGTCCCAGCTGGGGCTGCCTGGAGGCGTACGCGGCGGGGCCGGCCATGGGCGTCGCGGCACGGGTCGCCGCCGAGCTCGAGCCGGAGTCGGCGCTCGGCCGGGAGCTCGCCGCCGGCCGCACTGTGGACAGCAGGCTGCTCACCCGGCTGGCGCTCGACGGTGACGCCGGCGCCGTGGCCGTCCTGGAACGGACGGGCGAGTACCTCGGAGCCGCGCTCGTGACGCTGAGCAACATCTTCGACCCGGAGCTGTTCGTCATCGGGGGCGGCGCCGCGGCGGCGGGCGAGCTGCTCCTGGAGCCGGCCCGCCGCGTCCTCGCCGCCCGGGCGCTGCCGCCGGCACGCGACCGCGTGCGGGTCGCGCCTGCCGAGCTCGGCCCGGACGCCGGCTTCATCGGCGCCGCCGCGCTGGCGCTCACCGAGCTGTTTCCGGCTGATCGCGAGGCCTGAGCGGGTCCCTCCGCCGTCCTTCGCCCGAGGCGGCTCGGGCTCGCCCCGCTCCTGCCCCGGCCGTGGTTGACTTCGATCTCTCCATGCCTGTAAATGGTCGCTGGAATCTCGCGCGTACCGCGACTGCGGCGCGCTGACAGGAGGTGACACCACCACATGGCCCACAAGATCACCGACGAGTGCCTTGCGTGCGGCGCCTGCATCGACGAGTGCCCCAACGAGGCCATCTCGGAGGGCGATGACATCTACGTCATCGACCCCGAGAAGTGCGACGACTGCGGCACCTGCGTGGACGCCTGCCCGAGCGAGGCGATCGTCCCCGAGTGAGCGTGCTCGACAACGCATGACGTCATCGGGGCCGGCTCCGTGAGCCGGCCCCGTCGCATTGGGGGGACCCGCGCGCGGCCGGAGGCTCAGGTGGGCGCGGATGGGCCGGACCAGTCCACGACCTCCGGCTCGTCCTCCGCGAGCCGCTCGCGCATCACCCGCACCGCCTCGGGGTTCTGGTCCACAAGGAGGTAGTCCCGGCCCAGGCGGGCGGCTGCCTCTCCCGTGGTGCCGCTCCCGGCGAAGGGGTCGATCACGAGGTCACCGGGGTCCGAGTGCACGCGCACGATGCGCTCCAGGATCCTGACCGGCTTCTGCGTCGGGTAGCCGGTCTTCTCCCCGCCCGTGGGGCTCACGATCGTCTGCCACCAGACGTCGGTCGGCGTCTTGCCGCGCGCCGCCTTCTCCGGCCCCACGAGGCCGGGCGCGAGGTACGGCACGCGGTCGATGTCGTCGTAGCGGTACACATAGCGAGCCGGGTCGCGTGCGTACCAGAAGATCACGTCGTGCTTGCTCGGCCAGCGCTTGCGGGGGCGGGCGCCGTAGTCGTAGGCCCAGACGATCTCGTTGAGGAACGAGGCGCGCCCGAACAGCTCGTCGAGCAGCACCTTGCAGTAGTGCGCCTCGCGGGGGTCGATGTGAAAGAAGAGCGAACCGTCCGGTGTGAGCACGCGCCGCGCCTGCTCGAGCCGCGGCGCCAGGAACCCCAGATAGTCGTCGTAGGCGTCGCGCCAGGCCGAGCTGCCGAGTACCTCCGTGCGGTAGCGCTCTCCTTTGAAACCGGTGCGGTCGCCGTTCACGTCCCTGACCGTGCGCAGGCGCGGTCGCTCCTGCACCTTGCCCGTGTTGAACGGGGGGTCGAGGTAGATGAGCCGCGCGCAGCCGTCGTCGAGGCGGCCGAGAACGTCGAGGCAGTCACCGAGGACGATGCGCTTCACAGCGGGTACTCGTAGACGCGCTGGTCCTTGACGATGCGGCAGCCGATGGCCGCGTAGAACTCGTGCGGGCCGATGCGTGCGAGGTTGGCGCGGATCCAGAGGCGCCGCAGGCCGCGCTCCCGCGACCACACAGCCGCAGCGGCGAGCAGGGCGGCCCCAACGCCGGCGCCACGATGCGCCGCCGCCACCACGAGGCCGCCGACCTCGCCGTACGGGTCAGCCTCCACGACCCGCTGGACGTGCACGTCGATGAAGCCGGCGATACCGCTCGGGGTATCGGCAACGAGGATCTCCCGCTCCGGGTCGTTCAGCAGCGAGAGTCGCTCGCGCACCTGCGCCTCCGTGGACGGGTAGCCGAGCTGGGTGCTCAGGTCGGCGAGAGCGGCGGCATCGCCTCGCTGGGCCCCGCGGATCTGGTCGCTCCACTGCATGCCCGCAGTCTATCGCGGTCACATCTGCCGGACGTGACCGCTCGCTGCTCTCCTGCTGGCGCCTTCCTCCTCGCCCCCGCAGCGTACTCCTGAGAGAATGGATTCCGACGATGGAGGCGCGAATGAACGATCACGCTCGGCGCGAGTCCCCCGACGGCACCGCGCTGCGGCGATGCAGGCCGCCGGCGTGAGCGCCGCGGCCGGTGTCAGTGTCCGCAGGGCCACGCCCGGCGACGCCGGCGGTGTCGCCGCCGTGCTCAACGGCGCCATCCTCGGCGGCAGTCCCACGATCCTCGACATGCCGGTCTCGTTGGAGGACGAGCGCGCCTACATCGAAGGCCTGCCGGCGCGCTCGTTCATCCACGTCGCGGAGTTGCCCGAGGGAGGTATCGTCGGGTTCCAGACCGTGATCCCGTGGAGCGACTTCGCGACCACGGCGCACGACCACGTGGCGACCATGGGCACGTTCGTCGACGTCACCCACCGGCGGAGAGGAGTGGGGGCGGCGCTCGCGCGGAGCAGCTTCGCCGCCGCGCTCGCCCTCGGCTACGAAAAGGTCTTCACCGACCTGCGCGCCGACAACCTGGCCTCGCTCGCCTACCACCTGTCGCTCGGCTTCACCGTGGTCGGCGCCGCACGCCGGCAGGCGCGCGTGGGCGACAGCGACGTGGATGTCCTGTTCGTCGAGTGCTTCCTGAAGGAGGGGTGACCCGTGCTGTACGTCTGCGCCACACCGATCGGCAACCTGGACGACGTCTCGTCGCGGGTGCTCGACAAGCTGCGGGAGGCCGAACTCGTCGCCGCCGAGGACACACGGCGGACACGCAAGCTGCTCAGCAGGTTCGACATCCACACGCCGCTCACGAGCTTCTTCCAGCACAACGAGCTGCAGAAGACAGGTGAGATCCTGCGCCTGCTGCGCGAGGGACGCACCGTGACGCTCGTGACCGACGCCGGGATGCCGGGGGTGCAGGACCCCGGCATGCTCCTGGTGCAGAAGGTGGTGAGCGAGGGGCTCGAGTTGACTGTGGTACCTGGACCGTCGGCGGTCCTCACCGCGCTGGTGGCGGCCGGCATACCGGGCGAGGGCTTCCGGTTCGTCGGGTACCTGCCGCGACGGGCGCGAGAGCTCGAGACGGCGCTCGCGGGCTGGCGCCGCTGCGGTGGCGGGCTGATCGTGGCGTTCGACACGGGGCAGCGGCTGGCGCGCAGCCTCGTCTGCCTGGCGGCGCACCTGCCCGGTGCGAGGGCAGCGGTCTGCCGGGAGCTCACCAAAGCCCACGAGGAGGTCGTACGCGGCACGCTGCTGGAGCTCAGCGAGCGCTATCCCGTCCCGGGGCCGGACGCTGGACCCACGGGGGCCGTCCGCGGCGAGATCACCATGGTGATCGATCTCGGACGGCCGCTGGACGACGCGGCCGCGCGGCGGCCAGACGCGGAGTCGGCCGCCGCGGCGCTGCTCGCCCGTGGGCTCTCGCGCCGCGACACCGCCGCGGCGCTCCACGTGTGCATCGGCATTCCGCGCCGCGAGGCCGAGAGCGTGGCCCGCGAAATGGCGGCGCGCCGCGACTGACGGCGCGGCGCGGCATGGACACGCGGCGCGCGGGGCGCGCCTGGCCGTCTGGTAGACTGGGCCGCATGGACCTTCTCGCCCTCATCAGGGAGCGTCCTCTGTTGCTTGACGGCGGCTGGGGCCGGGCGCTCATGGAGCGTGGCTTTCAGGCCGGCGAGTGCCCGGAGGAGTGGAACGTCTCGCACCCGGCCGAGGTGGAGGACATCTACCGCAGCTTCTACGCCGCCGGCTCCGACATGGTGAACACCAACACGTTCGGCGGGACCGGCATGCGCCTCGAAGCGCACGGGTTCTCGGCGCGCGCCGTGGAGTTCAACGAGGCCGCCGCGCGCCTCGCCACCGGCGTGCGCGACCGTGAGTTCCCCGGCCGATGGGTGGCCGGTGACATCGGCCCCTGCGGCCAGATGGTCAAGCCCATGGGCAACGCCGAGCCGGACGCGCTGCACGTTACGTTCGCCGAGCAGGCCCGCACCCTCGTCGCCGGCGGTGTCGACCTGCTCAACATCGAGACGATGTTCGACCTCACGGAGGCCACCATCGCAGTCGAGGAGGCGGTCAAGTCGGCGGGGGGGCGGCCGGTGTTGGCCAGCATGGCCTTCAAACCGGCCGCCAAGGGCTTCCGCACCATGATGGGCGTCTCGCCGGAGCAGGCGGTCCGCGCGCTGCAGGACGCCGGCGCGGACCTCGTCGGCTGCAACTGCGAGATCACCTGCGAGCCGATGGCCGAGCTGGTGCCGGTCATGGCCGAGCTCGCCGGCGGCGTCACCTACGCGCAGCCCAACGCCGGCCAGCCGCAGCTGGAGGCCGGCGAGACCATCTACACGGAGACGCCGGAGCACTTCGCCTCAGTCGTCGCCACGTACCCGGCCATGGGCGCGGGTATCGTCGGCGGGTGCTGCGGCACGCCGCCCGCCTCCATCGCCGCGCTCGCCGCGGCCCTGGGCCGCTAGCGCGGTCGCTCCGTCGCGGCTGCCGGCCGTCCGTTCGGCTGTCGCCGTCCTCTCCTGCTTCGACACAAGGCCGCCGACAGACGCCTTGTCGCCCGGCGCGCCATGTCCACGCTGTGAAGACGGCGGCTCGTCCCGACCCGGTCGCGGTACGGACGAGAGGAGCAGAAGGACGAGACCCAGACCGTGGCCTTGTTCGGGGTCGGCGACTTGGGCCGCGCGCTTCTCTCCTGCCGCGGGTTCGAGGAGCGTGGCTTCCACGTCGCCATCGCCTTCGATGTCGACGCCGAGAAGGTGGGGCGCGTGTTCGCAGGCTGCCGCTGTCACCATGTGGGCCAGCTCGAGGAGGTCCTGCACGAGTTCGGGGTGCGCATGGCGATCCTCGCGTCCCAGCTCGAGATGCGTTCCTGGCGAGGAGCGAGGGGGCGGAGACCGGAGAGCCGGCTCTCGTCGGGCGGGCCGGGAGAGCCGGCGACCCGGGAGACGATGGCGTGAGCGGTCGTCACCTCAAGCTGCGGCGAGTTCTTTTCAAGGCTCCTGTGAACGAGTTCACTGTGAGGACGGTGACTGAACCGAGATCGAGTGCGGACGCCGCGAGAGCGGCGGGACGGAGGAGGGAGTGACGAGTCGCTCGTCGAGACGCACGAGCTCGAGGGCTCCACCTTCAGCGTGGTACTGCCGACGTGATCAGGCCGGCCTGAGACCGCGCGGCCGGCCGGACGTCCTCCCGGCCGTACGCGCCTTGAGTACCGAACGACAGGGGCGGTTGCGTCGCGGGAACAATGGAATCACTGGTGCAAACGAGCGCAGGTGGCCGGTGCCAACATGAACGCCAAGGTGCAGATAGACGGCGAGCGGCTGATTGTGACCATGCACGGGTTCGACGTGGTCTGGACCTTCCGGCGGCGGATCGTTGTGCCGCTGCCGCACGTCAAGGGCGCCCGCATAGACCCTCGCGTCGCGGCGCACGGGCCCTGGCTGGGCGCCGGTCGCACCGACGCGCTGCTCGATTACGCCATCGCGGCCGGTCCGATGCTGGTGCACGGCCGGCACGAGTTCTGGGACGTGCACAATCCGGACTGCTGCGTGACCATCGACCTCCAGGGCGAGCCGTTCGAGAGGCTGGTCGTGGAGGTCGAGGACCCGTCCGCGGTCGTGGAGGCGGTCAGCGCCGCCCTGGAGCGCGTCGAGGCGGCGTGACGCTCTGGGTCCTCCCGCCCGGCCTCTTCGCGACCCGAGGCTACTCGGGCGCGCGCAACGCCTGCGCGACCGCCCCGATGATGACGCCGGTCGCGCAGCCGATTCCCGCGCTGAGCAGCACGGCGCCGGCGATGAGGCCGACCCCCGCGCCGACGGCGGTGCCGGCGACGATGCCGAAGGCGACCAGAGGTGGCTCGCGCCGCCCGCCGCCCGGCCGGTCGTCGTGAGCCGGGTCGGCGTCAGGCTGCCTGCCGTGCTGCGGCGCCGGGGCGTCGCTCATCCGAGTGCAGCGCGGCGGCGGAACACGGCGCCCACAGTGTCGAGGATCAGCCGGGCGCCGTGCAGCGCCGTCAGCTGGCCGGGCCCGTCGTACATGGGCGCCACCTCCACGAGGTCCATGCCGACCACATTGCAGCGCTCGCAGACGGCGAGCAGGAGATCCTTTGCCTCGTAGTACGTGAAGCCGCCGGGCTCGGGCGTGCCTGTGCCCGGCGCGATGGCCGGGTCGAGGGCGTCGATGTCAAAGGTGATGTACACGTCGCCGCCCTTGGGCAGGTGCTCCACGAGATCGGCGGGCAGCATATCCTTGGCCTGCTGGCACCAGAAGACGTGCGCCCCGCGACTCCTGGCAAGCGCGATGTTGTCGCCGGGCGTGTGCAGGCTGCGGATGCCGTACTGCGTGAGGCCGGAGATGAAGCCCGCCTCGTGGCTGCGGATGATGGGACTGGCGTGCGAGAACCGCGAGCCACCCTCCTCCTCCCAGTAGTCCATGTGCGTGTCGAACTGCACCAGGTGTACAGGTCTGCCGCCGCGGGACTGCGTGAGCGCCTTGAGCACCGGGTAGCCGATGGAGTGGTCGCCGCCGAGCGTGACGGGGAGGAGGCCTGACTCCATGAGCGGCCGGAGCTTGTCGATCACGGCGTTGTGATAGCGCTCCGGCGACCACATGGGGCCAAGCGCCACGTCGCCGCAGTCCGCCCAGCGGATGCCGCCGAGGAGCTCGACGCCGGCCTCGCCGTCCCAGAAGGGCTCGGCGTCGCGCTGGAAGGCGTACATGGTGGAGGCCTCGCGCAGGGCGCGAGGCCCCATCCGCGCGCCCGACCGGCTGGTGGTGCCCTCGTCCCAGCCGATGCCGACGACGGCCACGTCGGCGTCGGCCGTCGTCGGCTGTGGCAGGTACGGCGCCTTGAAGAAGGTCGCGATACCGCTGAACGGCAGTGAATCGTACGTCATCGGCTCGTCTCCTTCGTCGTGGCGCCGGGTGCTACTTGATGCCCTTGGCGCGGGCCTTGCTCACCTCGGCCACGCACTCTTCGACGATGTCGCACCCGAGCGCGAACAGCTCGGGTGGCATGTTGAGCGCCGGCGTGGGGCGGAACCAGTTGAACGCCGGCTCGTAGATCGGGATGACCCCGCGGCGCTCCATGGCGTAGACGACCTCGCGGGTGATGTCGTGCGCCGGCGTCTTGCTGGCCTTGTCCTCGACGAACTCGACGCACTGGTAGCAGCCCTTGATGCGCACGTCGCCGACGACCTCGTACTTGTCCTTCATGGCGCCGAACTTGGCCTTGGCGATCTTCTCGATCGCCTTGACGTTGTCGAGTACCTTGTCGCGCTTCATGATCTCGATGAGCTTGATGCCCACGGCGGAGCCCACGGGGGAGCCGGCGAAGGTGCCTCCGGTGTAGAGTTCGCCGGCCGGCTCGCTCATGCGGGCCGACCCCAGTGTGTAGCAGATGGGGATGAGGCCGCCGGACGTGCCCTTGCCGAGCGAAAGCAGCTCGACCTCCACGTCCGGGTACGCGTCGATGAGGAACCACTCGCCGCAGCGCCCCATGCCCTCCTGGACCTCGTCGTTGTAGAGGATCCAGCCGTACTTCTTGCACAGCGCCGACAGACGGCCCGGCCACTCCGGCGGCGGAATCTGGATGCCGTTCTCGCCCTGGATGAACTCCACGTTGACGCCGGCGATGCTGTCCGGCGTGGCCTTGTAGCGCAGGATCATCTCCTCGATGTAGCCAAGGCAGGCGATGTCGCAGGCTGGGTAGTCAAGGTGGTACGGGCAGCGGTAGCAGGTGGGGAAGGGGACGTTGATCCAACCACTCATGAACGGCTCGATGCCGTGGTTGTAGTGGGCGTTGTGCGGCCCCATGGCGCCGGTGCCGTAGTTGCCGCCGTGGAAGCTGCCCAGGAAGGTGATGACGAATGGGCGGCTGGCGCCGGCGGCCTCGCGCATGATGCGCACGGCGTTCTCCACGACCTCGCTGCCGGTGGTGTCGTACACCACCTTGCAGAGCGGCTTGGGCGCGATCTCCACCAGCTTCTCGGCGAGCTGGTACTGGTGCCAGGTGGTGAGCGACGAGAGGCACTCCGTGCCGTACTCCTTGAGCGCCCCGTGCGCCGCCTCGACGAGCTCGGGGTGGTTGCCGCCGAGGGGAGACGACGCCCACCCGGCCAGCCAGTCGATGTACCGATTGCCGTCCACGTCCTCGAGGAACCAGCCGTCCCGGTAGCGCGAGACGAAGTGGCTCGGCGGCCACGCTCCGATGAGCGACACTCCGAGCATGATGTCCTCACCCCGCTTCATGAGCGCCCGGCTCCTGGGGCCGGGGGGTGGGGTGTGCACGTGCGGGCGGGTTTGGTCGCCCATGGCTCTCGCCTCCCTACACCGTCGCCGGGGGCTCGCCCGGCGACCATTCGTAGTTGTCCTTGAGGATCTTGAGGTTGAGGACGAAGTCTGCCTGGTCGATGCCGGGGATGGTGCGGACGTGGTTCACGAGCACGTCGAGGAGCTCCTCGCGGTCGTGGGCGACCACGCCGACGATGATGTCGAAGTCACCGGCGCAGATGCTGACGTAGTCCACCTGCGGCAGCTCGGCGACCGCCTTGGCCACGGCCTCGATGCGGTCGCCCTTCACGCGCAGGTGGACCTGGGCCCACATGAGGCCGAGGTCGAGCGGGCTGCTCACGGCGACGATCTGGATGACGTTGGCCCGCAGCAGGCGCGCCACGCGCTGGCGGACGCTGGCCTCGGAGATGCCGAGGTGCTTGGCGATGGCGGTGAACGCCCGCCGGCCGTCCACCTGCAGGTGGCCGATGATGGCGATGTCCGTCTTGTCGAGCGACTGTCTGCGCATGGAGCTCCCTTCGGCCCCGCTATTCTACGAATCCCGTGCCTTCGACGCCAGAGACGTTGCGAATCCACGCGTGGGGTACCATTACGCTCGGACCACAAAGGAGGGCCTGAGATGAAGATCGAGCGCAAGCCTTCGCCCGCGCTGCTGCCGACGCCGGTCGTGCTGCTGAGCGTGGCCGGCCACGGCAAGGAGAAGCCCAACATCATCACGCTCGCTTGGGCGGGCACCGTATGCTCGGACCCGCCGATGCTGAGCGTCGCCATCCGGCCCACGCGGCACTCGCACCGTCTGGTCAACGCGGCGCGCGAGTTCGTCGTCAACGTGCCGCGTGCCGACCAGCTCGAGCAGGTCGACCTCGCCGGCGTGTGGTCCGGGGCCGAGCACGACAAGTTCGGGGAGCTCGGCCTCACGGCTACGCCGGCGAGTCGCGTCGCCGCGCCGCTCATCGAGGAGTGCCCCGTCAACGTCGAGTGTGTCGTGAGGCACCAGCTCTCGCTGGGAGCACACGACGTGTATCTCGCCGAGATCGTCGCCGTGCAGTACGACGAGGACGTCCTCGACGCGCACGGGCGCGTGCAGACCCGGAAGCTCGCCCCGATCGCCTACGTGGAGGGCGAGTACTGGTCGCTGGGTGAGTGCATCGGCAGCTATGGGGCGGCCGCCAAGGCCTCGGGAAGACGATAAACTAGAGGGCCCATGAGCTTCTACATCACCACGGGAAGACGATAAACTAGAGGGCCCATGAGCTTCTACATCACCACGCCGATCTACTACGTGAACAGCGAGCCCCACCACGGGCACGCCTACACCACCATCGCCGCCGACGTGCTGGCGCGGCACCATCGCCAGCGCGGCGAGGATGTGTTCTTCCTCACCGGCGTTGACGAGCACGGCACCAAGATCGCGCAGGCGGCCGAGGAGCGCGGGCTCACGCCGCAGCAGCACGTGGACGTCATGGCGCCCAAGTACCGCGCCCTGGCCGCGGCGGTGGGCGCCTCCAACGACTTCTTCATCCGCACCACGGATCCCGAGCACGGGGCGTTCGTGCAGGGGTTCGTGGAGAAGATGAGGGCCGCCGGAGACGTCGAGAAGCGCACCTACGGCGGTCTCTACTGCACCGCCTGCGAAGGCTTCTGGTACGAGCGCGACCTCACCGAGGAAGGGCTGTGCCCGCAGCACGGCATCAAGCCGGTCTGGCTGGAGGAGGAGAACTACTACTTCCTGCTCAGCAGGTACCAGGACCGGCTCGCCGCGTTCTTCAAGGCCAACCCCGGCTTCGTCAAGCCGCGTTCGCGCTACAACGAGGCTCTGTCCTTCATCGAGCAGGGCCTCGAGGACATCAGCATCAGCCGCTCCAGCATCACCTGGGGCGTGCCCGTCCCCTGGGACGAGGAGCAGGTCATCTACGTGTGGGTTGACGCACTCATCAACTACCTGAGCGCGCTCACGTACGCGCGCCCCGGCGAGGACCTCACAGCGCGCTACTGGCCGGCGTTCCACTTCCTGGCCAAGGACATCCTCAAGTTCCACGCCGTCATCTGGCCGGCCCTGCTCATGAGCGCCGGCTACGACCTGCCCACCGGTGAGCTCATCCACGGCTACCTGCTGGTGGGCGGCGAGAAGATGAGCAAGACGCGCGGCAACACGCTCGACCCGTTCGCGGTCATCGAGGCGGTCGGTGCCGAGCCGCTGCGCTACTTCCTTATGCGCGAGGTCACCCTCGGGCAGGACGGGGACGTGAGCCTGGAGGGCCTGCGCGCCCGCTACAACAACGAGCTGGCCAACGAGCTGGGCAACCTGCTCAGCCGCAGCGTCAGCATGATCGGCAAGTACCGCGGCGGCGTCATCCCTCAGGCTGGACCTGAGGGTGAAGGTCTGGTGTCCGTAGCCTCGGAGGGCGAGGCCATGGTGGCTCGGTCAACCGAGCAGTTCGGTGACCTCAACGTGACGGGCGCGCTGGACGCGATCTGGGAGTACGTGCGGCGCCTCAACCGGCTGGTGGAAGAAGAGGCGCCGTGGAGGCTCGCCAAGGACGAGGCCCAGGCGGGTCGCCTGGACGCGGTGCTCAACGGGCTGGCGGCCGGGCTGCGCCTGGTGGCGCTGGCCGTCTACCCTGTGATGCCGCTCACGGCGGTCGAGGTCCTGGGGCGGCTCGGCCAAGGCTTCGGCGACGCCGACCTGCTGCTCGACAAGGCCCGCTGGTCGGCGCTCGTGTCGTCGCATGTCGTCGCGGGTCCGTCGCTGTTCCCGCGGCTCGAGACCGAGGGCTGAGGCGCCGGCGTGACCGTGCGGTCCGCTCCGGTGCCGCTCGCGTACAGGTGACATCAATGACGCTCGTCGACTCTCACTGCCACCTCGAGATGATCGCCGAACCGGCCGCCGCCGTGGCGGAGGCCCGGGCGGCCGGGGTCGAGCAGCTGGTCACCATCGGCATCGATCTCGCGAGCTCGCGGCAGGCGATTGAGATGGCGGGCCGCGAGTCCGGCGTGTACGCCACCGTCGGCCTGCACCCGCACGAGGCGCACCTGCTTGACGACGCGTACCTCGCCGAGCTCGCGGCGCTCGCGGCGCTGCCCCGCGTGGTGGCGATCGGCGAGGCCGGCCTGGACTTCTTCCGCGACCTCTCGCCACGCGAGGCGCAGCGCGCCGCGTTCGGTGCCCAGATCGCGCTCGCGCGCCGCGCCGGCCTGCCGCTCGTGGTCCACGTGCGCGAGGCCGGCGACGAGGCCATGGCTCAGCTCGCCGCCGAGGCGGACGACCTCACGGTGGTCATGCACTGCTACTCGCTGCCGGAGTACGTGGACGCGTGCAACGAGCGCGGCTACTACGCGAGCTTCGCCGGCAACGTCACCTACAAGAACGCCGCCGGGCTGCGCCAGGCGGCGGCGCGGGTGCGCGAGGACCGCCTCCTCGTGGAGACCGACGCGCCGTTCCTGGCCCCGGTGCCCAACCGCGGCAACAGCAACGTCCCGGCGTGGGTGGCGCACACCGCCGCGCTCGTCGCCGAGGTGCGCGGCGTAGCGGCGGACGAGCTCGCCGAACTCACCACGGCCAACGCCCGCCGCGTCTTCGGGCTCGCCGAGGTGGGCTGAGGTGGGCGGGCCCGGGGGAGCGCCGGCCGCGGGCGACCGCAGTCGCCCCCCGCGGCCTCACGCGCTGCGGCGGTACGGCCAGAACCACCTGGTCGACAGGAACATCCTCGCGGCGATTGTCGACCAGGCGGCGGTGGGCCCCGACGACGTGGTCCTCGAGGTCGGGGCCGCAGGCGGCTTGCTCACGCGCCCCATGCTCGAGCGCGCCCGCCTGGTGCACGCGTTCGAGATCGACCGTCGCTGGCTGCCGCGGCTCGAGGAGCTGGCTGCCGCGGACCCACACCTCGCGCTCCACACCGGCGACGCTCTCAAAGCCGACCTCACGAAGCTCGACCCGCCGCCCACGGCGGTGGTCGCCAACCTCGCCTACAACATCGCGATTCCGCTCATCATGACGACCATCGCCGAGCTGCCCTCCGTGCGCCGCTGGGCCGCGATGGTGCAGCGGGAGCTCGGAGAGCGCCTGTTCGCGACGCCGTCCACCAAGGCGTACTCCGCGGTGTCGGTGCTCACGCAGCTCGCCTGCCGGCTCGAGAAGGTGCGGCCTGTGCCCGCGTCCGCGTTCCGCCCGCGCCCGCGGGTGGAGTCGAGCTTCCTGAGCTTCGTCCGCCGGGAGGGGGACGCCGCCGGAGGGGACACGGTGCCGGCCTCCACCGGGTCCGAGGCGCCGGATCCCGCCGAGTACGCGGCGCCCGCCCTCGCCGAGTACGCCGCGGTGGCGCACCTCGTGCGCCTGGCGTTCGGCCAGCGCCGCAAGACGCTGGCCAATTCGCTCGGCGGCGCGGCGCACGCCGGCGTCACACTGAGCCGTGATGACGTGCGCGCCGCCCTGCGGGAAATTGCGCTGGGTGACGCGGCGCGGCCGGAAGAGCTCTCGCCGCCGCAGTGGCGGGCGTTCGCCGCCGCATTCGGGGACGGGTCGGCGGGTCCAACGGTGTCGTGAGGAGGGTGCAATGAGCACGGGCGGAGCGCGCGGCGAGGACCGCGTGGAGGTCGCGGCGCCGGCCAAGCTGAACCTGGCGCTGCTCGTGGGTCCGGTGCGGCCGGACGGCTTTCACGAGATCGCCTCGCTCATGCTGCCGGTCTCGCTCGCCGACCGGGTGGTGGTGGAGAAGACGCCGGGCGCCGGGCTGGAGGTCGTCTGCGACGTCGCTCCCGGCGCCGACAACCTCGCCGCCGGGATGGTCCGCGAGCTGGAGTCCCGGCTCGACCGGACGTTCGAGGTCCGCGTGACGATCGAGAAGCGCGTGCCGGCCGGCGGCGGCCTCGGCGGCGGCAGCTCGGACGCGGCCGCCACGCTGCTCGCGCTGGAGCGGCTGTACGGGCTCGAGCTCTCGCCGCGCGTGCGCCACGAGACCGCGGCGGCCGTGGGCAGTGACGTGCCCTTCTTCTTGTGGCCAGGACCGCAGCTCGCCATGGGGCGCGGGCAGGTGCTCAAGGACGTCGCCCTGCCTGCGCTGCACCTGGTGGTGGCCATGCCGGACCTCGGGCTGAGCACCGCCGCCGTGTACGGCTGGCGTGACGAGGACGCCGAAGTGACTCTCCCGGAATTCGCGCCCCGGGCGCGCCTGCTCTCGAGCCGGGCCCAGAGCGCGACGACCGCCAAGGACGTTGCCGCGCTCGTGACCAACGACCTCGAGCCGAGCGTGGTGGCGCGCAAGCCGCAGGTCGCCGAGCTCGTCGAGCTTCTGCGAAGTGCCGGAGCGCTCGCGGCCGCGATGACCGGCAGCGGCGCCGCCTGCTTCGGCATCTTCGCCTCGGAGGCCAGGGCGTTGAAGGCGCGGGAGGCCGCTCCCCCCGCCCGCGCCTGGTACGTGACCGACCTGCAGCCGGCCGCGCCCAGGACGGCCGCCCGCCGGCCGGCCGAGCCGACGCGGACAGCGGACGGCAAGAATGGGAGCGGGCCCGGGCGCGACTGACCCCTGCGTGATACATTAACCTGCCGCTTCGCGGCGGGCGGCTGGCCGCCTCGCGGTGCCCCGGCCGTCAGGCGCTGGGGCGTAGCCAAGTGGTAAGGCACCGGGTTTTGGTCCCGGCATCCGGAGGTTCGAATCCTCCCGCCCCAGCCAGCACACGCCAGACGAGAGCCGCGGGCCGCGGTCCCCGGCGTCATCTTCAAGGTGATCCAGATGAGCACAGCAGACACGAAACGCCCGCCGCTCGCCGTCGTCATCCTGGCGGCGGGTCTCGGTACGCGCATGAAGTCGGATGTCCCCAAGGTGCTGCACGACGTGTGCGGCCGGCCGATGCTCGCCTACGTCATCGACGCGGCGCTCAGTGTCTCGCCGGAGCGCATCATCGTCGTCACCGGCCCGGACCAGGACGCCATCCCCGAGATCCTGCCGGTGGGATGTGAGCGCGCGGTGCAGCAGGAGCGGCGCGGCACCGGCGACGCCGTCCGCGCCGGTCTGGAGCCGCTGCAGGGCTTCGCCGGCGACGTCATGGTGCTGTACGGCGACGTGCCACTGGTCGACGGCGACTTCGTCGCCGCCCTCCACCAGCGGCACCTCGAGGCCGAGGCCGCCGTGACGCTCACCACCATCGAGCTCGACGACCCCGAGCACTACGGCCGCATCGTGCGCGACGCCGAGGGTGGCGTCGCGCGTATCGTGGAGTACCGCGACGCCTCGCCGGCGGAGCGTGGGATCGACGAGATCAACGTGGGACTCTACGTGTTCCGGGCCGGCACCCTGCGTCCCGCCCTGGGCAAGCTCGAGGGCGACAACGACCAGGGCGAGCTCTACCTCACCGACGCCGTCCACCTGCTGCTCGACGCCGGGCACACGGTCGCCAGCTTCGAGAGCGACGACGAGGAGATGTGCATGGGCGTCAACTCGCGCGTCGAGCTGGCTATCGTCAACGCGGCCATGCGCCGGCGCCTGGTGGAGCGCCTCATGCTCGCCGGCGTCACCGTGGAAGACCCCGGCACCACCTATGTGGACTGGGGCGTGGAGGTGGGCCGCGACACGCTCATCCGCGCCAATACCCACCTGCTCGGGCGCACCACCGTCGGCGCAGCCAGCGAGGTCGGCCCCGGCAGCTTCCTGCGCGACGCCTTCGTCGGCGACCGCGCCCGCGTGGTCAGCTCGCACCTCCACGAGTGCGTTATCAGCTCCGGCTGCAACGTCGGGCCCTTCGCATTCATCCGCCCTAACACGGTGCTTGCCGAGGGCGCCAAAGCGGGCACGTTCGTCGAGATCAAGAACAGCCGCATCGGCGAGCGCAGCAAGGTGCCGCACCTCAGCTACGTGGGCGACGCGGTGGTCGGCAAGGACAGCAACATCGCCGCCGGCAACATCACCGCCAACTACGACGGCTACGACAAGCACGCCACGACCATCGGCGACCGCGTGCGCACCGGCAGCGACACGACCGTCGTCGCACCGGTGACGATCGGCGACGACGCCTTCACGGCGGCCGGCTCGGTCATCACGCGCGACGTGCCGCCGGGGTCCCTGGGCGTCGCGCGGGAACAGCAGAAGAACATCGAGGGTTACGCCGAGCGCCGTGCCGCCCGGCGGCTGCGCGAGCAGCGACACGATTGACGGCCGAGCCGCGCCCGACCCCCTTTGGTACAATCGTTGACCGGTCGGCGGCTGAAATGGAAGAGAGGCGAACGGTGGCGGACAGCACCTGCTGCGTGACCTCGCCGCGCAAGCGGCTCATGATCTTCTCGGGGCGCAGCAACCCCGCTCTCGCGGCGAGGATCGCCGACAAGCTCGACATAGCTCTCGGCAGCGTCGAGCTCAAGACCTTCTCCAACGGCGAGATCTACGCGCGCTACGAAGAGAATGTCCGCGGCTCCGACCTGTTCATCGTCCAGTCGCCGTCGGACGACATCAACTCGGAGCTCATGGAGCTCCTCATCATGATCCAGGCGGCGCAGCTCGCATCGGCCAAGCGCATCACGGCCGTCATGCCGTATTACCCGTACTCTCGGCAGGACAAGAAGAGCGCGGCCCGCGAGCCCATCTCCGCGCGTCTCGTCGCTACGCTGCTCGAGGCCTCCAAGGTCGACCGCGTGCTCTCCATGGACCTGCACCAGGGTCAGATCCAGGGCTTCTTCGAGATCCCCGTGGATCACATGACGGCGGTGCCCATGCTGGCTGACTACTTCCGCTACAAGGATTTCGGCGGCACGCCGCTCGTGGCCGTCTCCGCCGACGCCGGCGGCGTCAAGCTGGCCAAGCGCTTCATCAACCGCGTACCCGGCTGCGACCTCGCGGTGCTCACCAAGATGCGCCCCGAGCACAACATCGCCGAGACCATGCACTTCATCGGCGACGTCCGCGACAAGATCGCCATCATCGTGGACGACATCATCGACACCGCCGGGTCCATCACCAGCGCCATCGAGACGCTGTACGACAACGGCGCCAAGGAAGTGTACGTGACCGCCACGCACGGCATCTTCAGCGGCCCCGCGTTCGAGCGCATCAGCGCCTCCGCGGTCAAGGAGATCGTGGTCACCGACACCGTGCACGTCGAGGCCGCCGGCTGCGACAAGGTCAAAGTGCTGTCCGTGGCGGACATCCTCGCCCGTACCATCCGTAACGTGTTCGAAGACGAGTCGGTGAGCGAGATCTTCGCCGGCGACAACCAGCTTTTCTAGGAGACAAACGCATGGACAACGTCAGCATCGTCGTGCACAAGCGCGACGTCACCGGGACCCGCGCGGCCAAGCGCCTGCGCAAGTCCGGTCTCATCCCCGGCGTCCTGTACGGGCACGGCAAGGACGCCGTACTCATCGCCGTCGAGCCGCACGCGCTGCGCGACGCGCTCAGCACCAGCGCCGGCACGCATGCGGTTCTCGACGTCACCTTCGAGGGCCAGAAGCGTGGCCACAAGGCCATCGTCAAGGAGCTCGAGCTCGACCGCGTCAAGAGCAATGTCATCCACGTCGACCTCCAGGAGATCCGCCTGGACGAGACCATCGAGACCACCGTCAGCATCCATTTCGAGGGCGAGTCCAAGGGCGTCAAGTCCGGCGGCATGCTCGACGAGTCCACCCGTGAGGTGACCGTCAGGGGTGTCGTCACGGCGATCCCCGAGCACCTGGTGCTGGACATCTCGGAGCTCGACATCAACGAGACGCTCAAGGTGTCGGACCTGCAGGTTCCCGAGGGCATCGAGATCCTGGCCGAGGCCGACGAGGTGCTCTGCTCGGTGCTGCCGCCGCGCAAGGTCGAGGCCGAAGAAGGCGTCGAGGGCGAGGAGGCCGCCGAGGGCGAGGCCGGCGCGGCCGAGCCTGAGCTGGTCGGCAAGAAGGAAGAAGAGGGCGAGGGCTGATCGTCCTCCGGCGGGCCGCCTGACCGCGAGGCTCAATGGCGCTGTTTCGCCCCTCAGCGAACGTCGAGCGCCTCGTCGTCGGCTTGGGCAACCCCGGGCCGGCGTACGAGGGCACGCCGCACAACATCGGGTACCGTGTCGCGGAGGAGCTCGCGCGCCGGCACGGGTTCCCGCGCGCGAAGCGAGGGTTCGAGGGACGCGTCGCGGAGGGCTCCATCCGCGGTCGCTCCGTGCTGCTGCTGCAGCCCACCACGTTCATGAACGTCTCGGGCCGCAGCGTGGCCGCCGCGCTGCGCGTGGCCAAGCTGCGGCTCGAGGACGTGATCGTGGTGCACGACCACATCGACCTGCCCTTCGGCCGGCTGCGCCTCATGCTGGGCGGCGGCAGCGGCGGCAACAACGGGGTCAAGAGCGTGACCGGCCTCATCGGTCCCGGTTACGCGCGCCTGCGCGTGGGGGTGGACCGGCCGCCGAGCACCGATCCGGACGTGGTGGCCGACTACGTGCTCAGCCCGTTCCGCGAGAGCCGCGCCGAGGTCGACGCGCTCGCGGCCGCCGCGGCCGACGCAGTGGAGCTATGGCTGGACGCCGGGCTTGAGGTCGCTGCCAACGCCGTGAACCGCCTCGAGGGCTGACACGGAGTGCTGACGGAGCACCGGGGTCACCGTCAGCACTGGCTCGCCGGGCAGTGACGCCTTGGCGAGGGCCACGACGATCTCGTCCTGCGCCTGCGTGGCCCGTCCCCAGTCCATCGACCCGCCGTTCATGAGGATCGCGAACGCCACCAGGTGATCGTTGGCGCTGGTGACGTAGCCGGAGAGACAGATGGCGATGTTGAGCGTTCCCGTCTTGGCGTGCGCGTTGCCGGCCGCGGCCGTGCCGCGCATGCGGTCGTCCAGGGTGCCGTCCTTGCCGGCGACCGCCAGCGAGTCGTAGAACTCGTCGAAGTCGTCCCGCTGGCGCATGGCGCCGAGCACCTTGACCAGGCCCTCGGCGGTCATCCTGTTGCCGTAGCTGAGCCCGGAGCCGTCCTGGATGACGTAAGTGCCGGTCTTGACGCCCAGGGCGTGGAGGGCGTCCTTGCTGGCCTTGGTGCCGGCCGCCGTGCTGCCCTCGCCGTAGAAGTCCTTGCCGAGCCCCTTGAGGACCATCTCGGCGAAGAAGTTGTCGCTCTCCTTGTTCATGTGCTTGAGGACGGCGCGCAGCGCGGCGGAGTACTGCTGGTCCGCGAGGCTCGCGGTGTCCGGCGCTTTGCCCGTGCCCGGCTTGCCGGTGACCTTGACGCCTGCCTTCCTGAGCGCCTGGGTCATGAGCTTGGCCGCGAAGGTGGTGGGGGCGGCGACCCGGTTGCCGTTGTCCAGCCCCTGGTCGCCGGAGAGCGCGGAGAGCGGCCCGCACTCGAGCTGCAGCCCGTCCTTCCAGGTCGGGACCGTCTTGAGCTTGTCGAACCAGGAGGCGTCACCGAGGACCCTGCCGCGGATCTTACGGACGCCGTCGCGCTTGAGCTCGCGCGCGAACGTCTCGAACGAGGCCGTCGTCATGCCGAACACGTTCTTCTGGTAGGCCCGGGTGGAGAGGCTCGGGTCGCCCAGACCGCGCAGGTAGAGGTCGCCGGAGAGCGCCCCGCTCGCGCTGATCGGCGCGTCGGGCGTGTACAGCTCGGTGCTGAAGCGATGGTCGAAGCCCCAGCCGAAGATGGCGGCCGCGCTGGTGACCAGCTTGAGGTTGGAGGCTGGCGCCAGCTGGTTCGCGGAGTTGAGCTCGTACACGGGCAGCGCGGCGTCGAGGTCCCATACGTAGACGCCGGTGCCGGACCCGCCGAGGCCGGCCGACTGCAGCGCCGCGTCGATGGTGTCCGTGACGCCGGCGGCGGCAGGCGCCGGGAAGAACGCGGCCGCGAGCACGAGCGTGACTGCCAGGAGGAGTGGGAGGACGCAGCGACCACGCGTGCCGCGGCTGGTGCTCCGGACGCCGGCCCGCGCCGGGAGCGTCTCTTCGGTGACCGTCCCTCCCATCGTGCGCTCCATCTTACGTTGCCGGTGTACGCCGGGGAACCCGGGGTTGACTCACCCACCGCGGCCGGGGATAAGGGAAGGATGGATCCCACTTCGAACCACCTCAGCCCCCGACCGCGGCGCGCTCTGGGCGCCTCTCTGCTGGTCGCCGTCGCCTTGGCGTCGCTCGCGACGCTCTCCGGCGGCCTGCCCGGTGGCGCCGCCGGCGCGCCGGTCGCCGCCACGCCCCTCGCCGCCGCGCCCGGCGGGACGGTGGCCGGTGCGCCGTGGGAGACCGCCGGCCCCTATCCGGCCGCGTTCGACCTGCGCGACGCGGGGCTGGTCACGGGCGTGCGCTCCCAGGACAACTACAGCACGTGCTGGATCATGGCGGCCACGGGGGCTCTCGAGTCGAGTGTGCTGCGCCACGAGGGGCTGCCGCTCGACTTCTCCGAGAACAACCTCGCCAACCACATGGCCTCCCGGCTTGACTACGAGGGCATGGCGCCCAGCGAGCTGGCGCTCGCCTACCACGCCCGCTGGGAGGGCCCGGTGTTGGAGTCGTCGGACGGCTATCCGCGCCCGGGCCAGTCGCCTCCGTATCTGCGCGCCGTGCGCCACGTGCAGGAGGCGCTCTTCCTGCCTGCGCGGCGGGGACCCCTGGACAACGCCGCCGTCAAATGGGCGATCATGAACCACGGCGGCGCCGACGCGGCGATCGACTTCCGCGTGCAGGACGAGTACCGGTCGTGGAACGCGTCCACCCACGCCTACTACAACGCCGACCGCCGCGAACCCAACCATCACGTCCTCATTGTCGGGTGGGACGACGGCTATCCGGCCTCCGGCTTCCTGGCCGAGTCGAGACCGCCCGGCGACGGCGCCTTCCTCATCAAGAACAGCTGGGGTACGGACTTCGCCGCGGAGGGCTACGCGTGGATCTCCTACCACGACGCCACCATCGGGGATGCGCCGGTGGTGTTCTCCGGCGTCGAGCCTGCAGGCAACTACGACGCCGTCTACCAGTACGACGCCCTGGGGCGCAGCGCATGGCTCGGCGCGGGGGGCGGCGAGACCGCGTGGTTCGCCAACCGCTTCACCGCCGCCGGGAAGGGCACCGTGGCGGCGGTGTCGTTCTACACCCCGGTGACCGGCACGGCCTACGAGGTGCGGGTGGCCGGGAGGCTGCAGAGCATCGCGGCGGCTCCCGCCGCGGCCACCGGCACCATCGCGGTGCCCGGCTATCACACCGTGCGCCTGGAACAGCCGGCCGCGGTGGCGGCGGGGCAGGCGTTCGTGGTCGCCGTCCGTGTCGACGCGCCGGGCTGGGACAGGCCGGTGCCGGTGGAGGCGTCGTCGGAGCTCATCGCTCCGCGGGCGCGCTCCGGACAGTCGTACGTGAGCGCCGACGGGGCCGCGTGGTCGGACCTGACGACCCTCACCTCGCGGCCGGGTCTCCGGCGCGCCAACGTGTGCCTCAAGGCGTTCGTCGACGCGAGCGCCGCCGCCGACACCAGGGCGCCGCGAGTCGTCGTGCGCGGCGGCGTAGTGCGGCGCGGCGCCATGACGCTGATCCGCTGGCGGCTGGAGGATCCGGCATTCTCGAGTGCCAGCGCTATCGTCGAGCTCCGCGTGCGCGACGCTGCCGGCCGGGTGGTCGCCCAGCGCCGCATCCCCGCCGTCGCCGTGGGCGAGCGCGGCGCGTGGTCGGTCAGGGCGGGCTGGCCCAACGGCCGCTACAGCGTGACCGGCCGGGCCTTCGACGTGGCCGGCCGCCTCCAGCCGTCGGCGAGCCGCGCCGCTGTGATCGTCCGCGGCGGGACGGCTCCGGCGGTCGCCGCCGCCTTCAGGCGCTGACGCGTGCCGGCGCCGCTATCGCCTGACACTCGCGCCGGGCTGACGCCAGCCTGCCATCACCCAGCCAGGCGCCGTGCGCGGCTGCGGCCGGGACGCGCCGGCATCCGGTAGAATGGGTGGAGCCCCGCCGCCGTGAGGCGCGCGGGGCGTTCGGCGTGCCCGGGGCTTGCTGCCGGGGCGCTCTCGGCGGAGCGTGAGCGCCGCCCGGAGGAGGTCGCTCTTCAGTGTTTCTCGACTACCTGCGCAACGACGAGCAGTTCGAGACCGCCGCGCCGCGGTTGCGGCGCGGCGCGGCCGCGTACGCGCCGAGCTTCTACGCGCCGTACGTACTCGCGGCCGCTCTGGCCGAGGAAGGTGGCGGCCGCGTGGTGGTGGCGCCGGACGGCGAGGCCGCCACGCGCCTGGCCGCCGACCTCTCGGTGTACCTCGACACCCACGTGCCGGTGCTGCCTGCGCGCGGGGTGCTGTACGGCGCCGATGTGGCTCCCGCCCCGCACGTGGTCGGCGAGCGCCAGCAGGCGCTCGCCGCGCTCGCCGGCGGCGGAATCGTGGTCGCCGAGGCGGTGGCCCTGCTCGAGCGGTTCCTGCCGCTCGAGCTGCAGCCGCGGCCCCTCGCGCTCGCCCCGAGCCAGGAGATCGACTTCGACGCCGCCGTGGCGCGCCTCGCCGAGCTCGGTTACGAGCGCGTGGAGCAGGTCCGCGGGCGCGGCGAGTTCGCCGTGCGCGGCGGTCTCGTCGACGTCTACCCCTCGCTCGGCGACCCCCTGCGCGTGGAGTTCTGGGGCGACGAGGTGGAGCGCCTGCGCACCTTCTCAATCTACTCGCAGCGCACCACGGGCGAGGCCGGGTCGGTGACCGTGTTCGCCGCCTTCGAGGCGGACACGTCGCAGCCCGAGTACGTCACCGGGCTGCACCAGGCGGTGGCCGACTGGGAGCGCGAGGGCCGCGAGGAGACGCCGGAGGAACTCGAGCGCCGCGCGGCCGTGCGCGCGCTCGCGGCGCTCGCCGGCCGCTTCACGACGCTGAGCGAGCTCGCCGCCACGGCGGAGCTCGGCTGGGCTGTGTTCAACCCAGACGAGACCTGGCGCGCGCTCGCGGACTTCGACGGCGAGGTACAGACCGCAGTGCCGGGCGCGGGGCTGCGCGAGCGGCTCTACGCGCCGCTCGCCGATGTCCGCGCCGTGCTGGCGAAGGCGCTGCACCTCGACGTGGTGCAGCGCGACCAGCCGGTCCAGCTGGCCGCCTCGCGGCCGCAGTTCGCGGCCCGCGACCTCGCCAGCGCCGAGCGCGACCTCATGCGCCTGGTCAACGACGACTACCGCGTGTTCGTGGTGTTCCGGCACGAGGGCGAGGCCGAGCGCGCCACCTACCGGCTGCGCAACATCTCGGCCGAGGTGGTCACGCCCGAACAGATGTCTCGGCTCGGGGAGGCGGGCCCCGGGCTGTACTTCGTCGCCGCGTCGCTGCGCGACGGCTTCGTGGCCGAGGACCTCAAGCTTGCCGTCGTCAACGAGCGGGCGCTCATCCGTGCCGCGCCGCGTGAGCGCCGCTTCGCGGCCGGCACGCGGCTCACCACCTTCTTCGACGTGCGCCCGGGCGACCACGTGGTCCACGAGGACCACGGCATCGCCCGGTTCGCGGGCATCGAGACCCGCACGGTGGCCGGCGTCACGCGAGACTACCTGCTCCTGGAGTTCCGCGGCGACGACCGCGTCTTCGTGCCGCACGACCAGATCGGCAAGGTCAGCCGCTACGTGGGAGCGTCCGGCGCCACGCCCTCGCTCGACAAGCTCGGCGGCACCCACTGGCAGACGGTCAAGACGCGGGCGCGCACGGCCGTCGTGGAGATGGCGGGCGAGCTGCTGCAGCTCTACGCCGCCCGCCAGGCCATCCCCGGCTTCGGCTTCCCGGCCGACGGCGAGCTCATGCGCCGCCTGGAGGAGGCGTTCCCTTACGAGGAGACCGACGACCAGGCGGAGGCCATCGACGAGGTCAAGAACGACATGGAGGCGCCGCACCCCATGGATCGCCTCATCTGCGGCGACGTAGGCTACGGCAAGACCGAGGTCGCGCTGCGCGCGGCGTTCAAGGCGGCCGAGGCCGGCAGACAGACGCTCGTCCTGGTCCCCACCACCATCCTCGCCGAGCAGCACTGGATGACGTTCGAGGAGCGCTTCGCCGACCTGCCGGTCAAGGTCGGCATGGTCTCCCGGTTCCGCACCGCCGCGGAGCAGAAGAAGACGCTCGCCGCCTTCACCCGGGGCGAGATCGACGTACTCGTCGGGACGCACAGGCTGCTCAGTACCGATGTGCGTCCCAAAGACCTCGGCCTCGTCATCGTCGACGAGGAGCAGCGCTTTGGCGTGCGCCAGAAGGAGGTGCTGCGCAATCTCAAGCTGCAGGTCGACGTGATGAGTCTGTCCGCCACGCCGATACCGCGCACGTTGCAGATGAGCCTGAGCGGTATCCGCGACATCTCGGTGATCGAGACGGCGCCGCGCGGCCGGCACGAGATCCGCACCTACATCGGGGAGTACAAGGACGACCTCGTGCGCGTCGCGATCGAGAAGGAGCTGGCGCGCGAGGGCCAGGCGTTCTACCTGCACAACCGGGTGGAGACGATCGACCAGGCGGCCGAGCACGTGCGCGCGCTCGCGCCGGACGCGCGCGTGCTCATCGCCCACGGGCAGATGCAGGAGCGGCACCTGGAGAAGGTGATGCTCTCATTCTTGGCCGGGGAGGCGGACGTGCTGGTCACGACGTCGATCATCGAGAGCGGCATCGACATCCCGACCGCGAACACGCTCGTCGTCGAGCGCGCCGACATGCTGGGCCTGGCGCAGCTCTACCAGATCCGCGGGCGTATCGGCCGCAGCGACGCGCACGCGTTCGCCTACCTGCTCTACCCGAGCGACGACCTGCTGACGAGCGACGCGGCAGCGCGTCTGACCACGCTGAGCGACCACACCGACCTGGGCGCCGGCTTCAAGATTGCCATGGCCGACCTTGAGATCCGCGGCGCCGGCAACCTGCTCGGCGACGAGCAGAGCGGGCACGTCGCCGCCGTCGGCTTCGAGATGTACGCGCAGATGCTCGAGGAGGCCGTGCTCGAGCTGGACGAGCAGCAGGCGGCCGTGGCCGCGCCGGTGCGCGTCGACATGCCGGTCACCGCGTACGTGCCGCCGGAGTACATCGCCTACGAGGCGACCAAGATCGACGCGCACCGGCGCATCGCGCGCGCACGCACGGTCGGCGAGTTGGGCGACGTGCGCGCCGAGCTCGCCGACCGCTTCGGCGCGCCGCCGGAGCCGGTGGAGAATCTCATCAGGCTGCAGGCCATCCGCGTCATGGCGGCGGAGCTGGGAGCCTCCTCCGCCGCCTTCCGCGGCAGCCGTCTGCAGCTCGACGGCCTTCACCTCGACGACGACTGGGCGGATCGCGTACGAACCTCGCTGCCCCGTGCGACGTACCTCAGGAACGACCACCGGTTGGCGGTGCATCGGGACGGCCAGGAGTCTCCCCTGCTGCGGTGGGTCGAGGCTACCCTCGATGCTATACTCGCCTCTCGTGTGTCTCACGACAGTCGGTCGACCCCTGGGAGAGAGAACCTATGAAGAAGCTCATCATCGGTGTGGCCCTGCTCGCCGCCCTGGTGGTGCCGGCACTCGTGCTCGGCGCCTGCGGGGACGACCAGAAGGTGCCTGCCGGCGCTATCGCCGCCGTCGGTGACGGGGTGGTCACGCAGGAGCAGTTCGACGAGATCTGGAAGCAGGCTGAGGCACAGTATGCGTCCCAGGAAGGTGCGCCGGAGTTCCCCAAGGAGGGCACCGACTCGTACAACCAGCTCAAGGCGAGCGTCGTCAACTACCTGGTCCAGAACGAGATCATCAAGGAGAAGGCCGCCGAGATGGACGTCACGGTGACCGACAAGGCGTTCGACGAGCGCATGAAGCAGGTCATCGAGCAGGTCGGCGGCCAGAAGAAGCTCGACAAACTGCTCAAGGAGCAGTCCGTCACGCAGGCGCAGCTCGAGCAGCAGCTCAGGGCGCAGATGCTGCAGGACGCCGTGCAGCAGAAGGTCTACTCCGGCATCAAGGTCAGCGACGCCGACCTCAAGAAGTACTTCGAGGACCCGGCTAACGAGGCGCAGTTCAAGGTCGAAGAGAGCGTCGACGCGCGTCACGTCCTCGTCAAGACCAAGGCCGAGGCCGACAAGGTCCGTGACCTGCTCGAGGCCGACAACTCCGACGCCAATTGGAAGAAGGTCGCCAAGGAGTACTCCACCGACCCTGGCTCCAAGGACGGCGGCGGCAGCCTCGGCAACTTCCCCAGGGGCCGCATGGTCGAGGCCTTTGAGAAGGAGGCCTTCAGCCTTGAAGTGGGCGAGATCTCCAAGCCGGTCAAGACGCAGTTCGGCTACCACGTCATCGAGGTCACCAAGAAGACCCCGGCCAGCGAGCAGACCTTCGAAGAGGCCAAGGAGACCATCGAGCAGCAGCTCAAGTTCCAGAAGCAGGCCACGGCCTGGGAGGACTGGCTCAAGCAGGCCATGGCGGACGCGGGCGTGCTGTACGCCGTCGGCTTCGATCCGGAGCTGCTCACCGCCTCGCCCAGCCCGGCCGCCTCGCCCCCCGCCTCGCCGGCCGAGTAAGGGCGACCGCCGAGGGCGACTGGTCGTGAGCCTCTCGCTCGTGTACGTCGGCGCCGCCGCCGGACTAGCGCCCGCAGCCTCGCTGCGGGCCCTCTCCGGCGGCGGCGCCGCTCTCGTCGCGGCCGGCGCCCCGGCCGTCTGTGTCCCGGCCGGCCTCGAGGGCGAGCTCCGCAAGCTCGTCGCCGAGGCCGCCGACCCCGGTGCCGGCCGGCTGCTCGAGCTGGATCCGGCCGACGGGGAGGGGCTCGACGAGCTCATCCGCGGGGCAGTCGCCGGCGCCGTGGTGGTCGCGCTCGCCGGCCCCGGCGGGCCGCAGCTGGCGCGCGAGCTGCGGCGGCGCGTGGCCGCCTGGGCGGGCGCCGACGCGTCCCCCGCCCCCGAGCTCGTCACCGTCCCCGCCGGCCAGGCCTTTGACGAGGCCCTGCTCGGCCAGGAGCTCGTCTCGCTCAAGCGCATCGTCGACGTGCTGCGCGTGGAGTGCCCGTGGGACCGCGAGCAGACTCCGCGCGACATCATCGGCTACACCGTGGAGGAGGTCCACGAGCTGGCCGACGCCGTCGCCGCCGGCGACCTTGCCGCGGAGCACGGCGAGCTGGGCGACCTGCTCCTGCAGGTCGTGCTGCTCTCGCTCATGCTCGACGAGGAGGGCGCCGGCGACCTCGCCAGTGTGGCCCGGGACATCGAGGTCAAGCTCATCCGCCGGCATCCGCACATCTTCGCCGACGCAGTGGCCGAGACGCCGGCCGACGTCAAGAGCCGCTGGGAGCGCATCAAGGTGGAGCAGGAGGGCCGGCAGGGCATCTTTCACGACGTGCCGGCCGGGTTCCCCGCGCTGCTGTACGCCAAGAAGCTACAGCAGCGCGCCGCCAGCGTCGGGTTCGACTGGGACTCGGCGGCCGAGGCGTTCCCCAAGATCGCCGAGGAGCACGCCGAGCTGGCCGAGCTGTTCCACGAGGCGGCTGCCGCGGCCGAGCTCGCGGCCGCCAGGTCCGAGTCGGCCGCGCCGGGCCTCGCGCTCGCCGACCCGCACCGCGCCGACCTGCGTGTGACCCACGAGGTCGGCGACCTGCTGTTCGCCACGGTCAACGTGGCGCGCCTGCTGCACGTGGACCCCGAGCTGGCGCTGCGGGAGGCCGGCAGGCGCTTCGAGCGCCGCGTCACGGCGGCGGCGGAGCTGGCCGCCGCGCACGGCGAGGACTGGGTCTCGCTCGACCTGCGCGCCCAGGAGGAGTACTACCAGCGTGCCAAGGCAGGCGAGCAGGCGTAGAGCCGGTCCGCGCAGAGGGGCGCCGGGTCCGGGCGGCTGGGCCGCCCGCGGGCGCCGGCGCCTCGTCCCGGCGGCCTCAGGCTGCCGTCTCCTTCTCCACGAGCGCGATGTCGAGACCGCCGCACTCCGGGCACGAGATCAGGTCCTCCTCGATGTCCGGGAGGAGCTCCGTCTTCGTGAACACCACGCCGCAGTCCTCGCACTTGTAGTACGGAACGTCCATGGCCATCCCCCTTTCCGCCTCTGGAGGGAATGTTCCCGGTGTGAGGCCCCGCCAAATGCCGTTGCGCAGGCGCGGGTGACCGGTGTGATAGCGTCGCCCCTGCGCCCCGGCCCCGCGGGCGGGGCGAAGCCCTGACCGGGGCCCGGCCCCGGCAAGCCCGACGCCAGGAGGCCCCGCGCAATGACCACCATCATCGACGTCTCAGCACGCCAGATCCTCGACTCCCGCGGCAACCCCACGGTCGAGGTCGAGGTCGAGCTCGAGTCCGGCGCCGTCGGTCGTGCGGACGTGCCCTCCGGCGCCTCCACGGGCGAATACGAGGCGGTCGAGCTGCGCGACGACACCGGCGAGTACCTGGGCAAGGGCGTACGCACCGCCGTCGACAACGTCAACAACGTGATCGCCGAGGAGATCGTCGGGTTCGACGCCACCGACCAGCGCCTTGTGGACCGCATGCTCATCGAGCTGGACGGCACACCCAACAAGGCCAGGCTCGGCGCCAACGCCATCCTCGGGGTGTCGCTCGCTACCGCCTACGCCGCCGCCATGGCGCTCGAACTGCCACTCTACCAGTACGTCGGCGGCGTCAATGCCTTCACGCTGCCGGTGCCGATGATGAACATCATGAACGGCGGCAAGCACGCCGACAACAACGTCGACCTGCAGGAGTTCATGGTCATGCCGGTGGGCGCGGAGAGCTTCGAGGAGGCGCTGCGCATCTGCGCCGAGGTGTACCACGGCCTCAAGGGCGTGCTCAAGAAGAAGAACCTGAGCACCGCCGTGGGCGACGAGGGCGGCTTCGCGCCGGACCTCGGCAGCAACGAGGAGGCCATCCAGGTCATCATGGAGGCCGTCGACGCCGCCGGCTACGAGCCGGGCGCCGACGTGCGTATTGCCCTGGACCCGGCGGCGTCCAGCTTCTACGACGCCAAGAAGGCGCGGTACGTGCTCGAGGGCGAAGGCCGTGAGCTCACCTCCGCCGAGATGGTCGACTACTATGCGGCGCTCGTCGACAAGTACCCCATCATCAGCATTGAGGACGGCCTCGACGAGAATGACTGGGACGGCTTCAGACTCATGACCGAGAAGCTCGGCGACCGCCTGCAGATCGTCGGTGACGACCTCTTCGTCACCAACGTGGAGCGCCTCGCCCAGGGCATCGAGAAGGGCTCGGCCAACAGCATCCTCATCAAGCTGAACCAGATCGGGACGCTGAGCGAGACCCTTGACGCCATCCAGATGGCCACGCGCGCCGGCTGGACGGCCGTCTGCTCACACCGCTCAGGCGAGACCGAGGACACCACGCTGGCCGACCTCGCGGTGGCCACCAACGCCGGCCAGATCAAGAGCGGCGCGCCGGCGCGCACCGACCGCGTGGCCAAGTACAACCAGCTGCTGCGCATCGAGGAGATGCTCGGCGAGGTGGCGTACTACCCGGGCATCAACGCGTTCTACAACCTCAGGAGCGCCTGACGGGCTGAAGCCCTCTCGCCTGCGGCCGCAGGACCTCGTCCGGAGCGGAGTGGCGCGGCGCCGGGGATGACCCATCCGGAGCTCCGGGGGAGGGGTGAGACGCGAGAGCGCATGTACGCCCGGACGTACGCGCTGCCACCCCCATGGGATGTCGGGACGTACGTCCGGGCGTGCGTGTCCCGAGCGGACATGCGTGCCGGGACCGCGCGGGCGTCGAGCGGAACACCGCCGAGGACCGGCCGGTCGCGGGCGCAGCCGGCCCGGCCGGTTTCCACGACTCGTCGAATCCGGACCGGAGTCAGGAGAAGGGCGACCTGAGGTCGCCCTTCTCGTCGTAGGGCGGGGGGAAGAGCGGGCCGGCGGGGCGCAGCGCCGCGCCGGCCCGCACCTCGTCCAGCAGCGCCTCGGACACGGCGATGCGCTGCAGGTGCGCCGTGTCCCGGATCCAGGCCAGCCGCGCCGCGCGCGGCTCCCGGATCCCCGCCGTCTGCAGCGCCGCCGCCACCGCGTCGCGGTCGGCGGCACAGGCGACGGGGAGGCGCGCGTCCTCGGGGCAGTTGGACGCGATGCAGTTGACGTCGGTCGCGGCCCGGTCGACCTGGGCGGCGCACCGGGCCGTGGTGAAGTCGGCCATGCCGATGCCGCAGGCGTTGCCGTGGGTGGCCTCCGTGAGGCCGCGCACGAAGATCCTGGTGATGCGCGGCCTGGTCGGCCGTTCGCCACCGCCCCAGAACGAGCTACGGCCGATCACATTGGTGTCCATGCCGGTGCCACTGACGTCCTTGCCGAGCCGGTCGACGATGAGCACGTCGAGCTGTTCGAACGGCAGGCGCGGCAGCAGCTCGTAGGCCCGTGCGAGGATTTCCGGCTCGCGCGTGAAGAACTCGTCCGGGCGCAGCACATGGACCATCGCGGTGCGCGCGCGCTGGTCTTCCACCAGGGCGATGCCGCAAAGCACCGGGAGGCTCGCGAGCAGCCGCTCCCCGTGGTCGCGGAGCACGGCGGGGAAGCCGTGGTGTACCGTGAGGCCGTGCGCCGAGAGGGCGCCGGCGTGCTTGCCGGCGCCGATCACCAGCATCTTGACGAGGCCGCTCTCGACCTCGCCGTGGAAGTCCGTGTGCGGCTTGACCCTGTTCACGACGATCACGCCGTCGGCCTCGGCGAGGTCGCGCGCCGCCCAGATGGGCGCGCCGAGGGCGCTCACGCCCACTTGCTCCACGTCCATGGACGAGACGACCTCGGCGCCGACCGTCTCGGCCGTCACGCCGAGGCCCTGGAGCACGGCGCGCTGGCCTGCGGCGGTCGCGCCGCCGTGGCTGCCCATGCACGGTGTGATGAAGGGGTCGCCGCCCGCCTCGCGGACGGCGGCGACCGCTGCCCGGAGCACGGCCGGCAGGTCCTTGATCCCTCTGCTGCCGGCCGTGATCGCGACGCGCGTCCCGCGCGTCACCAGAGTATGGAGACCGGCCTGTTCAAGCCCCGCGGCGACCTCGGCCGCCACGTCTACGGATCCCCCCGGGGGGTACAGCTGGTCCACGAGTTGCAGAAGGGGGCCATCCTGCTTCAGACTGTCCTCCTAGACACCCATCGACCGTTGCGCGGTCGAGCCTACCACGTCCCACTCTGACCCAAAGGAAGCGCAAGCATGTACTGTCCCGAATGCGGCAACGACGCCGGTGAAGCCAAGTTCTGCCCTGAGTGTGGCGCGAACCTGGCGGGCGTCAAGGACGCCCTGAGCGGCAAGCCGGCCGTCGAGGCCGGCGAGACCACCGCGGCCGCACAGCAGGGCGAGGGCGCCACGGCCACCAGGCAGGCCGCCCCCGCCGCGGGCGGCGGCCCGAGAAGGCTCTCGCCGGCCGTGATCTGGGGCGCGTTCGGCGCCTTGGCCGTGGTCGTCATCATCGTCGTCGTCATGGTCTCCGGAGGGTTCGGCGGCGGGTCGGACGAGTCCACCGCGGCTGGCGCGAGCGAAGGCGCCGCGGAGGCCGTCGCGGCAGACACCAGCGGCAGCTACGAGGAGCTCGTCCAGCGCGGCAACGAGCTGTACGACCAGGGCGACTCCGCCTTCCAGCAGCAGGACTTCGAGCAGGGCGGCGCCTACTTCGCCGCCGCCGCCAAGGTCTACGGCGCGGCGTGGGCCAAGCAGGCCACCGAGCCGGGGCTCGGCACCGACTACGCGGTTTCGCTCTTCTACAGCGGCGACATCGACGGGGCGCTCGCTCAGATCGACGCGGTGCTCAAGGCCGACCCGGACTTCCAGAAGGGGTGGCTCAACAAAGGCATCTTCCTGAGCCACGAGGGCCGGATCATCGAGCAGGAGGGCGACGCCGAAGCGGCCGAGAAGATGTACCAACAGGCCAAGACCGCACTCACCAAGGCCGTCGCGATCGACCCCAAGTCCGATGCGGGCAAGCAGGCCGACGAGAGCCTGCAGGCGCTCTCCGCCATGCAGTGAGCCGTGTCACAGCGCCCGCGTGACCCCGAGGGTTCGCGGCCGCCGGGCAGGGACTCCCGCCGGCGGCCGCGAACCCTTTACAACGAGACGGGGCCGCCCTGCGCAGTCGGGGCGGCACACGGCGACCCGGGAGCAGGACAGCTTGGCCCAGGCGACCTCAGCAGCGAGCTCCGGAGCGGGGCGGTCACGGCGCGCGCCCGCGGCCGCACGCAGCCGTGCGCCGCGTCCGCATCTGGGCCGCCTGGCACTGCTCGCGCTGCTCGTGATCGGCGCCGCGTTCTACGTTTCGCCGCTGCGCGCGTTCTTCGCGCAACAGGACCGCTACGAGAAGGCAGCGGCCGAGCTCCAGGCGGCGCGGCAGGACAAGGCCGCTCTGGAGAGCGAGGTCGACCAGCTGGCCACCAAGGCCTACATCGCCCAGCTGGCACGCTCGGGCTCCATGCTCGTCCCCCCCGGCACCCAGGTGTTCGTGATCAAGGGGCTGCCGGGCAAGGACGAGGAGGTCAGCTTCACCACGGCGACGCCGCCGGTGGAGGCGTCGATCTCCGTCCTCGACCGCATCGAGGACCTGTGGCGCACGCTGGTGCATTGACCCGCGCCCGGCGGGCGTCCGCCGGAGGTCGTCGTGACTGAGGCACCGCCGCTGGTGGCCGGCGCGGACGCCGCCGTCGTCGCCGGCCAGCTGGGCCGCCCGCCGCACCCCATGACCGCCGTTGCGGCGCGCTGTACGTACGGGTTTCCAGCCGTGGTCGAGGACGTGCCCTACGACGGCGCCGGAAGGCCGTTCCCAACACTGTACTACTGCACCTGCCCCACGCTGGTCGCGGCCGTCTCGCGGCTGGAGAGCCGCGGCGGCGTGGCTCGCTGGACCGCTCGCGTGGCCGCCGAGCCGGAGCTCGCGCGCTCGGCGGCGGACGCCGCGGCCGACTCCGCCATCCGCCGCACGGACCTGGTGCACGCCCACGAGCTGCGGATGGTGGACGGCGGCGCGTCGCTCACGACTGGCGTCGGCGGCGTGGGCGACCTTCTCGCCGTCAAGTGCCTGCACGCGCACGTCGCGCACGCGCTGGCGCGGCCCGGGTACGCGCTGGGCGAGGCGATCCTCGCGCAGGTCACCGACCCCTGGTGCGGCGACCGCCGCTGCGCCGCTCTGCGGCGGGACGGCGGCGCCGATGTCGAGGGCTCCGGCGTGCCGGCGCACGGCTGCGACCCGGATGGCCCGCAGTGAGGGTCGCGGTCGTCGACCTCGGCACCAACACCTGCCGCCTCTTCCTGGCGGAGGTGACGGGTGGCGTCGTGAGGCAGGAGGCGCGCGTGACGACCGTGGTGCGGCTGGGCCAGGGCGTGGACGAGACCGGCCGGCTGCACCCCGACGCCGTCGCGCGCACGCACGCCTGCCTCGGCGGCTACGCGCCGCTCATCAAGGACGACGATTCGGAACGAAGCCTGCTGATCGCCACGAGCGTGCTGCGCGACGCCGCCGACGGGCGCGAGTTCCTCGCGGCCGTCGAGCGGGACTTCGGCCTGCCGTGGCGCGTACTGAGCGGGGAGGAGGAGGGCGCGCTGGCGTTTCGCGGCGGCACCTCGTGGCTCACGCGTGCCGCGGCGCCGGCGGGCCGGGAGAAGGTCGCCGGCGGCGGCCTCTCGAGTGGCCCGCTGCTGTTGGTCGACATCGGCGGCGGGAGCACGGAGTTCGCCGTCGGGTCCGCCGGCGAGCCGCCCGACTTCGTGCGCAGCCTGGACGTCGGCGTGGTGCGGCTCACGGAGCGATTCTTCCACGCCGACCCGCCGCCGGCGGCGGAGGTCGAGGCCCTGGCGAGCCACGTCGCCGCCGCCATCGAGGCCGGCGTGCCGGCGGACCTACGCGCCGCGGTTCGCGGCGCGGTCGGCGTCGCCGGCACGTACACCACGCTCGTCGCCAACAAGCTGGGCATGATCGAGTACGATGCCTCGCTCGTCCAGGGGCACGTGCTCTCTCTCGGCGACATCGAGACGGCCGTCGAGCGCTTCGCCGCCATGACCAGCGCCGAGCGCGGCCGCCTGCCGGGCATCCAGCCCGGCCGCGAGGACGTCATCCTCGCCGGCGCCCTGATTGCCCGCGAGGCCTGCCGCTCGTTCTGCCTCGACGCCGTGCGCGTCAGCGACGCCGACCTCCTGGAGGGCGCCGCGCTCGCCCTCGCCGACGGCTCGCTGGCGCCCGCTTCGTAGGTCGTCAGCCTCCTGCCCCACAGGCACATCGTGTCATCTGTCTCGATTCCCGGCCCCTAATTTCGCCGGGTTGACCGTCCCCACGACGACCTGTAGCTTGCTGCAAGCACGTCGTCTGTCACGGGAGGTCCCACGTGCTGCTGCGCCGCATGACGATCCGCTACGCCGTGTTCGCCCCGCTCTTCACGTTCGCCGCCTGGCTCTTCGTCACGGGCGCCTTCGGGCCGCCCGCCTGACTCTCCGCACGTCCTGATCTCCGCGGCCTTCCGGCCGTCGCATCTCCAGCGTTCGCCGCCGCGCCGCGCGGGCGATCGTCGCTGCCTGGAGCCGGGCCCCTGCGCGCAGCTTATACTTCAGCCGTGCCGGAGTGGCGGAACTGGTAGACGCCGGCGACTTAAAATCGCCCGTCGCAGCTGCGGCGTCCGGGTTCGAGTCCCGGCTCCGGCACCACGTGCACCTGTCCCGGGCTGGCACCGCTTGGCCTGCAGAGGGAACGCGGTTCGCCGGCCGACGGGCCGGGCCCTCTCGCGCGGCCCGGCTGCCGCCCGAGCGCGCGGCAGGTAGACTGCTCGGGGCACCGCCGCCGGACTCCGGCGACCCGGCGCCGCACCCGCGACATCAACCGGAGGGAGAGTGCGTGAGCCTGCTCGGCGCGGCGCATGACGTCAGACGGCTGCCGGCCGCGTGGCACACGCCGGTCGGCCGCGGCTACATCCTGCTCGCCGCCATGTCACTGGCCTTCGGCCTGTCGATGAACACGAGCAACGCGGTGACGACCAACTACTTCGCCGACGTGCTGCACTTCACCGGTCCGCAGTTCGGCTACATCACCGCCATCCGCGAGATCCCGGGGCTGCTGCTCATCTTCATCACGGCGCTGCTGTACCGCATGTCGCAGCAGCGCCTCACGGCTCTGGCGCTCGTCGTGCTCGCCGTCGGCGTCGCCGGCTACGCGCTGGCGACGAGCTTCTGGACCGTCCTCCCGTGGGTGGTCCTCGGCAGCCTGGGCTTCCACACCGTGCTGCAGACACAGGTCGCGCTCGGTATGACCCTGTCGGTGGAGGCGCACAGCGGCCGCGTGCTGGGCGTCATGGCGGGAGTCGTGCAGGCCGGGGCGCTCGTGGGCACCGGCGCCGTCATGCTGCTGTTCCTGGAGTGGCAGGACGCCTACACCGAGGTCTACGTGGCCTGCGGCTTCATCTCGCTGCTCGGCGCGGCGGCCATCGTCGGCTTCCCGCACCTGCACGAGGGCAAGCCCATCGCGGCGCAGATGCCCAGGCAGCGCATCGTGGTCAAGCGGGACTACCGCTACTACTACGCGCTCAACGTGCTGGACGGCGCGCGTCAGCAGTTGTTCTTCTCGTTCGGACTCTGGGTGCTCGTGAGCCGCTTCGGCCTTGGCGTGTCCGCGGTCTCTCTGGTCGTCATCATCTCGACCGTGGTGGCCATGCTGTTCTCGCCGTGGGCCGGGCGGATGATCGACCGCCACGGGGAGCGGCGCACGCTCTCGGCCATCAACGTGGCCTACATCGTCGCGCTCGCCGGCTACGCGCTCATGGGCAACGTCTGGCTGGCCTGCGTCTTCTACGTGATCTACAGCTTCATCGCGCCGTTCTCGGCCATCGGAGCGGCCACGTACCTGCGCAAGATCGCCGTGCCCGCCGACATCGCACCCAGCCTCGCCATGGGCGTGACCCTGCTGCACGCCACGGCCATCGTGGTGCCCGTGGCCGCTGGTCTGATCCTCAACTACGTCGGCTACCAGGTGCCGTTCTTCATCGGCTGCGGCTTCGCGCTGGTCGCGGCGCTGGTGACGCTGCGGCTTGACCCCGCCCGGCAGCGGACGGCGGCGAAGGTCGCGCTGGATGAGGCGGCCGGGCGCGGTGGCCGCGGCGCGGCGGCGGCGATAGGCTCCGACCGTGTCTCTTGATCACATCGACGGGCTGCTGCTCGACATGGACGGCGTGCTGGGCGTCTCCTGGACACCGCTGGACGGCGCCGCGGAGGCGGTGACGCGCCTGCACGCCGCCGGCGTGCCCCTGCGCGTGCTCACCAATACCACGGCGTTCCCGCAGCCGCGCTTCGGCTTGGCGCTGCGCGAGGCCGGGTTCCCGTTCGCCGACGAGGAGATCCTCACGGCGTCGGTGCTGGCGGGAGCGTGGCTGCGCGCCGAGCGCTCCGGGGCCCGCGTGTTCCTGATCGGCGACGCCCAGGCGGAGGACCTCGCCGGCGTCGAGCTGGTGGCGCCGGAAGAGGCGCCGGACGTGGTGCTGGTCTCCGGCGCCGACGAGTCCTTCTGCTTCGAGACCTTCAACCGTGTGCTGGACCTGCTGCGCGGCGGCGCCGAGCTGGTGGCCATGCACCGCAACCTGTTCTGGATGACCCGGCGCGGCGAGAAGCTGGACGCCGGGGCCTACCTGCTGGGCCTCGAGGCCGCCACGGGGCTCGAGGCCGTCGTGCTCGGCAAGCCGGCGCCCGGCGCGTTCCGCGCCGGGCTCGACGCGCTCGGCCTGCCGGCCGCGCAGGTGGCGATGGTCGGCGACGACGTGGAGAACGACGTCCTCGCCGCCCAGGCGCTCGGTGTCACCGGAGTCCTCGTGCGCACGGGCAAGTTCCGGGAGGAGCAGCTTGCCCGTGCCTCCGGCGCGCCGCACCTCGTCGTCGACTCGATCTGCGACGTGCCCGCGCTGCTCGGCCTCTGACCCGGCCTGGGACCCGGCTTGGCCCGGCCTCCGGCGCCCCCGCGCGGCAGGTGCCTCCTTGCCATTCTCGGGGAACAACCCTAGCATCGGCTGTGAACTTCATCGTGCGCGCCGGGCGGCCAGGACGGTCACCCTCTCTCCGCGTCGAAAGGGGCAGAAATGGGCTGGGTAGCTCTCGTCGTCATCGCTGTCGTCATCGCGTTGATCGTGATCACCATCCTCTCCGGCATCCGCATCGTGCGCCCGACGCACCGGGCGTTCATAGAGCGCCTGGGCAAGTACAGCCGCTTCGCGCAGCCGGGCATCCATCTCACGATCCCGTACGGCGTCGAGAGGATGTACAGGGTCGACATCCGCGAGACGCTGGTCGACGCGACGCCGCAGACGATCATCACCAACGACAACCTCAACGCCCGCGTCGACGCGCAGGTCTATCTCAAGGTCAAGACCGATGAGGAGAGCGTCAAGGCCTCGCAGTACAACGTGGCGAACTACCAGATCCAGATCGTGCAGCTGGCCCGGACCACGCTGCGCAACATCATCGGCACCCTGAGCCTCAAGTCGGCCAACAGCGAGCGTGGCCGCATCAACGAGGAGCTGCGCACGACGCTCCGCACCGAGACCGCCAACTGGGGCCTCGAGATCCTGCGTACCGAGCTCAAGGAGATCGACCCGCCGGCGGACGTGCAGGAGACCATGAACAAGGTCGTCAAGGCCGAGAACGAGAAGATCGCGGCCGTCGACTACGCCACCGCCACCGAGACGCAGGCTGACGGTCAGCGCCGCGCCGAGATCAAGAAGGCGGAGGGCATCAAGCAGGCCAAGGTCCTCGCCGCCGAGGGCGAGGCGCAGGCCATCCAGCTGGTCAACGAGGCGGCGGAGAAGTACTTCGTCGGCAACGCCCAGGTGCTGCGTAAGCTCGAGACCGTGGAGAAGGCCTTCTGGCAGAACGCCAAGATCGTCGTGCCGGCCGACGGCAGCCTGGTCAACGTGATCGGCGACCTGGCCGGCATCGCGCCGGTGCCGGCGAAGCCGGCGCAGCCGAATCCCACGCCGGGGCAGTCGCAGCGCAGGTAGCTCTTGGTGCGAGGGCGGGCCGGGAGTCCTGGGACTCCCGGCCCGCCCTCGCTGCGTACGCAGCCGGGCGCTGCGGCGGCCCGGGGCTCGCCGCGCCTACTTCTTCTCGTGCCGCGGCACCACGAGCACCGGGATGTCGCTGTGGTGGAGCAGCTTGAGCGCCGTCGAGCCGAGGAAGGCGGCCGACACGGCGCCCTCGCCGTGGCTGCCGACGACGATGGCGGCGGCCGTCTTCTCCCGCGCCGTCTCGAGGAGCACGTCGACGGCGGAGCCCTCGCGCGCCTCTCCCGAGGCGCGTACGCCTGCGGCCTCCAGCTCCCTGACGGCCTCGGCGACCTGCTGACCGCAGGCTTCGCGCACCAGGTCGACGTGCTGATCGTACTCGGCGCTGATCATGAGCGGCGAGTCAGTCATGCCCATGGGCACGTACCCGATCGAGAACTCGAACGCGCTGACGACGAACACTTCGCCGTCGTCCAGGTGCCTGGCAAGGTCGGCGGCGTGCGCCAGCGCCTTCTTGCCGGTGTCGGATCCGTCGTAGCCCAAGACGAGCGTGGTCGGCATCGTGCCCTCCTCGTGGTGTGGTCTCCGGACCGACTATTGCACACCAGCGCCTCGGCTCAAACGGCAGGCACGCGGTCTGAGGAGGGTCGGCCGCGAGGCCTCCCTGGACCCGCAGCAGCAGTGGGACTGCAGATGCGCCGGCCGGGCCGCGAGCAGAAAGCCGTCGCGGCGGGGAAGAAGAGGCGCTGGGGTCAGATCGCACGCCGCGCGGCGCGGTGCGCGACCAGCCCGCGCCGCGGCGCGAAGACGTACGCGAGCAGGAAGGCGGCGGTGGCGACGAGTACGACCGCCGCCCCCGAGGCGACATCCAGGTAGTAGCTGGCGTAGAGGCCGGCGACGCTGGAGGCGGCGCCGACGGCGGCGGAGACGGCCATCATCGCCGCCAGGCGCCGCGTGAGCAGGTACGCGGTCGCCGCCGGGGTGACCAGCATGGCGGCGACGAGCCCCACACCCACGGTCTGCAGCCCGACCACGATCGTGAGCGCCAGCAGGATCAGCATCGCGAAGCGCAGCGTCTCCGGCCGCTTGCCCAGCATGTGCGCGAGCACCGGGTCGAACGAGGCCAGCTGGAACTCCTTGAACAACGCGATGAGGGTGACCAGGACGATGACGGCGAGGCTGCCCGTGAGCCACAGGTCGCCGGCGCTGACACCGAGGACGTTGCCGAAGAGTATGTGCGTGAGGTCGGTGGCGTAGGACCGCACCGTGCTCATGAGAAGCACGCCCAGCGCGAGGGCCGCGGCGAAGAGGATGCCGATGGCCGTGTCCTCCTTGACGCCCCCGCGGCGGGAGAAGAGCCCGATGCCCACGGCGACGACCACGGCGGCGGCGAGCGCTCCGAGCAGCAGGTCGGCGCCGATCAGGTAGGCGATGGCGACGCCGGGCAGGATCGCGTGCGCCAGGGCGTCGCCGAGGAACGCCATCGCGCGCAGCACGACGAACGTACCGATCACCGAGCAGAGGACGCCGACGATGAGCGAGGCCAGCAGGGCTCTCTGCATGAACTCGAACGCGAACGGGTCGGTGAGCCAGGCGATCATCGCGGCCTGGCGTGAGGCTCGTGGCTGTGCCGGTGCTCCTCGCCGTCGCCGACGTGGCCGGGGCAGCACTGGTCGATCACGACCATCCCGCCGACGAACAGGGCCTGCCCGCCGAACGCCTCGGTGAGGTGCTCGGGCGTGAAGACGGAGGGCGGCGGGCCGTAGGCGATCAGCCGCCCGTTCAGGAGCGCGACGAGCTCGAACCGCTGCGCGGCCGTCTCCATGTCGTGGGTGCTGACCAGCACCGTTATCCCTTGAGCGCGCAGCTGCGCGAGCAGGGTGAGCAGGGCCTCGCGCGCGCTCACATCGACGCCGGTGAACGGCTCGTCGAGCAGCAGCACGTGCGGCTCCTGGGCGAGCGCCCGCGCGAGGAACACGCGCTGCTGCTGGCCGCCGCTGAGCTCGCCGATGGCGCGCCCCGCGAGCTCGGCGATGCCGAGCTCGTCCAGGCAGCGCGCCACCACCTCGCGGTCGGCGGCCCGCGGCCGCCGCAGCCACCCCAGGCGGCCGTAGCGGCCCATCATGACGACGTCCTGCACTGTGACCGGGAAGCCCCAGTCGATCTCCTCGCGTTGCGGGACGTAGGCGATGGGGTCCGACTGGCCGCCGGGCGGGCGTCCGTGCACCAGCACGCGCCCGGCGCGGATCGGGATCAGCCCTACGAGCGCCTTGAACAGGGTGGACTTTCCGGCGCCGTTGGGCCCTACGATGGCGACCTGGCCGCCGTGGGGCACGTCCATGTGTACGTCCACGAGTGCCGGCCGGCCGCCGTAGCCGGCGGTGAGCCTCTCGACGGAGAGGTATGCTCCCGGCGCCGTGTCGCTCACTGCCGGAGAGCCTCGATGATGCGTCGGGTGTCGTACTTCATCATGTCGATGTAGGTGGGCGCCTCGCCGCCCGGCTCGCTCAGGGAATGGTCGCGCAGGTCGCCGACCACGACGATACCCGTTTCCGCGGCGATCTGGTCAGCGAGCTGTGGGTTCTCCTCCAGCTCCACGAAGATCGCGTGCACGCCCTCGGCGCGGATGGTCTCCGTCAGCTCGGCGAGTTGCCTGGCGGTGGGGGATTCACCGGTGGCCACGCTGGGGATCACCGCGCCGGCGACGCGGAATCCGTACCTGTCGGCGAAGTAGCCGTGGCTCACGTGGTTCATGACCAGCAGGCGTTCCTCTTCGGGCAGGGCGGCCACCTGGCCCTCGATCCATGCGTCCAGGTCCTCGAGTTGAACCACATACGCCTCGGCGTTCGCTCTGTACTCGGCCTCACCCTCGGGATCGGCGGCGATGAACGCGTCGCGGATGTTCTCAACGTAGGTGACCGCGAGAGTCGGGTCCAACCAGAAGTGCGGGTCAGTCTCGTTCCCGTGCCCGTCCTCGCCCTCTGCGGCCTGCGCCCCCTCCTCTTCGCCCTCGTGCTCGCGCAGCGGCTCGCCCGGTTGGGGTTCTCGAGGGGTGATGCCCTCCGACGCCTCCACGAAGGTGGTGTCCGAGGCGGCGGTGCGCAGCGTGTCCTCCAGCGTCTCCTCGAGGCCGCCGCCGTTGAGGATGAAGAGGTCTGACTCGCTGACGGTCGCGACGTCGCGCGGCGTGGGCTCGAAGGCGTGGAGATCGGCGTCCCGCGGCGCCAGGGACTCGACGGTGAAGCGATCGCCGGCCACGTTCTGGGCGATGTCGGCGAGGAACGTGGCCGTGGCCATCACCTGCAGCGAACCGGCGGCGGTGGCGTCGCCATCCTCGGCGCCGCACCCTGAGGCGGCGAGGGTCCCGGACGCCGCCAGCGCGAGGAGCAGCAGCGCGAGCGCGATGCGGCGGCGGTGCGGACGGCGACCTCTCATCGGTTCCACCGCGGCGGAACGTCGCGGGTGCGGCACGCGGCGCACAGGCCGGTGAGCTGCAGGAAGTGGTCGGTGATGCGGTAGCCGGTCTCCCGGGCGGCGGCGGCACTGATGTCGCGCATGTCGCAGGCGGTGAACTCCGTCACCCTCCCGCAGGCGCTGCAGACCACCGTGTGGCCGTGCGCTGCGCCGGCCGGCACGAAGCTCTCGCAGTGGTCGTGCCCGTGTACGCGGCGCAGCGCGCCGATCTCGTCCAGCACCTCGAGCGTGCGGTAGACCGTGGTGAGGCCGAGCTCGGGACACCGCTCGCGGGCGGCGTCGTACACCTGGTGCGGGCTGAGGCTGCAGGGCGCAGCCGCGATGGCGTCGAGCACCGCGCGCCGCTGGCGGGTGAGGCGCAGGCCGCGGGCGGCGAGCTCCGCCGAGACCTGCGCCGTGTCAAGGCTCATGACGCACCACCCTTTCTGAAACTGAAAACCAATTTCAATAAGCGGGCAGTTTAGCACGTGAGGGATGACCCGGCAAGGCGGGCGGCTGTTGAGGAGAGCCAGGGCCAGACGCGGGTGGCCGGGCCGGCGGGGCCGGCGTCGGCGTCAGTGCCGGTGGGAGTACGGGCAGGCGGCGATGCACATGCCGCAGATCTCGGCGTCGACGCTCGTGAACCGCGTCATGTGGTGGCGGCAAGCGGCCGCGTCGAAGAGCTGCTCCCGCGGCATGCCGGGGCGCCAGAGTACGTTACGCCCGCAGCCCGCGGGGCACGCGTCGACGCACTCGCGGCACTCGCCGCAGCCGCTCTCGACGACCGGGTCGCCGGTCGGCAGCTCGAGGTCCGTGAACAGGGTAGCCAGCCGGACGGCGGGGCCGAACACCGGCGAGACGAACAGAGCGGTCTTGCCGATCCAGCCGAGCCCCGCGGAGGTGGCCGCCGTCTTGTGCGGGAAGGGCTTGTCGCCGTTCACCTTCTCAACGGTCGCCGGCACCCGCTCGGCGTCGTGGCCGTGCACGCGCAGCACCTCGACGAGCGTGCTGGTCGCGTCGTCCAGCGCCAGGTTCAGTCGCTGGTACTCCTGCTGGTAGTCGGGCGTCGGTCCGTGTCTGAGGCCGCGTACGACCAGCGGGTCGAGCCGCATGAGCATCGCGATCGCCGTGTGGTGGCCGGGCGCGAGCGGGAGCCTGGGCTCGTTGGCGGCGACGCCCCACGCGTCGATCTCCTTGGTGCGGAGGATCTGGCCGATGGCGTGGCGGTCGAGAACGTGGAGCATGGGACCTCATCTGGCTGCGAGTAGGGTGCCGAGCGGACCAGTGGTGGATCGGGCGCTGCTCCACATCCTCGCATCGCCCCGTCGGCGGCGACAATGGACGGGGGAACGGATTTTCAGGCCGTCGTTGTCCGTCTTGGACACCCTGACAAGAGGGAGAGAGGGCACGAGGAGAAACGTGAACCAGTTCACAAGCAGCGTTTATTATGATAGCATCCAGGCCATCATCAAGGTGAAGGACGGACTCAGGAGGAGGTGAGATCATGGGACCTGTGCACTTCAACAGGACGAAGGTGAAGCAGGAGGATCGCTACGGCAAGCGCCGCAAGTGATCGGGCGATGATGAACGGATCGACAGATATCGTAGCGTCGCCGCCCGGGAGGGGCGGTTCCATGCATCGGGACCGCCCCTCTCGCCGTTCCGGGAGTCTTTGAGGCCGGAGCGCCTCACGCCGTCCGGCCCGGCGCCCCTCACCTCGTCCGGAACCCCCGCAGCCGCAGGCTGTTGGTCACCACGGTCACGCTGCTGAGACCCATGGCGCCGGCGGCCCAGATCGGGCTCAGCAGGATGCCGAAGGCCGGGTAGAACACGCCGGCGGCCAGTGGGATGAGGGCGACGTTGTAGGCGAACGCCCAGAAGAGGTTCTGCTTGACCGTCCGGATCGTCGCCCTCGAGAGCTCCATGGCGGTGGCGACGCCGCCGAGGTCCCCGGACATGAGCGTCACATCGCTCGCCTCCATGGCGACGTCTGTGCCTGTACCGATGGCGATGCCCACGTCGGCCTGGGCCAGCGCCGGCGCGTCGTTGATGCCGTCGCCGACCATGGCGACCCTGCGGCCGTCCCGCTGCAGCGCTGCGACCTCAGAAGCCTTCTGCTCCGGCAGCACGCCGGCGACGACGTGGTCGATCCCGACCTGGTCGGCGATGGCCCTGGCGGTCGCCTCCTGGTCGCCGGTCAGCATGATGACGCCGAGGCCGAGCTGCCTGAGGCGGCCGACGGCCTCCGCCGATCCCGGCTTGACCGTGTCTGCGATGGCGATCGCCCCGACCGGCTCGTCGTCGACGATCACGGTCACGACCGTCTTGCCGTGGGCGGCGTGCCGCGCGGCGCGCTCGCCGGCGTGCCCGGCGAGACGCTCGTTGCCCACCACCACGGTGTGGCCGTCGACCTCGGCGCGGATGCCGTGGCCGGCGATGGCCTCGAACGCCGTCGCCGGTGGCGGCTCGAGGCCGCGGTCGGCTGCGGCGGCGAGGATCGCCGCCGCCAGCGGGTGCTCACTGCCGCGCTCGGCGGCGGCCACGAGGCGCAGCAGCCCGTCGTTGTCGAAGCGGCCCCCGACGGCGTAGTCAGTCCCGTGCCCAGACCCGTAGAGCACCACGTCGGTCACGCGCGGCCTGCCTTCGGTGATCGTTCCCGTCTTGTCGAGCACCACTACGTCCAGCTTGTGCGCCGTCTCGAGCGCGGAGCCGTCGCGGATGAGCACGCCGTTCTCGGCGCCCTTGCCCGTACCCACCATGATCGCCGTGGGCGTCGCCAGCCCGAGCGCGCAGGGGCACGCGATGACCAGCACGGCGACGAAGTTCAGCAACGCGTAGTTGAGCGCCGGCTCCGGCCCCCAGATCAGCCACACGACCAGCGTGACGGTGGCGATGCCGATGACGGCCGGCACGAACCACGCGGCGATCACGTCGGCCAGCCGGGCGATGGGCGGCTTGGAGCCTTGCGCCTGCTCGACGAGCCGGACGATCTGCGCCAGCGCCGTCTCGCTGCCGACCTTGGTCGCCCGGAAGGTGAATGACCCCGTGGTGTTGAGGGTGGCGCCGATGACCTCGTCGCCGGGGTGCTTGCCGACCGGGATGGGCTCGCCGGTGAGCATGGACTCGTCGACCGGCGATGCTCCCTGCTCGACGATGCCGTCCACCGGCACCTTCTCACCTGGGCGCACCACGACCAGGTCGCCCACCAGCACCTGTGCGACCGGCACGTCCGTCTCGGCGCCGCCGCGGTTCACGCGCGCCGTCTTGGGCTGCAGGCCGATGAGCGCCTTGATGGCGGCTCCCGTCTGCCCCTTGGCGCGTGCCTCCAGCAGCCGCCCGAGCAGGATGAGCGTGATGATGAAGGCCGAGGAGTCGAAGTACATCGGCTCGCCCAGCCCTGCCCGTTCGAAGATCGCAGGGAAGAGCACGCCGAGCACGCTGTAGATGTACGCCGCCGAGGAGCCCATGGCGACGAGCGTGTTCATGGTCGTCGTGCCGTGCTTCAGCGCCGCCCACGCGGTGGTGTAGAACTGCCACCCGACCCAGAACTGGACGATGCTCGCGAGCGCCCACAAGAAGTAGCCGTTGTGCAGCCAGCCGGGCAGGAACGTGAACCAGTGCGGCTGCATCGTGCCCAGGAAGATGACGGTGCTGAGCACGAAGCCGACGGTGACCTTGAGCTTGAGCCTGCGGTAGGCGACGGCTCGGGCGGCCTCTTGCGTGTCCGCCGCCGCCTCGGCGGCCTCCTCGCCGGTGCTGGGCGCCGGCTCCACGACGTCGTAGCCGGCGCCGCGCACGGCCTCGACCAGGTCCTGGTAGCTCGCCTGGCCCGGGACGTACGACACCGTGGCCTTCTCCGTGGCCAGGTTGACGTCCGCTTTGAGGACGCCGGGTGGGGTGCGCAGCGCCTTCTCCACCCGGCTCACGCAGCTTGCGCAGGTCATCCCGATGATCGGCAGGGTCTCCTGCGCGGTCACCACGCCATAGCCGGCGCCCTCGATGACCGCCACCAGGTCGCCCGTCGACACGGCCCCGGGGTCGAAGGTCACGGTCGCCTTCTCGGTTGCCAGATTGACCGCCGCCTTGTCGACTCCCTCCGCCTTGCCGATGGCGCGCTCCACCCGCGCGACGCAACTCGCGCAGGTCATGCCGGTGACGGGCAGTTCGATGATGGTGCCGTGGTCGCTCACTCGCTCTCCCAGATATGCCACCGCCGCGCGGACAGGCGTGGGCGGGCTCCGGTGGTTCCACCCGCGCCTAGTGTGTTCCCGGCCTCAAACGATGGTACCCCAAGGGGTATGATACGGCGAGCACGCCGGCCCGCTATCATTGCCGGCGGCACGCCGACGACGAAGCGAGACACCATGGCCATCTGGGACCCGCAGCACGAGACCATCGACCGCGAGCGGCTCGGGGAGCTGCAGCTCGCGCGCCTGCGCGAGACGCTCGCGAGGGTGTACGACCGCGTCCCGTTCTACCGCGAGAACCTGGCCGCGGCGGGCTTCACGCCGGGCGACCTCTCGAGCCTGGACGACCTCGCCCGCCTGCCCTTCACCGAGAAGGGCGACTTCCGCGATCACTACCCGTATGGCCTGTTCGCCGTCCCGCTCGAGGAGGTCGTCGAGATCCACTCGTCGTCCGGCACGACGGGCAAGGCAGTGGTCGGCGGCTACACGAACGCGGACCTCGAGACATGGACGGAACTGGTCTGCCGTCTCGCCGTCGCCGCCGGCGCCCACCGTGGCGACGTGGCCCAGATCGCCTTCGGCTACGGCATGTTCACCGGCGGGTTCGGCCTGCACTACGGCCTGCAGCGCGCCGGCGTGGCCGTGGTGCCCATCAGTGCCGGTAACACCGCGCGCCAGATCAAGGTGATGCAGGACTTCGGCACCACGATCCTCATCGCGACGCCGTCCTATGCCCTCTACATGGGCGAGGTCATACAGAAGCGCGAGGTGGACCTCGCATCCCTGCGCCTGCGTCTCGGCATGTTCGGCGCGGAGACCTGCACCGAGGAGATGCGCGCTCAGGTCGAGGCGCGGCTGCCCATCGTGGCCACCGACAACTACGGGCTCACCGAGCTCGCGGGGCCGGGCGTCGCCGGCGAGTGCGAGTGCCGCGCAGGCATGCACATCTCCGAGGACCACTTCATCGCCGAGTGCCTGGACCCGGACAGCGGCGATCGGGTGCCGGACGGCGAGATCGGTGAGCTGGTCGTGACGGCCCTGACGCGCGAGTGCTCCCCGGTGCTGCGTTATCGCACCCGAGACCTCACGACACTCACGCGCGAGCCGTGCGCCTGCGGCCGTACCACGGCGCGCATGGGCAAGGTCGTGGGCCGCACCGACGACATGTTCATCATCAGCGGCGTCAATGTCTTCCCGTCGCACGTGGAGCGCGTACTGTGCCAGATCGAGGGCGTGGAGCCCTTCTACCAGATCGTGCTGGACCGCGCGCCGAGCGGGCTGGACACGTTCGAGGTGCACGTGGAGGTCACGGACACGCTGTTCGACGGCTGGATGGACGACCTGCGGGCGTTCGAGCGCCGGGTGACCGAAGAACTCCGCTCGTCGCTCCTCGTGCGTCCCAAGGTCAAGCTCGTGGAGCCGGGTAGTCTCGAGCGCAGCGAGGGCAAGGCTCGGCGCGTGATCGACCACCGTCCGGTCTGACGGCTGGGCGACCGGCCCGACCGCACGCAGCGTGACTCACCGCGTTCCCTTGCCTGTGCTCCGCGCGTGGCGAGGAAGGAGGCAGGGGCACGCGCAGGCCGACGGCGCGAGCCCCCGCTTCGCGCCGTCGGCCAGTGTCAAGGTCGACTTGGAAGGAACCTCTCTCAGAGTCTTCCGGTCTCCTGGCCCTAGTGTCGGGCCGGTGCACGCGAAAGCGGATAGAACACGCGTCTAGACACCCCGCGTCGGTGTCGCCGGGGCAGACAACACTCGCGGAGGCGGCGCCGCGAGTCGCGACGCCGTGCGTCAACGGCGATGTCCGCTGTGATCGCGAGTCGCCTATATTGTTTGTCCAGCGGAGCCCTGGCCAGAAGTCGGGCTTCTCGTATCGTTTGGCGCGTTTGCACAGTCAAGAGCCCGCTGTGGGCCTCGTGGGGGAGGGTCTATGCAAGCTCGTCGCGAAATCCCCGCTCGCCGCGTTCCGCGTCGCGCGGAGGATCACCATCGACTCCAACGTCAACGGGTGGATGGCCCCGGATCTCGGTGAGACGCAGGTCCCGCCCGGCACGACTCTGGACGTCGTCTTCACCACCCCGGCCGACTGGGCCGCGCCGTGGCAGGACAACCAGCCGCCGAACGGCGCGGCGCACTTCATCTGGGGCGAGTTCGAGAGGGTCGACACGGACGGGCTGATCTGGCACACCGACGGCCTGCAGCCGGGTCGCTACGACTGGATGCGTGACGCGATGCCCAAGTGGGGAACGGGCTGCCTCGTCGTCGCTCAGCAGGTCGACATCGACAAGTCGTCGCACGGGGACACCCACGCGCTGGCGCACCTGCCCGCGGACCTCTCCTGGCCGTCGACTCGGATCCTCATGAGGTGCTGACCAAGGTGGCCGCGGGTACGCCGCTCGACTTCGTCTTCACCGGCGCCAGGATGATGTGCTGGAGGACCATCCACTTCACGACGGCGGGTGGCCTCATCAAGACCACGTCATTTACCCCGTCGGACCAGAATGTGACCTGGCACACGGACGGTCTCGCCTCCGGCTCCTACGAGTGGGAGTGCTGGATGGGGCCGCAGTGCCACCACGGCACCGTCGTCGTCGAATAGCGGGAGGGAGATCGTGCGCAGATACTTGAGAGGCATCCTGCTGGGAGTTGCCGTGACGCTGCTGGCCTGCCCGGCCTCGGTGGCCGGCGCCCGGGTCACCTACACCACCAGCAAGCCGGCGGTGTCCAACGCGCCGAAGAAGGGCAGGCCGTTCGTCACCTCCGGTTACATCACGCCCAAGTCGAAAGCGTCCAACCGCGCTACCGTCAAGATCATCCTCTGGATGAAGCACTCGAACGGCTGGGGCGTCATGGACACGTACTGGACCAAGCTCTCGGCCCGGAATTCGAGAAGCACCAGGTACTCGGTCACCATCAAGATTCCGATGAAGGGCGACCACGGCGTCCAGGCCGTGCAGTACCGCAAGGGCAAGAAGGTGTCCAAGTCCGCGACCAGGTACTTCTGCGTCACGCCATAGCCCGATGCCGGAGCGGGGGGAGGAGCGCGTCACGCAGCCGCGGACGTGGGTCCGTGACGCGCTCCTGCTCGCGGTCGTGCTCGCCGTGGCCGTGCCCGCGATCCTGCTGGTCGCCAAGGCCCTGACGCGCGACGATGACCTCAAGATGGTCGCGGGGGCGGCGGCCGCGAGCCCCGCCGCGCTACCCAGCCCCACCGGCCCACCCCAGTCCTGCACGAGTTGCTGGGTGGACAAGGGCGCGCCGGCCCCGGCGTTCCGGGGGGAGACCACGCTCGTGGACGGCGTCCAGGTGCTGAACGTCGGCCTCGTCGGCGGCTACTACCGGCCCAACCACTTCACGGTGCAGGCCGGCGTCCCCGTGAAGGTTGTGTTCACTGGCTACGCCCAGGACTGCCTGGGCCAGCCCGAGTTCCCGGAGCTCGGGCTCAAGGGAGACATGAGCAGTGGGCAAGCCGTGTTTCCCTTGGGCGAGCTCGAGCCGGGTACCTGCCAATTCACCTGCGGCATGGGGGTCAACGAGGGCGAGATCACCGCGGAGTAGCGGCGACGGCGCCCACGCCGTCTGCGAGCCCCCGGCGGGCAGCCGAGGGGCCGGCACGGGCGCGGCCCGCTGCCGGTCAGATGGTGACTCGGAGCAGCTCGAGGTAGCTGGTGCTGCCTTCGAGGACCTTGACGATGCCGTCCTCGCGCAGCGATGCGACGCCCTTGGAGCGGGCAGCGCGCTGGATCTCGAGCACGCTGCCGCCCGTGGCCACGATGTCGCGGATGTCGTCGTCCACGGCGAGCACCTCGTAGAGGCCGATGCGGCCGCGGTAGCCGGTGCCGAAGCACTTGGCGCAGCCCACCGGCTCCCAGACCTTGAAGCGCTTCTTGGGCGCGGGGCCGAGGCCGAGCTCCTGCCACTTGTCCTCGGTCATGGTCGTCTCCTTGTGGCAGGCGGGGCAGAGCCGACGGACGAGCCGCTGGGCGACGAAGCAGCGCCAGGCCGCGGCTACGAGGTAGCGCGGGACGCCCATCTCCACCAGCCGGTTGACCGCCGCGGAGGCGTCGTTGGTGTGGAGTGTGCTGAAGACCTGGTGGCCGGTGATGGCGGAGTCGGCGGCCATCTTGGCAGTCTCGAGGTCGCGGATCTCGCCGACCATGATGACGTCCGGGTCGGCGCGCACGAGGGAGCGCAGCACCTGGGCGAACGTCAGGCCGATGGCGGGTTTGACCTCGGTCTGGATGATGCCCTCGATCTTGCGCTCGATGGGGTCCTCGACGGTGTAGACCTTGCGCTCCGGACTCTTGATGAGCTCCAGAGTGGTATAGAGCGTGGTGGACTTGCCGGAGCCCGTGGGGCCGACGATGACGATGCCGCCCTCGGGCGCCTTGAGCGCCTCCTCGAAGCGTTTGAGGTTGTCGCCCACGAGGCCGAGTGAGGCGAGGGTGGGCGGCAGCGCCGACACCTCGAGGATGCGGATGGTGATGCTCTCGCCGTACATGCTGGGGATGGAGGCGAGGCGCAGGTCGATAGCCTCGCCGCTCGAGAGCTCGAAGCTCGTGCGCCCGTCCTGGGGCAGCCGGCGCTCTGCGATGTTGAGGCTGCCCATGATCTTGATGCGGCTGAGGATGCCGGCCTGGAGCTCCTTGGGGAACTCGCGCAGGTCGTGCAGCACGCCGTCGATGCGGCAGCGTACGCGCAGCGCGTCCTCGGCCGGCTCGATGTGGATGTCCGACGCGTGCATGGTGGCGGCGTCGGTGAGCAGGGAGTCGACGATCTCGATGATGTCGGCGTCGATGCTGCCGACGCCCTCTTCGCCGTCTTCGCCCTCGTCGCGCGCGTCCTTGAGCTTGCCGCGCGAGCTGAAGTAGATGGCGACGGCTTCGTCGAAGCCCGTCTCCGAGCAGATCATGGGCACCACGCGGCGCTTGGTGCGCATGCCCACCTCATCGATGGCGATGACGTCGAGCGGATTGGTCATGGCGAGCACGAGGCTGCCGTTGTCCTCGATGCTGATGGGCATGAGTCGGCGCCGCACGATGAAGTCGCGAGGCAGCAGGCCGAGCGCCGCCGGCTGTGGCGCCGCCTGGGTGAGGTCGACGACGCCGATGTGCATCTGGCCGGCGACCGCCGTGATGATGTCCTGCTCGGTGACGAGCCCCTGGGCGACCAGGAGGTCGCCGAGCCGCCCGCCTGCTTCGTTCTGGCGGCTCAGTGCGTCGTCCAGCTGCTCGCGGTCGACGAGGCCGCTGGCGACGAGCAGGTCGCCGAGCTTGAGGCGGCCGTTGCCGCGCCGCGTGCCGCCGTTGAGAAGCCCGGCGATACACGGCCCCAGCTCGTCCGGCGCGAAGGGCTTGTGGACGTACTCCACCGCACCGGCGCGGTGCGCGTGCTCGAAGGTGGTGAAGTCGTTCGCCGACGAGAGGGCGACCACCGGGACCTTGCGCAAATCCGGGTCGCCGCTGATGAGGCCGAGGAGCTCGAAGGCGTCGGACGTGACGAGGTCGAGGTCGAGGATGATGGCGGCGGGAGGGTCGTCCTGCAGCATGAGCAGGGCGCCGCGATCGCCGAGGCTCGTGGTCACGTGGTAGCTGCGGCCAAGCGCGGAGGTGAGCTCCGCGAGCAGCTCGGCGTCGTCGTCGATGATCGCCAGAGTCTTCTGGGGCATGCGTGGCACACTGACCTCCCGCTGGGTCGTGCTCAGTGTAGCGTATCGGCACGCGGCGGCGAGGCTTGATGCGACGTTCGGGGTGGATGTTCGTGGATGACGTCGGGGTGGGTGGCGGGGGAGAAAGGGCCGGGCCGGCGGGGGCCTTCACCGGATGCGGGCTGTCCGATATGTGGAACGAAGGAGACCGGCCCGGCTGAGAGAGAGGATGAGATGCCGGACCGAAGTCCGGTGAGTTGTCCTACCCGTGTCTCGCACCCCTGCGTATCGGCACTGGGGAGTCCCTCTTGAGGGTGCCGGCCCGCAAAGCGTTGTCAGGCCGGACGGTCGTCGGCGACGCGCGCGTCCCGGCCTCGCCGGCCCTGGGCGATGCCCGCGGCCGGCGGGGTCGGCTATACTGCGGCGTCAAAGATGCAAGGAGCGCCTGTGTTCAGCAAGATCCTCATCGCCAACCGCGGCGAGATCGCCATCCGCATCATTCGCGCCTGTCGCGAGCTCGGCGTCGCCTCGGTCGCCGTGTACAGCGAGGCCGACACCGAGTGCCTGCACGTCAGGTACGCCGACGAGGCCGTGTGCATCGGGCCCGCGCCGGCGGCGCAGAGCTACCTCGTCATGCCGGCGCTCATCCAGGCGGCACTGCAGAGCGGCGCCGAGGCCATCCACCCCGGCTATGGGTTCCTGGCCGAGCGTGCCGAGTTCAGCCGCCTGTGCCGGGAACAGGACATCAAGTTCATCGGGCCCTCGCCGGAGAGCATCGAGCTGATGGGCGACAAGGCGCAGGCACGCGCGACGATGACCGCCGCCGGCGTCCCGGTCACCCCCGGTTCGGAGGGCATCATCGCCGACGCCGCCGAGGCCGAGGTCGTCGCCCGCGACATTGGCCTGCCGGTGATGGTCAAGGCGTCCGCCGGCGGCGGCGGCAAGGGGATCCGCATCGTCAAGGAGTCCTCCGAGCTCGCCGGCGCCGTGCGTCAGGCGCAGGCGGAGGCCGAGGCGGCGTTCGGCAACGGCGCCGTGTACGTGGAGAAGTACATCGGCGCCCCGCGCCACATCGAGATCCAGGTACTCGCCGACGGCAAGGGCCACGGCGTGCACCTCGGCGAGCGCGACTGCAGCATCCAGCGGCGTCACCAGAAGCTCATCGAGGAGGCGCCGTCGCCGGCCGTGAGTCCCGAGCTGCGCTCGCAGATGGGCGGGGCGGCCGTCGCCGCCGCCGTCGCCGCGCACTACGAGGGCGCCGGCACCGTCGAGTTCCTGCTCGACAGCGACGGCAGCTTCTACTTCATGGAGATGAACACACGCGTGCAGGTCGAGCATTGCGTCACCGAGATGGTCAGCGGTGTGGACATCGTCAAGACCGGCATTCGCATCGCCGCCGGTGAGGGGCTGCCGCTCATGCAGGACGACATCGAGCTCGAGGGGCACGCCATCGAGTTCCGCATCAACGCCGAGGACCCGGCGGAGAACTTCATGCCGTCACCGGGCGTGGTCACGCAGTGGATCCCGCCGGGCGGCCCGTGGGTGCGCCTCGACAGTCATGTGTACCAGGGCTACCTGGTGCCGCCGTTCTACGACAGCCTGCTCGGCAAGCTCATCGTCTGGGGGCGCGACCGCGAGGAGTGCCTCGCGCGCTCGCGCTGGGCGCTCGACCAGTTCCTCGTGGACGGCGTCAAGACCGTGATCCCGTTCCACCGCCTGGTGCTCGACCACCCGCTGTTCATGGCCGGCGACGTCAACACGCACTTCATCGAGGACCATCTGGGCTGAGGGGCGACCGGTGCGTTCCGGCCGGCGGGGCGGTGGCCGGTCCGCCGGCCGTTCGCGGCGGCCGGACCGGCGGTCAGCCGGTGAATCCGACGAGCCAGCCGATCAGGAGCGCCGCACAGACGATGCCGGCGCCGGATCATCCACGGTCCAGAACGCCGATGGACCACGAGAGGGCGCGGGCGGGCGGCGGGGCTCTCATCGCCTGACCCCGCGCCCGAGCATCAGTCGCCCGCGCCGTCGGGCTCTTCGAGGGGCGCGGGCCGCACGGCGAAGCCGGCGGCGGTGATCTGCGCGAGCAGTTGCTCCGCCGCCGGCGCGAGGAGCGCGGCGACGGCTGCGCCGTCCTCGCCGCGCCCGCTCAGCGTCACCCTGATCACGCGCGTGCTGCCGAGCACCTTGGCGCGCGACTTGACGTACACGGCCGGGTGCCGCTCCTCGGCGGCGCGCAGGATGTCGGCGATGGCCGACTCGTCCTGCAGCCCCACCTCCAGCGAGCGCTCCTCATAATGCGCGTCGCCGAAGATCTCGGCCACGAGCCGCCCGAGCGACTCGTCGACGATCGCCTTGAGCTCGCCGGGTACGCCGGGCAGCGAGACGACGCACGTCCCGTCGCTGCGGCAGAGCACGCCGGGGGCGCCGCCGATGGGGTTGTCCAGCGGCTCGGCGCCCGCGGGCAGCCGCGCCATCTTCAGGCGGCTCTCGTTCAGCTCGGGGAACGGTACGTAGCCGGCCGCGTGGAACTCGCGGTACTTCGCGGCCACCATGCGCTCGGCTTCGGGGTGCAGCTCCAGCGGGACCCCAAGGCCCAGCGCCACGCCCTCGAGCGTGCGGTCGTCGCTCGTCGGCCCCAGCCCCCCGACCGTGAACACCAGCGCCGGGCGCCGAGCCAGACAACCCCTGAGCTCGGCGCCGATCGCGTCCACATCGTCGCGCAGCATCACCGTCCGCCGCACCAGCCCTCCGAGCGCGGTGAGGCGCGCGCACAGCCAGTTGGTGTTTGTGTCGAGCACATCGCCGATGAGGACCTCGTTGCCCGCCGACACGATCTCGACGATCGGAGCGCCGGTGGGCGGGTCGATGGGGCCATGCGTGGGGATACTGCCGCTCATGGCCCCAGTCTCGCAGACGCGCCCCGACGCGGGCAAGGCGCGGCGCCGGACGAAGCGCACGGCTCGGGAGTGCCCGGGGGCCGCTCGGGCAACGATATACTTGAGGGGACCGGAGAGGAGCCGTCGATGAAGCCCTTGACCATCGTCCAGCACGCGCCCGACGACCCGCCGGGCAGCATCGCCGTCGCCCTCGGGGAGTTCGGCGTGCCCTTCGTCGTGTGCCGTGTGGACCAGGGCGACGCGCTGCCCGCATCGCAAGCGGAGACGTCGGCGCTCATCAGTCTCGGCGGCACGATGCACGTTACCGACACCCACAAGCATCCCTTCCTCGCCGACGAGATCAAGCTCATGCGCCGCATGGTGCACGCCGGCGACCCGGTGTGGGGCATCTGCCTGGGCGCCCAGCTGCTCGCCATCGCCGCCGGCGGCGCCGCGTACCGGCGCAAGCATGCGGAGGTCGGCTGGACGAGCATCGAGAAGGTGCACGACGACCCGCTCTTGCACGGCATCTCGTCGCCCTTCGTCGCCTTCAACTGGCACGAGTACTCGTGCAAGCTCTCGCCCACGTCGCATCTCGTGGCGCGCTGCGGCGAGGGCGTGCAGGTGTTCCGCGCCGGCGGCCGCGCCTGGGGCACGCAGTTCCACCCGGAGGTCGACGCCGACATGGCGCCCCACTGGGTGAGCGACGCGGTCAAGGAGCAGAAGCACCTCGGCGATGCCTTCGCCGAGCAGCTCCGCACCGAGACGGACGAGCGGCTGCCCGGCTATCCGGCGTTCTGCCGGCACATCACCGAGAACTTCCTGCGCACGTCCGGGCTGCTCCGGGCCTGAGGCGCGCGGGCCGGAGTCTGCTGTCGCCGTGCGCCTGTGATCTCGGGGAGCGCGCGAGCAGGCGATCGGACCCCGTACGCACAAAGGCGGCGCCGGGGAGCGCCGCCTCGTGCACCCATTTCTGGGCAGCCCCCCGGGGAGGGGGGCCTGTGAAAGGAGCCATGGGGTGGTACCTGAAGGTACCTTGCGTGGAGGAGGGGTGTGTGGAGGGGGACTCCACCACGCAGACGGTATATTACCACCACTCCGACAGTTGAAACCACCCCCGTAGTGTTAAGCAATGTGAACAGCGCGGGGGTTTGTGAGGCCCAGTCCGAGGAGCCGCGGGACGAGTCAGGGGGGTGAATCAGCGATGTCAGACGGAAGCGCAGACGGACGCGTGAGCGCGCCGCCTCGGCGTGCCCTGTTCGACATCGAGCGCGAGAAGCGCTGGCGGGTGTGGCTGTTGTTCGCGCTGCTGCTGGCGCTCGCGTTCGTCACCGTCTGGGTCGCCTGCCTGATCGTGCTCGGCGTCGCCTGTCTGGTCGTCCCGACGCTGGGTCCGCCGTCCTGGTTGTTCTCGCTCGTGGGGGTCGCGGCGGTGCTCGGCGCGGCGCTGGTCTTCTCTCTCATCTATTGGGGGCTCGCTCAGATCGGCGCTCGCGGCCGGCTGATCAAGGCGATGCACTGCCGGCTGCTCGACCCCGGGGACCGCTATCACCAGCGACTCGCCAACATCGTCGAGGAGATGCGCATCGCGACCGGCGCGTCGCGCATCGAGTGCGTCACCGTCCGCACCGTGGGGTTCAACGCCTTCGCCTTCAGCGACCTGCACGGGGGTGGCGTTGTGGGAGTCACGGAGGGCGCCCTCGCGCGGCTCTCACGGCAGCAACTGCAGGCGGTGGTCGCCCATGAGTTCGCGCACATCCTCTCCGGCAGCTACGTCACGGTGACGGTCTCGTGCCTGTTGTTCGGGATCTACTCGTCCCTCGCCGGCACGCTGGAGGACGCCGCCGACGCGGGCTCGGAGACCGACGCGGCGTCGCTGGCGGTCGGCGCGCTGCCGCTGCGCGGCTGGCTGTGGCTGATGCAGTTCGCCTCGTCCTTCGTGAGCGCCGCCATCAGCCGCGAGCGCGAGCGACAGGCCGACCTCGCGGCAGCGCGCTACACGCGCGACCCGCTCGCGCTCGCCGAGGCCCTGCGGATCGTCGGGCGGCACCCGGGCGGCGCCGGCTACATCCCCGAGGGGCTGGGGCCGCTGTGCATCCGCGCCACGGGGTCGCCGGGCTGGCCGGCCGTCGCGTGGCGCGACACGCACCCGCCTCTGGAGGAGCGCATCCGAGCGCTGCTCGCCGTGGCGAACGTCTCGCCTCAGGACTTCGAGCGGCAGGCCGCGCAGGCCGGCGAGGACCACGCGCGGCGGGAGCACTGGGCGTCGGCGCCGCGCCCGGCGGCGGCGCCCGCTGCCGCGCCCGCCGTTGCGCCTGTGCCTCCGCCTGCGGCCGCCGCCTGGGCCGCGGCCGCTCCGCCGGCGCCTCAGGCGCCCCGGCTTGCCGGCGCGGCTTGCCCGAGCTGCGGCGCGGGGCTCGTCGCTGCACCGTACGAGGGCATCGACATCCTGCGTTGCGAACGCTGCGGCGGCCGCCTCGTGAGCACGCCGCAGGTCGGCAAGCTGCTCGCGCGCCGCGAGGCGGCCTTCACGGACGAGCAGGAGCGCCTCGCCGACCTGCTCTCGTCCGGCGGCGACCGCCTGCGGCGCGCCGCCGTCCTTGCTCGTGGCCGCTCAGGGGTCACCCTCATCGCCTGCCCGCGCTGCTCCGCCGAGATGATGCGGCGGCACTACAGCTACGAGTACGCGGTGGAGGTGGACCGCTGCGTGCGCTGTGACCTCATCTGGTTCGAGAAGGACGAGCTCGAGGCGCTGCAGATCCTGATGGAGCGGCAGACGGGGTGACGACCGGTCGGGGCGGCGGCTCCGGGGCGACAGCCGGAGCGTCGTACTTTAGACTGGAACATCGCACCGAACGGCGGGCCCGTGCGTCTCTCCCGTCGGTCCGCGCCGGCCGCCGGCGCTCGCCTGTCCGCCACGGCCCATGACTTGATGAACGATCACGATCGCGACCCTGAAGCCGCACCGGTGCCGACCCTGCTCGCGGAGAGGTACCGTCTCATCTCCCTGCTGGGCAGCGGAGGGATGGCGGACGTGTACCTCGCCGAGGACGAGCGGCTCGGCCGGCGGGTGGCGGTCAAGGTGCTCAAGGCGCGGCTGGCCGCCGACGACGAGTTCCGCGAGCGCTTCCGCATCGAGGCTCAGGCGGCGGCCAGCCTGAAGCATCACAGCATCGTGGCGGTGTACGACCGCGGCGACGCCGACGACACCACGTACATCGCCATGGAGTACGTGCGCGGCGAATCGCTCAAGCAGCGGCTCCGCCGCGACGGCGCGCTGCCGCAGGACGAGGCCGTGACCTTCGCGCTCGCCGTGCTCTCCGCGCTCGGCGCCGCGCATGCCCGCGCGATCGTCCACCGCGACGTCACCTCCTACAACGTGATGGTCGAGGACGGCGGCCGGGTGGTGGTCACCGACTTCGGCATCGCGCGCATGGGCGACTCCGCGCTCACGCGCACGGGCGCGATGATGGGCACGTCGTCGTACCTCTCGCCTGAGCAGGCGCAGGGACGCCCGGCGGACGAGCGCTCCGACCTGTACAGCCTCGGGGTGGTGTTCTACGAGATGCTCACCGGGCGCGTGCCCTTCCGCGGCGAGACCGACGTGGCCGTGGCCATGCAGCACGTCTCCAGCGCGCCGCCCAACCCTCGCTCGCTGGCGCCGGGCGTGTCCGAGGCGCTCGCCGCCGTGGCGATGCGGGCGCTGAGCAAGGACCCGGCGGACAGGTACCAGGCGGCTGAAGAGTTCGCGGCTGCGCTGCGCCTCGCGCGCCGGCCGCAGCGGGCCGGTGGCGACGGCATCACGGCCGCCGGCGCCCTCACGGGACCCGGTCTGGCCGTGACCGCCGGCGCCGCCGGCGCGGGCGTGCTGGCCGCGGCGCCGGCCACGGCCGCCGCCGTCCCGTCGGCCGCCCCGCCGCCGCCCGCTCCGGTCTCGCGGCCGCCCGCGCCCGCCGCGACCAAGGGTCCGCCCGCGCCGCCGCCCGCTCCGGCGACCGTGGTCGCCGCGGAGGCGCCGACGCGCTATCGCTCCGGCGGCGAGCCCGCCACCACGGTGCGCCCGCGCCGACGGCGTCTCCGCCGCGTCGTCCTGGCGTTCGTCCTGGCGGCGCTGGTCGCGGCGGGCGGCTGGGCGGCCTACGTCTACCTGCTGTCTCCGGGCGCCACCGTCCCCGCCGTGATCGGCGAGCGGCGAGCCGTGGCCACCGGCGCGGTGCGCGAAGAGGGCCTCCAGCCCGAGCTGCACTTCGTGTGGTCGGACAAGTACGGCGCCGGAGAGGTCGCGCGCCAGACGCCGCGTGGCGGCACCAAGGTCGAGGACGGGGTCAAGGTGGACCTCTGGGTGAGTCGCGGCCCGCTGCACATCTCGGCTCCGGACCTCACCGGGCTGGAGGCCGGCGTGGCCCGCAGCCGGCTCGAGTCGGCCTCGCTGGACCACAAGGGCCGCCGGGGGGCTTCGGAGGCCACGCCCAAGGGGCAGATCTTCCGTCAAGATCCGGCGGCCGGCGAGACCGTGCAGCGCGGCGACACCGTCACCTTCTGGGTGAGCAGCGGACCGCCCAAGGCATTCGTCCCGGACGTCGTGGGCCTCTCGCAGGGCGACGCCACGGCGCTGCTGGAGGAGGATGGGTTCGTCGTGAGCACCGACTACGTGGCGGGCTGGGGTGAGTTCCCCGGTACGGTCACGGGGCAGGACCCCGTCGCGGGCGTACGGGGCAGGGCCGGCGACGAGGTGATCATCCAGGTCGCCGTGTTCTGACGGTGAGCGCCGGGGCGGGGCGGCGGCGTGTCGCGCTCTGACGCCGGGCGCCGCCGCGCGTCAGCCCGTGCGGCCCGGCCGCGTGCGCGGCTCGACGGCCGGGAGCTCCCAGGCGTCTGGCCTTCGGGTGCTGAGGCCGCCGGGCACGGTGTGCCCGCCGGCGGCCGGACCGGCGGTGGCCGGGCTGCCGACCGCCCAGCTCGCGCCCGCGCGGCGCCCGCCGTCGCGCCCGCGCTTCTCGTCCCGGCCGATGACGCGCAGCAGGTCGCTGATGCGGTGCGCCACCACCGCGAGGCCGTGCTCCTCGTCGTTCTGCAGCTCGCCGTCGACGAACAGATACACGGCGTCCTTGAGCACCCGCCCGTACTTGAGGTAGACGTCGTTGAAGACCACCACCTGGCCCAGCTCGGTCTCGTCCTCGAGCGTGAGGAACATGGTGCGGTGGCCGCTGCGGATCCACGGCATCTGCGCGCGCTCGAGCACGCCGACCACGCGCACGCGGCTGCCGTGACGCACCTCCGGCAGTCGCCCCATGGGCGTGACCCGGAGTGCCTCGACCTCGTCGCGTACGAAGCGCAGGGGGTGGGCGCTGACGTTGAGGCCGAGCAGCTCGAGCTCGATGCCGACGCGCCGCTGCGCGGACCAGTCTGGCAGGAAGGTGAGCGGCCCGAGTTGCTCGTCGAGGGCGAGGCGCGGCTGGTCGAGGCCGGAGTCGCCGCCCGCCGAGGCGGTGAGCGAGGCGGGCGCCGACCTGGCGCCCGCATACAGCAGCGGCACCTGCGCCACCAGCTCCTCGCGGCGCACGCCGAGCGCGTCGAAGGCGCCGAGCCGCGCGAGGTTCTCCGTGATCTCGCGGCTGACACGTGTGCGCGCGACGAAGTCCGCGAGCGACGTGTACGGCCGCGGCGGGCCGGCCGCCTTGACCGCTCCACCAGCCGCGGCGACGAGCGCGCGACCGTCCGGCTTGGCGCCGGGCGTGGCGCCCGGGGAGGCCGCGGAGGGAAGGGAGGGGGGTGAAGGAGGCTCTGGAGGACCGGCGTCAGCCAGTCCGGAAGGAGCGGAGCGCCCTCCGGAACCCCCCTCCCTTCCCGCAGCGGCCGATTCGCCGCCACGCACGTCTCCGCGCCCCTCGACGATCGCCCGCCGCGCCGCGGCGCTCATCTCCTTGACGTAGGCGAGCCCCACGCGCAGCGCCCTGCCACCACACTCCACCTCGAACCACTCGCCGCTCAGGTTGACGTCCAGCGGCAGCACCTCGAGGCCGAAGCGCCGCGCGTCGTTGAGCACCACGCGCGGCGAGTAGAACCCCATGGGCTGGTTGTTGAGGATGCCGGCGTAGAACTCGGCTGGGTAGTGCGCCTTGAGCCAGGCCGAGGCGTTGCAGACGATGGCGAAGCAGGCGGCGTGCGCCTTGTTGAAGCCGTAGGCGGCGAACCCGCGGAGCTGGCGGAAGACCTCGTCGGCCACCTCCTGCGAGGCGCCGCGCGCCATGGCCTTCTCCACGAAGTTGCGTCCGATGGCGTCCATCTCCTCCATGGAGCGCTCGTGCGTCATGGTGCGGCGCAGCATGTCGGCCTCGGCGAGGCTGAACCCGGCCACGGCCGCCGCCACCTCGATGACCTGCTCCTGGTAGACGATGACCCCGTAGGTGCGGCGCAGGACGCGCTCCATGGCGGGGTGCGGCACCGCGACCGGCTCCTTGCCGTGCCGCCGCCTGATGAACGGCGCGATCATGTCGGCCTGCAGCGGCCCGGGGCGGAAAAGCGAGATGGCCGCGACGACGTCCTCGAAGTCGCGCTCCCGCAGCCGCGTGGCCAGGTTGCGCTGCCCCGAGCTCTCGAGCTGGAAGAGCCCGACGGTGCGCGCCGAGCGGATGAGCTCGTACACCTTGGGGTCGTCGCGCGGCAGCTCCCAGGCGCTAACGCGCTCGCCGGTGCGCGCCTCGATGCGGCGTACCGCCTCGGCGATGGCCGAGTGCATCTTAAGCGCGAGGATGTCCATCTTGACGAGGCCCAGCGTCTCGACGTCGTCCTTGTCGAACTGGGCCACCACGACGCCCTTGGCGGCCCACTGCAGCGGTACGCGGTCGGTGAGCGGGTCGCGCGAGAGGATGAACCCGCCGAGGTGCGTGCCGAGGTGGGCGGGGGACCCCGACAACCGCTCGGCGACGTCGACGAGGCGGCGGTAGTGCGGCTGCTGGAACTCGTGGTCGGCGAGCTCGGGGCGCTCGGCGAGCATCTCCCCGAGCTTGGCGGCGCTGCCCCACGGCACCTTGCGCGAGAGGCGGTTGATCTCGTCCGGTGTGAACCCGAAGGCGCGGCTGACGATGCGCACCGCCGACGGCGCGCGCACGGTGTTGACGGTGGCCACCATGGCGACCCTGTCGTGGCCGAAGCGCTCGTAGATGTACTGGATGACCTCGTCACGGCGCGCCGAGCAGAAGTCGATGTCCACGTCCGGCATCTCGTGGCGCGCCGGGTTGAGAAACCGCTCGAAGAGCAGCTCGTTGGCGATGGGGTCGGCGTCGGTGATGCGCAGCACGTAGCTGACGATGCTGTTGCCGGCGGAGCCGCGGCCGGAGTAGTAAATGCCGCGGCCCAGCGCGAACTCGACGATGTCGCGCACGGCGAGGAAGTACTCGGCGAAGCCGAGCTCCTCGACGACCTTGAGCTCGCGCTCGAGTCGCGCCGTGACCTCGGCGGTGAGCGGCCGGTAGCGCTCGGCGGCGCCCTCGAAGCAGCGCTTCCAGAGCAGCGAGAAGGCGGTCTCGCCCGGCGGCAGCGGGTAGGCGGGGAAGAGGAGCTTGCCGAGCCCGAGGTCGAGGTTGCAGCGCGCGGCGATGCGCTCGGCGTTGGCGTACGCCTCCGGATAGCGCTGGAACAGGCGGCGCATCTGCCGCGGGCTCTTGAGATAGAGCTCGGCGTTCTTGCGCCCGAGCGGGTTGGGCAGCGGCTGGTTGGCGGCCTCGGCGGCGAGCACGTCGTGCAGGCCGGCGTCTGCCTTGACGGTGTAGTGGACGTCACCGGTGGCGACGGTGGGGATGCGCAGTTCGTGGGCGATGAGGTCGAGCGCGCGCAGCGATGCGTCCGAGTCCGGCAGCAGCTCGTGCTGCAGCTCGATGAAGTACTCGCGGCCGAAGATGCGGTGGAAGACGGAGGCCGCGGCGCGGGCGCCGGCTTTGTCGCCGACGAGCAGCCGCGACCAGACCTCGCCGCGCCGGCAGCCGCTGAGCGCGACGAGGTGGCCGCTGTGCTCGGCGAGGGTGGCGAGCCGGGCCACCGGAGGCTCGCCCGGGTGCTCGAGGTGGGCGGCGCTGATGATGCGGCACAGGTTGCTCCACCCGGCGTAGTCCCTTGCCAGGAGCACCAGGTGGTGACCGCCGGCGCCGGAGGCGCGGGCGGCGGAGGGCGGCACCGTGGCCGCCGCCTTGAGGTGGGCGATGCGGCCGTCCGGCGCACGCGCGGCGGCGGCCGCGCCGGACCCGCCAGACGGCTCGCCGAGCACCGCCGCGGCCGCCGGGTCGGCGAACGGCAGGGCCTGGCCGGCGGACGAGACCGCGTCTCCGCCGGCGTCCGCGCCCGGCTCCCAGACCCTTCCGCCCGGGCCCACCGCAGGCTCGACCGTGAGCTCCGCACCGATGATGGGCTTGATGCCGGCCGCCCTGCAGGCCTGGTGGAAGCGCACGGCGCCGTACAGCCCCTCGTGGTCGGTGACCGCCAGGGCCGGCATGCCGAGCTCGGCTGCGCGCATGACCAGTTCGGGGATGCGGCAGGCGCCGTCGCCGAAGGAGAACGCGGTGTGCAGGTGCAGGTGGACGAAGCTCACGTTGACCTCTTGGGCGAGCTCATCCGATCTCCCGCTCGAGCGCCCACGACCTGGCGATGCGGTCGTAGCGCAGGTCGACGACCCGACCGCCGGCGCGCACGCGCCAGCAGGAGCGGCTGACGTGGCCCTCGTCCTTCCACCAGCCCGTCTCGAGGACCCATGTCTCGAGCACGCGCTCGACCTGATAGCGGCGGCGGCGCCAGACGAAGGCCACCGGGCGCCGCTGCCGCTCGTCCCAGGTGACGGCGACGGGCACGGCCTCGCCGTTGGGGTCCGGCCGGCCGGCGCGCGCCCGGGCGGCGCCGGTGGGGCGGGCAGGCCCGGCGCCCTCCGCGCGGCGCTCGCGCCCGGCCTCTTCGCGGGGCTCGAGTCTGTCTCCGGAGGTGGCTCCGCCGCTCGGCATGTGGGGCTCCTGACGCGCGGGTGGACGATACTGCGGGGGCACTGAGCGTAGCACGAACATATGTTCGTGTAAACGTCGGACGGAAAGAGCGCGGCGGCAGAACCCGCCGCGGGGAATAAAGACTGCATCAGAGGCTATCAACGGAGGCGACCATGGTCGTCAGCTGGAACCAGACCTTCAACGCGTACTGGACGCGTCACGGTGAGAAGCAGGAAGCCAAGTACGACGTACGGATCGAGTACGAGGGACCCGCCCGCGAGTTCATGACCGACGCGACGCCGATCATCGGGCGCATCGGTGAGCTCGAGGGCAAGGACCTGAGCGAGGTCGCCGGGCGCTCCTCTCTGGAGTCCGTCGTCCTCTACATCCGGGATCTCATCACCCCGGAGCTTGAGGGAGGCGACAGGCTCCGGCGCATCTACGTCCTCGAGAACGACATGTTCGGCGTGGAGCTCCTCGAGGAGGAACCCTCGAAAGACGTGCGTCTGGCGGCCTGACGCTGCGGACGCGGCGGCGTCGCCCCTCCCGGGTCCGCCGCCGCCCGCACCGTCCGACTCGATCGGCGCGGCCCCTGACGGGCGGCGCCGGTCAGGCGCTGACGCCCACCTCGGCGAGGTCGTCGACCACCACGTCCGCGCCGGCGGCGCGCAGCGCCTCTGTCTGGCCGAGGCGGTCGACGCCGATCACAAGGCCGAACCCGCCACGCCGTCCGGCCTCGACGCCCGAGAGGGCGTCCTCGACCACTACGGAGCGCACCGCGTCCACGCCCATGCGGCGCGCGGCCTCAAGGTACATCGCTGGGTCTGGCTTGCCCGGCAGCCCGACCTCCGCCGCCACCACGCCGTCCACGCGCACCTCGAAGAGGTCCGTCGTCCCAGTCACGTCCAGCACCATGGCGGTGTTCTTGCTCGACGACATGAGGCCGGTCCGGATGCCGGCCGCGTGCAGCTGGTGGATGAGCTCGACCGTGGTGGGGAACGTCTTGACCCCATGCTCGCGCACCTCGGCGTTGAAGAAGGCATTCTTGCGGTTGCCGAGTCCGCAGACCGTCTCGCGCTCCGGCGGGTCCGACGGGTCGCCCAGCGGCAACGCGATGCCGCGCGAGGCGAGGAAGTCGCGCACGCCGTCGTAGCGCGGTTTGCCGTCCACGTAGCGCGCGTAGTCCGCGTCGAGGTCGAAGGGCCGCAGCGGGTCGGGTGCGCCGACCGGTTCGCCGCCCGCCGGGCCGCCGGCGCCGCCCGGGCTCGTGCCCGCGCGGGCGGCGCGCTCCGCGAGGTACGCGTCGAAGAGCCGCTTCCAGGCCGCCGCGTGCACGGCGGCCGTCTGGGTGACGACGCCGTCCAGGTCGAAGATGACGGCGTCGTACCTGCTCTTCTCGATGTTCGGCTTCATGGAGTCTGCTCCGTCTCCTCATGGGCCCCGCGGTCCTGTTCCCATGATAGACGGTCCGTGCCGCGGCATGAGACCATGCAACGGGACACGTCGCTCCGGTCCGGGACGGGGAGCCAGCATGATATCACCGGCGGCCGGCGGGGGAGGACCGAACCATCCGCGGCAGGTATGCGTCTCGCACTCGTCCTGTCGCTCGTGGCAGTCTGCCGCACCTGTACTGCGCCGGCCGCGAGCCGGACAGTCGTGATCGCGTTCAGTGCCGACGACAACGACGGGTCGGAGCGTCTAACAAGTGCGCTGCGCGGTGGGCGCCGGCGGCGCATCAGCCAAGCGGCAAGTGAGGGGGGACCATGAACCACAAACGACGTCTTCGTCCATTCCTAGTCCTGCTGGTCGTCGCGGCAGTGGCCGTGCTCGGGCTCGCGTGGGCCATGGACGCGGCCGGTTCGGAGGAGGCCTCGCCGGCCGCGGCCGACGCCGGCAAGGTCGTCTACAAGGTCGGCTGGAACGGCGAGCCCGACAACATCAACCCGTTCATCGGCTACACGTCGCCGGCCTTCGAGATCTGGTACCTCACCTACGACTCGCTCGTCGGTTACGATCCGGCCACCATGGCGCCGATGAAGGGCGAGGAGTCCACCGGTCTCGCGACGGACTGGGAGGTGAGCGACGACGGGCTCACCTGGACGTTCACCATCCGCGGCGGCGCCACCTGGCACGATGGCGAGCCGCTCACCGCCGAGGACGTGGCGTTCACCTACAACTACATCATCCAGAACGACATGGAGAACTGGACCGCCTACACCAACCTCATCGAGACGGCCACGGCGGTCGACGACACCACGGTGGTGTTCGAGTGCTCCAAGCCCAAGCCGGACATGACGCGCCACTACGTGCCCATCATGCCCGAGCACATCTGGTCCAAGATCGACCCGAAGAAAGCAGCGCGCGGCTACACCAACGACCCGCCGTACATCGGGTCCGGTCCGTTCCAGGCCATGGAATGGAAGAAGGACTCGCACGTCAAGCTGGTCGCCAACCCCGACTACTGGGGCGGCGCGCCCAAAATCGACGAGCTGTACTGGACGTACTTCACCAACGTCGACACGATGCTGCAGGACCTCAAGACCGGCAACATCGACGGCTGCGTGGACCTGCTCGCCGGCCAGCTCAAGCAGCTCGAGAGCGAGCCCGGCATCGAGGCCAGCGCGATCGCCATGGACGGCTTCAACGAGCTGGGCTTCAACTGCTACAAGGATGGCCCCAGCAAGGGTCACCCGGCGCTCAAGGACTGGAAGTTCCGCCAGGCCCTCAACTGGGCCGTCGACCTGCAGAAGGCGGTCGACGTGGTCTGGCTCGGCCACACGGCGCCGGGCACGACGATCATCCCGCCGGACTACTACAGCGACCCCGACTGGCACTGGGAGCCGCCGGCCGACGTCAAGTACTCCTACGATCCGGAGAAGGCCAAGGCGGCTCTGGACGCGGCGGGATACCCGGACTCGGACGGCGACGGCGCGCGTGAGCACAAGGGCAAGCCGATCGAGCTCGGTCTCATCGCCCGCTCGGAGTCGCCGGAGAGCCAGCAGACGGCCAAGCTCATCGCCGGCTGGTTCAACGATGTGGGCATCAAGGTCAACGTCGAGGTCATGGACGAGGCCACGCTCACCGACAACCATCTGCTCAACTACGAGGGCGACACCTTCACCCCCGACTACGACATGTTCCTCTGGGGCTGGTACCTCGACTTCGACCCGGGGTCCATGCTGAGCTACTTCACCAAGGACCAGATCGAAAACTGGAGCGACTGCGCCTGGTGGGACCCGGAGTACGAGGAGCTGTACCAGAAGCAGGGTGAGGAGCTTGACCCGGTCAAACGCAAGGAGTACATCGACCGGATGCAGCAGATCCTCTACGAGCAGACGCCCTACATCGTCACCGACTACGGCCCGGACTTCGAGGCGTACAACACCGAGAAGTGGGAGGGCTACATCGCCATCCCGGACCCGAATGGCAACCGGCTCATGCCGCCGTTCGGCAACTGCGGCAACGCCAACTTCCTGAGCATCGGGCCGAAGACGGCGGTCGCGGCGGAAGAGAGCGGCGGTGGCAGTTCCGCGACGTGGATCGTCGTCGCGATTGCGGTCGCCGCGGCCGTGGTGATCGTCGCCCTCGTGCTCGTGCGGCGGCGGCCGCACGCCGTGGAGGAGTGACGCCGGTGGGCCGTCGGGCCTGACTGCGGCGCTGGACGGGTGATCAGGCGCCGGCGAGGCTGAGCTCGGCTGACGGCGCCGTGCCGGCCGGCTGTTGCGTCGACGGCTCGGGCTCGCCGGCGGCGGCGAGCCGCACGGCGGTGAGCAGGCGGGCGGCGGCGGACGCCGCGTCTTCGTCGCCTGCGAGGAGCGCACGCAGGTCGACGACGCCGGGCGCCGCCCGGTGCGCCTCCACCCAGGAGTGCACCAGCAGCAACTCGTCGACGGCGGTCGCCGGCAGCGGCGGGCGCGCCGGCTCGGCCGCGCGGAGCGCTGCGACGAAGGCCTCCGCGGCCAGTTCGCCGAACGCGGCCCGGCCCACCTCGCGCTCGACGGAGACGCGGCCGCCGCGCACCCCCCACAGGGCAACCCAGCCGCGCCGGTGCGAGGGGTACACGAGCACGAGGTCGTCGCGCGCCGCGGCGCGCAGCCGGCGCACGGTGCGCAGCGCGCGTTCGAGCGTCTCACGCTGGTTCTGCAGCTGCGCCGCCTGCTCGAACGCCAGCGCCTTGACGAACGCCTGCTGGCGCTCGACCAGCCGGCGGTCGAGCTCCTCCCCGTGCCCGCGGAGCACGCGGCCCACCTGCTCGACCACGGCGGTGTACTCGCCGTTGAACGGACGGTGCGCCTGAGCCCCGCCCCTTCTTGACACACCTGCGGGGGTCAACGGCCGCGTGCAGGGCGAGAGGCACGCGCCTGTGCCGGCGCGCTGGCAGGCGTGCTCGCGCCCGTTTCTGGGCAGGTGCGCGCACGTGCGCAGCGGGTAGGCGCCGTTGACGCAGTCCACGAAGCGCCGGGCCAGGGAGGCCTTGCGGAACGGCCCGGCGTAGTACGAGCCGTCGTCGCGGAGGTTGGGCGTCGCGTACAGTCGAGGGTACTCCTCGGCGGTGAGCTTGACATAGTGGTAGCCGCCCGCGCGGGTGCCGTGCGAATTGTAGGGCGGGCGGTGCCTGGAGATGAGGCGGCCCTCGAGCAGCAGGGCGCCGAACTTGGAGCCGGTCTCGACGACGTCGATGCGCTCCAGCAGCTCCAGCGCCTGCCGGGCGTGGAACGCCTGGCGCTGCAGGAAGTGGTCTCGCGTGCGGCGCCGCAGGTTGTCGGCCTTGCCGACGTACAGCGGCGCCCCTTTGGCGTCCTTCATGACGTACACGCCGGTCGTGGTCGGGATGCCCTCGGTGAGCGAGATCTTGTGGTAGTTTCGCCGGGTGGCGGGCTCGCAGAAGCGCACCACCTCCTCCAGCGTCTGCACGCCCTGCTCCTCGAGCCACGAGAAGAAGAGGAGCAGCAGTTCGCCCGTGGCCTGCGCGTCGTGCAGCGCCCGGTGCACCGGCTTCACCCTCGTGTGGAAGCGGTACGCGAGGGCGCTCAGCGAGCAGCGCTGCTGCGGACAGAGCTTGCGCGCCAGGCGCAGGGTGTCGACTGCGGGCCGCGGGAACGACTGCCCGCGCAGCCGGCCGAGCTCGTAGTCGAGAAAGCCGAGGTCGAACGGCGCGTTGTGCGCCACCAGCACGGAGTGCGCGGCGAAGTCGACGAACCTGGGCAGGACGACCTCGATGGGCGGCGCGCCGGCCACCGTCTGGTCGTCGATGCCGGTGATGCCCGTGATCATGGCCGGGATAGGCATGCCCGGGTTGACGAGGGCGGAGAACTGCCCGACCTCGCGCCCTCCCTCGACCCGCACGGCACCGATCTCGGTGATCTTGCTGAAGCCGGGCGTGGCGCCGGTGGTCTCGAGGTCGACCACGGTGAAGGCCACGTCGGCTAGGTCGCGACGGTGCGCGCGCCACACGGCGAGGCCGACGTGCACATCGCTCTCCCAGGCGAAGCGCTCGTCGCCCTCGACGATATCGGCGACGAGCTTGCGCATGAGCTCGGGAGGGCAGTTGGCGACGGGGAAGAGGCGCGGCCACACCTCGCGGTAGTCGAGGGCTTCGCCGGCCTGCTCGAGCAGGCTGTGGAACTCGTCGACGGTGGTGAAGGCCAGCTGCACGCGATGATCCTACAGCCAGTGTCCCTTCGGCGCACCGCCAGTTGACCCGGCTGCGCTGGTCAATGCCCCCGCGCCGACGGATGCACGGGAAGGACCGGCGGCGTGGCCGCGGCCGGGCGCACCTGCGAGATGCGCAGCGCTTCGTCTCCCCATCTCCGGCTTGCGTTCCGCTCACGAGCGTCGTTACGCTCGCCGACGAACCGGGTAGGTGCTTCACGAGTTCCCGGAAGAGTGGCCCCGGCGCCGCGGCTCCGCCGCCCGGCCGGGGCCCCTGCGCAGAGGAGTCACCCCGTGGATGTTGAGAAGCTTCACAACGAGGTCCTGCGCGCCTTCAACGACTCGTGTGTGATCGCCACCAGGCAGTTCAGCGGCCGCGGCTTCCGCCCCGCCGCCGACGCCTACTTCGAGGAGGACACACGCGAGATCGTGGTGCGCTTCGACCTGCCGGGCCTGGCGATGGGCGACATCGAGCTCCTCGTCGACCGGCGCGAGCTGGTGGTGCGCGGCGAGCGCACGTTCCAGACGCGGGAGGGCCGCGTCTACCAGCAGGTGGAGATGGACTACGGCCCGTTCGAGCGTCGCGTGCGCCTCATGATCGACGTGGAGCCCGAGGTCACCACGGCGACCTACGAGGCCGGCATCCTCGAGGTGAGGCTCACGCTCACGCCCCAGGACCAGGGCGCCCGCAAGATCGACATCCAGACAGGAGGAGGTGACGAATGAGCGATCCCACTGAAGTGCAGGTCGAGGAATCCGTCGCTCAGGAGATCCCCGCCGTCCTGCCGGTGCTGCCGCTGCGCGACACCGTCGTGTTCCCAGACACGATGATCCCGCTCACCATCGGCCAGGAGCGGAGCATCAAGCTCATCGACGACGTGCTCGCCGGCGACCGTCTGCTCGCCATGGTGACGAGCAAGGACGCCGAGATCGAGACGCCGGGGCCGGACCTGCTGCACCCCGTCGGCACCGTCGGCCTGGCGCACAAGATGATCAAGCTGCCGGACGGCACCATGCGTATCCTGGTGCAGGGCCTGCAGCGGGTGCGCGTCAAGGAGTACGTGAGCGAAGAGCCGTACCTGGTGGCGCGCACGGAGAAGATCGAGGACGTCGCCACCGAGTCCAAGGAGTCGGACGCGCTGCGCGCCAGCCTGCTGAGCGTCTTCAGCAAGATCGTGGCGCTCGTGCCCTACCTGCCGGAAGAGCTCGAGATGGCCGCGGCCAACGTCGAGGAGCCGGGGCCGCTCACCTTCCTCATCGCCAGCACGATGCGCATCAAGGCCGAAGACAAGCAGGCGCTGCTCGAGGAGGACGACGTCGAGGCGCGCATGCGCAAGCTCATCGGCATCCTCACGCGCGAGCTCGACGTGCTGGAGCTGGGCTCCAAGATCCAGAGCGATGTGCGCGGCGAGATCGACAAGAGCCAGCGCGAGTACTTCCTGCGCCAGCAGCTCAAGGCCATCCAGCAGGAGCTGGGCGAGACCGACGAGCAAGAGGCCGAGATCAACGAGCTGCGCCAGAAGGTCGAGGAGCTGGCGCTCCCGGAGGAGGCCGACAAGGCGGCCCGCAGGGAGCTCGAGCGCCTCAGCAACATCTCGCCGCAGAGCGCCGAGTACCCCGTGATCCGCACGTACCTTGACTGGATCATCACGCTGCCGTGGAACCAGAGCAGCGAGGACAACCTCGACGTGGCACACGCGCGCGAGATCCTCGACCGCGACCACTACGACCTGGAGAAGGTCAAGGACCGCATCCTCGAGTTCCTCGCCGTGCGCAAGCTCAAGGACGACCTGCACGGGCCGATCCTGTGCTTCGTCGGCCCTCCCGGTGTGGGCAAGACGAGCCTCGGCCACAGCATCGCCGAGGCCATGGGCCGCAAGTTCGAGCGTATCAGCGTCGGCGGCGTGCGCGACGAGGCCGAGATCCGCGGGCATCGCCGCACCTACGTCGGGGCGATGCCCGGCATCATTGTCCGCGCCATGCGGGACGCAGGTACCGACAACCCGCTGTTCATGATCGACGAGATCGACAAGATGGGGGCGGACTGGCGCGGCGATCCCTCGAGCGCCATGCTCGAGGTGCTGGACCCGGAGCAGAACCGGACCTTCCGCGACCACTACCTGGACCTGCCGTTCGACCTCAGCAAGGTGCTCTTCATCACCACGGCCAACCAGCTCGAGCCCGTCCCCGGACCGCTGCGCGACCGCATGGAGATCATCAACCTCGCCGGCTACACCATCGAGGAGAAGCTCCACATCGCGCGCACCTACCTGGTGCCCCGGCAGGTAGAGGCCAACGGCCTCAAGCCGGGACAGGTCAAGTTCCAGGACGCCGCCATCACGGAGATCATCGCGAGCTACACGCGCGAGGCCGGTGTGCGCAACCTCGAGCGCGAGATCGGCACCGTGTGCCGCAAGATCGCCCGGGAGGTCGCCGAGGCCAGCAACGGCAACCGGCGGCGGTTCACCGTCAACGTGAAGAAGGTGCACGAGCTTCTCGGGCGGCCGCGCCTGTTCAGCGACGTCAAGCGGCGCACCAGCGACCCCGGCGTGGCCACCGGTCTCGCCTGGACCCCCGTGGGCGGCGACATCCTATTCATCGAGGCCACGGCGATGCCCGGCAACGGTCACCTCACCGTCACCGGTCAGCTCGGCGACGTGATGAAGGAGTCGGCCATGGCGGCGATGAGCTACGTGCGCACGCACTCGCCGGAGCTTGGGCTCGACGACGACTACTTCCAGAAGCACGACATCCACATCCACGTGCCGGCCGGTGCGATCCCCAAGGACGGGCCCAGCGCCGGCGTGACGATGGCGAGCGCCATCTGCTCGCTGGTCACGGGCACGCCCGTCAACAACGACGTCGCCATGACGGGCGAGGTCACGCTGACCGGCCAGGTGCTGCCCATCGGCGGTCTCAAGGAGAAGACCCTCGCCGCGCAGCGCGCCGGTATCACCACGGTGATCCTGCCGAGCCGCAACGAGGCGGACCTCGAGGACGTGCCCGAGGAGCTCCGCGAGGGCATGACCTTCATACCCGTCGACCGCGTGGAGCAGGTGTGGGAGGCGGCCATGGGCCTGCGGCTGGACGAGCGCGCGGCCCAGCTCATCGAGGCCGGTGATCTAATCGAGGAAGCCGGCGAGTTGCTCGAGAAAGCGCGGCGCAAGGCCGGCGACCGCGTCGCCGCGGCCGCTCCGCGTGCGTCGAAGGCCGACGGTGCCAAGCAGGCGAAGAAGCCCGCCGCGAAGAAGCCCGCCGCGAAGAAGCCCGCCGCGAAGAAGAAGCCGGCTGCGAACAAGCCCGTGGCGCCGAAGCCCGCGCGGGCCGGGCAGACGGAGCCGGCCAGATCCGGGGGCGCGGCCAAGAAGACCACCGCCGCGCGCGGCCGCAGCGGTCGCAAGAAGTAACCACGGGCGGACCTCGGGGTGCGTCGGCGGGGGCCTCTCTGTCCCGCCTGCGCCGCTCCTTGCCCGGAGCGACCGGCGATCACGGCTCCCGGCGGTCGTCTCCCTCGCTCGGCGCTACTCCGTATCGATCAGGCGAGGAACGAGATCGATGAGGACCTTCCGCAGCACCTCGAGCGTCGCCTGAGACTGGTAGCTGCTGCCGAAGATGGTCTCCTGGACGGCCATGCCGTCGATGATGGCCGCAAGGAGTTGGGAGAGTCCGCGCCGCACGTCAGGGGGCACGGCGCGGTCGCGCAGGTCGAGCCAGTCTACGTTGGAGTCGAACCAGGTCTCGTAGAGACGTACGAAGTGACCGTTGATCGCTTCGCTCTTGGTCGCCTGGGGCAGCAACTCGAAGAATCCAGTGAATGAATCGGGATTGACTGCGATGGCGCGAACGTTGTCGATGATCGCATCGACGCGCTCCTCGGGCGACATCGGCCCCTCCAGGGGCCGGTGGTCCGCGCACTCATCGAGGACGATCTCGGCCATCGTCGCGTTGATGAGACCCTCTTTGTTCCCGAAGTAGTAACGCGTCGAGGCCTTGTTGACGCCCGCCTCCGCGGCGACCGCTTCCAGCGTGAGGGCGGCGAAGCCGTCCCGAGCAAGGATAGCGCGCGCGGCCTTGACCATCCGGCGGGCAGTGGGATGCGTCACGTGCAGATCCGTGTCGTTCCCGTTCGTTCCCGATGGAGAGCGCATCTGCTCGCTCACGGTCGCTCTGCCACCCCGGTCCTCATTCGTTGTCCGTTCCCGCCCGACGTATGGTATCACGTAACCGACCGGTTGGATGACTTCCATGTTGATTCGAGGCGACGTCGAGTCTAGTCTATGTGCCAACCGGTTGGATAAGTACGTTGACTCTGCACAGTACGAGGGGGGCGCGGTTGAGCGGCGCGAGGCCCGAGTCGATCGGAACCCGTTCTTTCACGAACGCCGGCAAGCGAGAGACGGCCCGGGGCGCAACGATCGGGAGTCCATCTCTCTCGCCGCCTCGAAGACGCCTGGTCGTCGATGCCGAGAGATGCACGGGCTGTGGCTGCTGCGAGATGGCGTGCTCGCTGCGCAACTACCAGGAATGCAGCCCCTCACGTTCTCTCATCTACGTCGCTCGCTCCTGTGAGGATGGAGTGGTCATCGCGACGCCCGTGACGTGTCTGCAGTGTGAGGACGCGCTGTGCGTGATGATGTGCCCCACGGAGGCGCTGAGCCGCAGGGATACCGACGGCACGGTGATCGCGGACCCGGGCCGTTGCATCGGCTGCCGCACGTGCGTCGAAGTGTGCCCGATCGGCGCGCCTGCGGTCGACCCTCGCCTGGGGACGTCGCAGAAGTGCGCGCTCTGCGATGGCGACCCGGCATGCGTCAAGGTGTGCGGCGAGCGCGCTCTGACGTTCGCAGGTGCTGAAGAGGAGAGTCTGTATCGTCGGCGCGCCGCCGTCGAGACGTACGTGGAGCACCAGGCCTTCACCGCCCAGACCGGTGGATCATCACGCGGCGCCGGCAGCCCGGCGTGACGTATCTGCGCGGGGGGAAAGTGCTTCGCATCGACCTCTCACGGCGGGAGTCGCAGAGCGTTCCCACGGAGCGGTACGCGCATGCGCACATTGGCGGCCGCGGCCTGAGTGCGCGCCTGCTCTCCCAGTCGGACTTCGCCCGCAGGGACGCGCGCGAGCGCCGAAGCACGCTGTGCTTCGCGGCGGGCGTTCTTGGAGGCACCTCGTATCCGGGATGTACGCGTACTGACGTGATGTGGACGTCACCCGCGGCTGGCCGCGTCGGCCGAGCGAGCATGGTCGGCGGTTGGGCGGGCGAGCTCAAACAGGCGGGGTGGGACGCGGTCGTCCTGGTGGGATGCGCTGACCAGCCGGTCTACGTGTCCATCCGCAACGAGCTCGTCGAGATACGCGATGCCGGGAGGGTCTGGGGCGCCGCGTGTCGTGAGACACAGGACCTCATCCGGTCGGACGTTGACAGCCCTGACGCGAAGGTGGCCTGCATCGGTCCCGCGGGCGAGAGCCAGATGGCCCATGCGACTGTCCAGAGTGACCTGTGCAGCGTCGAAGGAGCCCCCGGATCTGGCGCCGTGCTCGGGTCGAAGAACTGCAAGGCGATCGCCGTTCGCGGTACGCAGGGCGTCCGGCTCGCCGACCCCGGCCGCTTCGTAGAAGCGTCCCTTGCTGCCCACCAGGCGGTGTGCTCCTCCGAGTACTCCAAGCAGGTGCACGGGTACGACGTCCGGGACGTGCCCAGGGCCTGGGAGCTTCGACGCGTGGGATGCTCCTGCTGCCCGGTGTCCTGCAGAGAGAACTACCGCGTGCCGGGACTTGGGGGCGTGGTCCTCCCGCGCGAGGCACGCGCCCGGCTGTGGACGGAACTGCGCCGTCGCGACCCCGGGCTCTGGTACGAGTTCGTGCGGCGGTGCGAAGAGGAGGGGATCGACGCCGCAGCGATGGCCACGACGATCCGCTGGCTCATCAGGCTCCGCGACCTGGACCTGGTACCTCCCCGTCTGGCCGACGGCGTGTTCGTGGAAGGTGATGGCCCGGATGCCATGCGCAGTCTCTTGCGGGCCACCATGGAGAGGAAGGGCCTCGGGAGCATCATCGCGCACGGCGCGCGGGCCACGGCGGACTATCTGGACGCGCGGATACCGGCGGCGGCACGCGGTGGCCGGAGCACGTTCGAGCACGTCGCACCCACCACCGGCACTGAGGTGCCGGCGGGGGGCACCGCGGACGCGGAGACGGATGCGGGCGGGGCGCCGGCGGGCGCCGTGCGGGGCATCGCGTCGGCGATCGGCGACATCGTTGGCATGTGCGAGCGTCTTGCGAGCGCGACGAGCGACGAGGTCCAGGCGGACGCCTTCGCGGTGGCCATCAGTGCGGGCCTCGGACGGACGCTGAGTGTCGACGAGCTTGTGTGTGCCGCGACGCGGGGGGAGCGCCTCGAGCTCGGGCTCAGGGGGAACGCGCAGGCGACCTGCGCCGCCGTCCGTCCATCGGTCTGGGGCGGGCGGACGCAACACCGGTTGCCGGGCCGGCCGGCCGCCGCCATCGAGGGAGTCTCCGTTGCTTACTGAGGCCCCACGGGCCACCGTGCAGGATCTCCATGCGCTGATGTCCCCTGCGCTCAAGGCGCGAGTCGTGAGACCGCGCCGTGGAGACGAGGCGCAGAAGGCCTGGGAGTTCCTCATCGCAGGCTACCTGTACCTCGGGGGCCTCGGGGCGGGATCGTTCGTCGTGGCCATAGTCGCCGGCTGGCTGGGTCTGGAGCTCGCTCCGGCGCATGTCGCTCCCGTGGGCGGTCTGGCTTGGGAATGGTCGACGCTGTGTGTCCTGTGGGGGCCGTTCGTGACGGCTCTCGGCGCCGCGCTCCTCGTGTTCCACCTGGGCAGGAATCGGTGGCGCTTCTGGAGCGCGGCGTTCAACCCCCGCACGTCCTGGATGGCGAGGGGCTTCTCCATCCTCCTGTCTTTCATCGTGCTCGGCGCCGTCGTTACGATGGTCTCCGTCCTGGCGCCGACTTGGCCGGACCGCGCCCCGTCGCTGTGGCTCGCCCTCGAGGTCGCTGCAGTGGCCACGGCACTGGGGACGGCCGTCTACACCGGGATCCTCCTGCAGTCGATGAAGTACATCCCGGCGTGGCGGTCGGGGGTACTGCCCTATCTCTTCCTGGCCTCCGCCCTCTCGACCGGATCGATGGGGGTCGTCCTAGGCGCCGTCGTGTACGGGTCCATCGCCACCGACGCTGTCTCGGGCCGGGAGTTGGTCCACGGCCTCGAGAGGGTGGAGCCGATCATCCTCGCCGTCGAGGCGGCGCTGCTGGCGCTCTACGTCTGGCGCCTGCGGTGCGGCAAGCCTGTCGGTCTGGTGTCCGCGAAGATGTGGCTCACCGGGCCTTGGCGCATCGGCTTCTGGGGCGGCGTCGTCGGCATGGCCCTGTCGTTGCCGTTCCTGCTCGTGCTCGCGAACGCGGGCCTGGACTCCGTCGCAGTGGCGGTCGTCGCGGCGATCAGCGTGCTCACCGGCGGGTTCCTGCTGCGCTGCGGCGTCCTCGCCATCGGTGTCGTCGAGACCCCGCCGTTGTACGATCTCGCTCGTTGGCGCGCACGTCGACCTGCCGCCGTCTGCGATGGGCGGCCCGTGGCCGAGGTGGCCGAATGAACGGCAAGGTCATGATCGTCGACCAGCAGCTGTGCGACGGCTGCGGTCTCTGCGCCGTCGCCTGCTCGATCGCCCACACGGGCGTCATCGCTCCGGAGCGCGCGCATATCAAGATCTGGCGCGTCGAGGACGGGTTCGACGCGCCCCTCACCTGCCACCACTGCGAGACGCCGTCCTGCGCTCAGGCCTGTCCGACCAAGGCCTGCCGGCTGGACGTCCCGGGCCGCCGGGTGATCATCGACGAGCGTCAGTGCATCGGGTGTCGGGCCTGCAACGTCGCGTGTCCGTTCGGGCACGCGCACTACGACACGGTCGCGCGGGTCAGCGCGAAGTGCGACTACTGCGACGGCGAGCCGGAGTGCGTCAGGGTCTGCGAGCGGGGTGCCATCAGCTACGTGTACTCCGACGAGAGCTCTCGGCACAAGCGTCGCAGGGCGGCGATGGTGGAGGCCTCACGGCCTGCGGGGGCCCTCACCGGACGGGAGGTCAGGCGTGCAGTCGCTGACGAGTAGTCGCCGGGCCCGTCGACGGGCATCGTCCGTGTCGTTGACCGGATTGCACGTCGACGTCTCCACCGGGCGGGCAGAGCGCGAGGAACAGTCGCCGGAGACCACCCGCGCCTACGTGGGTGGGCGTGGTCTCGGCGTGTACCTTCTGCTGCAGCGGCGGGCCCACGACGTCGATCCGCTGTCGCCGGCCAGCCCGCTCATCATCGCGCCCGGGCCGCTGACGGGCAGCGCCGCGCCGGCCACGGGTCGCTACAGTATCAGCGCGCGCTCACCCCTGACGGGGACCGTCTTCGACGGCAATTCCGGTGGCGGGCTCGGCATCGCCCTGCGCCGCTGTGGCTTCGACTACCTCGCGGTCGACGGGGCCTGCGAGAAGCCGTCCTACGTGCTGGTCGACCAGGACGGCGCGACGCTGCGTCCCGCCGGCGAGCTGTGGGGTCTCGACGCTCCGGCCGCGCTCTCGCGGCTCAAGGGCCTGCACGGGCGCTGCGAGGCGGCGGTGATCGGCCGCGCCGGCGAGAACGGCGTGCTGTTCGCCAGCATCGTCAACGACCGCGGTCGCCAGATCGGCCGCGGTGGCCTCGGGGCGATCATGGGCGCCAAGCGACTCAAGGGCATCGTCCTGGCGCCCTCCGAGGACAAGTCGCCCCTGCCCGCTGACCCAGGAGGTTTCGCGTCCGCGGCGCGCGAGTTCGAGGAGCTCGTGCGCTCGAACGCAGCCACCGGGCAGCAACTCCCCCGGTTCGGGACCAGCGTCCTGGTCCACCTGCTCAACCGGTCGGGTGTCATGCCGACACGCAACTTCCGGGAGAGCCAGTTCGAGCTCGCCGACGCGATCTGCGGCGAATCGCTGCGTGCCTCGTCCGGGGGGAGGAGGAGCGCGTGCGCGGGCTGCCCGGTCGGCTGCGCGCGAGACGTGGCGAGCGCCACCGGTCGCGGGCGCGGGCCGGAGTACGAGAGCATCTGGGCGCTGGGAGCGGCCTGTGGGATCGGCGATCTCGCCGCGATCGTCGCCGCCAACCACGCCTGCAACGAGGCGGGCCTCGACGCCATCACCATGGGCTCGACGATCGCCTGTGCCATGGAGCTCACGGAGCTCGGCCTGCTTCCGGGCGGCCCGCGATTCGGAGAGGCCGACGTCCTTGCGCCACTGGTCGCCGACACGGTGGAACGCCGCGGACTCGGCGAGGAGCTCGCAGGCGGCTCGCGGAGCCTGGCCGCCGGTCGCGGTGGGCCCGGGCTCTCCATGAGCGTCAAGGGCCTCGAGCTGCCCGCCTTCGATCCGCGCGGGATGACCGGCCAGGGCTTGGCGTTCGCCACCTCGAACCGCGGCGGCTGCCACACCCGCGCCAACATGCTCGCGTCCGAGATCGTCGGCGTGCCGGCGCTGCTGGACCGGTTCGCCACGAGCGGCAAGTCGCGGCCGGTGATCGCCCTGCAGGACCTCAACGCCGCGCTGGACTCGCTCGTCGGCTGCAAGTTCGCGGCGTTCGCCGTGAGCGCCGATTCGTTCGCGCGACTGCTCGGCGCCATGCTCGGCGAGTACGTCGCGACGGAAGAGCTCTTGCTGGCCGGCGAGCGCATCTGGAACGCCGAGCGGCTCTTCAATCTGCGCGCCGGGTTCACGCGCGCCGACGACACGTTGCCCGCGCGGCTGCTGAGCGAGCCGGTCCACGCGGGGCCCTGCACGGGGCACGTGGTCGACCTCGCGCCGATGCTGGACGAGTACTACCGCTGCAGGGGCTGGGACGATCGTGGCGTTCCTACAGAAGACAAGCTCACCCAGCTCGGACTGCCGTGTCATGAGCTGTCGGAGGGAGGTGGTCGCCCCGGCGCCATGCCCGCCTCACGCCACGTTGTGGGGCGGGCCCCCGGTCCAGGACAGCCCGCGCTTTGATCTCGTGTGATGCCGACGGAAGGAGAGTCTTCCACATGTACAGAGTCGTGACGGTCGATATCGAGAAGTGCACCGGCTGCAGGTCGTGCGAGATCGCCTGCTCGCTGCATAACTTCGGCGAGTGCAACCCCGCACGAGCCAGGATCCACGTGGTCAAGACCCAGAAGGAAGGAGTCACGACCGCCGTCCCCGTCCTCTGTCGACAGTGCGCCGACCCTCTGTGTGTGAAGATGTGCCCGGCTGAGGCCCTCTCGCGCAACGAGGAGACGGGCGCCATCGTCGTCGCCAAGGAAAGATGCCTCGGCTGCCACACGTGCGTCTACGTCTGCCCCTTCGGGGCGCCCGCCGTGGACCCCATCACGGGCGTCTGCGAGAAGTGCACGCTCTGCGACGGCGATCCGTACTGCGTCAGGGTCTGCGCCAAGGAAGCCCTCACGTTCGGCGACGTCTTCGAGGAAGGCCCGCACCGCAAGCGGGCGGGGCTCGAGAAGTACCTCGAGCACCTCGAGACCGTGACCGAATCGTGAGCAGCGACTGAGACGAAGGAGCGACAATGCCTTTTCTGAACGCAGGTGAGATCCTCCACGTGGATCTGACGACGGGCGAGATCCGCACGCAGCCGACCAGGGACTATGCGAACCGGTACCTCGGCGGACGCGCCATCAACGCCGCCCTCATGTACGATCTCGTGGGCCCGGACACGGACCCGCTCGGTCCCGAGAACGTGCTCGCTCTGGGCGTCGGGCCGCTGGGTGCCACGCCATACCCGGGGTGCAGTCGTATCGACGTGATGGCCAGGTCGCCGGTGACCAACCTGCTCGGTGATTCCAACATGGGCGGCTACTGGGGTGCCGAGCTCAAGTACGCGGGCTACGACCACCTCGTCCTGCGCGGCCGGTCCGCGAAGCCGGTGTACGTCTGGATCCATAACGATCAGGTTGAACTCCGCGACGCGACGAAACTGCTCGGCAAGACGACGCACGACACGCAGCAGGCCATCCTGGAAGAGTTGGACAACCCGAACGTCAAGGCCTTCAGCATCGGACCGGCTGGAGAGAACGAGGTGACGTGGGCCGATCTGCACCAGGGGACCTGTCACGCCGCGGCGCGCACCGGCATGGGCGCGGTCATGGGGTCCAAGAACGTGAAGGCCGTCGCTGTGCGTGGCACGCAGGCGGTCGGCGTCGCGGACCCGGATGGCCTCATGCAGGCGTGTCTCGAGGCCCACGCCGCCATCCGCGGGTCTGAGATGTACCAGGAGTACTCGACAGTCGGCACCAGCTGGTGTGAGGCCTCGTATGGCCGCTCCGGCATCGAGTGCGGCGGTGATGGCCACGAGGGCCCCATCGCAGACTGGGACCCGCACCGCGACCAGGCCTTCGACGAGTTCTGGGCGGAGTACGGCATCAAGAGGACAGGCTGCATGGGTTGTCCCGTGCACTGCATGGAGACCTACTACGTTCCGGGCATCGGCAGCGCGTCCATGTCGTGCGAGTTGTATACGCAGTCGTCGGGCGAGCTGCGCCAGGACCTCCTGCGTGGCATCAAGCTCGTCAAGCTGTGCCAGGAGATGGGCATCGACGAGACCTCGGTGTCGAACGTCCTCCAGTGGCTGCTGGTCCTGAAGGACATGGGGATCATCGACGACAGCCACCTGGACGGTGTGCCGCTGGCCTGGGGCGACGTCGACTCACAGGTCGAGTTCACCAAGAAGATCATCCACCGGGAGGGCGTCGGGGACGTCTTCGCCGGCGGGCTGCTGGCGGCGGCGAAGCACCTCGACGCCCATACCGCGTCGGGACCTCGCGCAGGGCAGAGTACCTACTACTACGCGATGCAGGTGAACAATAGCCCCATGTACGGCATCAACCCGCGCGTCAAGTCGATGGCGCTCGCGTACGCCGTCGGCAGGCGGTCGGACTGCATCTCGGATCTCAACATGCAGGATTTCGACATCATGAGCGTCTCGGCGGAGTACCCGGGCTGGACCGACGAGCAGAGGAAGGACGCCGCCGAATTCGACGCCGCCACCGCCGTGTACGTGTCCGGCGAGCCCAGGGCGGCCGACTTCGACGCCATCGACGGCAAGGCGATGATCGTGCACGACATGGGCCGGACCGTCGGCATGGCCGACATGGCCGGTACCTGCAAGCAGCACATGAAGTGGTTGTACCTTGACGCCACGCCTTCGCACATGGCGGCAGCGATCTCGGCCGGGCTCGGTAAGACGGTGACTAGCGACGACCTCATGTGGGCGTCCCTGCAGCTCAGGACGCTCGAGCGCGCCATAGAGTGCAAGTGGGGGCGGCGCCGCGAGCACGACACCATCCCTGAGAAGGAGTTCGACAAGCTGGTCTCCCAAGGCGTGTTCAAGGGCAGATCATGCACGAGTCGCGAAGACCTTGAAGCCATGAAGGACGAGTACTACTGGCTCCGGGGCTGGGACAAGGGGACCGGCGTACCCTTCGGGGAGACGCTGCGTGACTTCGGCCTCGACCACGTCGCGGAGGACCTGGCGCAGCTCGGGATCCTGCCGGCGTGCGCGGACGAAACGGCACGCAGGCAGGGGATCGCCAAGGCGTCCACGCTGGGCTACGTGTGGCCCGAGCTGGTCGGCAGGAACAACCCCGGGGGGAACAAGGCGCCATGGGCCGACGAGCCGGAGGGCTCTGCCGCAGAGGCGGCGGAGGAGTCATGAGCGGGCCTGACGGCATCGGCACCGGGGTCGCCCCCGCACCCGCGGTCGTCGTGAGTTTCTTCGCGACGATACGCGACGCCTTCGGCGACGCCGAAGTATCGGTGCCGATGGAGCGAGCCCGCAGCGTCCGCCACCTGCTCGACGGCCTGTGCACTTCGCCTGGTCGTGAGCATGCCGTGCACGACGAGCGCGGGGCGCTGAGACGCGACCTGACGCTGCTGGTCAATGGTCACCACATCGGCGCGCTGGGAGGGCTTGACACCCCCCTCAAGAGCGGGGATGTCGTGTCCGTGTTCCCGCAGCTGTTCGGCGGCTGACGGAGGAGGAGCCTGGATTGAGCGCGAGAGCACGCCCCGGGACCCCGCCGGACGCCGAGACCAGCTGCGTGGCGAGGCTCCATGCGAAGACGGGCCAGACCTCGGTTGAGCCGGCGTGACTGGCGGCGGCGACATGCCGGAGAAGGTCACGCTCAAGTTCTTCGCGGACCTCGCCCAGGTGTTCGGCACAGAGGTGCCGCGGCCGCTGGAGCCCGCGGCGGACGTGGGAAGGCTGCTCGGCGGCCTCTGCGATACTGAAGGCCGCCGGCAAGCCCTGTTCTCGGGCGCCGGCGCACTGCGCGAGCGCCTCACCGTGCTGGTCAACGGACGCAACATCCTCTTCCTGGACGGGCTCTCCACGCCTCTTCGGGACGGCGATGTCATCGCAGTCTTTCCGCCTGTGTACGGCGGATGATGCGACGGACGGAGTTGTAGACGAGTGTCAATCGCGCGAAGACGAGACAGGAGGAGCGGCCCGTGAACAAGATGCTCACCGTCGATGTCGGCAGGTGCACGGGGTGTCACACCTGCGAGTTCATGTGTTCCTTCCGGCATCACGACGAGTTCAACCCCCGCAACGCGCGCATCCACACCACCGTGTTCCTCCACGAGGAGTTGGCGGTGCCCGTCGTCTGCTCGCAGTGTGAGGACGCGTGGTGCCAGCGCATCTGCCCGACGGGTGCGATCAGCAAGACCACTCTGGAGGACAGCGGCGCGCGTGTGGTGCTCGTGGACGAGCAGAAGTGCGTCGGCTGCAGGATGTGCGTGATGGCGTGCCCGTTCGGGGCGATGATGATAGGCCCGCACGGCCGCGCCGAGAAGTGCGATCTCTGCGGCGGCGACCCCCTGTGCGCGCAGTTCTGCCCGCGAGGAGCACTGCGGTTCGTGGAGGCGGAGGACCCGGAGGTCCGGAAGCGCGAGAAGCTGGCGGCACGGCTTGCCGGCTCCTATCGGGAGGGAGAGTGATGATGACCGGCTGGCACGGCAGGATCCTGAGGATCGACCTCACCGCGGCGGCCGCCACCGTCGAGGAGTTGGACCGCGGCGTGGCCGAGCAGTACATCGGCGGTCTGGGACTGGGCACCAGGTACCTGTACGACGAGGTCGACCCGGCCATCGACCCGCTCGACCGCGCCAACAAGCTGTACTTCGCCACGGGGCCGCTCACGGGCACCGGCGCACCCGCCGGCAACAGGTACATGCTGGTGACCAAGTCCCCGCTCACCGGTGGCATCGCCAACTCCAATGCTGCCGGTGACTTCCCGCAGGCCATCAAGTTCGCCGGATTCGACATGGTCGTCGTGGAGGGAGCCTCCAGGAAACCCGTCTTCGTGTTCATCGACGACGGCAAGGTCAGCTTTCACGACGCCGCGGATGTGTGGGGCATGGACACCGAGCAGACGGAGCACGCGGTCATCGCCGCCACCGCCCCGGACGCCAAGGTCAGCTGCATCGGCCCCGCCGGCGAGCGGCTCGTTCGTTACGCCTGCGTGATCAACGACATGGGCCGCGCCGCCGGACGTTCCGGCGTGGGCGCGGTGATGGGTTCCAAGAAGCTCAAGGCGCTCGCCGTGCGTGGCACCGGCGGCGTGAAGGTGGCCGACAAGGCGCGCTTCCTGGAGACCACGCGCCGCTGCTACGAGGCTCTTACCGACCCCTACATCGAGCACTTCCACAAGCACGGCACGCCCGGGGTCCTCGCGTTGGTCAATACATACGGGGGCCTGCCGACCAAGAACTTCCAGTTCGGCACCAACGCGTATCACGAGGATATCTCCGGAGAACGCCTCGCCGAGGCCCAATCGGTGCGCACGCGGATGGGCATGGGCTGCCCGTCCTGCCCCGTCGCCTGCGGGCGGGTGTCCAGATCCCGCGGCGGCGCCTACACGGTGGGCGCCGGCCCCGAGTACGAGACTATCGGCATGCTGGGCTCGAGCTGCTACACGAACGACCTCGACGCAGTCACGCAGGCCAACTTCATCTGCAACCGCGCTGGCCTCGACACCATCACCATGGGCGCCACCATCGCCTGCGCGATGGAGATGTACGAGCGCGGCCACATCCCGAGGACGGACATAGGCTTCCCCCTGCCATTCGGCGACGGCGCAGCGATGGTCCGGCTCACCGAGATGACGGCCAGGCGCGAAGGCTTCGGCGACCTCATGGCCGAGGGCAGCTACCGGCTGGCCGAGCACTACGGCCACCCTGAGTATTCCATGAGCGCCAAGAAGCAGGAGTTCGCCAGCTACGACCCGCGGGCCATTCAGAGCATGGGCCTGGCCTACGCCACCGAGCCGCGAGGCGGCTGTCACATCCGCGGCGAGGCGCAGGACGTCTCCATCTACTCGGTGACGCACTGGAACCTGATGAAAGACCGCGGCTACGAGCAGCCGCTCGATCCGCTGAGTTGGGAGGATCAGCCCGAGATCGTCGCCGAGCTGCAGGACTGGTTCCGCCTCATCGACTCGGGCGGCCTCTGCAACTTCATGTTCTACCTGGGCATGGACGAAGATCAGCTTCGCGACCTCATCGAGGCCGCCACGGGCATGGACATGGGCGGCCATCGGGGACTCCTGCGCATCGGCGCGCGGATCTTCAACCTGGAGGTGCTCTTCAACCGGCGCGCCGGAGTGCGGGCGTCCGAGGACACGCTGCCGCCCCGCATGCTCGATGAGCCTCTTCCCGACGGGCCGGGCAAGGGCTACGTCGTGCACCTCGCCGAGATGCTGCCGCCGTACTACGCCTTCAGAGGCTGGGACGAGCGCGGCGATCTGACGCCCGAGAAGGCGGCGGAGCTGGGGCTCGAGTCGGAGCTGGCGGGGCTGTGATCCGATGAGGGAGGAGGACCGGTCGACGCCGGCGTCTGACGCCGGCGCGCAGGCGGAGCCGTCGTCAGACGCGCGCCGGGTCGCCGCGCTGCTCCAGGAGTACCCGCGCGGCGACCCGGGCGGCCTGGTCGACGTGCTGCACGACATCCAGGCCGAGTTCCGCTACCTGCCCGAGGACGCGCTGCGGCAGGCAGCTCAGCACCTGGGCGTGCCCCGCGCCCAGCTCTACGGCGTGGCCAGCTTCTATCGCGGCTTCCACATGTCACCGCGCGGCGAGCACACGTGCACGGTCTGTGTGGGCACGGCGTGTCACGTGCGAGGGGCGCCGCGGCTCCTGGAGCAGGTCGAGCGGGATACGGGGGTCGCCGCGGGCGCCACCGCCGTTGACCTGTCGCTGACGGTCGAAGAGGTCGGCTGTGTGGGCGCGTGCGCCCTGGGGCCGCTCGTCATCCTGGACGGCGAGTATCACGGCCACATGACCGGGGAGCGGCTCTCGCGGTTGGTCGGCAAGCTCGTGGATACAGAGGGGAGGTCGTGAGCGTCCGTCTCCAGGACCCCGCCGCGTTGACGCGGTACCGCGAGGACCTCGTCGCTGCGCGGGACCCTCGGCAGAAGGCCCTGGCCGTGTGCGGGGGCACCGGGTGCCGGGCTCTGGGCGCGCTGGACGTCGTTGCGGCGCTGCGCGCCGAGGTCGCCGCCCACGCTGCCGGTTGCGACGTCGGACTGCGCGCCACCGGCTGCCAGGGTTTCTGCCAGGGCGGCCCGATGCTGCTGCTGGTCCCCGAGGGCATCGTCTATCAGCACGTGGGCGTCGGGGACGTCGCCGAGATCGTCGAGAAGACGCTGCTCGGCGGAGAGATCGTGGAGAGGCTGCTCTGCACCGACCCCGAGACGGACCTGCAGTGCGTCAGAGAGGAGGAGATCCCCTTCTACCAGCGGCAACAGCGCGTGCTGCTGCGTGACAACGGCCTCCTCGACCCGACCTCCATCGACGCCTCCATCGCCCTCGGCGGCTACGCGGCCCTGGCCCGCGCGCTGGAGATGGGACCAGAGGCCGTCCTCCACGAGATCAAGCGCTCCGGCCTGCGCGGGCGCGGCGGCGCCGGCTTCCCGACGGGCCGCAAATGGGAGGCGTGTCGCAGGGCCCAGGGCGACCTCAAGTACGTAATCTGCAACGCCGACGAGGGCGACCCCGGCGCCTTCATGGACGACGCGCTGCTCGAGGGCAACCCGCACGGCGTGCTCGAGGGCATGATCATCGGCGCGTTCGCCATGGGCGCGCGCGAGGGCCACGTGTACGTGCGCGAGGAGTACCCGGTCGCCGTGGAACGCATCACACGCGCCATCGAGCAGGCCCGCGGGCTCGGCCTGCTGGGAGAGGCGATCCTCGGCAGCGAGTTCTGCTTCGATGTACGTGTCAGCCGAGGCGGCGGAGCGTTTGTGTGCGGCGAGGCAAGCGCCATGATGGCCTCCCTCGAGGGACGCCGCGGGGTGCCGCGTCGCAGGCTCACCCACCTCTCGGAACGCGGCCTCTGGGGACGGCCGACCAACCTCAACAACGTCGAGACCTGGGCGAACGTGCCTCACATCGTGCTGAGGGGCGCCGACTGGTTCTCCTCCATCGGCACCGAGGGTTCCACCGGCACCAAGATCTTCTCGCTCGTCGGCAAGGTCGTGAGAACCGGCCTCGTCGAGGTGCCGATGGGCACGACCCTGCGTGAGATCGTCTTCGGCGCCGGTGGAGGCGTCCCCGGCGGCAGGGCCTTCAAGGCCGTCCAGACCGGCGGTCCGTCCGGTGGTTGCCTGCCGGCGGACAAGCTCGACCTGCCGGTGGACTTCGACACACTGGCGGCAGAGGGCTCCATGATGGGCTCCGGCGGCATGATCGTGATGGACGAGGACACCTGCATGGTGGACGTCGCCAGGTACTTCCTCCGCTTCCTGGCCTCCGAGTCATGCGGCAACTGCACCTCGTGCCGCGACGGGCTCGCCATCCTGCGCGACCTCCTCGGCGACATCACCGAAGGCCGCGGCACGCGTGAGACCCTCACCCTCGTTGAAGAGATCGCGGACACGGTGGAGGCGACGTCGCTCTGCGCCCTCGGCACGAGCGCCGTCAACCCGGTGCTCTCCACGCTGCGCTACTTCCGCGACGAGTACCTCGCGCACGTTGACGACAAGCACTGCCCGGCGGGGGTCTGCAAGGCGCTCATCAGCTTCACCATCGACGCAGAGCGCTGCAACGGCTGCGCACTCTGCGCAGTGCACTGCCCCAAGGGCGCCGTCGTCGGCGAGAAGAAGAGGCCGCACGCCATCACGCAGGAGCTCTGCATCAAGTGCGGCATCTGCAAGGACGTCTGCAGGCGCGACGCCGTGCTGGTGCACTGAGGAGGCCGGAATGGACGTTGAACTGATCATCGACGGCGTGCAGGTCACCGCCCCGGCAGGTGCCAGCGTCCTTGATGTCACCCGACGAGCCGGCCGCGACGTCCCGGCCCTCTGCTACCACGAGGCGGTGCCCGCCATCGCGTCCTGCCGCCTGTGCCTCGTGGAGATCCGCCGGCCCGGCAAGGACCGGATGCACCTGACGACCTCGTGCGATTACCCCGCGTCGGCCGGCCTCGTCGTGGCGACGGACTCGGAGCGGATCCACAAGCACAGGCGCATGAACCTGCAGCTCCTGCTGCGGCGCGCCCCGCACGCCGCGGTCTTGCAGAACCTCGCCGCGGAGCTCGGCGTGACCGGGCCCCTGTTCGCTCCGGTCACGGACGCGGCGCTTCCCGACTGCATCCTGTGCGAGCTCTGCGTGCGCGTGTGCTCCGTCCTTGGCTACGACGCGCTGGCGGCGATCGGTCGCGGCGACACCAAACGCGTAGGCCCGGCCTTCGGCCAGAAGGAGGCGCTGGACTGCGTGGGCTGCGGCTCCTGTCGGGAGGCCTGCCCCACCGACTGCATCCCGATGGTGGACACTGCGACGAGCCGTGCGATCTGGGGCCGCACCTTCGACCTCGTCGCCTGCGAGCGTTGCGGGACGCCGTTGATGACCACGGCGCAGCGCGCCGTCACGGTCGCGCGTGGCGGCCTGCCGAAGGACGAGTACGCGCAGTGCCACGCCTGCAAACGCGCCGCCCTGAGCGAGAAGCTGGCGAGCGGGATGCGGGGGTGAGCCATGCGGCGGCTTGGTGCGGGCCGTCGGGCGAGGCCGGGCGCCGGCCCTCAGGGTGCGAGGCGACCAGAGTCACCGAGGCAATCGCGCTGGCCGGCCACGTGGTGGACGGCCAGCCGCTCGTCCGCATCGGGGCCACCGTGGCATGCACGAGCTGCCCTGCCCGGCGCCGCCCCGTAGCTCAGGCCTGCGACCGCCCCAGGTGCGACGCCAGCCGCGGCCCCCCGGTGCCGAGGCCGAGCTTGCGGCGCAGGTTCTTGCGGTGGAAGGACACTGTGGTGGGGGAGATGTACAAGGCCTCGGCGATCTCGCTGGTGCTCCTGCCGACGCGGATGAGGCTGGCAATCTCGCGCTCGCGCGGTGTGAGTTGCAGGCCGGTCTCCGCGGGTGAGCTGAGGGCCTGCGCCAGCGGGTTGACCACCTCCCGGAGGCTCCGTACGGCGGCGTCGAGGTAGATCGCCTCCGGCGTGGCGGCGAGGGACTTCGCGAGCCGCCCGAGCATGGGCAGGACCACGGTGTCGACGTTGTCAGAGATGGTGCGCTCGAGCTCGGCCCTGTCGCGGTTGCGCTGCTCCAAGATGACGCGCAGGGCGATGTTGGCGTCCGACAGGGCCTGTGCCTGGAGGCGTAGGGAGGCCTCCGACTCCTCGAGCGCCGTACGCAGGTTGCGGTGATCGGTGATGTCGGTGCCGAGGGCGAAGCAAGTGGCCTCGCCGCGGAAGCGGCACGGCACCAGGGTAACCGCGAGAGCCTTGACGGCGTCGCCGACCTTGACCTCGAGCTCGAGGGAGGCGGTGACCCCCGACGACGTCGCCTCGCGCAGTGCTTCGAGGGCGTCTGCGCCCCACAGGCCGCCGACGTTGCGCTGCAGCAGCTGACCTCGGCTCATCCCCATGTACGAGGTGCCGGCGGCGTTGGCGTCGAGGAAGCGGCCGTCGTGGGCGATCTGGAAGGCGGAGTTGACGGCGTTCTTGAAAAGCGTCCGGTAGAGCTCCGCTGCCTCGTGGAGGGCGCGCTCCGCCTCCAGGTCGCGGGTGACGTCGCGGATGGCGCCGACCATGTGGGAGGAGCTGCCGTCCTCGTCTCTCAGAACCACCCCACGGTCGCGCACGTGGACGTAGGAGCCGTCTTCGCGGCGCAGACGGTACTCGTCGCGGTACACGCCGCCCTCGCGGACCGCGCTGCGTACCGTCTCCACCGTCGCGGCGCGGTCGTCCGGGTGCAGCCGCTCCAGCCACGCCGCGAAGGCGCGCGGCAGAGCCTCGGGGGCGAGTCCGAGCAGGGCGTCCATCTGGGCCGAGAACTCCATGTAGCCGGTGTGGATGTGCCAGTCGTAGTAGGCGTCGAAGACGGAGTCGACGAACGCCCGGAACCGCGATTGCGTCGGTGGCCTGCGGTCGGGTCGCGGCGCGCCGACGCCCGCGGGCACGAGGTCGGGGGGAAGGTACTGCGGCGGGGTGGTCGTCATGGGGCACCTCACTGCCGGCCGGGGGGAGTGCTACGCGCGTGGGGGCTCGTCACCTTTTGAGAGTTTCTTACTATCAGTACACCCTCACAATACCATCTTTCCGAGGCGTCTTGCGTTGCTAGAATCGACGCGAATTCCGCGGGTGAGAACGCCTTCCTCCGCAGAGCCTGATTCACCTGGCGATCGCCGCACCAGGCTGCTGGATGAGCTCGAGGCGCATTCGGCCGACTCCCCGGAATACGGCGCGCGATGTGATTCTGGCCCCGTGAATGGGGCTGCAGCCGACAACCGCTCAGACGTCGCAGCAGAAAGGAGTCGATGGGTTCATGACAGTCGCAACCACCACGTATGGAGCGGTCACCGACGAGGTGATCGCCGAACTCAAGAGGATCGTCGGCGACGAGAACGTGCTCACGGACCTGCACGAGCGCGCGATGCGCGCCTTCAACTGCGCGCCGGCGCCACTGCAGCGGTGGGCCGACCAGACCCCCGACGTCGTGGTGCTGCCCGGCGGCACCGAGGACGTCGTGGACATCCTCAAGCTCGCCAACGAGCGGCGCATCCCCGTGACGCCGCGCGGCGGCGGCAGCGGCCTCGCCGACGGGGCCATGCCGCTGCGCAAGGGCATCTGCGTCGACATCAAGCGCATGAACGAGATCTTCGAGATCGACGAAGAGAACATGTGCGCCACGGTCGGCACGGGGATCAACATGCTCAAGCTCAACGAGGTGCTCGAGCCGCTGGGCAAGATCTTCCCCGACGACCTCGCCGGGTACGCCAACGCCATGCTCGGCGGCCGCATCGGCTGCGGCGGCTGGACCCTGGTCGGCGGCCGCTTCGGCCACATCCCGGACACGGTCATCAGCATGGAGTGCGTGCTCCCCGACGGCCAGGTGATCTGGGTCGGCGGTGGCGGCACCAAGAAGATCCGCAAGAGCTCCTCCGGCTATCGCCTCAAGGACCTCTTCATGCAGCACCAGGGCACGCTCTGCATCGTCACCAGGGCGGTGGTCGAGCTGTACCCGAAGTCGGAGGTCGAGTTCGCCGGCTATTTCGCGTTCGACAACTGGGAGGACTCCTACCAGGCGCTGTATGACATTACGACCGCCGGGTTCGGCACGATCTCCTCGGCGATGATCTTCGACGAGGAGAAGATCGACTTCCTGCGCCGTGACGACGAGGCCTTCATCCCGCTGCCCAAGGACGTCAGGTTCGTCAACCTCATGACCTTCTACGGCAAGAAGTGCGAGGTGGAGCCGGCGGTCAAGGAGGGCTTCCAGATCATGAAGGCACGGGGCGGCAGGTACCTCGGGCCGGAACAGGGCGAAGGCGATTGGGCCTCGCGCCACGACCGCTATCACCTCTCCTACCACGGGCGCACGCCCGACGGCCAGGCGACGCTGATGTCGTGGCACTGCGAGGACACGGCCGCGTATCACACGGCCCTGCCGGCTCTGCGCGCCCGGTTCCACGAGATCTGCCGGAAGTACATGGACCTGTACCCGGGCCTGTTCGACGACTGGGGCATCTTCATCTACACCAGCAACCCCTTCAAGGGCTGGGGCGACTACCTCATCGAGATCGACATCGGCGTCGCCGAGCTCGACCTGACGCCGGACTCCTGGGAGAACGGGTGGATCAAGATGAAGAAGGAGATCGCCCAGGCGGCGGTCGACATGGAGTGCTCGGTCTCGATCTGCCACGGGTCCTGCCGCGAGGGCGACGACGACGTCGCCATGCACCAGGAGATGAGGCACGGGACGTTCGACATGATGAAGAAGATCAAGCGGATGATCGACCCGAACAACATCATGAACCCCGGCAAGTACTGCCTCGACGAGGCATACGGAGACTGACCGGCTCCTGGTCGGAAGTGGAAAGGTAGGTCCCCAGTCATGACATACCAACTCAGCAAGAAGGACTTCTACGCTGAGCCCCTGTCGAAGAGCAAGGCCATTCCCGAGGAGTTCGTCAAGGAGGCGTATCTGGTCTTCGCGTGCCGGCACAAGTTCTGCCGCGACATCTGCCCCAACTTCGACATCACCCGCAACGAGGCGCACACCTCCTACGGCTTCCACACGTCGATCCTGGCCATCAGTCGCGGCGTCGGCGAGTTCGACAAGCTGATGGACAACTTCACCTACTGTCTCGAGTGCGGCGCCTGCGAGCTGCGCTGCCCCAACACCTCCATGGGCGGCGACTTCTACCGGCGCTCGACCACCACGCTCGACCTCGTGCGCAAGGTGCGTCGCGATCATCTGGCGGACGGGGGTGAGATCACCGACTGGAGCGCCGTCAAGGACTACCTCGACGAGCATCGTGGCCTCGTGGCCACCCAGGATGAGCTGGTGACGAAGTGGGCCGAGGGTATCAAGCTCGCCGGCGACATGAAGACGGCGCTGTTCGTCGACTTCTTCACGGCGACGCAGGGGACGGAGGTCCCGCGCCTCGCAGCGCAGATCCTCGGCAAGCTGGGCGTCAAGTTCGGCGTCTACGCGACCCCGGGCGTCACCGCTCCCGAGCTCCTCAGCGAGGACGAGGAGGAGTGGAAGAAGTACGCGACGGACAACGTGAAGCACTTCAAGGAGCTCGGCATTCAGACGCTCGTCGTCGTCAACCCGCACGACTACGCGCTCCTGATCCGCGAGTACCCGAAGTGGTTCGACATGGACGGCATCGACACGGTCTTCGTCACTGACTTCATCCTCGAGAAGATGAGGGAGAAGGGGGTCGCGCCGTCGGTCGCGATCGAGGGCAGGTTCGCCTACCACGACCCGTGCACGCTGAACAAGCTGGTCGTGGAGGCCGACTCGCCGCGCGACCTGGTGGCTCAGGTGACGGGGGCAGAGATCGTCGACGTGCCGCCGGGCAATCAGTGGCGCTACTGCTGCGGCAACGGCAACGGCCCGTTCCGCAAGATCCACGAGGACGTCGCCTATCGCATCGGGCAGAAGCGTCTGCGCGCCGCGGCCGACCTCGGCGTCGACACCATCCTCGTCGCCTGCCCGCACTGCAAGGACCAGTTCACCGACGTGAAGACGAAGTCGGGTCTCCCCGTGGAGCCGGTGCACGTCCTCGAGCTGGTCGCCAAGTCCATGGGCGTCGACTGGGAGACGACCTCGCCGACCATCGGCTGACCGCGAGGAGGAGTACAGCATGGCTGAAGACATCATCTACAAGTGGGGCGAGATCGAGATCCTGCCGTCGCGGATGGAGAAGTACATCAAGCAGCAGCAGATGAACGAGGGCGAGCGGGAGCGCATCGTGCGTGCCCGCAACATCCATCTGGACTGGTACCACCGGCACTTCGCCTACGAGGTGCTCAAGCCGCCCGCCGGCGAATGGGAACCGAAGGCGTGAGAGCACCATGAGGATCATCGTCTGTGCGAAGCACGTCGTGGACTCCACGGAGATCCGCTGGGACGAGGGGCGCGGTGAGGTGATGCTGCGCAACCTGCCGACCAAGATCAGCGACTACGACCGCAACGCGCTGGAGGCAGCCGTCGTCCTGAAAGAGACCGGCGATGCCGTCGGCCTGGAGGTGGTCATGATCGGCGGCGAGCCCGCCGTCAAGACGCTCAAGGAAGCGGTGGCCATGGGTGCCGACAAGGGCTACCTGGTCGAAGGGGGGTGGGACGACCCGTTCGACCCGACGCGCACGGCCCGCGCGCTGACCGAGGCGATCGGTTCACTGGAGGAGCCCGACATCATCATGTGCGGCCTGGTCTCGGAGGATGGCTACAGCGGCGTCACCGGGCCGGCCCTGGCGCAGATGCTGGACCTCCCGTACCTCGGACCGGTGGTCCTCCTGGAGGTCGATGCCGCCGCCGGCTCCGTGGAGGCGGTCCTGGACATGGGCAGCGTCCGGCGCACCGTGAAGGTCCCCACACCGTGCGTCCTCGGCATCGACTCCCTGATGAACGTGCCTCGCCTGCCCACGGTCCTGCAGGTCATGAAGGTGAAGGCCGACCGCATCGGGCGCATCTCGTTGAGCAGTCTGGGCCTGACGGCCGGCGCTGCGGAGCTGACGCCGGCCGCGGAGCTCGTGGGTTGCGCGTCCGGGGCCGTCGAGCGCAAGCGGGTCGTCATCGAGGGCCCGGCCCACGAGAGTGCCGTCAAGCTCGTGGAGTCGCTGAGACAGGAAGGGGTGCTGTGATGGCCGCCCGGTACGTGGTCAGCGCCGCCGCCGTCTCGGACCTGCAGCGCATGGCGCAGGCGGCGAGGGAGCTCGCCGGGGCTGACGGCCGCGTGGACGCCGTCGCTCTTGCGGGAGACGCCGGGGTGCTCGCCCCGGAGGCCGCGACGCCGGAAGAGGTCGTCGGGCGGCTCGGACGGCTGGCCGACAGACTGCTCGTGTACGAGGGCGCCGGAGGCTGGCTGCGCGGGGACGTGTGGGCGTCCGCCCTGCGGGACGCCCTGGACGAGGGGGCTGAGGCCGTGTTCGTCGCCGACTCGCCTTCCGCCCGCGAGGCGGTCGGGCGCGTGGCGGCCGCTCTCGGGTCGTCGTGCGTGAGCATGTGCGACAGGGTCGACCGCGACGGCGATCGTCTGGTCGCCACGCGTTCCATCTACGGCGGCGTCGCCGAGGGCAGGATCGCCCTGCCCAACGCTCCGGCGGCGTGCCTGTTCGCGGCGGGCAAGTTCGAGGGCGAGGCGGGCGGCCCGGCCGCCGCCGTGGAGCGCCGTCCATCGGCCGCGGAGCCCTACGAGCTGGCCTCGGTCGGCGAGGAGCCCGTCGTCAAGACCGTCGACCTGGCGGGCGCGGCCGTCGTGGTCTCGGTCGGTCGCGGGTTCGCGAAGGCCGAGGACATCGAGCTCGTCCAGCCGCTGGTACAGGCGCTGGGCGCGGAGCTCGGCTGCTCCCGGCCGGTCGCGGAGGACTTCAAGTGGCTGCCCAAGGAGAGACTGGTCGGTCTGACGGGTACCTCCGTCACGGCTGGGCTCTACCTCGCCCTCGGCATCTCCGGTCAGGTGCAGCACCTCGCCGGCATCAAGGGCGCCCGCATCGTCGCGGCCGTCAACAGCGACGCCAGGGCGCCGATCATGCGCAACGCGGACTACGTGGTGGTGGGCGACCTCTACAAGGTCGTCCCAGAGCTCGTCGCGGCTCTCGGCGGCAGCGCCTGAGGGGGGTGGCGGTGAACGTCGACTACGTGCGGGAGTACCTGCCGTTCCTGCCGCACCAGGCGACGCTGGTCGTCATGTACGCCTGCGTAGCCGTGGTCATCGCGCTCTTCGTCTGGGGCTTCGTGCGCCGCTACCGGTCGTACTCGCGCCGCGGGGCGGGCCTGTGGGCAGCGGTGAACGGTACGGCCCTGCCGTGGGGCCCGCGCGTCGGGAGGACGCTGCGCGACGTGGTGGCGCAGACCAAGGTCCGCGAGCGCCGCCTGCCGGCGGTACTGCACCTCCCGCTGTTCTACGGGACGGTCCTCCTGTTCATCGGCACCGCCATCGTTCTGGTCAACGAGGACATCCTGCGGTGGTTCGGCGACTTCCGCATCGGCGGCCTGTTCTACGTCATGTTCGAGGCCGTCCTCGACCTGGCGGGGCTGGCGCTCATCGTCGGCGTGGGCATCGCCCTCTGGCGGCGGCTCGTGACGCGACCCGAGCACCTGCCCCCGAGATCGTCCACGAGCCTCGTCCTGCTCGGCCTCCTGTTCATGGGCCTCTCGGGCTTCCTCCTTGAGGGGTACCGGATCGCCGCGCAGGCGCCCAACGACTGGGCCTCGGCGGCCTTCGTCGGGTCCGCGGTATCCGCTCTGCTCAGTGGCTGGGCGAGCGCAGACGGCGCACCCGCCGCCGCGTATCAGGTGCTCTGGTGGGTGCACGCCGCCACCGCGTTCACGCTGATCGTGGGCGCGGCGTGGACCGGGTTCTCCCATCTGTTCCTCGTCCCGGCGAACGTGGCCGGACACGACCCGGCACGGCCGAGGACCGAGCTCACGATGCCCTTCAACCTCGTCGCCGCGATGGAGAGCGAGGAGGACGTCGAGCTGGTCTCGGGCACGGCGGCGACCACGGACATCGCCCCTGCCGGGCGTCTGTCGGCAGACGCGTGCATGGCCTGCGGGCGGTGCCACCAGGAGTGCCCGGCGAACGCAGCCGGGCGGCCGCTCTCGCCACGCGACCTCGTGCAGGACATCCAGCGGTCGCTGGGCACCAACCTTGGGGCCACGGCCGCCGACAGACCCGCCGCCGGCTTCGAGGACGCCGTGTGGTCCTGCACGAACTGCTACGCCTGCGAGCAGGCGTGCCCGGCGAGGATCCGGCACGTCGACTTCGTGCTCGACTTCCGGCGTGCCCTGGTCGACCAGAACCGTCTGGACGAGCAGAAGCTCAGCATGCTGCAGGCCCTGGACCGCAACCAGAACCCCTACAAGCTGCCCTCGCACGAGCGCGCCGCGTGGCTCCTGGAGCTGCCCTACGCGGATGAGATCACCTTCGGCGTCGCCGAACCGCCCGAACCCCCCGAGTACCTGTACTGGATCGGCTGCGCCGCCGCCTACGACGAACGCACGAGTGCAGTCGCGCGCGCGACCATGGACGTCCTGCGCGCTGCCGGCGTCAGCTTCATCACCCTGGGGCCGGCGGAGCCCTGCTGCGGCGAACCCGCAAAGCGGCTCGGCGAGGAGGGCCGCTTCCAGATGATCGCGGCCACCGCGATCGAGATGATCAAGGAGACCGGCGCGAGCAAGGTCGTCACGCACTGCCCGCACGGGCTGAACATCTTCCTGCACGAGTATCCGGCGCTGGGGTTCACGATCCCGGCGGTCCACCACACGGAGCTGCTCGCGGAGCTCATCGCCGAAGGCCGTCTCGAGCTTGCGGGCGGGACAGACGGGGATCGGAAGCTCGTCTACCACGAGCCCTGCAACCTCGCCCGTGCCGGACGCCCGGCGGCAGCGGCAGGCGTGCTGGGCGCCGCCGCCCGTCCGCCGCGCTCGGGGACGAGGACCTTCTGCTGCGGCGGCGGGGGGGCGAACAGCTTTTATCAGGTCGAGCAGGAGGAGCGGCGGATCAGCGCGATCCGCTACGACGAGCTCGCGGCCACCGGCGCCGAGCGGGTCGCCGTGAGCTGTCCGTTCTGCCTCACCATGCTCCGGGACGCGGCCGCGGCGCAGGGTGAGGCGGGCTTGGACGTGGTCGATGTCGCCGAGATCGTCAGAGAGCGGCTGCCCGAGGGCGTGCGCCCCGGCTGAGCCGGGGCGGGGCCGGCGGTGGGAGCGGCCGCAAAGAGTGGCTCGCGCGCGGCCGGCGGCGGCCGCGCGAAGCAGACCGACCGGCGACAGGCCGGGGAGGCGCTCGTGCGCCTCCCCGGCCGTCTGTCCACCGTCGTCATCGCGCCGCCCGGCCTGTTTGCCTGGTGCGCCTCGCGGCAATGATTCGGAGGGCCGATCATCGCGACGAGCGCGACGCCGGTCGGCGGCGTCCGGAGGCCGCGAGTCGGCGGCAGCGACCAGGGAGGGGAGCGTGACCACGGGAGACCCGTCTGGAGGTGCACGCGTGGTCGAGCGGACGTTCTCCGCGTCGACCGGCGCCGTCCCCGCGGTCATCGCCTTTGTCGCGGGCGAGGTCGGCGATTGGGGGCTGCACCCGCAGCGGCTCATGCAGCTCGAGCTCGCCGTGGAGGAGGCGGTGGTCAACATCTGTCTCTACGCCTACGAGGTCCCGCCCGGTGAGGTCCTCGTGCGGGTGGAGTCACTCCCCGATTCGTTGGCCGTCGAGCTCGTCGACGAGGGCGTGCCGTTCGACCCTCTTGCCGTCGGCGAGCCCGACCTTCGCGCGCCGGCGGGTCAGCGGCAGGTCGGAGGGCTGGGCATCTTCCTCGTGCGGCGGGTCATGGACGAGGTGGCGTACCGGCGCGATGGCCCGCACAACGTGCTCAGGGTGGTCATCCGTCGCGACTGAGCGCCCGCGGGCGGGGCTGCTTGCCCCGATCGGCGGGCTCCAGCAGGATAGGCACCGTCGCGGCCGACGCCGCGGCGCAGACCGGGCGGACAGGAGGCAACACATGCAGGTCGAGACTGTAGGCGAGGTCACCGTCGTCACGCTGCCGGCCAGAGTCGACACCTCGAGCGCCGGCTTGGTTGAGACGGCGTTCGGCGAGCTGCTCGACGACGGCGTGCGCGGCATCGTGGCGGACTTCACCGGCACCGAGTACGTCTCCAGCGCCGGGCTCCGCGTCTTTCTCAGCGTCCTCAAACGGCTCGAGAAAGAAGGCGGCTCCATGGTCCTGTGCGCCATGCAGCCGTTCGTCGCGGACGTGTTCGAGATCTCCGGCTTCTCCGGGCTGTTCGCCATCGTCTCCACGCGTGACGAGGCGGTCGCCTCCTGCGGCCGACCGTGAAGCGCCGGGGCGCCGGCCTCTTCCCTCCGGCGGCAAGCGAAGGGGCTCAGACGGTACGCCGGAACGCCAGCAGCGTGAGGTCGTCGTACTGCTCGGCGCCCAAGGCGAACCCGTTCACGGCCTCTCTTACGGCGGCGGCGGTGCGCGCCGCGCCCTGTGAGGCCGCTTCGCGCAGCACCTCCTCCAGACGCTCGGGGCCGAACATCCGGCCGCCGGCGTCCATCGCCTCCGTGACGCCGTCTGTGTAGCACAGGAGCCCCTGGCCCATCGCGAGGCGCAAGGACCCCTTCTCGAAGGGCACCGCGGACGAGACGCCGAGCCCGGCGCCCTGGGTGCGCGGGAGGATCTCCACTCCGCCGTCGTCGCGGAGCAGATAGGGCGGCAGATGTCCGCCCGAGGAGTACGCGAGCTCTCCGGAACTGACGCAGTAGACGCCGTAGAAGAGGGTGACGAACATGGAGGCGTCGTTGCCACGGCAGAGCGCCTCGTTCACTCTTGCGAGGACGTCCGCCGGGTCCCGGGTCTGCTGCCCGGCGGCGCGCAGCAGCGTGATCGTCACCGCCATGAACAGCGAGGCCGGCACGCCCTTGCCGGACACGTCGCCGACGGCGAGGCAGAGGTGGTCGTCGTCGTACAGGAAGAAGTCGTAGAGGTCTCCGCCGACCTCTCTCGCCGGCTCCAGGACCGCGTGCAGGTCGAACTCCTCGCGCTCGGGGAACGGCGGGAAGATGGTGGGCACGATGGACCGCTGGATCTCGCGCGCCACGGTGAGCTCGCCCTCCATGCGCTCCTTCTGCGCCGCGGTATCCCGCTCTTTCGCCTCGTTGCGGACGATGAACACGAAGAGGCCCATGCCGGCGGCGTTCACCAGGATCATGGGCACGATGACCTCTTCCACCAGGGTGAGGGCGGCGGAGAAAGGCCGAGCCATCAGCAGGTTGAGGCCCATGAGCATCGACTCGGTGACCACGGCGAGCAGCATCGCCGCCCACACGGGGGCCACGCGCCGCCCGAAGAGCAGGAAGACGGCGCCGCCGGCGAGGCCGGCGGTCACGGCGCCGAGCGCCGACGGCACGGCCGTCCAGCCGCCCATGCTCAGGCGTTGCAGGCCGCCGATGAGGCCGGCGCCCAGGCCGACGACGGGCCCGCCGATGAGCCCGCCGAGCGCGGGCCCGAGGTCCCGCGTGTTCGCGATGGCGCCCTGGATCTCCACGCCGCTGAGCGTGCCCCAGATGGAGAAGACTCCGAAGATCAGGATGAGCAGGAGGCGCCCTCGCCGGCCGAGATGCTGGTCGAGCACCTGCCGGTAGACCCTGGTCCGCGTGAGCAGGTAGGCGACGACGATCACCACCGCCATGCTCTCGACGAGGTCGATGACCAGCTCGAGCTCGAGGCCCTCGAGGCTCATGGCTCCTCGTGGCGGTCGGCGGCGCGGATTGCGGCCAGCAGCTCGCGCGTGGCGTCGTCCTCGATCCGGATGGCGTCGTAGTCGACGAGCACGCCGTTGAAGTACTGCATGACCAGCCAGTCGCCGGAGCGGCCGCCCGGCAGGATGCCGGTGAAGAGGAACCCGGCCTCCTCCAGGGCGGAGGCGACCCGGCCGGTGCCCGGCGTGCTCAGGTCCAGGTAGACGTTGACGACGGCCACGTTGTCGCGCAGCTGACGCAGCACCTCTCCGCGGATGCGCTGTGGCAGGTCGCGGCCGTAGGTGGGGATGCGCAGGGTCGCGACCGCCCGCCTGGGGTTGACGCTAACGCTCAGGCGCGGTTCGCCCCTGTGCGCGACCCTTGACAGGGTGGCGAACTCGACCTTCACGCCCAGTCGCTCGTAGATACTCGCGATCGTCTCCCGGTGCCGCCTGGGGGCGTAGACGCGGGTCACGGACGGCGCGGTGAGGTACTTGAAGCCCAGGATCACCGAGCGCCGCGCCCCGACCTCCTCGGCGATGCCGCTGAACGCCATGGTGGCGGGTGAGTAGGCCAGCAGAAAGCCCGTGTCGACGAAGCCGAGCCGGTGACAGAACTTCTGCGTGAAGGTATGGACGGTGACCTCCTCGATGAACAGGCCGTGCAGACCGCGGGCGAGCGCCTCGGCGTCCAGGTATTCCCCGAGGCGCCGGGCGATGGACTGACCCCGGAACTTAGCCTTGGTCGCGACCACGGCGAGGTCGGCTACCTCGTGCGTGTCCTCGGGGAACACGAGCGCCGCGTGCCCGGCCACCTCGCCGTCGGGCGCGCTAGCTACGACGGAGATCATGCCCCCGCTCTCGTTGAGCGCGATGACGCGGTCCGGGTAATACAGGTGCTCGTTCACGTAGCTGTAGCGGTAGGCGTCGTAGATGCAGCGGCACACCTCGATGGCCTGCTCACGGCGCAGAGGGCCGATCTCGAGCGGGACCCGCTCCGCTACGGGCACGTGCTGCGGCTGCTCGAGCGGCGCGGCCTCCGCCGGCGGCGCGCCGGTGACGGTCGCCGCCGGCAGGTACTTGACGATCACCGTCTCCTTGCCGCGGCTCCCGAGGTTCTCGAACTCCACGGTGTCGGCGAACTGCTGCATGAGGAAGCTGCCGAGGCCGGCGCCGGTCTGGCTCTCGAGGTCGGCGTCGGGGTCGTACTCGGGCGTCAGTGAGGGGTCGTACGGCAGGCCGTCGTCGTGTACGGTGATCTGGATGCCGGCGGGCACGCGCTCGCAGACCACGTCGAAGCTGCCGCTCTCGTCGCCGCCGAAGGCGCCCTGGATGACGTTGGTGGCCGCCTCCTCCATGAGGAGGTCGAGGCGGCCCAGTTCCTCGGGCGGAAAGCCCGCTTCGCGGGCGTACGCGCGCACGAACCCCTGCACCATGGGCAGGAAGGCAGGCGCGCTGGGCACCGTGAGCGCGCAGCGGCGCGCGTGGAACTCTGGATCTGCTCCCGCCATGTGGCTCCCGCCACCCCCGTGTTGCGGCCTTCGTGACAAGTTCGGTGTCGGCCGGACCATTCCCCGCTTGACTCCCGAAAGGATGTGCCTGCGCCCTCCGCGCGCAGTTGCTTCACGCGATGACGGTCATGAGGCTCGTGCGCACGAGGCCGCCGGGCAACATTGACACTCCATCTCGCCGATGCCAGAGTGGGGAGGCTTGAGACTTGGCGACGGTCGTCCGTGGACTGCCGGGACGCCTGTACAAAGGAGGCGCCGCTCGCGATCAAGGTCATGGGGAGTGCAATGCCGCCCTTCCGGAAGAGAAGGTGCGGAGAGGGGGGAAGCATGAGGAGACGTTACCCGATTGTTCTGCTGGTCGTTCTCGTGGTTGCCATCGCGCTGGGTGCGGCGCTCGCGACCTCGGACGCCGGCGCCAATCCGACACTCGCAAGTTGCAGCTGCCACGCCGGTGCGTTCCCCGGCGGCATACACGCGGCCCCGCCATACACCACCCATGCGGCGACGGCCTGCGGTGTCTGCCACACCAACGGCACGAGCAATCCGCCGCCGTCATCTACGTGCCTGGGTTGTCACACAATGGGCAATGTCCAGGCACAGGCGTCGCATGTGGCCAGCGGCTGCTGGACCACCGCGGGCTGCCACGGTTTCGTAGAGCCCACGCCTACGCCGACGCCGACACCCACGGATACGGCGACCCCGACCCCGACGCCGACGCCCACCGAGACGGCCACACCTACCCCGACCCCAAGTCCGAGTGCTACGGACGATGGCGGGAGCGACATCGGTGGCGTGACTGACGAGGACGCCGGTGACGTGGGCTTCCCCACTACCGGGTATCCGCCCAGCGACGGCGGCTCGACGGCATGGCTGCTCGTCACCGGCGCGTTCGCGGCCGGTCTGACCCTACTGTTCGCGGCTTGGAGACTGCATCCCGCACGTCGGCACAACTGAGGAAGCACCCTCGGAGCCACCTGCCGATCCGCGGGACAGGGTGCGAGTGACGAAGAAGAGAGCACGGCTGCCCGCTTCGCGGCGGGCAGCCGTGCTCGTCTTTCTGGTCGGCGCCGTGGCCGCCGTGGCCGCGGGCGTCTACCTGCTTGTCGCCCCGGATGGCCGTTCCGAGAGTCCCGCTGCCAGCGCGGCGGAGTCGACAGATCCGGCCGAGAAGCCGGCAACCCCGGCCGCGGTCCCGAAGATCACGTTCGCCCCTCCTGTGCGACTGGTCATCCCCAAGATCGGCGTTGACGCCACCGTCGAGAAGGTCGGCCTGACGTCCGGTCGTGACATGGCTTCGCCATCCGGTCCTGACACGGTCGGCTGGTACAAGTTCGGGCCGCGCCCCGGCAACAAGGGCAGCGCCGTGATCGACGGCCACAGCGGCTATGCGGATGACAGGGAAGCAGTCTTCGACGACCTGACGAAGGTGAAGGTGGGCGACACGCTGTTCGTCGAGGATGCGACCGGCAAGCGGCTCGTGTTCGTCGTGCGCAAGACGAAGCTGTATGCGCGCAACGCCAGCGCCGCCGAGGTGTTCGGGTCCACGAAGAGCCGTCGCCTCAACCTCATCACCTGCACCGGCCCGTACGACGTCGCCGCCGGGACGCACTCCAAACGCCTGGTCGTCTTCGCCGAACTGCAGCCCCCGGATGGGCGCTAGTCGTGACCCGCGTGACCTCGGTTCCCGCTGACCACGACTAGCAGCTTCTCTCCGAGAGCCTTGTGGGGGCGTTCTTCCGCCCAGGCGCAGATCTTGTCCTCGACCTCGGGCGGCGTGTGCGGGGCCGCGTTCTCCGTGCGGGCTTCTTGTTCACGAGCCCGGTCTCGCCGCGCATCTCGTACGCGCGCTTCCAGTCGGAGTAGCACCGCCGCTAGATCCTGAGCCGGCGCTGGGCGCCGGTGCTTACCCGCCGGCTGGGGCGCTCGCCGCAGGAGCGCCTCTTGCCTCGGTCGCGCCCGTCTACTACGATATAGGCATACCACTATGCGATATGCGCTGGCGCGGCTGGACCGGCCGCTCGTCCGGTTCCCGGTCCGTCCGTTGCCTTGCTGTCAGCGTGCGTTTTACCATGTCGTTCCATCAGGAGCCTGCCCCTGGGTGCGGGGGCGCGAAGGTGTGAGGGGGTACTCATCTTGAGCGCAAAGGAGCGCGAGACGGCGAACGTCGGCGCTGGTCTGTGGAAGGGTCTCGGCATGTGGGCCTGGATTCTCTTCCGCGTCAGCGGGCTCGTCCTCGCTGCGTATCTG
>Ga0209269_1000084_pt1 | contig 161161 bp, 153 predicted proteins | sample MTBAKMMethaMetaG_FD_187455 | JGI IMG/M metagenome (GOLD analysis project Ga0209269, IMG submission 187455) | Enrichment culture microbial communities from Arthur Kill intertidal strait, New Jersey, USA, that are MTBE-degrading - MTBE-AKM (Arthur... | ecosystem: Environmental > Aquatic > Marine...
TATGCAATCGCTGTGCTGCAGATCTATCCAGTGGTTCGTCATGGAACCGCGTCCGAACGACTCTGCCAGAGCCGCTACGGTCGGGCTGTGTCAAACCCTGGCCTGGTGATCGACGTAGACCATCCCCAGGGTCCGTGAAATCACGCTCATCAACCAGCATTCTTCACTGTCGACGTTTGAACTTCCCAGATGTCCGATCGATTCGGTCCGGTTGACGATCTGGCCCTTGCTGTTTGTCGTTATGAAATCCTTGTCCCTTGTGTCTTTTACCAGGCGGGCGATGCGGGCAAGAGCCCAGTCCCACTCCTTCTCTTCCCACCGGTCGCTCATCGGGGCACGGTAGAGAACTTTCTGGAGACGGTACTTGTTGGCCTCCGTCAGATCGAAAAAGCCGGCCCCTTTGGCGCACAATGAACCTTCGTTGATGGGATGGTCGGCGTCGCCCTCGATGCTGAATATCTTGCCCGTGATCTTGTCGACGCTGCAGATGAGACCGCATCCGACGGCACAGTAACAGCAGACCGTCGTGACCTGCCTGGCTGTCTTCACCCGATTCATTTTGTTCAGCTCATTCGCATAAGCCCTCGCCGGCTTCAGGTTGATTCCGAGGGAGGACAGGGCGATGCCCGATCCTACAGCGCCGGAAATAGTTAAAAACCCCCTTCGCGTAACATCCATAAATGCCTCCTCTGACGCATATTGATATGTATTATGTCAAAAAAGGCATAGGCTATTTAAGCCGTCATGTCAATATGTTATAAATAACACAAGGATCCGTATGACTTTCGGAACGGCGGGGGCGGCGCATGTAAGGAGCCGCCGCACATTCATACCAATCGCCTCATATTTATCGGGAGAGCCGGGAGACGTCATGGATGGCATTGGATGTCATGAACGGGGAGCTGATTCACGAAGAGGGCTTGTCCAGTTCATTATGAGACTTTTACCATGGGCCCTCGATGGAAGGGCAAAGACGGAATATCAGGCAGGAGAACACTCAGGCCTGTTGGGTCCTGAAATCATTCCATTCGTTGAAGGCAACCGGAATATAACCTTTTTCCTGCATGATCATATCGAGATGGGCGAGTCCCATGGACAGGACATCAAAATCATGATCGCCGAGATCGCTGACGCGATTCATGGTAATCAGATATCGGCTGCAGCGTGGGCAAACAAATGCGGTTTCCTGTTCTCGGCCTTCGACGAAGAAATAGGTCACCCCTTCTTCCTTGCCTTCGTGTTCGCAGAACGGGCACAGCACGCGATTGAAACGCCATTCATGCCGGCACAGCGAACAATGAAGCCACCGCTCGGTGATTTTATCCTTGATGACGGCAAAATCGGGAAAGGCGCCGCATAGGGGACAGTATCCCTTATTCCAGGAAAAATCCCCCAGCAGAGGGACGATCTCCTTCGCCTTCATTTCCAGGACCGGTCTCAGCATGCTGATCAACAACAAATGAAAGGCTTCGGGTCTAATGTTCAAAACCGCCACCCAGTTATCGAAAGCTTCCGCATCAAGATCCGGATAGGCGGAAAAATAGTCTTTCGGCGCCACGCTTTCCTCTTTGAAGGCTTTTTCAATTCTCTGAAGGTCTTCCGCCAGAGACGGCAGTCCTGCCTTGATGGCTGGAATCATTGTCAATGCAATTTTCTTCCACGGTTCATCGGGGTGAAGTAATGCCGCTTGCCGGCTCACGGGTACGCCGGCCCGCAAACGGATCTTATCGACCCCGGAGACATCGACCCCCATGCAGATACGATCTTCAACGAGACGTTTTCTTTCCAGCAGAATCTTTTTGAAGGCATGAAGAATATTTCGACTGTGGGGGTTCTTTTCGATCGCCTCCCTTATTTGCTTGTCCAGTATCGACAGCTTTTCGGCACTCTCATTCATATCATTGCCTCTTCGGGTGGTCCGGCCCGGTTCAAAACACACAAGCCGCAGGTGACACGGCCTTTTTCGGGAAGACAAGCCGTATGTTAACGTCTATTTATGTCATAAATGACATAAAACTGCCTCGTCCTGATACAATATTTAAAAACAGGAAGTCAAGGTTTAATCACCATTTTCCTACCAAGACAAAGAAAGATGCATAACAAACGAATAATTATGTTAAGAAAAACATATTTAACTTGACTTTCCCGTTTCACCCCCCTATAAGTCCGGTCGTGCCGGTGAAGACATGTGTTGAAGATCCATCAGTCATAATATTTGTGCGTCCCGGCCATCCGGTAAAATATTGACAGAGGGAGGGTTCTTCCATGAAGCGTTTCTTCTCTTCGATCGTGATCATCACCATGGTCGTTCTGGGAGGTGTCTGCTCAACTTTCGCCGCGGATAAACTGCTCGTGGCCGTGGCGGCTAATTTCATTTCCCCTTTCCAGGAACTGGCGGCTCTGTTCCAGGAACGAGCAGGAACAACCGTCGAACCGACCTACGCATCGACGGGCAAGTTATTCGGCCAGATCGTCAAGGGCGCGCCCTACGACGTTTTTCTCGCCGCCGATGAAAAAAGGCCGGACCTTCTGGAAAAGCAGGGCCTTTCGGATAAACCCTTTGTGTACGCAAGGGGACAGGTGGTGGTCTGGACGGCAAAGCGGACCCTGTGCGGGGCATCAGACTGGCAAGCCGTCGTAAAGAATCCGGAGGTTCAAAAAATAGCCGTCGCCAATACGGAAAGCGCGCCTTACGGCACCGCTGCGATGATCGCCCTCAAAGAGGCCGGATTGTGGGACACGCTGAAAGAGAAATACGTTTTTCCTCAATCGGTCGCCCAGGCCTTTCAATATGCCGAGACGATGAGCGCCGACGCAGGCTTTTGCGCCTATTCCTCCGCCCTCTCGGATAAAGGAAAGGGGGGCTGTGTCTACACGATACCGCAGGCTCCTCCTATTATACAGGCCGCCTGTATTCTCAAGGGAACGGAAAACCGTGCCGCCGCCGAACGATTCGTCACATTCATGGGTTCCCCGGAAGCGCAGAAAATCAAGGAGAAATACGGATATCGATAAATGGACCCGGCCCCTCTCTACCTCTCTCTGAAGCTTGCCGTCGTGACGACGGTGGTCCTCGTCATCCTGGCGGCCCCCCTCACCTATCTGCTCGTATACGTGCGCTTCGCCGGCAAATCTTTTTTCGAAGCGCTCCTCAGTCTTCCCATGGTTCTGCCGCCGACGGTCCTCGGCTTTTACCTTCTTCTGGTCATGACACCCCAGGGAAGCGTCGGTCGTTTCTGGAAGGCGGCAACCGGCTCCCCTCTGATCTTCACCTTCGCCGGCATCGTGCTGGCTTCTCTGGTCTACAGCCTGCCCTTTGCCATTCAACCGATGAAGGCGTCTTTCGAGAAAATCGACCGCCGCCTTCTGGAGAGCGCCTATGTCCTGGGACTGTCCCCCCTGGCTGCCTTTTTCAGGGTCATCATTCCAAACGCCATAAACGGGCTGGCGGCCTCGGCGATTCTGGTGTTCATTCACACCCTCGGGGAGTTCGGGGTGATTCTCATGGTCGGCGGGAGCATCCCCGGCGAGACGAAGGTCGCCTCCATCGCCATTTACGAGGCCGTCGAAGCACTGCGCTACCGGGATGCCGCCATGATGTGTCTTGTCCTCGTACCGGTCAGTTACTTTTTTCTCCTCGTCATCAACCGGCTGACGCAAAGGCGGATTTATGGATCTTAACCTCTCGATAAAGAAGAAATTGCCCCATTTCGATATCGATGTCTCCTTTTCCTGCCGGAAAGGCCGGCTGCTCGTTCTGGTGGGACCGTCGGGGGCGGGCAAGACGACCCTCGTGAGGATGCTGGCGGGACTCGACCGGCCCGATCATGGACGGATCACCTATGACGGTGAAACCTGGGTAGACACGGATACGGGGATATTTCTGCCGCCCCAGAAACGCCACGTGGGATACGTCTTTCAGGAATATACCCTGTTTCCCCATCTTTCCGTCGCGAAGAATGTGGCGTTTTCCGCCGCCGATAAGGGCGATGTTCCTTCCTTGCTGCGGCGGTTCAACATCTGGCATCTCAAGGATCGAAAGCCCGACAGGATATCGGGGGGGGAACGCCAGCGTTGCGCCATCTGTCAGGCCATGGCCCGGCGCCCCCGCCTCCTGCTCCTGGACGAACCCTTCTCGGCCCTCGACGCCGTGACCCGGCAGAACCTCCGCGAAGAACTGCAGAAGCTGAAGCGGGAGCTGTCGATTCCCATTATTCATGTAACCCATGACATATCGGAAGCCCTCTATTTAGGCGATGACGTTCTTCCCATGGTCAACGGGCGCGTCGTCAGAAAATGGATGGTTCAGTTCATGCTGAAGGGCCGTCTCCCCGAGCCGGAACAATTTTTCGAGGACAGAGCTGATTATAATCCCCGCGAACGGCGGGATCTTTCCGTCCTGTACGACTCTCTGGAGGTGATGCATTAATGAATATCGGCCCCTATTCTTTTGACGAGTACGTCCATCTGGTGAAATCGTTCCATGGCCACGCCGCGCCCGGCATGATCATCGGCGGGTTCATGGTCGGCAAGGCCCTCAACAACAGACCGGCGGGGGAGTTTTTCGACGCCCTCTGCGAAACGGCCAGCTGCCTTCCCGACGCCGTTCAGCTCCTGACGCCCTGCACGGTGGGAAACGGGTGGCTTCGAATCGTCAATGTCGGCCGGTACGCCCTCACGCTCTACGAAAAGTACGAAGGGGAGGGTGTCCGGGTCTATCTCGATGCGTCGACCCTCGATCCGTGGCCGGCGATCAGGGAATGGTTTCTCAAGCTCAAACCGAAGAAGGAGCAGGATTCAAAAACTCTTTACGAGCAGATTCGGGAAGCCGGGGCGGATCTCTGCAAGGTCCAGAGTGTCCGCATCCACCCGCGGTTCCTGGAGAAACGCTCAAAGGGCAGTATCTCTTTCTGCCCTTCGTGCGGCGAAGCCTATCCGTTGAAGGACGGCGGGATCTGTCGCGGCTGCGGCGACGACAACCCCTATGCGGAAATCGCCGTGCCCCGGGACGACGCCCCTGAGCGGACACCGGCCCTGCAGGCCCTGCCGGTCAAAGAGGCCGTCGGACATCCCATCCTCCACGACATGACCCGCATCGTTCCAAAAAGCGAAAAAGGCCCCGCTTTCAAGAGCGGTCACATCGTGGAGAAGGGCGATATTGACCTCCTTCTGGCCATGGGAAAGAAAACCGTATACGTCAGGGATGCCACATCACCCGGCGACGGCTGGATACACGAAGACGAGGCGGCGATGAAGCTCGCCGAAGCCATGGCGGGTGACGGCGTCGCCTTCACGGATATCCCGAGGGAAGGGAGGGTGACTTTCAAGGCCAAGCAGGACGGCCTTCTGGTCGTCGATGAGGAGCGCATGACCGATTTCAACTGTATCCCCGATGTCATGTGTGCAACCCGGCAGACCTATTCCCTCGTCTCCGGCGAGGACAGGATCGGGGGAACCCGGGCGATTCCCCTCTATCTTCCCCGTGCCGTGCTCGACAGGGCCCTGGCGGTGCTGAACGGAAGGCCTTTGTTCACCGTACTTCCCCTGAGGCAGCCCCGGGTCGGGATCCTGGTGACGGGAACGGAGGTTTACGAGGGGCTGGTGGAAGACGGGTTCATTCCCCTGATCCGCGGAAAGCTGGAGCGGCTGGGGGCCCGCACCTTTCACTCCCGCATTGTTCCCGACGACCGCGCGGCCATCGCGGAGGCGATCCGGGCATTGATGAAAGAGGATATCGACCTCCTTGTCACCACCGGCGGGCTTTCCGTGGATCCCGACGATGTCACCCGGGCCGGGCTGGAAGACGCCGGAGCAAAGGATATCCTTTTCGGCGCCCCCATACTGCCGGGGGCGATGACGCTTCTCGCCCGCATCGGTGACTTGCAGGTCATCGGCGTTCCCGCCGGGGCATTGTATTTTGAAACGACGAGCTTCGATCTCCTCGTCCCCAGGCTTCTGGCGGGGCTTTCCATATCCCGGTACGACCTTGCGCGGATGAGCAGCGGCGCCTTCTGTCTCGAATGCCCGACCTGTCTCTTTCCCCTGTGTCCCTTCGGCCGATAGGAACGGCTCTTCTTTCGGATTTCGCCATCAATACCGGCGTCCCGATGCCTGCCATGCAAAGGTTCCTCCCATGGCGGGGAGGGGGGATATCTTAAATCAAAAATTGCATCGAAATCATGATCATGTTAGGTGATCAAGAAAGAGCAATAAGAATATTCCGTTTCGAACGGGGATGAAGAATTCCATATCGGGATTCCGGCCGTCCGTGAATGCGGGGGGAGTCAAGGCGATAGAAATCAAGCACAAAATATGGCTGGAGAAAGACGGCCGGGTTATTTTCGGCCAGGGACGGAGAGAACTGCTGCAGGCGGTCGATGAATGCAAGAGTTTGAGCGCGGCGGCAAAAAAGCTCCAGATGTCGTACCGGGCGGCCTGGGGCCGGTTAAAAGCGTCGGAAGACCGGATGGGTATCAAGCTTGTCGACCATTCCCGGGGAAAGAACATGAATCTCACGCCCCGTGCCAAGGAACTGCTGGATCGATATGATCGGATCGAAAGAGAAATCGAATCGTTGATCGAGACGGCCCGCATCGATTTCCAGCATATTACGGAGGATTTGTAACAGTCCGGATGCCGACCTGTCTAGCACCCGGTGACATCTCTCGCCGCCATCTTAAAAACAGGCCATTCCGCTTCCGCCATCCACATCAATTACTCGTTGTACTAAAAGTCTCATAATTAACCGGACAAGTCCTGTTCGTGAATTTTCTCCCCGTTCATGATATCCAATGCAACCTCAGGCGTCTCCCAACTCTCTCAATAAATATGAGACCATTAGTATATTCAAAGCAGGTGACTCGCTCCATGACTTTCAGGGCGGCGGCATGAGCGACGATTCACGGGAAAGAGACCCGGCGGGCTGAAGGAACCCGCCTCCTTTCGGCTGACCGGAGGTAGGAGATGCGCAGGCCTTTTAATGCGGTCTCATTTTTATTGACACGGCGACAGCCGGTCTTCATAATTTCCGAAAAACCCGTTTTTTCGATTTCCCTGCCGCCGGCACGGCGGGGCCAGGGGTGGAATACGGGGTCGGACGAACTTTCTTGCCGCCTCGCTCTCCCTGCGAACGGTCTTACCCGGGCAGGAAGCCACCTCCTCCGCAATCGAAGGGAGGAATGAACAGCCTTGGGATAAACATCGGGTTGCAGGGATTTACCGGAATGCGAAAAGAGAAAAAGGAGGGGAGTGGGAGATGAAGATACGGATTGTCCTGAGCGTAATATTGATCATGACGGGACTGGCGGCTTCGGCGTTTTCCAAACCGTCGGGAAAAGACGGGGAGGCTTCCCTTCCGGCAGGGGATATCCCGTCGTTCTTGACCAACCTTCAAGAGGACGGCTTCATCGTCCAGGAAGCGGAATTCGGGGTTATCGATATCCTCGGTCTTTACGATGCCGGCTATCTGGACAGCTGTTATGGAAACAACCCCAGTACCCCTTACATGCTGTACTGGATGCCGCCGGCCCCGGGTGAGAAGTACGATGCCACGGAGACTATCCAGCTCGGCAAGGCGATCAATAACAGGCTGTTGATCCGGGGCCTGCAGACCGATTACAGGATGCGGCCGGACGAGGCCTTGGTCTTTGTAGGTAAAACCCCGCCGGACGTCTCCTATTTCAGCTTTCGCAGTTATCTCTTCAGCCGGGTCTGCCAGGGCAAGCGCAAAGAGATCTTCGCTTCCCTGGGAGACCCCGTCAACCATCGCACCATCCGGACGGAAGGGACGCCCGGCGGCAGGCAGGGCGACCCTTTCGACAAGCGGATGATGCTCATCACCACGGCGGATTCAGGCATTAATGACCGCGTGCGCGCCGCTGCCGGAAAAGCGGCCTTTCCGGAAGAGATCATGAACACGGATGTCATTCCCGCACCCCTGTCGAGGATGGGATTGGAGGATGACGCTGACACATTTCTGGTCTTGCTCCGCCTGGCTTTTTTCAAGGACGAGACGGCCGGGAAGGAATATATGAAAAACTCCGGTGCCCGGGTCTTCCGAATCACCCCCGGGAAACGGGACGCGCCCAAACCCTATCCGGTTCAGCCTTTGCGGATCCGCGGTACCGGCACGGTCAATGAGCTGAATCTCCAGGGAGCGATCAATGACCTGAGAAACGCCATTCTGGAAAAATACAGCGATTTCAAAGCCGAGGAACTGAAGACCGGCGTTTGGCTGTTTGAAGGTTTCGATGCCATCCAGCAGGAGATCAACGTCATCGGTGAGAACCGAGACACGGTTTACCTCAGATCCGAGGAGTTCACCCTGGGTGGCGACCCGAATGAATTTTTGATTGTTTACGGCGTCAACCACACGGCCGCCGGCAAAAGCCTGTACAATAATTTCGGGATCTTCGGTTCGAAGGCGATCAATGGTATCGGTGCCGTCTCGAACCTCGATTTCACCGGCAGTGCCGAGAGCTTCCTGCCCGGCCACCCGCAGGCTCAATATCTCTATGTCTGGAAAGTGGCGCGCCGCGCCAACGGAGATAGGAATTGCCTCATCGCACCGTGGAACAAGAAATCTAGGGGCATTGATCTGGACGAGAAAGCCTTCATCGGCTTTCGGGCCTATGTTGAACCTCAGACCAATGCAGGTCCTTACTGGTCTGAGCTTTATTATGACCGCGTGATAAAATTCAGGAAGGATTAAAGGGATCCGTCGGGGGCATGTGCGGCTGCCGTCCCTGCTGCTGTGAACTTCTGAAAGCCATCAAGCTTGACGCCCACCCGGCCGCGAAGGTGAAATCCAACTATTTCGCCCGTGTGGATTCCGATCTCTGAAGCGGCTGTGAAGCCTGCATCGACCGGTGTCAGATGAGGGCCTTTCCATGGCGGATGACAGGGCGGCGATAGATCTCAGCCGCTGTCCGGGCTGCGGCCCTCTGGGTCACGACCTGTCCTGTCGAGGCCCATTCTCTGGTCCGCAAAGGGGAGGCAGCGCTTTATGCTCCTTTGGAGAAACCCGTGGACGCCTGCATCCGGATTGCCCGGGAGAGAAGAAAATTATAAGCGTCGGCGACGGGGCGGGCAGAAAATTTCACGGACCCGGCCTTTTCCCGGCTTCTGAATAGGCGTCGACGAAGTGTCCGATATTGTATTCCTGCTCCCGGGACAATTTCTGAAACTCAAGGGTGCAAAGTCGAATATTGAGAGAATTCATGTAATTGTCCGTCAATGAGATATCGTTGACGACCCGGCATTCCACCTTGCCCGTACCGATAAGGGGACGGTTGATCCCGAAGATGTCCACGACCACCGATTCCCCCCTCTTATGGCCTCCCTCCTGGGAGAGGTACTTCAGGGAGAGGCCTTCCATGCTCATGTCGATGATCTGGCCCAGGTTCGTGTGGTGACGGTTTATCGGTTTCACGAACGCCGCCACCGCCCCGTCTTTCGCGGGAAAACGTTTCTTCTCTTTCATTCCTTCTCCCATGATTTTACCTCCTGCCACCCGCCACTCGTTTTGCGATCCCTGCTGTTCTCCGGTACGGCTCGATTTGAGGTTGCCCCGGGTTTCTTTTCAAAAGATGGTGTCGTACGGCTTTTTGTATCCCGATCAAACGATGACTATAGAATTCTTCGCGTCGAGATAAGGCGTCGGGGCGAACTTGTCGGCGTTGTCGGCATTTTTCCAGCGGACGCCATCAATGAGATACCGGAACGCATATTCCTTTCCCTTTTCCAGCTCCAAGGTGACCCGGAAGGATCCGTCCTTTCTTTTCCCCATCGGAGTGCCCGTCAGGTCCCAGCTGTTGAAGTCTCCAACGATGCAAGCCTTTTCGGCATGATTCGCCGCTTCCGGGGAGATTTCGAACAAAACTCTGCAATAAGGCTTTGTTTTAAGGTACTGCTTCCTGACGATCATGGGATTGGTTCCCTCCCTTTTCGATCCGGCTTATTTTTTCAATGGATTCGATTTTCCCATAGATTCGTTACTTTCCCGTTACAGAGCCGTGATGATTTCCGCATCCCGTCATGAAGGACAGTGACGGCGAATCCGAAAATTCAAACGCCCTTCCTTTCATGGCATATCCGGATACAGTTTATGAAAAGGGGAAGAAAAACAAAAGGACAATAGATTACGGTTAAAATACGGGGAATAACCTGATACTACGAAGAGGTGGCCAGGAAGGCTTGCAGGTTCACTTTTTTACCCTTGAGGTTCAGTTTTTTTCTTATGTTGTCCCGGTGAAATTCAATGGATCTCGCGGAAAGGTTGAGCAGATTGGCTATATCCTTTGTCGATTTTCCCTGTCTGATCAGATCGGCCACCTTGAGTTCCGTCGGCGTCAGGGGGATGCCCTTAACCGTCAGATTCCGTAAAAAGGGGGAAACGATGCTGCCCAGGTTGGTTTCAAGAACATCGATGAGGGAGATTCTCTTGTTTTCCGGGCGGCAGTGCCGGATTTTTTCGACCACCGGCAGAATCAGTTCTCTCACATTGGCTACGACATCCTCCTGGATATCAAGCTTCTCCCTTTCCAGGTTTCTGAGGAGGACCCTGAGGGCCGTGTTGGTCTCTTCGAGGTAAAGGGATTTTGCTTCAAGCTCTTTCCTGGCCTGCTCGATTTCCCTGGCGGCCCGCATCCGTTCGGAAATATCCCGGGTCACGCCCACGATCCCCTGAGGCCGGCCCTCCAGGTCCCGAAGAAAGGAGATCTTGATCTCCGTCCAGACCGTTGAACCGTCTTTCCGGATCATCTCCAGTTCGAGCACCCGGGACCGATCCCTCTCTCCCCCGGCGGTTCCTTCCAGGTCTAATTCCTGCTGGAAAGCCTCCGTGGCGGCGGTGAAAGAGGCGGGGGTGAGAATTTCATCGATCGACCGGCCCACCGCTTCTTCTGGACGGTATCCCCGAAGCTCTTCCACGGAGGGGCTCACATAGGTGAAATGAAGATTCATGTCCGTGGTCCAGATCACGTCGGAGACGTTATCCGCGAGGAGACGGTATTTGGCCTCCCTTTCCGACAATTCCCGGTGAAGGCTTCTGATTTCCGTGATGTCCAGAAAGGAAGCCACGCTTTTTGTCGTTCCCGGGATCATGGAAACGCTGATTAAGATGCTCTTTTCCTTCCCGTCCTTGTCGATCAGGGTGAATTCGTATGTTCCCGGGGCCCTGGGGGGATCCTTTCTGCGTTTCCGATGATAGTCCCTCATCCGGTCAACGTCCGATGGGGAAATCAGGGAAGTCCAGCTTTTTCCGATGAGTTCTTCTTCTTCATAGCCGGATATTCTCTTGAATTCCCTGTTGACCAGATCGAGGGTCATATCCTCGTTGATAATGATCGTTCCCGATCCGGTGGTCTCGAAGATGGTCCGGTACAGGCTTTCGGACAGGAACAGGCGCTCCCGGAGCGTCAGGTTCTCGGTGATATCCTCCACCATCTCGATGGCCGCCTCGACTTCACCGGAAGGGCGGACGACGGGCGATGAGATGATCCTGTAGTTTCGAAAGGTTGCCCCCGCCGGGGTTTCGGTGACCGCTTCGTGGACCTTTCCGTCCTTGAGGGTCAGGTGGGTGGGACAGTAAGGACAGATCCCGTCTCTCGGGGGATTGTTGAAACTTTTATAACAGATCGGCCGCTCTGCGGCATCGATCCGGGGGAACCATTCCCTCATTTTACGGTTCAATGTGAGGATTTCCATGTCGGGGCTGATGAGGACGACCCCGATGCCGATGTTTTCCACCAGGCTCCTGTACTTCTCCTCCGAAAGCCTGAGGGCTTCCTGAAATGTTTTAAGATCGCCGTCTTTTTTTGCCATCCGCCGTTTCCCGCGTTTTCGGAGAGACGTTTTCGAAGCGTTTTTATATTTTCATATCTTCTGCCTATAACATTTTTTGATTCAAAAAACATTTCTGAAGGGGACTCTCCGCCGGAAGCCTCCCCGGCGGGCAAAAAAGCTTGCATCGGAGCGAGTCCCGCGGGTATAGGGGAAGAAGGGACCGGTCCGGTTCGATGGAAACGGGTCGGGACAGTACTCGCTGTTTGTCCGCCCCTCGGGGATGCAAAGGATGACGGCCTCGTAAGAACCTTGAAAATGATCATTTTCCGTTAAGAGTGAGACATGAAACCGGCCGTTCTCATCATCGACATGCTGAAGGATACCCTGGAAAAGGGGCACCGGACGGAGATTTCCGAAAAGGCCCGCGGGATCGTGCCGGCCATCAACCGTTTGACAGCCCTTGCCCGGAGCCGGGACATCCCGGTGATCTTTTCGATGGACAGCTTTCTTCGAGGCGATTTCATTTTCCGGGGAAAGATGAAGGAACACGCCATACGGGGAACCCGGGGGGCGGAAGTGACGGACCTTCTCACCCGGGCCGGGACGGATCTTTATGTGCCCAAACGGCGGTTCAGCGCGTTTTTCAAAACGGATCTGGACCAGACGCTGCGGCTCCTGGATGTGGACACCGTGCTTCTCACGGGGATCGCCACCCACTGGTGCGTTCTTTCCACGGCCCTTGACGCCCTTTCCCACGATTTCGCCGCCTGGATCGTCGAAGACGCCTGTGCCTCTTCTTCGCGGGAAATTCATCGGACCACTCTCGATAATTACCGGAACAACCCTCTTTATCCTCTTTTCCGGGTTTTGACCCTGGGGGAACTGATGGAGTTGTTGCCCTTGGGGGAAAATCGTGCCGGACGGCCCGGGCTTTCGACTTCATGAGGTCCCTCCGGGCCCCCGCCGTTTGCCGGAATGAGGATTGGAATGAAAGGATGTATCTTCGCAGTCATTCTCTGTTCGATCTTTTTCGGATGCGCTCCTCTCCATGCGCCGCCCAGGCCCGAACTGTCCCGTATCGAATACGGACCGCTCCTGGATGTGGACAGGCATGTCCGTTCCCTTTTGAATGAGAATAACGGGGACATTTCCCTTCACTTGAAAACGAACACGGGTGACGAGGCGGATGTCCGTATTTCCGAAGGGTATCTTCAGATTTCCTTTTCCAAATGCCGCGGCCGGAACGCCCGGATTGAGAAAAAGATCATCGATGGAGGAAGTTCCGCGGGCTTCCTCGTCATTCTCTTTGACTCCAACGTGACTTGCCCGAATATCACCCTGAGCCGTAAAGGAGTCTCTCCGGAAAACGACACGCCTGTCAGTGCCGCTCTGGTCGATATTTTCAAGGTGAGCGGCAAACAGCGCACGCTCTTCGAGTGGAAAGAGATAAAGCCCGGGGAAAGGCCGTGATCCGCCCCCGGCCGCGCCGCTTGATCCGCTTCGGGAAAGAACCGTTGCATGAAAAGAAAAAAGTATTATAGAATGGAGGCATTAAGCGGGGACGCTGAGCGACCCTGCCGCGGATAACGGGGGCCCGTCGGGCCGGGCTCGCCGGACAATGTTCCGGGGATTGCAGCGGTTCGGGGTTCGGGTGCTCTCACAGCCGTCCGAAGAATCCTTATTGCAGACTGTTTACGGATAATTCCGGGGAAGGGGGTCTGTCATGTCAAAAACGGCAAGGGAAGAGAAGAAGAAGAAGGTGATTGAGGTTTTGAACAAGGCCCGGGCCATGGAAATCCAGGCCATTCATCAGTACATGAATCAGCATTACAATCTGGACAATATGGATTACGGCGAACTGGCGGCCAAGGTGAAACTGATCGCTATCGACGAAATGCGCCATGCCGAGATGTTTGCCGAACGGATCAAGGAACTGGGGGGGGAACCGACGACGGATCCGGCGGGCAAGGTGGAAAAGGCGCAGAAAGTGGAATCGGTTTTCCTGTTCGACTCGAAGCTCGAAGACCATACCCTGGACGTCTACAACGAATTTCTCCGTATCTGCAACGAAAACGGCGACAGCACGAGCATGAAGATTTTCGAGACCATCATCGACGAGGAACAGATCCACTTCAATTATTTTGACAATGTCAATACCCACATTCAAAATCTCGGGGCGGCTTATCTCGCCCGGATCGCCGGGACCCCGGCGGAAACGGGACTGCAGCCCGCGGGATTCACCGTGAGCCAGGGCGGCGGGGGAGGGGCGTAACCCCGCCGGAAAGAACGGTAACAGGCCCGGATTGCCGGCCTGTGCTTTTTCACGGGGCCGGCGAAAGGGAAGGGAAAAATTCTCTTTTCGAGGCCGTTATTGGTAGAAAGGAGCTGCATGTCATGAGCCAATGGAAAAGGTCGGGTTTCATGGTGGTTATATTCCTCGCGGCGTGGGTTCTCGGGTCCTCCGTCGCCCGGGCTGCCGAGGGGGGGCTCATCGGCCTTCTTACCGGTCAGCTCGGCGTGTCGGAGACCCAGGCCAAGGGAGGTGCCGGATCCATCTTCAATTACGCCAAAAGTAAATTGAGCGAGGCCGATTTCGCCAAGGTGGCCCAGGCGGTCCCGGGGATGGGGGGATATCTCGATGCCGCCCCGAAAAGCGGGGGGGTGGCCGGGGCCCTCGGCGGAGCAACGTCCCTTCTGGGAGGGAAAAAAGAGGGGAGCGGAATCATGGCCCTGGCCGGACAGTTCGCCCAGCTCGGCCTGGGAACGGACATGATCGGAAAATTCGTTCCCGTCATCGTGTCTTATGTGAAATCGTCCGGCGGCGGCGCCGTGGCGGGACTCCTTGCCGGGGCTCTGAAGTAATGAACTGAAGAACGGGAAATGAGTTTTATCCCATGACTTTCGACATCGTCCTGGCTTTATCCGTCCTTGCGGTCACCATAGTTCTTTTCGTGACAAACCGGCTCCGGGTGGATGTCGTTGCCATCCTGATCATGGTTCTTCTCCCGTGGCTCGGCCTGATCGAACCACGGGAGGCTTTTTCCGGTCTGGCCAGCAATGCCGTTTTAGCCGTTATCGCCATCATGATCCTCGGCCACGGGGTGGACCGCTCCGGGGCCTTGAATCGATTGATCCATCCCATCCTCCGGGCGGCCGGACGGGAGGAAAAACGCCTGATCCTCTCTGTCTCCCTCACGGTGGGCCTTTTTTCGGCCTTTATCCAGAATGTGGGTGCGGCGGCCCTCTTTCTCCCCCTGGTGATCCGGATCGCCCGGAACACGGGAATTCCGGCATCGCGGCTTCTCATCCCCATGAGCTTTTCCGTGATCCTGGGGGGGAATATCACCATGGTCGGTTCCAGCCCCTTACTGGTTCTCAACGACCTTCTGAGCCACGGGGAAGAGAGGGTGTTCGGGCTTTTCACCGCCGCTCCCGTCGGAATCGCCCTGCTTTTAGCCGGGGCCCTGTATCTCTTTTTTGCCGGTCCGGCCCTGCTTCCCGCCAAGTTGAAGCCGGAAACCCCTCTCATGCGTTTTCAACGCCGCCTGATTGAAACATGGAAGCTTCCCACCACCGTCTATCAGTGTGTGATCCCCTCCAAGAGCCCTCTGGCAGGGAAAACAAGACAGGAAGCGGAGATCTGGACAAAATACCGCCTCAATCTCCTCGCCATTGCGGAAGGAGACGACATCCTCTACGCCCCCTGGAGACACACCCCCTTCGTGGCGGGACAGAGGCTGGCCCTCCTCGGCGAGCGGGGGGACCTCCTGCGCTTCGTCAAGGAAAACGCCCTGCTCTTCAGGGAGGAGATGCGGCCTTTCGAGGATCTGCAGGCGGGGGGCCGCTCAGGTTTTGCCGAACTGGTCGTTCCCGTCCGGTCGCCGGTGATCGGGAAAACCCTGAAGGAAATCGGCATCCGGAAAAATTACGGAGTGGAACCGATCATGCTTCTTTCCGGCGACCGGGAGGAACGGGGCGATTTTTTTTCCGATGCCGTTTTGCAGGCGGGCTCTACATTGATCGTCCACGGACTCTGGGAACGCATGCATGCCATGGCGGACCCTGTCCGTTTCGTTCTGGCGACGCCCATCGAGCAGGTGGCGCCCAAGGAAGGACTGAAACCCGCCGTCGCCCTCTTCTGCTTTGCCGCCGCCATTCTGCTGACCCTGGCGGGCGTCCCCATTTCCCTCGGGTTTTTCACAGGGGCCGCCGCCATGGTGCTTTTCCGGGTTGTCCAGATGGATGAAGCCTATCGGGCCATCGACTGGCGTATCGTCTTCCTCCTGGCCGGCCTCATTCCCCTGGGGTTGGCCATGAAGAAGACGGGGGCCGCCGAATATCTCGCCGTTCATCTCTTAAGCGGCCTCCAGGGTTGTCCCATGCTTTTCGTTCTCCTGGCCGTCGCGTCCCTGACGACCCTCTTTTCCCTTTTCATGTCCAACATCGCCGCCACGGTCGTCATGGTTCCCATTGCCATGCGCATGGGGGAACTCCTGGATTCAAGCCCCAGGGCCCTGGCGCTCCTCGTTGCCCTGTGCGCCTCCAATTCCTTTCTCCTTCCGACGCACCAGGTCAACGCCCTCATCCTCTCTCCGGGCGGTTACAGAAACACGGATTTCTGCCGCATCGGGGGGCCCCTCACGGTAGTTTATCTTCTCGTCTGCGTCCTGATGATCCACACCTTTTACCTTTGCTGAACTATCGACGGGCAGCCCCGTCGCCCCTTCCGGAGGGAAGAGAGGAGGGTGCCGTTTCCCGTGGGACTTTTTAAAGAGTTGTGATACATACCACCACACATTTTTTGTGAAAAGCCGTTCCCCCTCCGGGGAGGGCGGCGTTATCACACCACGGGGGGCCTTCTTGCCGAACCTTCCTATCCTGCTCGTCCTGGGGATCATCGCCGGGTCCACCGCCTTGTTCATATGGGGAAAGCTCCGGGTGGACGTGGTGGCGCTTTTCGTCCTCATTTCCCTGGTGGTCACGGGGCTCATCGTGCCGGATGAGGCCCTTTACGGGTTTGCCAGTCCGGCGACGGCCACGGTGGCGGCCATGTTCGTCCTGAGCGCCGGCCTGACCCGGACGGGGGTGATCCAGTGGCTTTCCCGCAACCTCAACCGGCTCGCCGGAAAAGGGGAACGGCGGCTCATCGTCGTCCTGTGCGCGGCCATCGCCTTTCTGTCCGCCTTTGTCGTCAATACGGCCATGGTGGCCATCTTCATTCCCGTGGCCATGGTTCTGGCCCAGGCCCGCAGGATTTCGGCCTCCCGGGTCATGATTCCCCTTTCCTTCGCCAGCCAGTTCGGAGGGGTATGCACCCTCGTCGGGACCTCGACGAACATCCTCGTCAATGCCATCGCCGTGGGTTACGGCATGACGGCCTTCACCTTTTTCGAGTTCACCCGTCTGGGTCTTATCATGGCGGCCGCCGGGATTCTTTACTTGACCCTGGCGTCCCCGTATCTGCTCCCGAAACGGCGGGGCGAGGCGGAGCAGCTGGACAAATACCGCCTCGCCGATTACCTGGCGGAGCTTTACGTTTCGGAAAAATCCCCTCTCATCGGGAAATCGTGGAGCCGGCAGAAGGAAATCGTGGCGGGGAAGGTTTCCCTCATCAAGATCATCCGGGGGGAAGAGGAGATCACCCTTCATCCCCGGACCCCCCTGATGGCGGGGGATATCCTTCTCATCCATGGTAACGTGGACAAACTCATCGATGTAAAGGAAAAGCTCGGTCTCGGAATTCAGAAGGACGTCGTTATGAGCGATCGGCTCCTGGCCTCAGACAGGGTGGAACTCATCGAAGTTCTCATCCCCCCGCAGTCGGGCATTGCGGGGAGGACTCTCCAGGACGTGGATTTTTCCAGGCGGTACGGGAGCGTCGTGCTGGCTCTTCAGAGAAGGGGGAGAATCCTCCGGGACCGTCTTTCCGACATCGTCCTCGAGGCCGGTGACACTCTTCTTTTGCAGTGCGACAAGAGCGACGTGCCCCGGATTCTCCGTTCCCGGAACATGATCGTCACCAACGAACTGACGGAACTCTATATCCGGAGGGACCGGGCCTTTACGGCCGTTATGATCGTCTTTTCCGTCGTCGGTCTGGCGGCCTTCCGGATTGTTCCCATCCTGGTGGCGGCGATGATCGGCGCCTTCGCCATGGTCATCGGCCGGTGCCTCACCATCGAAGAGGCGTACGATGCCATCGACTGGAAAATCGTCTTCCTTCTCGGGGGCATCCTGCCTCTCGGGCTGGCCATGGAAAAGACGGGGGCGGCTGCGTGGCTGGCCTCCGTGGCCCTGACACCCGTCGGGGTTTACGGCCCTCTTGCCGTCCTCGCCCTCATCTACCTCGTCACTGCTGTGTTGACGGAGATGATGTCCAATAATGCCGCCGCGGTGATCCTCGCTCCCATCGCCTTTTCCATGGCCACGGCCATGGGAGTCGACCCCCGGCCTTTTCTCGTGGCCATCGCGTTTGCCGCTTCCACCAGCTTTGCCACACCCATCGGTTACCAGACCAACACCATGGTCTATGCTCCCGGCGGCTATCGCTTTTTTGACTACACTCGGATCGGCGCGCCCCTGAATGTCATCTTCTGGATTCTCGCCGTCCTTTTCATTCCCCTTTTCTGGTCCTTTTGAGAAATGGAGGCAGGCTTTATCCGATGACAGCGCCTTTCCTGCCCGTCAACAGACAGGATCTCCAGGCCCGGGGCTGGGACGGAGTGGATGTCCTTCTCGTTACCGGGGATGCCTATGTGGACCATCCGGCCTTCGGGGCCGCCGTCATCGGGCGGATCCTGGAGGCCGCCGGATTCCGGGTGGGCGTCATCGCCCAGCCGGACTGGCGGGGCCTGGAGGATTTCACGAGGCTCGGCCGGCCGCGGCTGTTCGCGGGGATCACCGCGGGGAACGTGGATTCCCTCGTGGCGAATTACACGGCGAACAAACGGCCCCGGAAGAAGGACGATTACAGTCCCGGAGGAAAGACGGGCCTGCGCCCGGACAGGGCGACCATCGTTTATGCCAACCGCCTCCGGGAAGTCTTCCCGGGAATCCCCGTCGTCCTCGGCGGAATCGAGGCGAGCCTCCGCAGGCTCGCCCATTACGACTACTGGGAAAATACCGTCCGCCGTTCCCTTCTCCTTGACGCCCGGGGGGATCTCCTTGTTTTCGGTATGGGGGAGGTTCAGGTTGTCGAGATCGCCAGGCGCCTCTCCGGTGGTGAAGAGCCGTCGGAAATGAACGGCATCCGGGGAACCGCCGTCATTCGAGAAGACCATGAAAGCCTGGGCCCATGCATCCTTCTGCCCTCTTACGAGGAGGTTTGCCGGGATCCGGCGGCCTTCAACGAGGCTGTCCGTCTCTCCCGGGCCGAGGAGGATCCCGTCCGGGGCAGACCGGTGGCGCAGCGCCACCGGGACCGCTGGGTCATCCAGTTTCCACCGGCGCTGCCCCTGGAAGAGGGGGAACTCGATCGAATCTATGAACTCCCCTACCGCAGGGAATGGCATCCCTCCTATGGCGGGGAAGGGGGCGTCAAGGCCCTCGATACGGTCAGATTTTCCGTTGTTTCCCACCGGGGGTGCTGCGGGGACTGCCGGTTCTGCTCCCTGTCGCTGCACCAGGGGAGGATTGTCCAGAGCCGGAGCGGCGGGTCCCTGATCCGGGAAGTGGAGTCCCTGAGCAGGAGAAGCGATTTCCGGGGGACCATCTCCGATGTGGGCGGACCGACGGTCAACCTGTACCGGGCGACCTGCTCCCGGTGGAAGGAAAGGGGTGCCTGTGCCGAACGGGAATGTCTTTTCCCGGAAAAATGCGGGAGTCTCCATCCGGGATACGAGGAATCCCTGAGCCTGCTCAAGGCCCTGAGAAAAATTCCCGGGGTGAATCACGTTTTTCTCTCCAGCGGTTTCCGGTACGATCTTCTGATCCGGGAAGAAGCCCGTGTGTATTTCGAGGAAGTACTCCGGCATCACACGAGCGGCCGGATGAAGGTCGCGCCGGAGCACGTGTCCGACAAAGTTCTTTCCATGATGGGAAAGCCGGGCCGTGAGGTTTATGAGAAGTTTCTTCGCCTTTTTGAAAGATTGAACGGGACCATGCCGGAGAAGCGGTATCTCGTCAACTACTTCCTGAACGCCCACCCGGGGGCGGGCCTCCGTGAGGCCCTCGATCTCGGCCTGTATTGCCTCAATCGCCGGACCCATCCGGAACAGGTCCAGGATTTCATCCCTCTGCCCATGACCCTGTCGGCGGCCATGTACCATACCGGTTTTCATCCCCTCACCGGGGAGGCCGTCCAGGTCGCTCAAACCTTCCGGGAGCGGAAGCTTCACCGGGCTCTTGTCCAATACGGAATTCCGGCCAACCGGCCGCTTGTCCTGGAAGCGCTCAGGAAACTCGATGCCTGTCATCTGGAAAAGACATTTTCAGGGGGCTTCCGGAGGGATCTCAAGGGGAAAGAAAGATCTATGCAACGAGGCCGGCCCCTGAAGAACGGATCGATCCCCATGGTCCGGGAAGCCGCGGGGAGCCCCCGCCGAAAGCGCAAAAAAAAGAAATAAGCCCCGCTGCCGTTGTGAATATGGGAACATCGTGGCTTGCCTCCTCCTGAAAAGGGGGATCATGGAGGAAAATCAGACGGAAGGGTCTGGTTCAAGGGAAATCCGGAGGCTGAAGGAGCGGATTGATGAATTGAAGGCCTCTTCTCAGCGCTCCCCCTGATAGCTTTCGCAAAGGTTCCGGCCGGCATTTTTGGCCCTGTACATGGCGATGTCGGCGTATTGAATGAGGATTTGAGGATCCCGGCCGTGGAGGGGATAAAGGGCGATGCCGATGCTCGTCGTGATGTGAAGGACATGACCGTCGCAAAGGAACGGATGGCGGATGGCCGCGAGGATTTTTTCGCCGACTGTCCGGGCGCCTTTCTCCGTCTTGATGTCCGGGGCGACGATCATGAACTCGTCTCCTCCCATCCGGGCGATAGTGTCCCCCCTTCGAAGGCTTTCGGTGAGCCGGCCGGCCACGGCCTGGAGGAGAAGGTCTCCCACGGCATGACCGAGGGTGTCGTTGACCTCTTTGAATTTATCCAGGTCCATCATGATCACGGCCACCATGTGGCCCGAACGTCTCCCGGCCGCGATGGCCATGGACAGGCGGTCATGAAACAGGAACCGGTTGGGCAGTCCCGTGAGAACGTCGTGATAGGCGAGGTTTCGAATGGTTTCCTCCGAACGGATGCGCTCGGTGATATCCCTCATGATTCCCCGAAATCCCAGGGGGGATCCCGCCCCGTCCCGGATTTGGGAGACGGAGATTTCCACGAACCGTTTTTCTCCGTCCTTCCGGTAAATCGTCCATTCAATGCCGAGGCAGGGTTCCCCCGTCTCGAAAACTTTGTAACAGGCCAGCCAGATCTTCTGGCCGTTTTCCCTGTCCGTGAACCGGCGGAAACTCCTTCCCATAATTTCCTCCCGGGGTGAGGCGAGGATGCGCTGGAGTGAGTCATTGATGAAAGTTATCCGTCCGTCCAGGTCCGTTTCATAGTATCCGTCCTCGATGGTTTCAATGATGGAGCGGTATCTTTCCTCGCTTTCGCGCAGAATATCCTCGGCCTTCTTCCGGTCCGAAATATCGCGGTAGATGGCATAGATGCCGATTTGATCCGTGTCGATGCGGATCGGTGTCGCCAGGATGGAAACCTGTATGAGGTCGCCGTCCTTCTTCTTTCGGACCGTCTCAATCGAGACGGGGTCGCCTTCAGTAACCCTTCCGGTAAGGCGGACCGCCTCTTCGGGACGGTCCGGCGGTATGATCAGATCATCCACCGGTTTGCCATAGACCTCCCCGGGCGCATATCCGAACATCCGGGTGAAGTGCTGGTTCACCTTGAGGAGAATGCCTTTCGGGTCCGTCAGAATGACGGCTTCGGGAGCGCTTTCGAAAAGTTCCTCCATCCGGGCCTTCTCGATTTTCAGGAGCGTTTCGGTCCGTTTCTGTTCCGTAATATCCCGGATCGTCTCGATCGCCCCGGCGATGTTCCCGTTCCGGTCAAAGATGGGGGAGGCCTTGAGCCAGAGGAAGCGTTTCTCCCCCTGAGGGGAAAGGAATTCCATCTCGGCGAGCATGAGGTCCCCGTTTTTCTCGAACCGCGTGTAGGCTTTCTCGTTTATCAGTTCCGGGGACAGGGCGAAATCGATGAGGATCGGCTGTATCTTTCCATGAAAAGGAACGGAATAGGCCTGATCTTTTTTGCCGATGATTTCCTTCGCCCGGATGCCCGTCATTTCCTCGATGGTCCGGTTCCAGGCGATGACCGTTTTCTCCCGGTCTATGACGAATGTGGCGTCGGGAAGGAAGTCGATGATCTCCCGCAGTTTCTGCTCCGATTCCCGGAGGCCTTCCTCGGCCCGGATCTTTTCCGTGATATCCATGGAGTTTCCGAGAACGGCCGGTTTCCCCTCGAAAAGGATGGGCGTCGCGGTTTCCATGATCCACCGGATCTTTCCGTCCTTTCTCAGAATGCGGAATTCGTAAGGGGCCGTCCGTCGGCCCTTGAACATTTCCAGGGCGTTAATTTTCGCCCCAGAACGGTCTTCCGGCAGAACGATACTCACAGAATCCATTCCGATCATTTCCTCGGGGGTATAGCCGGCATACGAGGCCGCGTTGGTGTTGATGAACCGGAAACGGCTGTCCTGGACGACGTAAACGCCGGCAAAGGACCGCTCGGCAAGGACACGGTACAGATGGGCCGATTGCCCCTGCCGATGGAGGAGGTCCTGGAACCGGCGGATGGACCGGGCGGGCGATTCCTGTTCATGAAAACGGGGTGCGGAAAGGAAAAGAGGGTTTTGAACCAGGGCGTCTTCCCTCAGGAAGCGATCATGGGATAACAGGGCCTGATGCAGAAATGGAAGAGGGAAAGCATCTTCATCGAAGAGGCAGGCGATACCCAGGGATTTCTTCGCGGCCATGTGGTTCAGTTCCCCTTCGAACCGGGCCAGGAGCCCCGGGTCGGTGGCAGGGGAACAGAGGGCCGTCGCTTCGATAATGACCCATGATGGATTCTCTTCGGAAGAAGTCGCCTCGTCGATGGCTTTGATCGCTTTTTCAAAGAAAGGAAAATGGCCCTTTCCCTCAGGTTCGTCCGGCCTTAAGAAACGCAGGCCTCCTGTACCCGCCTGTTCCGTTGCAGCCGGTTTCGGTTCCGGGAGGGAAGCGCGGAGCACGGCTTCCGTTTCCGGTGACAGGCAGAGGAGACAGGCCTCCCTCAAAGCCGTTCCGTGATGAATGAGGGGGAGAATCCTTTCTCCTATATCGGCACCGGAATGACAGGGCACGTATACATGGGCGGGGCGGGCGATTTCCCCTGGCCAGTCCGCGGGAATCATGGGTGGGCTGTGAAAGGAACGTATGATGTTGAAGCCGTTGCCGACCCGTTGTCTTCATCCTGAAGCCAAAAAAACGATGGTCCGGCCCGGCGGTGAATCATGACCTTACCCCCCCTCATAGGGTCGCTACCGTATCCCTGGAAACATTGTCAAGGAGAAAAAATATCCTTGACGGAGGCGGACGAGAGTGTTACAGAGGCGAAAAAAGTAACACGGACAGGTTATGGCGGATCTCGTCAGATTCGGCGTCTCTCTGGAGAAAGGTCTTCTGGACAAGTTCGATGCCCTTCTCAGGGAGAAAAAGTACACCAACCGGTCAGAGGCCATCCGGGACCTCATCCGTCAGGAACTGGTCCATAAAGAGTGGGGGGAGGACCGGGAAGTGGCCGGTGCGATCACCTATATTTACGATCATCACCAAAGGGAACTCCTGAACCGGATCATCGATATCCAGCATGATTTCCAGAGGCTCATCATCTCCACCCAGCACGTCCATCTGGATCACGATCATTGCCTGGAGATCGTCGCCGTCAAGGGTCAGGCGAGCGAAATAAAACACCTGGCGGACATACTTCGGGCGGTAAAGGGTGTCCGTCACGGAACGCTCGGCATGTCCAGCACGGGAAAGATTCTGGACCGGTGACGGGCCATCGCCACCGTCGCGGCGGGCGGCCCGGGGACCGAGGCAGGGGTTGAAGAGGAATAGGATAGGGAAGTTTTTTTTTGCGCCGGAGGTGGCACGAATTCATAAATAATAACATTTTTTTTATCCGTACCCTTGGGGAGCGGGCATAAGTTTCATACTCAGGAAGGGAGAGAAGGTTATGCATATGGCGGATGCGTTGATTTCGCCTGCCGTGGGGGCCACCATGTGGGTGGCTGCGGCGGGACTTATCGGGTACAGCTCGAAAAAGGTCAAGGAGGAACTCGACGATCGCAAAATTCCACTCATGGGGGTGATGGGTGCCTTTATCTTTGCGGCCCAGATGATCAACTTCACCATCCCGGCCACCGGGTCCAGCGGCCACTTGGGAGGCGGGATGATTCTGGCGATCCTTCTCGGACCTCATGCCGCCTTTCTCACGATGGCGTCGGTCCTGACGGTTCAAGCCCTCTTTTTTTCCGATGGCGGGTTGCTGGCCCTTGGGTGCAATATTTTCAACCTCGGTTTTTTCCCCTGTTTTGTCGCTTATCCGTTCATCTACAAAAAAATAACCGGCGGCGATCCCACGGAGGGTCGAATTCTGGCCGGAGCCCTGGTCGCGTCCATTGTCGGACTGCAGCTGGGGGCGTTCTGCGTCGTTCTGGAAACGCTTTTTTCAGGCATATCGGAACTGCCCTTCGGAACTTTCCTGCTGTTGATGCTGCCGATCCATCTGGCTATCGGGATTGTGGAAGGCGTTGTTACAGCCGCCGTGATTGTTTTTGTCCGGAAAGCCCGTCCGGAAATTCTCGATGCCGCCGCCAGGTCCCTCCCCATCGGTGAGATCCCCATCCGCAAGGTTCTCGCGGGGTTCGTCGCCGTCGCCATTGTCACCGGTGGTGCATTAAGCTGGTTTGCTTCCGCCCATCCCGACGGATTGGAGTGGGCCATGTTCAGGACCGCCGGTGTCGAAGAACTGGAAAGCCCGGAGAAGGGACCCCACGCTTCTCTGGCGGATATCCAGTCGAAAACCGCCTTTTTACCGGATTACGGATTTAAAACGACTGAAGGGGCACCTGAGTCCGAGGAGGCCCAACCGTCCTGGCCGGCGGTGGATCCAGGGACCTCCTTGGCCGGTCTGGTCGGCAGCGCCCTGACCTTTACGGCGGTCCTTCTGATCGGACTGGGGTTGAGACAACGGAAGGTCAGGGCCTCCTGATACCGCTACGGGCTTCCTATCGTCCGAAACGGGGGATTATTGCAAGTGGGCAGCGGGGATATTTGAACGCTGCCCACTGATTTGGTCGTCATGGCAAAAATTGATAACAGCCTCCTCGATATCGGATATATGGACAAGCTGGCCTCCGGCGACAGTTCGCTCCATCGACTGGACCCGAGGGCCAAGCTGATTACCACGCTGGCGTTCATCCTGGTGGTGGTCTCCTTCGATAAATACGCGGTTTCGGAACTGATTCCTTTTTTCATCTATCCCATGGTTCAAATCGCCGTCGGAAGTCTGCCGATGAACTATTTGATGAAGAAAGTCCTCCTGGTCGCACCGTTTGCCTTGCTGATCGGCATATTCAATCCTCTGATGGACCGGGAAACCCTTATCCAGATCGGATCATTCCATGTTTCCGGCGGATGGGTCTCCCTCGTTTCCATCATGATTCGATTTGTACTGACCGTGACGGCCGCTCTGACATTGATCACTCTGACCGGCTTCAACGCCGTCTGCATGGCCATGGAAAAGCTGGGTACCCCGAAGCCTTTTGTCATCCAGCTCATGTTCCTGTATCGTTACATCTTTGTCCTGATCGATGAAGCGGCGCGAATGGTGCGGGCCAGATCGCTCAGGTCATTCGATTCAAATGCCATGGCTTTCGGGCTGGTCGCACCCCTGGTCGGGCAATTGCTTTTCCGGGCTCTGGACCGGGCCCAGCGTATCCATCTGTCCATGTGCTGCCGGGGGTTTGAGGGCCGGTTTCGTACCCTCGGACCGATGACAATCGGTTTGAAAGAGTATGGGTATGTCGTCGGCTGGTCAAGTTTTTTCATATTTCTGAGATTCTATAATTTGCCTGTGAAACTTGGCGAAATAGTGACGAGTATTTTCTGATGAGTCATCATATCGTTCAGGCGGACAATCTTCGGTTCACCTATCCGGACGGCACCGTCGGGATAAGGAACGTGACGTTTCGCATTACCCATGGAGAGTCGGTAGCCCTGGTCGGCGCGAACGGCGCCGGCAAGACGACCTTGCTGCTTCATCTGAACGGCTGCCTGATGGCTGACGAGGGTGTTCTGAAAATTGGAGATTACCCGCTGACTAAAAAAAACTTAACGGCCGTGCGCCGTTCCGTCGGTATGGTGTTTCAGGATCCGGACGACCAGCTGTTCATGCCCACCGTATTTGACGATGTGGCCTTCGGGGTTCTGAACCTGGGGATGCCCGAGACGGAGGTGAAGAACAGGGTGATGCAGGCCCTCGAGACGGTCGGTGTCCCACATTTGTACAATCGGCCGCCGTACAAGCTTTCCGGCGGGGAAAAGCGGGCCGTCGCCATTGCAACGGTCATTGCCATGTCGCCGGACGTTCTGGTCATGGATGAGCCGAATTCCAATCTGGACTCCAGGTCACGCAGCCGTCTGATTGCCCTGCTGAAAACCTTTGAGCACACGAAAATAATCGCCACCCATGACCTGGACATGGCGCTGGATCTGTGTGAACGGGCCATTTTTCTTCACGATGGAGGGATCGCGGCGGATGGCCCGACGCCGGCGCTTTTCCGGGACGAAGACCTTCTCGCCCGTTGCCATCTCGAAAAACCGCTGAGAATGCAGGGATGTCCCCTGTGCGGTGCAAAGAATATAAAACAGGCCGGCCCCACCATCCGGCATTCCCATCCGGTGAAGGGCTGAATTCCTTTTGATCCAGCTGATAAATCAGAAGACCAGGATGTTTCCCGTCAGGCTGTTCCTGCTTTTTCTCCTTTCCATGGGAACATAATCCCTCGTTCCCCGGCCGATATAAACCTGGCGTGGCCTGTGGAGTTTGCTCCGGGTATCCTCCTGACTCTCTTTCCACTGGCTGATCCAGCCGGGGAGACGCCCGATGGCGAACATGACGGTAAACATGTCCAGAGGGATTCCCAGGGCCCTGAGGATGATCCCGCTGTAAAAGTCCACGTTCGGGTAAAGCTGGTGGTCGATGAAGAAGGGGTCGCTCAGGGCCACTTCTTCCAGCTGCCTGGCGATGTCGAGGAGGGGATCGTACCGGTTGATCTTCGGCAGGATCCTGTCGCACATTTCCTTCATGATCTTGCCCCGGGGGTCGAAGTTCTTATACACGCTGTGGCCGAACCCCATGAGCCGGAAGGGGTCATCCCGGTCCCTGGCCCGGTTCAGAAAGGGCTTCACATCGCCCCCGCTGTCGTTGATGGCCTGAAGCATTTCCACTACCGCCTGGTTCGCACCGCCGTGGAGAGGCCCCCACAGGGCGCTGATTCCGGCTGAAATGGCGGCATAGAGATTGACCCGGGCGCTGCCGACGAGCCTCACGGCGGAGGTGGAGCAGTTCTGCTCGTGGTCGGCGTGGAGTATCCAGAAGACGTTCAGGGCATGAACCAGATCGTCGTCCAGGGTGTAGGGTTTGACCGGCGAATCGAACATCATGTTGAGAAAATTGGCGCAATAACTCAGATGAATGGAGGGGTAATTGATGGGCAGTCCCATGGAAATCCGGTAGGACAGGGCCGCCAGGGTCCGGAGTTTGGAGAGGAGCCGGGCGAAGGTGATTCGGATTTCCTCCGCCTCCGATCGTTCGGGAAGTTCGGGGTAGAAGGCCCTTAGGGCGTTGACCATGGAGGCGAGGATCCCCATGGGGTGAGCGCCTTTCGGGTAGCGTTCGAAGAAGTGGCGCATGTCCTCGTGGACGAGGGAATGGTCGTTCAGCTTGGAGGAGAAGGCCGACAGTTCCTCCTGGGTGGGAAGCTCACCGGTGATGAGGAGATAGGACGTTTCGACGAAGGTGGAATGCTCCGCCAGCTGTTCGATGGGGATTCCCCGGTACCGCAGGATGCCTTTTTCGCCATTCATGAAGGTGATGCCGCTGATGCAGCTTCCCGTGTTGTGATATCCCGGATCGAGGGTGACGAGGCCGGTCATCTCGCGAAGGTGAGAAATGTCGATGGCGTAATTCCCTTCCGTTGCCTCGATGATCGGAAGTTCGAAGGTCTTTCCTTCTACGATGAGTTTTGCCGTCCTTCCCATTCTATTGCCTCTTGCTCAAGTGATAAGGTATGAATTCATAGCAGAAAAGGGGCTCTTTGACCATAAAAAATAACGGGGTCGGCGGACCGCTCAAATTGTCCGGGAGGGTTTACCGAACCGGGGGTGGCGCCGGGCGGCCAGGTTGACCAGCCGGCTGCAGAGCCCGCCGTAACTGATTCCCATGGATCGGGCGGCATAGACCATGCTTGTTTCCGGGCTCAGGTCTGCATTGGGATTGACGTCCAGGACGTGGAACCGGTCATCCCGGAGCCGAAGATCGATCCGGGCGTAGTCGCGGCAGCGGAGGGCCCGGTAGCTTCCCAGAGCGGTTTCCCGCAGTCTGCGGTACTGCTCCTCCTCCAGCACGGCGGGAACGCGGATTTCGATTTTTTCATAATCTTCCGATTCGGGGACGAATTTGGAATCATAGGTGCACAGGCGTCTGCGCCGGTCCTGATAGGCGGAAAAATCCATCTCCGCCGGCGGGAGCATCTCGATGTTCCCGTTGCCCCAGAGCGTGACATGAAATTCCCGGCCGTCGATGAAATCTTCCACCAGGGCCGGCTGTCGAAAAGCGGCCTCTACCTGGGCGATTCTCCTCTGCAGCCCGTTCCGGTCCAGGACGACCGATTCGGCGGTAATGCCCAGGCTGCAATGCTCCAGTGCCGGCTTGACGATGGCGGGGAAACAGGTCCATCGATCGGCATCCTGTCGGGAACAGACACGCCCCCGGGGAATGGCGATCCCCTTTTTCCCCAGTTCCTTCCTGACGGCGATCTTGTTCCAGGTCAGGGCCAGGACCTCCGGCGGGGAGCCTGTATAGGTGTAGTTCCCCGATTCGAGAATTTCAACGACCCGGGCATCGCTTTTTTTCCGGCCGGGAAGTTCCTCGCACCAATTGAAAACAATGAATTCCCCGGGAGGAAAGGGAGCCAGGAGACGGTCAAGGCGGCGGGATGTCACCGGGAGTTCGATCACGGGGTGTCCTTCGGAGGCAAGAGCGTCCTTCATCCGGCGGACGTCTTCCCGGGCCGAATCGATTTCGGCGGGCTCCCAGCAGGGGTCCACGTTGTGGAGAAGGAGCACGGGGAGATCGGTTCTCCGGGCTTCTGGTTCCATGGGAGGCCGGTCCATCATTAGATTTTCGTTGATGAAGGATGCCGCGAGACAAGGGATCCGCCCGGTGGGATTGAAACTGCCGCCCTTTGACCGATCTTCCCGCAACCCTGCCATGCCGCGTGCGACCCGGACCGGAAGAGGGTTCCGGGGTCGCACTGTATTTGAGCTTCCGGCCTTGGGGAACATCCGGTCCTCAAACGGGTTGACTATAAGAGATGGGATTTCCTGTGTCAATTATTTTATAGCGTGGTCAGGCGGTGGGATCTAAAGGAATTCCCCTGAGGGTGGCCGAAAGGTGTTCAGTGGGAGTCGCCGTGGCCGTCTTTGTCTTCTCGTGGAACGAAGAATTCCATCTGGGGAAAGTCTTTCAGCTTTTCCGATATCCCCGCCCGGAGAAACCGGTTCACCCAGGAATAGATATCCTGGCGCTGAACGGATTGCCGGAGCCTTCTCATTCTTTGACGGATTTCCCCGGCGTCCATGATGCAGGCCTGATGGATAGCGTCGGCGATGCCCTCGATGTCATAGGGGTTGACCAACAGGGCATGCTCGTGGAACTGGGCGGCCGTTCCGGCGAATTCGCTCAGGATCAAAACGCCGTTTTCTTCCACCTGGCTTGCGCAGTACTCCTTCGCCACGAGGTTCATTCCGTCTTTGAGGGGGGTGATGAGAGCGATCTCCGATGCCCGGTAGTAGGCGATCAGTTCTTCCCTGTTCAGGGATCGATAGATATAATGAATGGGTACCCACCCGTCATGGGTGAAAGTTCCATTGATCTCACCGATCTGCCTTTCGATTTCCCTTTTCAGGGTATGGTATTCCTCCACGGCCGTCCTGCTGGGAACGACGATCTGGATCAGGGTCACCTTTTTCCTCAGGCTGGGGTAGCGGCAAAGGGCGTTTTCGAACGCCAGGAGCCGTTGGGGAATACCCTTCGTGTAGTCCAGGCGGTCCACCCCGAGAATCAGCTTCGATTCGTACATATTGGATCGCAGGCCCCGGACTCTTTCGGTCACGCCTTCCGAACGGGCGAGGTCGGCGAATTCCCGGAAATCGATACTGATGGGAAAGGCGGCCACCCGGGTTTCCCGGGTTTCCGAAACGACACGGTTCAAAGCCCTTTTCCCCGATACGCGGCATCCCCGGAGAGCCTTGAGGCAGCCGATAAAATTACGCTGGTCCCGGAGAGTCTGAAATCCGATGAGATCGTACTCCATGAGGTCGTCGAGAATTTCGTAGCGCCATGGAAGCTTCAGGAAAATGTCCAGGGGCGGGAAAGGAATATGAAGAAAAAAACCTGTCTTGCGGGTCACCCCCCTTTTTTTCAACTCCCGGGCGACCGGTATGAGGTGATAGTCCTGGACCCAGATATAGTCCGTGTCTTCCGTGTATTTCTCTATGGCGGAAGCGAACTGGCCGTTCACTTCCCGGTAAGCGGTCCAGTATTCGGGACGGAAGTTGCAATGGGAGAAGAGGTCATGGAAAAGGGGCCAGAGAACCTCATTGGAAAATCCGTGGTAATAAAGATCGATCTCCTTTTCGGTGAGGTATACCGGCTTCAGGTCGTACCCCGCTTCCTCCCCCTGCCGTGCGAGGAGAGCCTCCAGGTTCATTTTTCGGGGAGCGTCTTCCGCCCGCACTCCCGGCCAGCCGATCCACAGGCCGCCCCGGTTTTTCAGCACCGGAGCCAGGGCGGTGACAAGCCCCCCCGACCCGGGCTGAACGGTCCATTTTCCTTTTGCCTTCTTCTGGACGACCATGGGCAGGCGGTTGGAGACCACCGCAAGTCTTCTGTATTTCATGTCACTCACCATCCTTCGTATTCCTGATCCAGTCCTCGAGAAAACTTTTCACGGCAGCGCAGTCGGGAAGGAATGCCCGGGCGGCGGTGGGATGTTCGCCGCTTCCCACGAGGATTCCGAACCCGATATGTTGGACGGCCCGGAAGGCGTCCTCGTCCGTGTCGTCGTCGCCGATATAGACGGGAAGAGCATGTGCCGGGAGGTAAGTCAGGAGGTGTTGAATGATTTTTCCCTTGTCCCGGCCGTCGGCGCGGATTTCCACGCCCCCGTTGAAATTCCGGCAGGACAGACGGAATCGCCGGCCGATCCGGGACCAGGCCTGGAAAATGACCTGTTTCATGTCCCGGGCCCTGGCGGGTTCGATCCCCCGGGTATGAAGGGCAGTGCTTCCGATCTTGATTTCAAGTTTTTCCGGGAAGCCCATTTGAACGGCCGCCTCCCGGGCCTGTCTGAGTCCTTCGGCCTGCCGGGGAGATGGCGGAAAGGTTTCCAGCTTTCCGCCGGGGCTTCGGAGTTCGAAACCGTGACTACCCGCGATAAATATCGGGAAGTCTCCAAGAAGATGCAGGATTTCACCGATGGGACGACCCGAGACGACGGTGAGGGTGGTTTCCGGGAGAAGGGAGAGATTCCCGATGAGTTCCGGGATACCCTCGAGAGGGATCGCCTCCATCCGCCTCTCCCGGAAGGGGGCCAGTGTGCCGTCGTAATCCAGCCCGAGAAGCCTGTGGGGAGCCGAGCGGATTTCATTCCAGAACAGGGCTGTCGGGAAGGGCTCCTTCTCCTTCATGGCCGATCCGTCACCCCTCCAGCTCGATCCGGTCCGTGGCGGCGTGGGTGACGGCGATCATGAGGGTCAGGTATTCCCGGAGATGGCGGGTGATGAGGAAATTCTGCCGGACGAAGTCCTTCGCTTTTTTCCCCATTTCATGAAGCTTGTCCCGGTGCCGGAGAAGATAGCGGATTCGCAGGGCCGTGCCCTCGGGGGTATTGACGAGAAATCCCGTGTGGTGGTTGAACACCTGGATCCGTATCCCTCCCGTGTCTCCGCCCAGGACGGGCTTTTCCTTCCACATGGCTTCCGTGACGGTGAGGCCGAACCCCTCCCGGAGGGATTTCTGGAGCACGATGAGGGAAATGCGCTGCAGGGCGTTGATGGACCGATGGGCGTCGGGGGGAAGAAGGAGGGTGTGGATGTCGGGATCCTCTCCCTGAGCGATGCGGACCTCCTCCAGGACCTCCGCCCCTTCCGGGTCGTCGGGGGCGCCGCTCCCCGCGAGGACGAGTTGAAGGGGGATGAATTCCTTTGCCAGCCGGTAGGCTTCGATCACCCCCAGGGGGTCCTTGAACCGGTCGAACCGGGAAACCTGGGTGATGATGGGCCGGCCGGGATCTAAACCCCATTTTTCATAGGCCCCTTCCAGTTCCGATGGATCGAGATCGATGTTCTTCTCGCTCAGGGGATCGATGCTCGGTGGAATGAGATACATGGGATGGGGGAGGACCTGGGCGAAGGAGGAGAGAGACCAGATGCTCGCATCGTAGGGGGATACGAAATTTCTCAGATAATTCCAGACGGGCCGGTGGGGACGGCTCACATCGATGTGGCACCGCCAGATCCACTTTCCCCTGCGGTTTTCGCAGAACCCCAGGAGAGGGGCAGGCTGGGGGTCGTGGATGAAGACGATGTCCGCTTCCTTCAGGACACCCTCGAGGCGCTCGAAATTACGCCGGTTCGTTTCCTCGTAGTTTTTAAGCATGGGTGCGGGAATGCTGAGCCGGTTTCCCTGGAGGGTGTTGTGCATTTTCTTGGTGCCCTCGAAAAAATCCGGGTTTCCGTCGATCACTTCCCATGTGGTTTCCAGTCCCAGGGCCCGTTTCAGGGGAACGAGGCAGTGGAGAATCTCCGCCACGCCGCCCCCCTCCCGGGTGGAGTTCACATGGACCACCCGGATGCCCCGGAGGGGCCGGGCAAGTTGCCTCAAGTGATTGATCACCGCGTCCCCCACGATGCTTCGGTACCGTTCCAGATATTCTTCCATGGCTTATCCTTGAAAATGTCTGTCCAGAATGTCTTTCAACTCACTTTGGAGTACATGCAGGTTCGTGAAATAGGGATCGATGGCCTGAATGGATCGGGCAAGGTCGGCATAACGGCCGTCGAAGGTTTCGAGCCACGCCGAGAAATCGTCGATTTTGTAGGGGGGGCGTCTCCGGGCGTCGATGAAGTGGTAAAAAATGCTTCCCAGGGAAAAAGATTGAATCCGGCCCATGAGTTCCCGGGGATACGGAACCTGCATCCCCGTGTCGAAAACCACGATCTGGGTACGGATGAAGTGAAACTGCTGGTCCGTTTCCACCCAGGGCGGAATGTCCAGTTCATCGAGCCTTTCGTCGACCACTTCCAGGAGTTCCCGGCGCAACCCCTCCATGTTTTCGAACTCCAGGGGATTTATGATGGCCAGGCGTTCCGCCAGCCTCTTGTCGTGAAGGCTGTGTTGGGCCCAGGAAGCGAAATCGTTTGGAAATTCCGGATCATCGAACTTCGCCCGGAGAAGCCCACCCCAGAAGTGGTAGTAGATACAGGCCGGGGGGACTTCCCGAATCCGGTTGCTCAACTCCCGGAGGTTCTGGGCCCGAAGACCCGTGGCGATGGCGATGAGGGCGCAGTCCCTGACGATGAATGGGTTTTCCATGATAACGAGAGCTGCCCCCGGGAAAAGAAATTCCCCGGAAACGATGTCCTTTAGTTTTTTTCTGATTTTCCGCCCGATTTATTCGATTTAATGAAACCGAGAGATCAACCGATTGAATAATGTCAGAATTTTACCATTTTTTCAGGCAATGTCAAGGCATGGTTAGAGGAAAGGGGAGGGGATACGAACCGAAATGGATCTATGAACTTGAAAAAAGAATGGAATTCGGAAACTGGGATCAGCAGATCCGGGGCACCAGTTCCCCCGTGGGCAGATCGATCACCCGGGAGCCGCCGAAGGTGTTATTCAGGACGAGACGCCCGGAGCCCTTTTCCAGGACTCGCCCGATGACGGCGCCGTTCCTGCCGAAGGGGTGGGCTTTCATGGCCTTCAGGACCTTATCGGCGTCCTTTGCCGGGCAGAAAAGGACGAGTTTCCCCTCGTTGGCGAGAAAGAGGGCCTCGATGCCCGTGATCTCGCAGATGCCCCGGACCTCGTCCCGCAGGGGAATGTCTTTTTCCTCCACCGTCATTTCCAGCCCCGAGCGGGAGGCGATCTCCGCGAGGATGCCCCCGAGACCGCCCCGGGTGGCGTCCCTCATGGCGTGTATGTTGGGTGACGCTTCGAGAATGGATTCCACCAGCCCGTTCAGGGGGGCCGAATCGGATTTCAGGGTCGTCGAGAGGGCCAGGTCTGCCCGGCTGGCCAGGATGGCCGCCCCGTGGTCTCCCATGAAGCCGTTGACGAGGATGGCGTCTCCGGGACGGATGCTTTTGACTGAAAGAGGGGCGGGGTACCGGATTTCACCGATGCCCGCCGTATTGATGAAAATGCCGTCGGCGGCCCCTCGGGGAACCACCTTGGTGTCCCCCGTGGCGATGACCGCCCCGGCTTCCCTGGCTGCCTGGCCGAGGGACCGGACGATCCGTTCCATGTCTTCCATGGGGAACCCTTCTTCGAGTATGAAGGCGGCGCTGAGGAAAAGGGGACGGCCCCCCGCCATGGCGAGGTCGTTGACCGTTCCGTGAACGGCCAGGGAACCGATGTCCCCGCCGGGAAAGAACAGGGGGTTCACGACATAGGAATCGGTGGTGAAACAGTATCGTCTCCCGTTCAGATCGAAGACGGCGCTGTCCTCAAGACGATCCAGGCAGGGGTTTTTGAGATGGGGGAGAAAGGTTTCCGTAACGAGTTCGCTGGAAAGAAGACCGCCGCTGCCGTGTTCCAGGAGTATTTTATCGTATTTCATCCCCCGTTCCTTTCGTGGTTGATTTCACTGCCGTCTCTTTTCATCCGGGCGCCTGCAATGACCGCCTGTCCCAGGGCGATCCCGCCGTCGTTCGTGGGCACCTGCCGGTGGAAGTATACCCGGAACCCCTTCCCCTGGAGTTTCTCGACGAGACCGGAAAGAAGGATGCGGTTCTGAAAACAGCCTCCGCTCAGGACCACCCGGTCGAGCCCCGTCATCTCCCGGAGAAGAACGGTCACGGACAGGAGGGCCTCAATGACCGTCCCGTGGAAGGAAAGGGCGAGAGCGTCGATTCCCTGTTTTTTCTTCCGGCCTTCCAGAAGGGCCGGGAGGACCGGCGACAGGTCGAGAAGGCACATCTCCCCCTCACGGGAAATGGAGTAGGGAAGAATCGGGTTTCCGATCTTTCCCGCCTTTGCCGCCAGGCCTTCCAGTTCCATGGCCGCCTGGCCCTCGAAACTCACCTTCCGGCGGATGCCGAGAGCCGCCGCGGCGCCGTCGAAGATCCGGCCCAGGCTGGAAGCCTCGGGACTGTTGAGCTTCCTGTCCAGGATTTTTTCGAAGAGGGCCGGCTGAAAATCGGGGGGCGGGATCCCCGAGGCCGCGGCCGTGGAAAAGGCCTCTTTTCCCTGAATGTTCCAAAGAAGACCGAGGGCGATACGCCAGGGCTCCCGGACGGCTGCTTCCCCTCCGGGAAGGAGAAAATACCGGTGGTGTCCCAGGCGACGGAAATCTCTTTCATCGGCGGCGAGAAATTCGCATCCCCAGGCCCGGCCGTCGGTTCCGTAGCCGGTCCCGTCCATGGAAAGGCCCATGACCTGTCCGGTGACGCCGTTCTCGGCCATGGCGCTCACGATATGGGCATGGTGGTGCTGGACGGGGATGACCGCTTCCCTCTCCAGTTCTTCCGCCATGAGGGTGGAATAGTATCCCGGGTGGAGATCCCTGGCCACCACCCGGGGGCGGCACTGGGTGATCCGCTCCATGAGGGCCAGGGTTTCCCGGTAGAAGTCCCGGGCCTGGGGGGTGTCCAGATCGCCGATATGGGGGCTGAGAAAGGCGTACCGTTCCCTGAGGACGCACAGGGTCGACTTGAGATGGGGGCCCAGGGCGAGAACGGGGGGATAAGACCCGGTCAGGTGCACGGGAGCCGGCGCATACCCCCGGGAGCGCCTCAGGAAGGTCGGACCGGCGGGAAGAGAGGCGGCCACGGAATCGTCGCACCGGACGAGGATCTCCCGGTCATGGACGAGGAAAACGTCGGCGATCCCCGCGAGGCGTTTGACCGCTTCGCCGTTTTGGATGCAGATCGGTTCGTCCGTCCGGTTGCCGCTCGTCATGACCAGGGCCCGGAAGGGTTCCCGGAAAAGCAGGTGGTGTATCGGCGCATAGGGCAGCATGATGCCGAAGGTGGGGACTCCCGGCGAAATGCTCTCCCCGAGGCCGGCTGTTTTGTTCTTCATGGCCAGGACGATGGGCCGGGCCGGCGACAGAAGAAGGTTTTCCTCTTCCATGGTCAGATGGACGATCCGCTTTGCCGCTTCGAGATCCCGGACCATGAGGGCCAGGGGCTTTTCCTCCCGGTATTTCCGGGACCGGAGGCGCCGGACGGCGTCGTCGTTCGCCCCGTCCACGGCGAGATGGAATCCCCCGAGACCTTTGACAGCCAGAATTCCGCCCTTCCCAAGGAGACGGACCGCGCCTCCGACGGGGTCGTCGTCCTTCAGGAAATCGCCCGTCCCGTCGAGGAGGCGGACCCGGGGGCCGCATCGGGGACAGGCGTTCGGTTCGGCATGAAACCGCCGGTTCTCCGGGTCCTCGTATTCCCTCCGGCAGTCCGGGCAGAGGGGAAAGGCATCCATGGACGTCTTTTCCCGGTCGTAGGGGATGTCCCGGATGATGGTGAGGCGGGGCCCGCAGTGGGTGCAGTTGATGAAGGGATACCGGTACCGGCGGTCGGCGGGGTCGAAAAGCTCCCGAAGACAATCATCGCAGGTGGCCATGTCGGGAGAGATGTGGACGTCTCCCCGCCTTCCGTCCTCACTGGGAAGGATGCGGAATGAGGATTCGGGGGGACCGGAAGGGGTGCTTTCTTCTTCAGTCACCTCGGCGATCCGGGCAAGGGGGGGGAGGGTCTTCGTGACCACGGGCAGAAAGGACGCCAGCCGTTCCACCGGTCCTTCCACCTCGACGACGACGCCGTCTCCCCGGTTCCGGACGAACCCCCCGAGTCCGAGGGACGTCGCCGTCCGGTAGATGAAGGGCCGGAACCCCACCCCCTGGACGATCCCCTTGAAAAGAAGGCGGCTCCTCCGCCTGGCCTCAGGCATTCCGGTAGGCTTCCACCTGTTTTCCGATCCAGCGGGTCCAGCCGTCGAGGCCTTCTCCCGTCCTGCAGGAAACCTGGAAGATTTCCAGTTTCGGGTTCAGGGCCAGGGCGTCTTTCCTGGCCTTCTCCACGTCGAAATCCACATAGGGGAGAAGATCCATCTTGTTGAGGATCAGGGCCGCCGATTCCTGGAACATGAGGGGGTACTTGGCGGGCTTGTCCGATCCCTCCGGGGTGCTGAGGACCATGATCTTGGCGTTCTCACCGATGCGGAATTCGGCGGGACAGACCAGGTTCCCCACGTTTTCGCAGATGAGGAGATCGATCTCGTCGAGTTCGAGGGCCGGAAGGGCCTCCCGGATCATGTTGCCGTCGATGTGGCAGGCGCCGCCCGTGTTGATCTGGACGACGGGGATGCCGTGCCGGGCCACCCGGTCGGCGTCGAAGGTGTCCTGAATGTCCCCCTCGATGACGGCGATGCGGAAACGGTCCCGAAGGGCCTCGATGGTCCGTTCCACCAGGGTCGTCTTTCCCGCTCCCGGCGAACTCATGAGATTGAACACGTAGATCTTCTTCTCATCGAAAAGCATCCGGTTTTCCCGGGCGATCCGATCGTTGGCGTCGAGGATGTTCTTTACCACCTGAATCGTTTTCAAGGTATGACCTCCCTTCGATTGATGCGGAGAAAATATTTTATTCCAAGTATCAAGAGGTTTCACCGCCGTATCTGTAATAGGCCGCGCAGGTCCCCTCCGAGGAAACCATGCAGGGTCCCAGGGGGTTGCGGGGGGTGCAGCGGATGTGGAAAAGAGGGCACTGGGGCGGTTGTTTCGCCCCCCGGAGGATGGCTCCGCAGGAACATCCCCGGATTTCCTCCGATGTCATGGCGGGAAAGATAAAGCGCCGGGAGGCATCCAGGGAACCATAGGATGCCCGGATCAGAAGGCCGCTCCCCGCCATGTCGCCGAGGCCCCGCCACCGGGCCGGGCCGGGTTCGAACACTTTTTCCATGACGGCCACGGCCCGGGGGTTTCCTTCCGGACTCACCGCACGGACATACTGGATTTCCACCTTTCTTTCCCCTGTGGCGATCTGCCGGAGAATCATCAGAAGGCCTTCCAGGATGTCCACGGGCTCGAATCCCGTGATGACGGCGGACGCCCCCGCCTTTTCAGGGAGAAAGCTGTAGGCGCCGCTTCCGATGATGGTGCTCACGTGGCCGGGGCAGAGAAATCCGTCGATCTTGAGGGACCGGTCGTCCACGAGGGCCTTCATGGCCGGCGGGATGACCTTGTGGGCGGAGAAGACGGACAGGTTGTCCAGGCCCTTTTCCCGGGCCCGGAGGATCATCGAGGCCGTCGCCGGGGCCGTCGTCTCGAATCCGATGCCCATGAAGACCGCTTCCCGTTTCGGATGATCCTCCGCCAGGGCAAGGGCGTCCATGGGGGAGAGAACGACCCGGACGTCCGCCCCGTCCGCCCGGAGCTTCTGCATGGTCCGGCCGTTCGTTCCCGGCACCCGGAGCATGTCTCCGAAGGTGGCGAAGAGAACCCCTTCCTGTTCCGCCAGGTAAAGCGCCCGGTCCACATCCTCGATGGCGGTGACGCAGACGGGGCAGCCCGGGCCGGATATGAGACGGAGCCCGGCCGGCAGAAGCGTCCGGAGGCCGAAGCGGCCGACGGCCATGGTGTGGGTCCCGCAGACCTCCATGACGGTCACCGGTCTTCCGATCCTTGACTGCGTCGTTCCGATGCACTGCAGGAGCTCCCGGATGAGATCGGGATCCCGGTATTCGTCAATAAATTTCATTTTTGATGAGTTCCCTGAGAAATTCCAGTTTTTCCAGGGCGACGGTCTCGTCCATCCTGTGGATGGCGTACCCCGCATGACAGAGAACGTAGTCGCCGACAGCGACCTCTTCGTCGACAAGATCGAGACAGGCCTCCCGCCGGACGCCGTTGACGTCGATAACGGCGAAGTTATCGTCCATGGCGAGAACTTTTCCGGGAAATCCGATACACATGGGACCTCTCCTAATGAACCCGTAAAAAGGCGTAAAACAATCATTACCAGACGGCTTCGTAAAAAGCCCCGGAGGCAAGGCGCCCGAATCCCGAGGAATGAGACGTACCCGCCGGTACGTCGCAGTGACGAGGGATGAAGGACAACGCAGCATATGGGGATTTTTACGAAGCCGTCACTCCTAATCCACGTCCATTTCCAGAAACCGCAACTCCTCTTTTCCCCCCGTCACCAGGACTTCGCCGCCGCAAAGGGGACACTCGGCGGTGAAAGATTCCACGGCACTGTCCTGTCCGCATGTCAGACAGGAAAGGACAACGGGGAGGATGTCGAATTCCAGGACCGCCCCTTCCGCCGCCGTTGACCGGGAGGCCACGTCGAAGGCGAACCGCAGCGACGCCGGCTCGATGCCGCCCAAGCGCCCGAAAGAGAGGCGGATGACATTCACCTTCCGGAACTTCCCGCCGTCCCGGTATTCCTCGATGATGTCGAGGAGAGACTGAACCAGGGAGAGTTCATGCATGGCCCTTTTCCTCCGGCCGAATCCCCTGTAACGCCAGTTCTTCGAGAAGGAGCCGTTCCATGAGGGGGAATATTTCCTCCATGAGAGGGGTCATCCGGAGATTCAGGGTCCCCCAGTCCCCGGGAACGATGCAGAGAAAGGAGACTTCCGGGGCCTCCCCCATGAGGTCCGCCTGGCAGAGGACATGGGCGAACTCCACCTCGTGGGCCGAGGTGGGCGGCGGCATGTGCAGGGCCATCTCCTCCCGGCCGAAACGATAGATCGAACCCGGCTCGTCGTCCACCTTGATGGCGTCGATGACGATGGCCCTTTCGCATTCCGTGAGAACGGGCAGAAGGCCGTATCCCAGAGTGCCGCCGTCCATGACCTCCACCGCCGGGGGGAGGTCATGCCGCTTTTCGAACCACCGGACGAAATGAACACCGAATCCTTCGTCGCCGAGGAGGATATTTCCCAGCCCCAGGATGATCAGTCTTTTCTTCAAAAGCCGGTTCCTTAAAAAAGAGGGGGGATTCCCGTTCCCCCCCCTCTTTGAATGCTAAGTTATTTGACTTTTCCCATCAATCGTTATTTTCGTGAAACGCCCGGAGGCCTTGTCGCCTCTTTTGCATTCCCCGTTTCATCAATCGTGGGCCTTTCTGAAAAGCCGCCCGCTGATCATGGAGGAGATGGTTCCCTCCTTGAAGATCACGTCATACCAGAAGGCCATGTACACGTGGACCACGATGAAGAGAATGAAAAGCCAGGTGAGAATGTGGTGGATCCAGCGGACCGTGGCCAGGCCCCCCACGAAGTTCTCCAGGGGTTTCAGCAGGAAATAGACGAAGGCGGTCAGTCCCGCGTGGTATCCCGCTCCCATGAGGATGAGCCCCGTCAGGCAGATGAGAAGGAGCATGAAGAGGAGCCCGCCGTAGGCGAGGGACTGAAGGGGTCCGTAAAGATGGGTGTGCTCCGGCGGCTCTTTGGAAATGAGGAGATAGAACTTGATCTGCTTCCAGAAATTTCCCAGGTTCGTCCAGGCGAAAAAATCCTTCCAGTCGGCGTGAAAGCTGGAGAAGAAGGCGAGATAGATCCGCCAGATGAAGATGAAGACGAGGAACATGCCGAAGAGGATGTGGACGAACCGCATGTTTCCCATGAAGAACTTGTCCACCGTCTCTCCCGATGAAAGGGTGAACGGGTCGGCGATGTAAAAACCCGTCACGATCAGGACGAAGATGGAAAGCGCCATGGCCCAGTGATTGATCCGGATGGCGACCGACCATTCCTGTTTGGGGGTGATATTTTCCACGGTATCCTCCTTCTTGCCTCAGGCCACTTTGAACTTCCTGACCTCGCTCGTCCCGGGGTCGATGATGTGGACCGCGCAGGCCATGCAGGGATCGAACGAATGAATGGTTCTCAGGATTTCCAGGGGCTGATCGGCATTGGCGAGCTTCGTTCCGATGAGGGATTCCTCATAAGGCCCCCGTTTGCCTTCCATCCCCCGGGGGGAGCAGTTCCACGTGGAGGGTACGACGGCCTGGTAGTTGGAAACGACCCGGTTGTCGATCTTGATCCAGTGTCCCAGGGCGCCCCGGGGGACCTCGTTCATGCCCCGGCCCTGGCCCGTTTTCGGGGGTTCGCACCGCGTCCAGGTCCGGGTGTCGCCCGCCTTGATGTTGGCGACGAGTTCGTTCACCCAGTTCGCCACTTCGTCTCCCACGAGCTTCGTTTCCAGGGCCCGGGCGGCCGTCCGGCCCAGGGTGGAGAAGAGGACCGTCACGGGGAGGTCCGCCGCTTTCAGGGTGGCATCGACGAGATTCCTGATCTTTTCGTTACCCTGGGCGTATCCCACGATGAACCGGGCCAGGGGGCCCACCTCGTAAGGCTCGCCTTCGTACCGGGGGGCCTTGCACCAGGTGTATTTCCCGTCGCCGTTCACATGGCCGTCGGCGGTGTAGCCCGTGTAGTCCGGGTCGGTTTTCCCGTCATAGGGATGGAGGTTGTCCTCGCCCTGGTACCAGGCGTGGGTCACATCCTCGGTGATTTTCGTTTCGTCCAGGGGCAGGGGGTTGGCGATGTCCCTGTTCTTGACGACGCCCTTCGGGAGGAGGGTGGTGTTCCAGTCGTCGTCGAGGGGGAAGCCGCCGTAGCACAGATAGTTGGGCACGCCGCCGCCGATTCCCGCCGCGCCCTCGTCCTTGTAGTAGGTGGCGGCGATCATCACGTCGGGCAGGAGGGCCGTTTCGGCGAAGTGGTTCACTTCCTTCAGCCGGAAGAGGTATTCGCCGATCCGGCTGGCGTCCAGGGCATCCATGACGGAGGTGATCCCGCCGACCACGAGGGTCTGGGGATGGGGGTTCTTCCCGCCGAAAATGGCCTGCATCTGGGCCCCCACCTTGGAGACCTGGAGGGCGTCCAGGTAATGGGAGGTGATGACCAGGTTCGCTTCCGGGGGAAGCTTGAAGGAGGGGTTGCCCCAGTAGGCGTTGGCGAAGGGGCCGAGGCGTCCCGATTCGACGAACCGTTTCAGCCGGTCCTGAACGGCCCGATAGTGGCCCTCGGAGCAGTTGTAGGGATCGGGGCTGAAAGCCATGGCCAGATCCACCGCCTTTCTGGGATCCGCCGAGAGGGCGCTCACGACATCCACCCAGTCGAGGCCGTGAAGGTGGTAGAAATGCATGATGTGGTCCGTCAGGTACTGAGCGCCTTTCATGAGGTTCCGGACGAGCCGGGCGTTTTTCGGCGGCCGGACCTTGAAGGCGTCCTCGCAGGCGAGAATGCTCGTTTCGTAATGGGAGTACGTGCACACGCCGCAGAACCGCTGGACCATGAGGCCCACGTCCCGGGGGTCGCGGTTTTTCACGATCGTTTCGATGCCCCGCCAGAGGGTGATGCTGCTCCAGGCGTCTTTTATGACGTTATTCTCGTCGAGTTCGACTTCGATTCTCAAGTGTCCTTCGATCCTCGTAATGGGATCGATGATCATTCTGTTGCCCATGCTGTTCCTCCTGGGTATTCATTTACGCTTCCGCTTCAACGGGTTATTAACCTTCTTTGTCCTTTTCCTCGCGGTGACGGATGGCCGTAAGACCGGCGTGGGCGGCGATGCCGGCGACGGTCAGGCCCGTCAGGGCGATGCCGATGCCGTCCACGGTGCTTTCACCGCCGATGGTCCTGTCCTCGATGGGTTTTTCCAGGGGGGCCATGGTGTCCCAGAAACCCGGTTCGGTGCAGCCCATGCAGCCGTGTCCCGCCATGACGGGCCAGGAGACGGCATCGTTGAAGCGGACCTTGGCGCAGTTGGCAAAGGTGTAAGGTCCCTTGCACCCCACTTTGTATAGGCACCAGCCTTTTCTCGCCGCCTCGTCGCCCCATTCCTCCACGTATTCCCCGGCGTCGAAGTGGGGCCGTCTCTCGCAGTAATCGTGAATCCGTTTCCCGTAGGCCCACACGGGTCTTCCCAGGGAATCGAGGGCGGGCATGGCGCCGAACATGAGGAAATGAAGGACCGTGCCCACGAAGTTGATGGGGTTGGGGGGACAGCCCGCGATGTTGACCGTGTTGATTCCCAGGGCGGCGCCGATGCCGGCGGCATCGGTGGGATTCGGCTTCGCCGCCTGAACGTTTCCGAAAGCGGAACAGCTGCCGATGCAGATGACGGCTCCCGCTTTGGACGTCACTTCCTTGGCGACTTCGATCCCCGTCTTGCCCTTGGGACCGAGGGTGAGGTACTTTCCGTGGAGGCCGATGGGCAGGGCGCCCTCGATGACACAGACGAATTTGCCGGCGAAATCGTGAAGGGCTTTTTCCAGGTTTTCCTCCGCCTGGTATCCCGCGGCGGCCATGAGGGTTTCGTGATATTCCAGGGAAATGGTGTCGAGAAGAATGTCGTCCACGTTGGGGTAGGAGGTCCGGAGAAGGGCCTCGCTGCATCCCGTGCACTCGGCGAAATGGAGCCAGACCACGGGCAGGCGGCTGAAGTTCTCCGCGGCCTTCGCCACCATGGGACGGAACATGGGCGGAAGCATAAGGGCCCCCGTCATCATGGTGGTCCATTTCAGGAAGCTTCTTCGGCTGATTCCCCGCTCCTTCAGCAGGGTCTGAAAGTCCATGACAGGTTCCGGCAGCGTCCGGTCCATCTCCTTCATGTGGCCCTTGCACTGGGCCAGGAGTTCCCGGTACTGCCGTTCAACGGTCCTCTGGTAATCGGCATCTTTTACAATACCCATAATACCTCCCCTTTTGATGAATGTCCTTGCCTCATTTTGCCGCCGGAGAGAAAAACAGGGGTGTTCCGTCATAACTTTCTCTTATTTTCCGGAGACATTATTGATTATGCTTTAGTAAACATAATACAGATTAACGTGCGTGCTATTAGACGAGTTATCCCATCTTGTCAAGTCTTAAAATGAGTTATTCTTGACGGCTTCGTAAAAAGCTCCCCATGCTGCGTTGCCCTTCATCCCTCGTCCCTGCGACGTACCGCTCAGTACGTCTCGTCCCTCATTCTTAATGTGGGCGGCCTATCCTGCCGGTAAATCATATTTGCATAATGCATGCCATTTGTTATCATAAAGAAATAATGGACATATTATGTAATTCGAGGTGCCCCGGGCACCGCCGGTTGTCGGTTTTCGTCGTCAGCCCGTTGGCGGTCCCTTTCACGAGAAGACAGGCATGTCCGGGGTAAATAAAAAAATATCTGGACGGAATCAAAATAAATCGTTATAAAAATCGGATAGTTCTTTCCGCCCTTCCTCGGAGGGGGGAAAAGAGACGGCCGCAGGCCGGAAACGCAGTTCTTATTTGTGATGAATGTGAATATATTACGGGCCTTTACCATCGCCATCCTGGCGGGGATCCTGTTCATGATTCCCCCGCCGGCCTTTTCGGATATCTATGCTTATGTGGATCAGGACGGTGTGACCCATTTCACGAATACGCCCACCTCCCGGAAATACCGGCTCTTCCTGCGGGAGAACCCGTCCAACCATGCCTCCCTGTATATCGGGAAGGGAAAAGGATCCGCCCGTTTAAACCGTTACGATCCTCACATCCGGAAGGCGGCGGAAACCCACGGCGTGGATTTTCCTCTTCTGAAGGCGATCATCAAGGTGGAATCCGATTTCAATTCCCGGGCCGTATCGGACAAGGGGGCGGTGGGTCTCATGCAGATCATGCCGGACAATTTCGGTCATTTGAATTTGAAGAACCCTTACGATCCCGGGGAGAACATCATGGCGGGAACCCGGTATTTCCGGAGGCTTCTCGACCGCTTCGGAGAATTGAGACTGGCCCTGGCGGCCTATAATTCCGGACCGGATCGGGTGGAGCGGTTCCGGAGCATCCCGCCCATTCCGGAAACGGAGGAATATGTCCGGAAGGTCATGAAATACTACGTGTATTTCAAGGAATGACGGACGGAGACGGGGTGTCGTGTTCGTCCTCGATTTCCCCGACCAGTTCCTCCAGGATATCCTCCAGCGTGACAAGACCGGCCACGCGTTCCCGTTCATCGAGAACGATGGCCTGATGGAGTCTTTTGACCTGGAAAAACCGAAGCTGCAGATCGATCCGCCGCGTGTGGGGGATGAAGGACGGGGGGCGCATGATTTTTTTCATGGAGAAGGCCTCCCGGTTCCCGACGAACCTCAGGATGTCCTTGGCGTGAACCACGCCCACCACCCCCTGTTCCTTTCCGCCCGTCACGGGAAACCTGGAAAAACCGGTTTTTATGATCGTTTTGACCATATCGTCGAAGGAGGCCGCCAGGGGAAGGAAGGTTGTTTTGTCGACGGGGACCATGATTTCCGCCACCGTTTTGTCGTTCAGGGTGAAAACCCGGGAGAGAAGCCTTCTTTCCGCCGCGGTGATGGTGCCGTCGTCCCAGGCCATTTTGATGGAGGTCATGACCTCTCCTTCCGTGAAGAGCGGTCTTTTCAGGTCGGCCCTTTCCAGCCCTGCCATTTTAAGGATTCGGCGGCTGAAAAAAGTGACGAGTTCAACAGCGGGGCCGAAGAGCCTCATGAGAAAGCCAAGGGGCCCCGCGGCAAGGCATGAAACCTTCTCGTCAAAATGCCTGGCGTACACCTTGGGCGTTATTTCGGCGAAAACGAGGACGAAAAGGGTCAGCACGATGGTCACGTAGATGATCCCCCGTTCTCCGAACCGCGGGTAGACGAGCGCGGTGGCCAGGGCGGACATGGAGATATTCACCAGGTTGTTTCCCAGGAGGATCGTTCCGATCAGGCGTTCCGGCCGGCCGAGGATCGATTCCACCTGAGCGATCCGTTTCCTCTCCCCGGGAACGCTGTCGGCCAGATACTTCAGTCTGAGGCGGCTCACGGACATGAGGGCCGTCTCGGATCCCGAAAAGAAGGCCGACAGCCCGAGGAGAATCAGAATGAAACCAAAAATGACGATACCGTGAACATCCATGCGTTTCCTCCTCGTTTACGGATTTCGTTTCCCATGACCCTATCATACACAAAAGTTTCCAGGGATGCATTTCTTAACCAGGACCCCCGGTGCTTTTGAAAAAACGTCTTTCCGCCTCGCCGTTTTAACGCCTTCCTGAAGACCCGGAAAGGCCGCGGGCAGACCGATGAAAGTCTTCGAAAGATCGGGGATGAAAAGGGAGGAGGGTTAAAATCCCGGCGAGGGGGATTCTTCTTGAAAAAAAGGCCGTTTTGTGGCTTTTTTATCCGGTGATGAAAGAAAAGAGCGTATTCACGATCCCGGGGACGGTCATGCTTTTCGTCATGCTTTCCCTTTCTTCCTGCGGGGCGGTTCAGGCGGCCGAGGAAAGCGCTTCGGACATCGTCCTTCGGGCTTTCAATTACATGCGGGGGAAAACGTCCATTGCCACGGTGGAGATGACCATTCACCGCCCGGACTGGGAGCGGTCCATGACCATCCGGGGGTGGACCCGGGGGGAGGAGGACAGCATCTTCTGGATCACCGATCCGCCCAAGGACCGGGGAAACGGGACCCTCAAGAAGGGGCGGGAGATGTGGATATACAACCCGAAAATAAACCGGGTCATCAAGGTCCCGCCCTCCATGATGAGCCAGTCCTGGATGGGGTCCGATTTCTCCAACAACGATCTCGCCCGGGCGGACAGCATTATCCGGGACTACGATCATTTCCTGGAAGAGACCCGGGTGGAAGGCGGCATGAAGGTTCATGCCGTCCGGTCCGTTCCAAAACCGGGGGCGCCCGTCGTCTGGGGGATGGAAAGACTTCTCATCCGGGAGGACGGGATATTCCTGGAGGAGGTCTTTTACGATCAGGACGGGAAACCCGTCAAGAGCCTGAAGACGGACCGGATCGAGCCCGTGGGGGGGAAGCTCTTTCCCGTTGTCTGGACCATGGCCAAGGCGGATCGGAAGGACGAATACACGGCGGTGCACTATCGCCGTATCCGGTTCGACGTTGACATTCCCGAAAGGTTTTTTTCCCTCTCGTCCCTCAGAAATCCTCCGGGAGAGTGATTCATGACCCTTCGCATGGCCTGGCGGAACCTCTGGAGAAACCCCCGCCGTTCCGTCCTCACCATGACGGCCGTCGCTTTCGCCTCCACGCTGCTTATCTTCATGCTCTCCTGGCAGTTCGGTTCCTACGACATCATGATCAACGCCTCCGTGAAAATCCAGACGGGTCATCTCCAGGTGCAGGCCCCGGGGTACCACGCGGACCGGGACATGCACCGGGTGGTGACGCAACCGGAGGAGATCGACAGCCATGTTTCGGCCATACCCGGGGTGGCGGCCACGGCTTTCCGGGCCAACGGGTTCGTTCTCGCCTCCTCCCGGGACCGGACCTACGGGGCCTTCGTCGTGGGCATCGAACCGGACAGGGAGGCGGCCCTCTCGACCCTGAAGGACATCGTCCGCCAGGGAAGCTATCTGGCCGGCGAAGACGGAGGGCAGGCCCTTTTGGGGGAACTCCTGGCGAAAAATCTCCGGGTGGGCCCGGGGGACGAACTGACGGTCATTGGCCAGGGCCGGGACGGCTCCGTGGCGGCCACGGTCCTCACCGTCAAGGGCCTCTACAGATCCGGCCAGGATGAATTCGACCGGTCGTCCATTCACATTCCCCTCGGGACCTTCCAGGAGGTGTTTTCCATGCAGGGGGGCGTTCACGAGGTGGTGGTTCTGGCCGAGTCCCTTTCCAGGGTTCCCGAGGTGAAAATGAAGATCGAGGACGCGATCCGCCGGAACGGGTGGAGCGACCTCGTCGTTCTCGACTGGCGGGAACTCATGCCCGGGCTGGTCCAGGCCATCCAGATGGACCTGGTGAGCGGATTCATCTTCTACCTCATTCTTGTGATCGTCGTGGCTTTCAGCATTCTAAACACCTTTCTCATGGCCATCCTGGAGAGGACCCGGGAGTTCGGTGTCCTTCTCGCCATCGGGATGACCCCGAATCGACTCATGAGGCTTGTCCTCACCGAATCGGCGGTCATGACCTTTTTCGGAATCGCCGCCGGCATCCTCCTCGGGGTTCTCCTCACGGCGTATTACCAGGAGCACGGCATCTACATCTCCGGGTCCGAGGAAATCCTCCGCCAGTACGGCCTGCCGGAGCGCATCCACCCGGTTCTTTCCGGGCTGTCCGTCACCCTGGGCCCCCTCATTGTATTTTGCATCACCCTCGTCGCCGCCCTTTATCCCGCCTTACGGGTGAAGCGCCTTCGCCCCGTGGAGGCCATGACGGCGCCGTGAAAGGAAATTCCATGATCCTGGAATTCGCGTGGCGGAACATCTGGAGAAACCGGAGACGGACGGCCATCCTCCTGGCGGCCGTCGTCATCGGGGTGTGGAGCATGATATTCCTCGGGGCCCTCATGCGGGGAATCGCCGATCAAATGGTGAGAAACGGCATCGATACCCTGACGGGGCACATCCAGATCCATGAAAAGGGTTTCCAGGCGGACCCTTCCATCGAGAACCGGATCGTCGATCCTGAAGGGATCCGGGATGTCCTGGAGAGCGTTCTTCCCGGGGGAACCCGCTTCACCGCCCGGGTGCGGGTGCCCGCCGTGGCCGCCAACGCCCGCCATTCCGCGGGGCTGTCCCTCGTGGGGATCGATCCCTCCGTGGAAAAGGACATCTCCTTCATCGGGCGGGCCGTACGGGCCGGCCGTTACCTGGAAGAGGGGGACCGGACGGGGATCCTCGTCGGCGAGGCCTTTCTCGAACAATTCGAGACGAAAATCGGGCACCGTCTCGTTCTCATGTCCCAGGACACGGCGGGGGATATCGCCTCGCGGTCCTTCACCATCGTGGGAACCTTCCGGGGGGAAATGGAATCCATGGAAAAGGCCTTTGCCTTCGTCACCGGGGAGGCGGCCCGGGAGATGCTCAGGATGGGCGCCGCCGTCTCGGAGTTCGCTCTCCTTCTTCCGGAAGAGGCGGATACGGGACGGGTGGCGGCCCTGATCCGGCAGAGCCTGCCCGAAGGGCCTTACGAGGTTCTGACCTGGCAGGAGATGCTTCCCCTGATCCATTCCGTTCTCGCCCTTTACGATCAGTTCATCTTCATGTTCTACGTCGTCGTCTTCATCGCCATGGGGTTCGGCCTCGTCAACACGGTCCTCATGGCCGTCTACGAGAGAATGCGGGAATTCGGCCTCCTGAAGGCCCTGGGGATGCGGCCCCGGAGGATCGTCGGGGATGTCCTCCTGGAGGCCTTTTTCATCCTCGCCATCGGCGCCGTCGCCGGGAACGTCCTGGGGATTCTCTCGGTACTGTCCCTGAAGACCCACGGGATCGACCTTTCTTCCATGGCGGCGGGCTCGGAATACGCGGGCCTGGGCCGGGTGATCTACCCGGCCCTGGAGGGGACGGACATTCTTCTCGCCAACGGGGTGGTCTTCATCCTCGGTCTCGTCGTGAGCCTCTATCCCGCCCTCAGGGCGGCCCGGTTCACCCCCGTGGAAGCCCTGGCCAGAACGTAGTCAAGGAGGAAAGAAGGACCCATGATCATGGTGGAATGCCGGGACGTGAGAAAAATCTATCGCCAGGGGAAGGTGGAGGTCCAGGCCCTGCGGGGGGTCACCCTGTCCATCGAAAAGGGGGAGTTCATGGCCCTGGCGGGCCCTTCGGGCTCGGGGAAAACGACCCTTCTCAATGTCATCGGCGGCCTGGATGCCGCCGATTCGGGGACCGTCGTCGTGGACGGCGATACCCTCGCCGCCATGGGCCAGGGCGAACTCGCCGACATGCGCCTCCGGAAGGTGGGGTTCGTTTTCCAGTCCTACAACCTCATCCCGGTCCTTTCCGCCCGGGAAAACGTGGAGTTCATCATGCTCCTCCAGGGCGTTCCTCCCCGGGAGCGGCGGGAAAGGGCCCTCGCCATCCTCGACGAAGTGGGGCTTGCCGGCCTTCACGGCCGCCGGCCGGCGGAGCTTTCGGGAGGACAGCAGCAGCGGGTCGCCGTCGCCCGGGCCATCGTTTCCGGGCCTTCCATCGTCCTGGCCGACGAGCCCACGGCCAACCTGGATTCCCGGGCGGGTTCGGACCTCCTCGACATGATGAAAAAAATGAACGAGGAAAGGAAGGTGACTTTTATTTTTTCCACCCATGACCGGATGGTCATGGACCATGCCCGCCGCCTCGTGCTGATCCGGGACGGCCGGGTGGCCGAGGACCGCCGCCAGGAATGACCGTCTTTCTCCCGGGGTATCCATGAAGTTTTCCAAGAAAAGAAGAGGCTTGGACAGGACGATCCTTTCGTTTCTTCTTGTGGCCTGCCTGGTTCTGGCCGGAGCTTTGCGGGATGGCTCCGCCGGGATTTCCGGGGGGGACGCCGAGGCGGTTCCGGCCTTGCTGCCGGGCCGGTGGGGCGGACATGTCAAGCTGAAGGGTTCCCTGTCCCGGCCTCCCGACGGTTCCCTTTACGATATCGCCGGGAAGGGGCGTCTCCTGGACGGGGAGGGGAGCTTCCGTCTGAAAAACGAGCTTGTCCCGGGAAGGGGGGTCCGTCTGGAGACCCATTACGAACTCGTTTTCCTCGGCGGGGACCGGCGGCGGAAAACGAGCGCATTGAGAGAATCGTTTCCTGCCTGGTCGGATCAATGGTCCCGGCTTCTTCCGGGGATGGTGGAGGACGACGGGCGGTTTTTCGATCTCACGTCGACTCTGGACGACGGGGCGGATCGCATCGTCTATCACCGGCTGGACCGGCTCTTCCTGACCGTCTCCCGTTCCTGGGGGACCCTCCGGGCGGGGCGGCAGGCGGTGACCTGGGGGAACGGCTTCCTCTTCAATCCCCTCGATTTTGTCAACCCTTTCGCCCCTTCCGACATCGAACGGGAATACAAGATCGGGGACGATCTTGTTTCTTTCCAGCGGAATTTAGGGGAACGGGGGGAAGGCCAGTTCCTCTTCGTACCGCGAAGAGATCCCGAAACGGGAAGCGTCCGGTGGGACCGCTCCGCCCTGGCGGGAAAGATCCATCTTGCCCGGGGAACGGCGGAGGTCGATCTTGTCCTGGCGAAAAACGGGGAAGACCGGATCATCGGTATCGGGAGCGCCGGCTATCTGGGCCAGGCCGCCTGGAGACTCGACGGCACCTGGACAGTCCCGGAGGGGGAAGGCCCCGGTGGCGGTTATCTTTCCGTGGCAGCCAATATGGATTATTCCTGGGTGCTCCTGGAGAGAAACATTTACGGTTTCATCGAGGTCTTCTGGAATGGACTGGGGACGGACGACACGGCCGCCGCCCTGGAGGATGCCCGCGTCGTTGAACGGTTGGAGCGGGGCGATCTTTTCACCCTGGGGAAGGCCTATCTCGCCGGACACATCCGGGTGGAACTCCACCCCCTCTGGAATTTCCATGTGACCGCCATCAATAATATCGCTGACCCGTCGGGCCTCGTCGAACCCCGGCTTGTCTGGGAGGCTTCCCGGTCCCTGCGGTTCACCCTGGGAGGGGTCCTGCCCTGGGGAAGGGAAGGATCGGAATATGGGGGATTTCCCGTCCGGGAAGGCCTTTTCGTCTATGGGCCCGAGGGGCAGGTATTTCTCTGGGGGGCTTATTACTTTTGACGGCCTGATCGGGGTTCCGATGACGAAAACCGCCGCCGGAGTCCCTTATTTTGACGCCTCGCGGTTTCCCCGAAGGGGGAACAGGGGCCTGTCGGGATCGTCCGACGGGGGGCGGGAGGGATCCGCCGAAAGAAGGGTCAGGATTTCCTCGCCGAAATGCTTGATCTGCCGGGAGGAAAGGATTCCCGCCTTTTCCAGGGCGGGAAGGTCTTCCGGCAACCGCCGGCAGAGGGCCAGGATCTCTTCGTCGGAAAGAATAAGAAACCGGGCCATGTTCGTTTTTCTGGCTTTTTCGAAGCGCCAGAGATAGAGTCGCTTCAACCGCTGTTTTTCCCCGTCGTTGAGATCCTCGAATCCGTCGAATCTCTGGAAGCCCCTGGCGTCGATGGTTTTTTCCTTCCAGCGCGTGCTTTCCATGGCTTGGAAGATTTCCTGAGCCTGGTCCAGGAGCCCCCGGCCTTCCAGGACCCTCTTCAGACTGTCATGGAGGTCGAAAAGCAGCCAGGCATCCCGGGCGGCATAAAGAAGCTGTTCTTCCGTCAGGGGCCGGGTCTCCCATTTGGAACGCTGCATCCTCTTGGATTTGGGGATTTCAATGCCGCTGTAGACCTGCAGGAGATGGGAGAGGGAAAGGAAGGGGCAGCCGAGAACGGAAGCAGCCCGGTGGGTGTCGAAGATGTTTCGGAGGACAAACCCGAAATCCCGGTGAAAAAGCCGGATGTCGTTGTCCCCCGCGTGGAGAATTTTCAGGATGGCCGGGTCCCGGAAAAGGTCCCCGAGAAATTCGAGGTGAATACCGGCCAGGGGATCGAAAAGATAGACCCTCTTCCCGTCACAAACCTGGATCAGACAGAGTTTCTCCCGAAAGTATCGGAGAGAGTCGTATTCCGTGTCCACCGACAACGCCGATGCGGCCAGGAGGGCTTCTTTCGCTTCCTTCAGCCCGTTTTCGTCGTCGATCCAGTGCCAGGAGACGGAAGGGGATGATCCGTTTCCGTTCGCCATTCGATAAACCCTTTCGGTTATTCTTCCGCTTCCCGGAAAGACCACCGTTTTCCTGCCCGCCGGGAGAGGAAAAAGCGGTATCCGTAGCTCCCTGCGAAGAGGAGTATGGCCGAGAGGGGAAAGGTCAGGAGAAGAAGGTCCGAGTGGTTTCCTAATTTCAGGAAGAGGCTCGCCCCTCCACCTCCGATGAGGGCGGTCATAACACCAACTTGATTAAATTTCAACCGTTCGGCATAAAACCCCAGAATGACGGGGATGATCAGGCCCCCGGAGTAGACGGTGTATCCCAAGAGAAGGGAGGCGATGACGCCTTTCATTTTCAGGGCGATGAGAAGGGAGACAATGCCGACGGCCACGACGGCGGCCCGGGATAGCCTCAGGAGGGCCTTTTCTTCGATGGGCCGCCCCCGGAGAGGCTGGAGGACGTCCACCGTGAGAATCGTTCCCGTCGTCAGAAGACACGTGTCGGCGGAGGACATGACCGCCGCGAGGAGTGCCGCCAGGACGAGGCCGTTCAGTCCCTGGGGGAGGACATGGAGAACCAGGGCGGGAAAAGCGCTCTCCGGGGGAATGCCCGGGAGAAGAATGCGTGCCGTCATTCCGATCAGGGTGAGAAGAAAAGCCGCCGGGACGAGAACGGCCGCCGCCGTGATGAGGGAGCGTTTCGCCACGGCGGGGCTTCTGGAACAGAGTATCCGGGAATAGATGTCCGGTCCGACGAGATAGGCGGCGCCGACGAAAAGAAGGAAGTTCAGGAGGTCCGTTCCGCTGAAGGCCTGGGATGTGGGAAAGTCGTAGAAGGAGGAAGGAAGGGCGGCGGTCATTCTTTCCCACCCGCCTGTCGCGTCGGTGCCGAGGAAAAAGGCCAGCAGAATTCCGGAAAAAATGATCAGGGACTGAATGGCGTCGGTCCGGAGGATGGAGTACTGGCCCCCCAGCACGGTATAGACGATGAACACTCCGGCGGCGAGGACCATGAATCCGTTCAGATGGCCCGGCCACAGAGCGGACAGGATCTTTCCGGCGGCGATGATCTGGCCGGCGATGATACCCAGCCAGGCCGTGGCGATGACCAGGGAAGCGACGACCCGGGTCGGTTTCCCCCCGTACTGCTTCTCCAGAATCTCGGGAAGCGTGTAGACGGCATATTCCCGGACCTTCCGGGCCATCCAGAACGCGAGGAGCAGAAGCCCCGCCGAGCCGACGAGAAGCCACCACGCCCCGACCAGTCCCTTCTGATACCCCAGGCCGGCGAGCCCGATCGTGCTCGATCCTCCCAAAATGGTGGCGAGGAGAGATCCGGTGATGAGGACCCCCCCGCCCGCCCGGTCGGCCACGAAGTAGCTTTCCGGTCCCTTGATCTTTACGGCGCTGTAACCGCCGATGACAAGCATGGCAATGAAAAATACGGCAAGAATCAAACCGTTCATGGGGTATCCTTTCCTGAAGAGACTGAAATGAGGTCGCCCGAATAGACGCGCCGGCTTTCACCGGAGTCCTGCCGGAGGACGAGGATTCCCGAGTCGTCGAGACCGAGGGCGACCCCGGTCACCGGCCGGCCGGCGCTCCCCACGGTGATCCTTTTCCCCGAGATCCCGGCGAAGGCCGTCCAGCGGTCCCGCACGGCGGTGAAATCCCCGGAAAGGACCTGTCGATAATACCGGTCGAAGAGAGACAGGAAGGTCCGGATGACGGGAAGCCGGGGACAGGTACGTCCCGTCGACAGAAGAAGGGAAGTGGCCCGGCCGTGGAGTTCCGGGGGAAAATCCCCGTCCGTCATGGAAATATTGATTCCGAGGCCCACGACGAGGAAGTCGACGAGATCCAGTTCCGCATGGCTTTCCAGAAGAATCCCGCCGATTTTCCGGCCATCTAAAAGAAGGTCGTTGGGCCACTTGATGGTTACGGAAGGGGTGGACAGGTCTTCTTCCAGGGCCTCGGCGGCGGCAACGGCGGTCAGGACGGCCATCCTGGGCAGTTCGCCGGGAGTCACGGGAGGTCTCAGGATAAGGGAGAGGTAGATGCCCTTGCCTTCGGGGGACAGCCAGATCCGTCCTTTTCTCCCTTTTCCCTCGTCCTGTCTTTCCGCGAGGACAATCGTTCCTTCGGGATACCCCCGGAGGGCCAGGTCCCGGGCGCTCCGGTTTGTGGATGCCGTTTCCCGGTGGATGATGATTTTCGCCCCCTCGAACAGCGTCCCCCCGAGACCTTCGGAAATTTCCCGGACCAGGAGGGAATCGGGAATGCCGGTCAGGAGATATCCTTTCCGGGGGGCCGTCCGGATCTCATAGCCCTCCTTTTTCAGACGGACCATGTGCTTCCAGACGGCGGACCGGCTCACGGACAGCCGGTCGCTGAGCCGTTCCCCGGACACCCACGCTCCCTGGTTTTCCTTAAGAATGGAAATGAGATCTTCCCGGATGGAGTTCAAACTTCTTCCCCTGTGAGAACTGGCGGCTTCCTACCATTGGAAGAAAGAAATGTCAACCTGTGAATAATGGAAGGTTGACCTTCGTGTCGTCCGGAGAGGGGCGGGGAGGTTTACAAAGGCCACCGGGTTAAAAGATAGCGGGGAATCCGCGGAAGGAGCCACAGGAGAAAGGTCCGGTAGGGGTCGGCATGCTGGGGAATGAGGAAAAAGCGCCGGAAGAGTTCCCCATGGGAAGCGAAAGCCCGGAAAAAAGGACCGGGGAAGGCGTAGAAAAGTTCAGCCGTCATCCGAGAATAAAAGAAGGGGATATCGAATTCCCGCCGGCACCTCTTTTCATAGAGCAGAAGGGGGGATTCTCTTTCACCGGTCGTCAGGGCATCCGCCGCGGCCCGTCCCGCCAGAAGGCCGGAGCGCAGAGCGTAAGCGATGCCCTCCCCGGAAAAAGGGTCGACAAAGCCGGCGGCGTCCCCCGCCAGGAGAACCCGGGACCGGCGGATGGTTCTCCGGTATCCTCCCGCCGGTATCACCTGTCCCCGGGAGGGGATCTCGGGGGGAAACCCGCAGCGAAGGAGGAATTCCCTGAAAATCCTCCGCGGCTGGGCCGGGTGTCTTGAAAATGTGCCGATACCGACGGAGTAAGTTTCCCGATGGGGGAATACCCAGCCATAGCCTCCATGGAGGGCGTCGAAATAAACTTCCGGCAGGGTTTTCGAGTGTCCCCCGGGGGACCGGTCCATTTCCATGGGGATTTCGGAAACAACGCAGACGCCGTATCGTCCCTTCCCATCGGGTTCCCGGACCTGTCGTTTCAGGGGCCCCTGGCTTCCCTCGGCGACGATGAGGTATTTTCCGTCGTAAGTCCCCCGGTTCGTGAAAAGACGCACCCCGCCGTCCGATTCTTCGAATCGGGCGGCCCGCTCTCCAGCATGCAGATCGATTCCCGCTTTCACGGCCCGATGGAGAAGGTAATGGTCGAAGGCCGAGCGGGAGACCATGGTGGCAATCCGTCTTCCCGCCGACCCTTCCAGGCAGCGCTTCCCATGGAGGAACCGGATCCCTGAAACTTCCAGCTCTTTCAGGGATTCCGGCAGAGGCCCCTCGAGATACCCGAGACCTTTCTCCGAAAGGGCGCCCCCGCAGGGCTTCGGTCGGGGAAGCTCTTCCTTCTCAATGAGAAGGACGGACAATCCTCTTTTCCCCGCCTCCCTGGCCGCCGAGGTTCCCGCCGGTCCCGCCCCTGTGACGAGGATGTCGTACATCTCTTTTTGCCTCCTTTTCGGAAACGGTCATTCGCATCGAAAGCCATGGAAGCCCTTTTTTCCCCGCCACCGGTTGCCAGAGGCGCCCGGAATGACTATATTGCCTGAATAACGGTCAGGCTTCTCCGGGCCGCCCCGGTGGTGTCTTTCCCGGATCCATGTCTTTGTCACGGTTGACGGCTTCGTAAAAAGTCCGGATGCTTATCCCCCGTCCCTGCGGCATACGTTCAAGTACGTCTCATTCCTCGGGATTTGGGCGCCTTGCCCCCGGATCTTTTTTACAAAACCGTCGGGAGCTGAACATTTTTCAATTTTTGCGACTTCATCACAGTTAATACGAGATGGGTTATTTTTTCAATACCATCCTGTAACCCGTCCCGGTGCGGCGCCGGGAAAAGCGAGGTTTTCCCTTTGAGAATAAACAAAGACCCCCTGGAAATTCTTTCCCGCGGGCGGGAATATGTCCGATGATCCTTTTATATGTGTGCACCATCGCCTTTCTGGCCGGCTTCATCCAGGGGTTTTCGGGGTTCGGATCGGTCCTCCTTTCCCTGCCCCTTCTGGCCCTGTTTCTCGACATGACCGTCGTTGTCCCTCTGGTTTCCCTGTATGCCTTGTGTCTGACGGCGGTCCTGTTCGTCCAGCTTCGGTCGTTCATAAACTGGAAAACCGTGGGGGTTCTCGTGGCCGGTGCCGTTCCGGGAGTTCCCGCCGGGGTGTTTCTCCTGAAATACGTCCCGTCGTTCATGATCGAAACCCTGGCGGGGGTTATTCTCGTCCTTTTTTCCCTGGTTCAGTTTTTTATGAAGATTTCGAAAGCCCCCGCCGGAAGGGTCTGGACCCTTCTATCCGGTTTTCTCGGCGGGTGTCTCGGCGGGGCCATCGGCGCCTCCGGGCCGCCGGTGATTATCTACACGGCCCTTCAGCCCTGGGATAAAAACGTCATCAAATCCACCCTCCAGGGGTTTTTTCTCTTTGCGGGCCTCCTCGTGGTCCTCATTCAGGCCTTTTCGGGCCTCTTGACCGTGCCGGTGCTCCGTTTTTTCGCCCTGGGATTTCCCTTCCTCATGGCAGGCACCTTTTCCGGGGCATTCTTCTACGGATCGCTGCGCACGGAGGGGTATCAGAAGGTGCTGTTCGCTCTCCTGTGCCTCCTCGGGGCGTTCATGGCCCTGAAAGGCCTTTTTTGGGATTCCTCTTTCCGGGGAGGTCTGTCGTGACCGGAGAGAGCCGCGGGGCCCTTCTGAGGGCGGGGATACGCCAGGGGCTGTACAAAGGATGGCACAGCTTCATCTGGATCACCAAGATCATCCTGCCCATCTCCCTGTTTACGGCCTTCCTGTCCTGGAGCGGGTTCATCGATGCCATCGGATTCGTCATTCACCCTCTCATGGGTATTTTCGGCCTTCCGGCTGTCGCCGCCGTCCCCCTCGTCATCGGCATGCTGGCGGGCATCTATGGGGGCATCGCCGCCATGGCCGTGCTGCCCATGACGGTGGATCAGATGACCCTGGTGGCCCTTTTTCTTCTCATCGCCCACAACCTTGTTCAGGAATGCGCCATTCAGGGAAGCTCGGGGGTCCATCCCCTGAAGGCGGCCCTCTTCCGGATCGTGACGGCCGTTCTCACCGTCTGGGCCGTCTCCCCCTTTCTCGATCCCTCGGGCGGGGATTTCGACTCCGCCGGCGGAGCCGCGCCCGTGCCGGCCCCGGCCTTTCTGCCCATGATGGGAGACTGGGCAGCCGCTTCCTCCCTGCTCATGATACGGATTTTCATCATTGTCATGATTGTTCTCACCGTCCTTGAAATCGCCAAGGAGTTCGGCTGGATCCGGTCCCTCGCCCGATTCCTGTCCCCTCTCCTTCGGGTCATGGGATTAAGCGGCCGGGTGGGTCTCCTCTGGCTGACGGCGGTGGTCTTCGGGCTGGCTTACGGCGGGGCGGTGATCGTGGAAGAGGCCAAAAACGGGAACCTCTCGAAGACGGAACTTGAAGAGCTTCATCTTTCCATCGGTATCAACCACGCCATGATCGAGGACCCCTCCCTTTTCCTGCCCCTGGGCATTCACCCTTTCTGGCTTTGGGTGCCGAGATTTGCGGTGGCCGTCCTGGCCGTCCGTCTTCTCACCTTCTGGTACGCCTTCCGGAACCGCAAGGGGGCCTGAAGACATTTTTCTTGCCTGGCGACCCTAAATTCGGTATATTTTCGCCCTAAGAATATTGACAAATCATCGTGAAATATATTAAGGAAGGTCCGGTTCAAGGAGCCGGGAAAAGCCGGGGCGGGACCATCCCTCCAAGACCATTGAATAACTCGAGCGAGGAGGCACAATGGCGATAGAAAAGCAGATAGAGGAACAGGTACTGAAATGGCAGAAAGCGACGGACCGGAGAAAACAGAAAAACGAACCGCCCGGACCGGTGATTACCGTTTCGAGGGAACCGGGGAGTGGCGGCGAGGCCCTCGCGAAGATGATTGCCGAGGAATTGAAGATCGATTTTTTTGACCGGGAAATCGTCCAGGAAGTCGCCAGAAGCGCCCGGATGAGTGAAAAGGTGGTGGCCTCCCTCGACGAGAAGGAGCGGGGCCTTCTTGATAACTGGATCCAGTTCCTGAGGACCAGCCGCTATTTCTGGCCCGACGAATTCGTCCATCACCTCACCAAGGTGGTGAATACGGTGTGCCAGCATGGAAATGCCCTCATCGTGGGCCGTGCGGCCAACATGGTTCTTCCGCCGGAGGAAACGCTGAGGCTTCGCTTCGTGGCCCCCCTGGAATACCGGGTGGAAGTCTACGGGAAGGAAAAAGGCATCTCCAAGGATGAGGCGCGGAAAAAAATAGCCCAGGAGGAGTCGGAAAGAAAGTCCTTCGTCCAGAAATATTTCCACGTGGACATCGACGAAGCCATTAATTACGATCTCGTCATCAACACCCAGTACTGCAGGCCGGAACAGATTCTGAATGCGGTGAAAGCTGTTCTGAAATTCAAGAAATTACCCGCGCGGCGGCGCTTTGATCCAAAACCGGAAGAGGCTTGAAGGGCGCCATTTCAACCATTGCCGGAATAGAAACTGAAAAATAAGCGGGCCTGGCCCGCTTATTTTTTTGGAAACCCACGGGTCCCCTGCCGGAAACATCGGGACTCATGGAGATGATCGTTAAAGAAAGGTGATACTCCCATGGAAGAGAAGGAGAAGAAGGAAGGGATCGAGTGGGTGCGGACCCACTGCGCCCGGATGGATCACGGCGGTTGCGCCCTCCTGGTGGGCGTGGACAGGAAGGAAAACCGGATTGTTCAAGTGAAGGGGGATCCCGAAGGGTTCCTGAACCGGGGCTACATATGTCCCAAGGGGGTCATCTCCCCGGACAGGCTGACCCATCCCGACCGGCTCCGGTCCCCCCTGAAACGGGTCGGAGAGAGGGGCGAGGGGAAATGGACGCCCGTTTCCTGGGAAGAAGCCCTGGAGGAGACCGCCGTGGCTTTCAACCGGATCCGGGAAACCCACGGCGCCCGGGCCGTCGCCTTCGGCGTGGGCATGCCGAAGGGGCTGGAACATTTCGTCCTCATCCGGCTCGCCAACCTTTTCGGATCTCCCAACGTGGTGGCTTCCCAGGATGTCTGTCACGCCCCCCGGGAAATCACGGGGATCCACACCTGCGGGTTCTATCCCGTGGCCGATTTCCACCAGAGGAGCCGCCTCGCCGTCCTCTGGGGAAGCAACATCACGTCGACGAATGAAGAAGGGGAAATCTGCAGCCTCCCTCTGAAACAGCTGAAGGAAGGGATGGATCTCATCGTCGTGGACCCCCGGAAAACGGACCTGGCGGAAAAGGCGAAATACTGGCTGCCTCTCCGGCCGGGCACGGACCATGCCCTGGCTCTCGCCTTTCTGAACGTGGTCATCGAAGAATCCCTCTATGACAGGGATTTCGTGGAAAAATGGACCCACGGATTCGAGGATCTGGCGGTTCATGTCCGGCCGTACACGCCGGAAAATATGGCGGGGATCACCTGGGTGCCGGCGGACCGGATCCGCGAGGCCGCCCGTTTCTATGCCCGGTCCAAACCGGCGGTCATCCAGTGGGGAAACCCCGTGGAGCACAACATCCACACCTTCGACATCACCCGCGCCCTCCTCTGCCTCATGGCGGTCTGCGGGAATCTCGCCGTTCCGGGAGGGAATGTGGAGGCCGTGGATCCCAAAATCATGGGTCTCGGGGAATTCGTCCGGGCCGATCTTATCCCCGACAAGCGAAAGGACATGATCAGCGCCCATCACCGGGTCATCCCCCGGCTCATGACCATCGCCCCCGCCTATTTCCGGAAGGCCGTCCTGGAGGACGTCCCCTATCCCGTCCGGGGATTCTACGCCATGTGTTCTAACCCCATGCTCTCCTACGCCGACAGCCGCCTGACTTACGAAGCCTTCAGGAAACTGGACTTCGTGGCCGTGGCGGATCTCTTCATGACCCCCACGGCGGCCATGGCGGACATCGTTTTCCCCGTGGCGAGCCAGTTCGAGTTCGACGACATCGGACACTACGGCATCGGCCACGGGTATGTCCTGGCCCGCCCCAAGGTGGTCGATCCTCCCGAGGGATGCTGGCCGGACATGAAGATCATGAACGAGCTGGGAAAGCGGATGTCCCCGCCCGAACTCTGGCATGACGATTACCGGGAGTTTCTCGCCGATCTGTTGAAACCGAGCGGGCTCACTTACGAACAGTTCGCCGAAAAGGGCTACCTGAAAGGGCCGGACCGGTTCCGGGCTTATGAGGCGAAGGGGTTCCGGACCCCGACGGGAAAGGTGGAACTCCGCCTTTCCGTGGCGGAGAAGCTCCGCCTGAAACCCCTGCCGGAATTCTCCGGGCTTCCCGAAGAAGAGGAGCCCGGGTATCCCCTGATTCTCACGAGCGCCAAGAGCCGGTATTATCTCCATTCCTCTTACCGCTGGCTCGACAGGTTCCGGAAGCTCCGGCCCCGGCCGAAGGTGGAGATCCATCCTGAGACGGCGGCCCGGTCCGGGATCGCCGAAGGGGACGAAGTGGTCATTGAAACGAAGAACGGATCGATCGTCCAGTACGCCGAGCTGACCGACCGGGTGGACCGGCGCACCGTCAATGCGTCCCATGGCTGGTGGTTTCCCGAGGATTCCCCTGAATCCCAGTACGGGTGGCGGAAGTCGAACTTCAACATCCTCACGTCCGCGGCCCCCCTGGGGAAGGAATACGGAACCCCGAATCTGCGGGCCGTCGGGTGCCGGATCCGGAAGGCTTCGTCGTAGAGGAAGGAGGGGACGATCAGAGGGGAGGGAGCGGCCTGTTTTTAAGGGCCGCCAGGAGGTCATGGCGGGTCATGTCCGACTCGACGGGGGTGATGGAAACGTATCCCTCTTTGAGGACGGAGAGGTCCGTGTCGTCTTCCTCGTCTTCGGGCTGGAGGGTTTCTCCTACCAGCCAGTAATAGATGTTGTTCCGCGGGTCGAGACGCCTTTCGAAGGTTTCCACGAGACGGGCCTGGCCCTGCCGGGTGAACAGAACCCCCCGGATCTCCCCCTCCGGGAGGGCGGGCACGTTCACGTTGAGGGCGATGCCGGCGAGGAGGGACCGGTTGTCGAGAATGAAATCGGCAATTCTTGCAGCCATGCGGGCCGCCGCCGTAAAATCAGCATCTTCGCTCCGCGAATCGAGGGAAACGGCCATGGAGGGGACGCCGAGGATGCATCCTTCCGTGGCGGCGGAAACCGTTCCCGAATAAATGACGTTGATTCCCACGTTGGCTCCTAAATTGATTCCCGATACGACAAGATCGACGGGACCGCCGGCAAGTTCCTTCAGCCCGATCTTGACGCTGTCCGCCGGGGTCCCTCCCACGGCGTATCCATAGAACGTTCCGTTTTTCCGCGCCTTGCGGATCATGAGGGGCCGGGCGAGGGTGATGGCGTGTCCCACGGCGCTCTGCTCCAGTTCGGGGGCCACGATGAGACATTCCCCCTTACGGGAGAAAACCTCCCGCAGGGCGAAGAGCCCCCGGGCGTAGATCCCGTCGTCATTGGTCAGGAGAAATCGCATATCAGTTCACCTGGGTGATTTTGTCGCCCCGGATGGTCAGAACGAAAAGATCCTTTTCCGCCTCCCCCGATTCGTTGAAGCTGGTCTTTCCCGTGACCCCGGGGTAGTTTTTCAGCTGGAGGAGGGCGTCCCTCAGGTCTTCCCGGATCCGGATCCCTTTGTCCTCGAGGAGGGAAAGGAGGATTTTCATCGTATCGAAGGCCAGGGCCTCGATTTCCGTGGGCTCCCGCCCGCAGGCGAAGTAAAACCGGTCCAGGAAGTCCCGGACGGCCGGGGAAAGGCTTTCCCGGAAAAACCCGTCGACGAACAGGGTGCCCTGGAGGTACTCCGTGTCGCCCTGAAGAATTTCAGGCGTATTCCAGAGATTCGTTCCCAGGAGCTGGACGGTCGTGACGTCATGGAAAGCCAGTTGAGGCGCTATCAGCCGGGCTTTCATGGCGGAATCGGGAATGAAGAGGGCGTCGAAATCGATGAAGGGTTCCGGTTTTTCCTTTTCCGGGCTGTCCTTTTCTTCCGGCAGACCGGCAAGTATCCTGATTTCCCTGCCGAAATCGGTCTGTTTCGGATCATAGGCCTCGATCCCGCGGATCTCGCCTCCGTACCATTCCACCTCGTTCCAGAAAAGATTCATCATTTCAATGCCATAAGCATCGTTGGGGTAGAGAACGGCAAAACGCTTCATCCCCAGGTTCCGGAAGGCGTAATGAACCAGGGTCTCCAGGATCATGGGGGGGGTAAGAAAATTCCGGAAGACGAAATCGCCGTTTTCCGTGACCCCCTCTTTCTGCGTGAGGGTGATGACGGGAACGTGGAGAGCCTGGGCTGCCCGGGCCGCTTCCTCCGCCACGGGACCGGCCATGGGTCCGATGATTCCGATCACCCGGTCCTCCGTCACGAGTTTCTCAACGGCGTCTTTTCCCTTGCCGGGATCACCGGCGGTGTCTTCTATGAAAAGCTGTATGGGAGAGTCCGTGGTGTCTTTCGTGAGGTCCACGGCCAGAAGGACGGCCTCCAGGGCTTTCCGGCCGTAGGCCGAGAGCTTTCCCGAAAGAGGGAGAATCAATCCGATGGACCGGCGGTCCACCTGATCGATTTTTTCCAGGCGGCTGAAAAGGTCCTGCCCCTGTTGAAACAGCGGGTGACCGGGATGGTCTCCCAGAAACCGATCGATGTATGACCGGGTGCGGATCATATCCCCCGAGTCATAGGACAGACGGGCCAGAGTCAGAAGGGCGTACCCGGAAGGATAGCGTTCTCCACGTTTCCGGAGAAGTCCTTCCAGTTCCTCGGCGGACATCCCATGGAGGACGATCCCCTCGATTTTCCCCCGCAGATTGAACTCCATGGCTTCCCCCGGACTCTCCTCCAGGGCGAGGAGATAGGCGTCCATGGCGTCGACCACATTTCCCGAGGTGAGGAGGTTGTCTCCCGCGAGAGCCAGAGATTTTGACCGCAGGTCAGGGGGGAGGGATTCCTTCAGGAGTTCCGTGACGAGAAGCTCCGATCGGGACGGGTCGCCTGTGCGGGAAGCCAGGAGGGCCAGGGCGTATCGGGCTTCCCTGTAAAGAGGATCCCCCCCGTATTGGGGACCTATGGCTTCCAGTTCCTGCCGGGCCTTTTCGTATTCCCCCTTCTCGATCAGGATTTCACCGATACGGAGCCGGGCCAGGGTGCCCGGCGCTCCCGCGGGATGGTCCGAATAAAGTCTTTCATAAAGGGCCAGGGCGTTTTCCCGGTTCCCGGATCGGAATGTCTCTTCGGCTTCCTGGAAAAAAGGGCGCAGTTCCGAGGGGATCCGGTCGGAGGTGACCAGGGGCTCTTCCGCCCGGGGAACGACTTTCGCCGCGCAGGCGACGAGGGACAGGCCAAGAAGAGAAAGAAGGAACAGGCAGAGGGTCTTTTTCGTCATCGCGCCCATGGGGCCTCACCTTTCGATGGATCGGATATACCGGGTCATTTCCTCCGCCAGGGAGGGGGAATCGACGGTGATGGACATTTCGTGGTTGTATTTCAAGGCCGACTGGGTAAAATTGTGGCTTCCCACAAACACGAACCGCCCGTCTATGACGGCGATTTTCGTGTGGGTCGTTTTCTCCGGGGAATCGAAAGCGGGAATGATCCCCGACTTTCTGAGGCGCTTCGCCGTCTGTTCGTTCGACCGGTTCACCTCCGATCGGGAATCCTCGTCTCTTTCGAGAAGAACCGTCACCCGGACACCCCGCCCGGCGGCCGCCTCAAGGCGGGAGAGAATCCCGTCCGGGCGGTTTCCTTCAAAACCGTTGGTTTTGAAGAGAAACACGGCGATAAGGATCTCATTCCGGGCCCGATCCACGGCATCCACGAGGGCGGGGTAGAATTCCCCGTCCTTCAGAAGACGGATGGAGCCCTCCCGTGGATAATCCGCGGAACCTGCGGGAATCGTTGATAAGGCAGAACCCGCAAGAACAAGAAGGGGGAGAAGGAGAAAGAAGACTCCCGGTGATTTCGTCCGCAGAATGCCTGTAAAAGTCATCATCGATTAGGCCTTTGATCGGGGTGGAGGGGCCGGCAGACCCGACTGGGATTCTTTATAAAACATTTGAATTCTCAAGTCGATATGAAAATGCCCGGAATGGGTCGCCATCCCGGGCATTCTGAAAAGGAGAGGACGTAACGGGTTACTTCACTTCCTCAAAATCGGCGTCCACCACGTCTTCGTCCCCTTTGCCCGCCGCGCCCGGCTGCGGGCCTTCCTGGCCGGGCCCGGCTCCCGGGCCTTGCTGGGCCGACGCCTTGGCGTACATGGCTTCGGCGAGCTTATGGGTCGCCTGGGTCAAGTCCTCCTGGGTTTTGCGGATGGTCTCCGTATCGTCCCCGTTCAGGGCGTCCTTGACTTTCTTGACCGCATCCTCGATCCGGGAGCGCTCCCCGGCATCGATCTTGTCACCGAACTCCTTCAGATTCTTCTCCACGGTGTAGACGAGGGCGTCCGCCTGGTTTCTCGCCTCGATGAGGTCTTTTTTCTTCCTGTCCTCTTCCGCGTGGGCCTCCGCGTCCTTCACGAGGCGCTGGATTTCCTGTTCGGTCAGGCCGCTCGAGGAGGTGATCCGGATGCTCTGCTCCTTTCCCGTGCCCAGGTCCTTGGCGGAAACATGGACGATGCCGTTGGCGTCGATGTCGAAGGTCACTTCAACCTGGGGAACGCCCCGGGGGGCCGGTGGAATGCCGACGAGCTCGAAACGGCCGAGGGTCTTGTTGTCCGACGCCATGGGACGCTCTCCCTGGAGTACGTGGATGCTTACCGCCGGCTGGTTGTCCGCGGCGGTGGAGAAGATCTGGCTTTTCCTCGTGGGAATGGTCGTGTTCTTCTCGATGAGTTTTGTCATGACGCCGCCCAGTGTCTCGATACCGAGGGACAGGGGGGTCACGTCGAGAAGAAGAACGTCCTTCACGTCACCCGCCAGGACACCGCCCTGTATCGCGGCTCCCACGGCCACCACCTCATCGGGATTCACCCCCTTGTGGGGATCCTTGCCGAAGATATCCCTGACCTTCTGCTGAACCTTGGGCACCCGGGTCATGCCGCCGACGAGAATCACCTCGTCGATGTCCCGGGCGGTCAGACCGGCATCCTTCAGGGCCGTCCGGCAGGGCCCTTCCACTTTGGCGATCAGATCTTCCACGAGCATTTCCATCTTGGCCCGGGAGAGTCTCATGGTCAGGTGCTTGGGACCGGAAGCGTCTGCGGTGATGAAGGGCAGGTTGATGTCCGTTTCCATCGCCGTGGAAAGTTCCATCTTGGCCTTTTCAGCCGCTTCCTTGATCCTCTGGAGGGCCATCCGGTCCTTCCGGAGGTCGATGCCCTGATCCTTCCTGAACTCGTCCGCTATGTAGTCCATGAGCTTCTGGTCGAAATCCTCTCCTCCCAGGTGGGTGTCCCCGTTGGTCGATTTGACCTCGAAAACGCCTTCCCCTAATTCGAGGATGGAAATGTCGAAGGTTCCGCCTCCCAGGTCGAATACGGCGATTTTTTCATCTTTTTTCTTGTCGAGACCATAAGCCAGGGCGGCGGCCGTCGGTTCGTTGATGATCCGCTTGACATTGAGTCCCGCGATTTTCCCCGCGTCTTTCGTGGCCTGGCGCTGGGAGTCGTTGAAGTAGGCCGGCACGGTGATGACGGCGTCCTCGACTTTCTCTCCCAGGTAGTCCTCGGCGGTCTGCTTCATTTTCGTCAGGATCATGGCGGAGATTTCCGTAGGACTGTAATTCTTTCCCCGGATGGTCAACTGGGTGTCGCCGTTCGAGGCTTCGGTGATTTTATAAGGGGCGATCCCTTTGTCGTACTGGACTTCTTTTGAACTGAATTTCCGTCCGATGAGCCTCTTGATGGCATAGACGGTGTTTTCAGCGTTGGTCACGGCCTGTCTCTTGGCGGCCTGTCCGACAATCCGGTCGCCCGTTTCGGGGAAGGCGACCATGGAAGGCGTCGTCCGGCTCCCTTCCTGATTTGTTATGACGACGGGGTCCCCCCCCTCCATGATGGCAACGCACGAATTGGTCGTTCCCAAATCGATTCCGATAATCTTACCCATGGAATAAATCCTCCTTTATCTGAACTTTATAAATTGAGCGGTATTTCATCCAATATTCTTTGAAACGGAGACCTTGGAAGGCCTGAGAAGCCTCCCGTTCAGGAGATATCCCTTCTCCAGCTCATCCACCACGCGACCTCTTTCTCCGTCCGGCGTGTTCACCTCGTAGAGGGCTTCGTGAAAGTTGGGATCGAAAGGTTCTCCTCCGGCCGCGATAGGCTTTACACCGTTATTTTCCAGGGCCGCGAGAAACTGTTTTTCAACGAGGCGGATGCCTTCTATGAAAGAAGCGAAATCTTCCGATGTCCGCGCGTGCTCCAGGGCCCTGCCCAGGCTGTCCAGAACGGGCAGGAGGTCCTTGATAAGATTTTCGTTTCCATACTGCAGGAGGTCGGACCTCTCCCGGGCCATCCTCTTTTTGTAATTTTCAAACTCCGCATAAATGCGAAGGTATCTGTCATAATTTTCCGCTGCTTCCTTTTTGTATTTTTCCAGTTCCTCCGGGAGGGCCTCCTCTCCCGCGTTCTGCTGAAATTTCCCTTCCTGGTCCGGGACTTCCGCGGCGCCTTTCTCTTCTTCCCGCGGTTTCTCCTCTTCTTCCCGATATTTCATTCTCCTCGTCGATCCTTTCCTCATATTGAGCGATGGCGTCTTATAAGGTTCATGTCATCTCCGGTTTCTGGAAAAGCATGTAATCCACAAGCTGGCAGATCACATGGCCCACGGTGATGTGCACCTCCTGGATCCGGGGAACGCTTTTCGACGGAACGGCGAGGACATGGTCGGCGATTTTTCCGGCCTGTCCCCCGTCCTTTCCCGTGAGGGCGATCGTCACCAGGTTCATTTTGCCTGCCGTTTCAAGGGCCTTGACGACATTGGGGGAAGATCCGCTCGTGGTGATTCCCCACGCGATATCGCGCTCCTGTCCCAGGGCACGGATCTGTTTGGCGAAGATATCCGTAAAATCGTAATCGTTTCCTATGCTCGTCAGGACGGAACTGTCGGCGGCGAGGGAAAGAGCGGGCAGCGGAGGCCGTTCGATCATGAAACGGTTGACGAACTCCGCCGCGATGTGCTGCGCATCCGCCGCACTGCCCCCATTGCCGAAAAGGAGGATCTTTCGCCCCTCCTTCAGGGCCCGGGTGACCGCCTCGGCAACGCGGGTGATTTTACCGCTGTTTTCCGAAACGAACAGTTCCTTGACGTGAGCGCTTTCACGGAAAGCGCTGAGAACAATCTCTTCCATCTCCGCCGGGAATCTCCTCCTCGAGACGCATTCAGGAAAACCAAAGATTCTTGAATATTGACCATAATATAAGAATCGCTCCCGGCAGTGTCAAGGAAGGGAACTCAAAAAATACGGTGTTCACAGGGATAACTGAAAAACGGGGGACGCGTTCCGGCCCCGTCGCGGAGCCGCCGGCGGACCGGACGAGGAGGGGCTCCCGGGGTCCTTTGAACCGGGGAAGGGCACCCTCCCCGGAAGTGCTCAGAAATTCCGGTTCCGGGAAAGCCGGCTGATGGAAACAGAAAGGAATATTTCTCCCAAAAGGGGAATTTTCCTTCCGGCAAAAAGATTAAACTGATATAATTAAACCGCCTTTTTATTCCCGAGGCGGGTTGGATGAAACTTTTTTTTGAACACGAGATACATGAGAACGGAAGGAGGAGAGCATGAGAAAGGGGAGATTCTTTTGTGTATTGGTGGTTTTTCTCCTGATGGCGGCGGGCGTGTCGACGTCCCTCGGGGAAAGCCGCAAGGGGGCCCTTGTCATCGCCGATCCGCACTCCTGCTGGGTGCCGTACAACATCAAGTCGGCGGACGGAAAGTGGGCTACCGGTCTGAACGTGACAAGCTACTTTTATGACGAGGTCATAACGGCGCGTTTCTATGCGCCGGGCACTCCGGAAATCTATGCGACAGTGACGGTTCCTCTCGATGACGGGGGGATGTGGACGGGGATGGTCCAGAATCTTCTGGCGACGCCGTCAAGCTTTGTGGACCGCTCACTGATCATTTTCGACTCGGTATCGGGATTCTTTTCCGTGACTCAGTTCGTCGTCTCCACCAATGCAGCCTATTCCGGCTTCGGTCATCAGACCTTCTACGCCACGCCCGAAGAGGCCTCCGTAATGTAATTTCGAAATTGAATCGGAAACGGGGCGGTGATCAGGGTCACCCCGTTCAGGAACGGGCTTTCCAATACTTCCCGATTCTTCGGGAAGTATTTTTTTGGGGCCCTGAGTCCCGGAAACCCGTTTTGCCGGGGGGATGATTTTCTTCGGTCAGGGGGCCCAGCGGCTGCCGGAGAAGAAAAACTGAGCGATCAGGCCGGCAAGGGGGGGGAAGAAAAAGGTGCAGGCAAGGCGGATGAGGGTGAACTTCCATCCTAAAATCCCGACTTCCATGGGGAGCCTCGCCACGGCCCAGAGAGACCACGCGGTGAGAAAGGCGACCATGGTGCCGACACCGGCGCCCGCTTTCAGAAGTCCTGCGGCGATGGGGAGATTGATATAGGGCCCGCCGGGGGAAAGGCCGCCGGCAACCGCCCCGATGAGAATTCCCCGGAGGCCCGATTCGGCCCCTACCCATTTCGAGAGCTGTTCGCCCGGGACGAGGGTCTGGACCATCCCCGCGACGATGAAGGCGAAGGCGAGGAGGGGAAGAATCTCCAGGGTGAATTTCAGGGAAAATCGAAGTCCCGCCAGGTGTTCTCCCGCGCCCCGGGAATATCCGATCCAGAGAAGCGCGAGGGCGAGAACCCCCATGACGATGGTGGGTCCGAGCATTTGATGGTTCCTCCTCATGGCGTTTCACGCACCCGTCGAATTTCATTCCACGAGAGATTTCCAGGTATCCCCTTCCAGAAAGCTTCCCTCGACGTTGTTTTCCATTTCAAGGAACATCCGGTAAGGGACGGTGAAAGTCAGCTTGTCCTTTCCCAGGATGCTCGCCGTGTATTTTCTGGCGGAAATATCCGTCAGGCCCACGACGGCCCGGGGGTTCGAGGACCGGGCTTCTCGGTATGGGAGGATGCCCACGGTCTGGCACCCCGCGGCATAGGGCATGATGACGTTTTCCATGTCCTCCCTGCCGAAGTTGGCGAGGATGGTGAGGGCGGAAAGCTGGTCGGGGTTGACGATGAAAACGACGACGACGGGTTCTTCTTGAGACGGGTCCGTCTCCGCCAGCGGTTTCAGGACGACAAGGGATGCGGGAATGTCCGTCATGGGAAGCTTCTCGACGAAGGAGCGGACGAGGTCGGGGGATCGGATGTACCGCTCCCCGTGAAGGAAATGGTCGATGAACTCCTTCCGGGCGAATCGGCCCATGGATTCGGCGATCTTTCTTCCTTCTTCCCTGCCGGCGTTTCCCGTGGAAAGGAACCGGCAGAACCCCTCGAGCCCCCCCGGAAAATCGAGGTAACGGTTTCCGAATCCCAATCCCACGCCGCCGCCGAAGCACCCGAAGGTTTCCCGGGTGAAACAGGCCGTCCGGCCTTTGGCGGCCGCCGCCAGCATGGCCATGACGCACCCCCATTTCCCCGGGGTGAACTGAAGCGCTTCCGGCGGCCGCTCCTCTTTCCAGAGAAGCGAAACAGGCGCGAGGTCGAGGCGAAGATGTCGGCCGATCCGGCTTTCCATGGCGGTCTCCCATAAGTGTTTTTTCGATTTTACTCTTTTTATCCCTTCCCGTTCAAGGGGTTGTTTGAGGCCCCCCGGTATCGGCGGCGGGTTTTGTTCTTGACGGGAAAACAAAAGGGGTTTAGTCATGGGCGTTAAAAATCTTAAACGAGGGAAGACATGAATGCCTCCAATCCATTATATTCCATCATGAACCCCCGATCCATCGCCATTGTCGGGGCGAGCAACAATATCAACAAGATGGGGACGATCCAGTGCATCAACCTTATCGGAAGCGGTTATCCCGGGGAGATCCTGCCCGTCCACCCCCGGGAGGAAACCGTCCTCGGCCGGCAGGCCTGGCCATCCATCGGCGGATTGCCCCATCCTCCCGACCTGGCCGTTCTCGTGGTTCCCCCCCATCTCGTTCCGGGGATGCTCCTCGACTTTGGCCGCCTGGGAACCCGCCATGCCGTTATCATCAGCGGCGGTTTCAAGGAAACCGGAGACAACGGGAAGGAACTGGAGAAGCGGATTACGGAAATCGCCGGGGAATACGGAATCCGGTTCATCGGCCCCAACTGCGTGGGGATCTTGAACACCGAGTTACCCCTCAACCTGACCGTCTTTCCCGTTCACGACCTGGGCGGGAAACTCGGGGTGGTCTCCCAGAGCGGGACCTACGTCACCCAGAACCTGGCCTGGCTTCACCGCCGGGGCATCGCCCTGAGCAAGGCCGTGAGCGTGGGAAACGAAGCGGATACGGACATCGTCGACTGCCTGGAATATCTCGGGGCCGATGAGGCGACCCGGGCCATAGCTCTTTACATTGAGGGGATCCGCCGGGCCTCCCGTTTCCTGGACGTGGCCCGGGAGATCACGAAGACCAAGCCCATCGTCGCCCAGTACGTGGGCGGCTCGGAGGCGGGGGCCCGGTCGGGATCGAGCCACACCGGCGCCATCGCCGGGCCGGATTTCATCTATGAGGGCCTTTTCGCCCAGGCGGGGATCATCACCGTCGATTCCATCGAGGAGGTGTTCCGGACCGGGTGGGCCCTGGCGGCCCAGCCGCCTCTCCGGGGGAAAAGGATCGCCGTCCTGACCAATTCCGGCGGTCCCGGAACGGCGGCCTCGAACACCCTGAACAAGCTGGGCCTGGAAGTACCTGAGTTTTCCAAAAAGACTCAGGAGGCGATCCAGCCTTACATTGCCGGTCATGCCAGCGCCCGGAATCCCGTGGATCTGACCTTTCACCTCGACATGTCCACCCTGGCGGAGAAGCTTCCCCGGATCGTTTTCGAAGAGGAGGGGATCGACGGTGTCATCATCCATGGGATCATGGATTCGGGGTTTCTGAACGAATTGTTTCCCGTGGTCCGTAAGGTCCTCGATCTGGGGGAGACCGTCGATTTCCCCATGCCGGAAACGGACCTCGACCCCCTTATCGAGATGCCCCGTCGTTACGGGAAACCGCTCATGATCAACTCCTTCTTTGATGACGAGGACCGCTGTGTCCGGATTTTCCGCGAAAAGGGGATTCCCGTCTTCGATTCCCCGGAAAAGGCGGCCCGGGCCATGGGGGCTTTTTACCGGCATTATGAGATCCGGAAACGGGCCGCGAGACAGCCCGTACACGGGGACATCCCCCCGCCGGCGGAAGCCCGGAGCCTCCTGGAGGGTGCCGCCCCGGGTCCCCTGGACGAATACCGGGCCAAACAGGTCCTGGCGGCGTACGGGATTCCCGTCACGCGGGAAACCCTGACGGAAACCCTCCCCCGGGCCGTGGAGGCCGCCCGGATGATCGGGTATCCCGTCGTTCTGAAAGGATGTTCCCCCGAGATCCTCCACAAGACGGAACAGGGCCTGGTGCACCTGAACGTGAGAAGTGAAGACGAACTTGTCCGGGCCTTCCGGGCCATTCGCGACCGTGACCCGGCCATCCCCGTCCTGGTGTCGGAAATGCTCCGGGGGGACCGGGAATTCATGGCCGGTATGACCTGCGCCCCCGGTTTCCCGCCCTGTATTCTTTTCGGTCTCGGGGGGGTGTACACGGAAGCCCTGAAGGACCACCGGGTCCGCCTGGCCCCCCTGGGCCCGGAGGACGCTTTCGAAATGATGGATTCCCTTCGATCCGGGAATCTTCTGACGGCCTGGCGGGGGATGGCTCCGGTGGATCGGGTGTCCCTCGGTTCCATCCTGGTCGCTCTTGGCCGGCTGGCCCTTGATTTTCCCGCCATCGCCGAAATGGACCTGAACCCGATCCTGATCGTGGATGGAAAACCACGGGTGGTGGATGCCCTCCTCAATCTGAGGGAGGCGGGCCGTTGATCTTCCGTCGCGGCAGGAGAAGGGGGTCCCGGATTGAAGGAAGGGGAGGGCGGGAATGAGAAGGATAAAGAGAAAAAGCCCTTCGGCGGAGGACCGGAAACCCAGGGAGACCCGCTGGTGCGAGAAGCACGGTTATTCGATCGATATAGAAGCGTGCCGCGCCCGGGCCCGCAAAAACATCCGCTGCCGCCGCTGCCACAGCCGGTGGCGGCAGATTCCCCTTCCTCTTTAGGAGGGCCGTCGCCCGCCCTGTCTCACCCCGATTCGTACATCCGCCCCATTCTGGACCCGATCCGGGAGACGATGACCACGAGGGTCGTCGAAATGAGGATCATGATGATCCCCAGGGCGGAAAGCCTTCCCCAGAGACCGTCTTCGGCGAAACGGAGGATCTGAACCGCCAGGACCTCCGTTCCCGGCCGGGAGAGGACGACGGAGAGGCTCAGTTCCCGGACGAACATGGTGGCCATGAGGATCCAGCCGGAGACAATGCCGGGAACCAGCAGGGGGATGATGATCCGGCGGAGGGTAAAGAAGGTTCCGCCGCCGCATACCCGGGACGACTCCTCCAGGTGGCTGTGGATCTGGATGAAGGCGCTCGTCATCGGCCGGATGCCGTAGGGGAGATACGTGGCGATGTATCCGATGAGAAGCGACCAGATGGTGGCATAAAGGGGCGTCTGGACGAAAAACCACATGAACCCCACGCCGATGACGATCCCGGGAAAGGAAAAGGACAGGAAACTGAGAGATTCCAGGATGCCCGAGGCGGCCGTCCGCACCTTGGCGACGACATAAGAGACGAAAACGGACAGGATCACCCCCAGGGTCGCTCCCGCGACGCCGAGGAAGAGGCTGTTTTTCAGCGAAAGGAGGGAAAGGGGGTCCTTCAGGACGGCGAGCCAGTGTCTCAGGCTCATCATGGAGAAGGCCCTGGCGCCGGGGACCATCACATAGGGAACGAGAGAGGTGTAAAGGAGAACCAGGACGGGCAGAATGATGAGGAGGAAGGAGAGAAGGGCGACGAACCCGAAAAGGGGATACCGGGATTTCTTGAGGTCGATGACGGCGGGACGATAGCCCCGGCTCGATATGGTGACGAATTTCTCGCCTTCGGCGGTGAAGTGCCTGTAAACGTAGATGAGAATGATGGAAGTGGCCAGGGCGCTCATGCCGACCGCCGACGCCAGGCCGTAATCGGCGATGAACCCCGTGGCGATGATGCGGTAGATATGGGTGGCGAGGACGTAAATTCGTCCGGGCATGCCGATGACGGAAGGCACGGCGAAAGAGGCCAGGCTCCGGACGATGACCAGCGTCAGGGCCGCCAGGACGGCCGGGCGGAGGACGGGGAGCGTGACCTTTGTCAGGGTCCGGAATTCCGAGGCCCCGCAGACCCTGGAAGACTCCTCCAGGGAAACGTCGAAGGCCGCCATGGCGGGGGCGATGATAAGATAGGCGATGGGAAGATCGAGGAGCCCCTCCACGAGGATCATGCCCGGCAGGGTGTAGATATTGAACAGGGACGCTTCCAGGCCGAGAATCCCGTTCAGGACGAGGTTGATGAGGCCGTTCGTCGGGTTGAGGAGAAGGACCCAGCTCACGGCGAAAAGGATGTGGGGGATCATCATGGGGGTGATGGAGATGATCCGGAAGAGGAGCTTGAAGGGGATGTTGGTCCGGGTGTTCAGGTAGGACAGGACGAGAGCCAGGGCGGTGGCGACGGCGGCGGAGCCCAGAGTGAAGAGGGCCGTGTTGATCAGGATGTCGGCGAATGCGGGATCCGTATAGGCCTGAACGTACTTTTCAACGGTGAAGGCGCCGAAGGCCCCGAGGCCCCGGGAGAAACTCCCCAGAAGGAGCATGACGACGGGACAGACGGTGAGAAAACCGACGACGGCGATGAGGAGGGGGGTCATTATTGGTTTCCTCGAGCCCATGAAGTTTCCCCTCTTTCACCTATGCGGAAAGGAGCGAGCAATGGCCCGGATCGAAATGAATCGTGACGGGAGCGCCTTCCCGGAGACCCGCCGTCGGGTCGAGCCGGGCGACGAGCAGAATCTCCCCGATGCGGATCTCCCCCTCACAGGCCTCTCCGACGAAGAGAAGGGACTCCAGGGTGCCCTTGAAGATGTTTGCGCCCTCCGGGGTTCCCGTCTCCTTCAACGCGATGAATTCCGGCCGGATACAGACGGTCACCTCCTGGCCCGGCGCCAGCCCCTTTCCGGCCCTGCAGGCGACCTTTCCGATGGGAGTTTCCGCGAGGGCATGGGATCCCCCGATGGCGGCGACGGTGCCGGCGATGAAGTTGGCCCGGCCGATGAAATCGGCGACGAAACGACGGTTGGATTCGAAATAGATGTCCCGGGGGGAACCGATTTCGACAATCCGGCCCTCTTTCATGACGGCGATTTCGTCGGACAGGGACAGGGCCTCGATCCTGTCGTGGGTCACGTAGACGGCGGTGATCCTCAGTTCCGTGAGAAAACTCCGGAGTTCCTTCCGGGTTTCCTCACGGAGCTTGGCGTCGAGGTTGCTCAGGGGTTCGTCGAAGAGGATCACCGCGGGCTCGGCGATGAGGGCCCGGGCCAAGGCCACCCGCTGCTGCTGCCCTCCGCTCAGCTTCGTCGCCGGCCGGGTCTCGAAGCCTTCGAGCTGGACGAACCGGAGCACCTTTTCGACTTTCCCGCGGATTTCCTCCCGGGGGATTTTCCGGGTTTCCAGAGGGTAGGCCACGTTGTCGAAGACATTCATGTGGGGCCAGATGGCGTAGGTCTGAAACACCATTCCCAGGCCCCGCTTCTCCGGCGGGACGAAGATGTTCTTTTCCCGGGACCAGACGATCTCCCCTCCTATGGAGATTTCCCCCCGGTCAGGCGTTTCGAGGCCCACGATGCACCGGAGAAGGGTCGTCTTGCCGCATCCGCTCGGCCCGAGAAGGGTGAAGATCCGGTTCGCGGGGATGGCGAGGTTCACCTCCGAAAGGGCGGTGATCCTGCGGCCCTCGGCGTGAAAGTCCTTGCTGACGTCCCGGATGAGGATTTCCACCTCACGGCACCTGGAAAATTTTTCTGAACTCCCCTCCCCATTGCCTGATTTCGTCGTCGGAAAGGTCGCGGATGGGGATGACCTTTGCTTTGTCGATCCCGTCGATGGGCGGAAACACCCCGGGAGCGAGGACATATTCTCCCACCTGCTCCGCCAGGATCTTCATGGCCTCGCCGGAGAGCCAGTAATCCAGGAAAAGCCGGGCGGCGGCGGGGTGGGGGGCGGAAGCGGTGACGGCGATCCCCCGGGGCGTGCCCAGGAGAGGCTGTTCCACCCGGGCCCAGTCCAGAGGGGCGGGGGCCTTGGTGATGATGTACTTGGGCATGGAGATGGCGATGAGCTTTTCGCCGCTTTCCACGGGAGCCGGGGTGGGTCCGAAGGAAGCGACGAACATGGGCCTGTTCGCCGCCAGTCCCCGGAGGAAATCCATCCAGGAGGTTTCGGAGGAAAAGACGTGTTCCTTCAGGCCGATGAGCCAGGAAATGGTCGTGGCGTGGGTGGACGGGTCGGCCATGACGATCTTTCCCCGCCAACGGGGATCCGCCAGGTCTTCATACCTTTTCGGGACATCCCATGGTTTGACCAGCTCCCGGTTGTAGATCAGGGCCACGTATTCGATTCCGAAAGCCTGAATCCGGCCGTCCTTGCGGGTCCATCCGGGGTATCCGGCGGCGGCGGGGGAGTCATAGGCCGCCAGGACGCCCTTTTCCTTCAGGAGTTCCAGGATGGGCATGGGGGCCTGGAGGAGGTCCGCCGTGAGTTTTCCCGCCTGGTGCTCCGTGAGGACGGTGGCGACGAACCTGGATGTGGAAATTCTCGTGTATTCGCCCTTCACGCCGTACTTTCCGGAGAAGGCGTCCATGATCGGTTCGACGGCGGTGATATTGGCGTAGAAAGTGGCTTTCCCTTCCTTCTTCGCCTCCTCGATCGGCGCCTCTTCCTTCGGGGAGGTCCCGAAGGCCGGCTGAATCGCCAGCAACAAGGTCCCGATCAAAAGGAAAACGGTCAGTGACGCACCCTTTTTCATAAGGTTCCCTCCTTTCGAAAAAAAGGATCTCGAAAATCGTAACAGCTGGATAAATCCCTGTCAAAAGAAATCAAAAGGGGTCTTCTTGACTTTGCCGATCTTCATCGTTCATAATGGGCCGCCCGGTGGCGGAAACCGGACCGGCCGGCGATGCCGGAAACCTCAGGCCTCCCTTGCGGGGCCGGATCGGGCCTGCCGGGATCCCGGGCATCCCAGGGGTGCCCCTTTCATATCGGCCGCAACGGACAAACAGAGCGATGAAGATGGATCATCTCCTGATGCTGAAGGCCCTCGCCTTCGCCGCCGAGAAGCACCGGAATCACCGGCGGAAGGACGAAAACGCCTCGCCCTATATCAATCATCTGGTGACGGTGGCCCTCCTGATCGCCGAAGCCGATGAAACGGGGGATCCGGAACTCCTGGCCGCCGCCCTTCTCCACGACACCCTGGAGGATACGGAAACCTCCCCTGGAGAGCTGGAGGAAATCTTCGGCCGGCGGGTCCGGGATCTCGTCGAGGAGGTGACGGACGACAAGAGCCTTCCCAAGGCCCGGCGGAAGGCACTCCAGGTGGACCATGCCCCCGGCCTTTCCCCCGGTGCCTCCATGATCAAGATCGCCGACAAGATTTCCAACGTCCGGGATATTCTGGAAAGACCGCCGGCCGATTGGCCGGAATCCCGCAGGAGGGCTTACCTGGACTGGGCGGAGGAAGTTGTTTCCCGCTGTCCCGGAACGGGCACGGAACTGGAAAAAGTATTTTTTGAAACACTCAAAACAGGCCGGAGAAACCGGACGGAGGAGGGCGGCTTTCAGAGAGTTGAATAAAAATTTTCCATGGAACGCGTGCCCGGAGGTCGGCGTCCGCTTCCCGGATCAAAACGGTTCGGCCGTGTTCATTTCGGAACAGGCCCTGATTCCCCGTCCATGGAAGGATATCCATTCGGGAACGGCCCGGGAAAAGGATTTGACCCTGTCCCGTAGATGAGATAGAAGGGGCGTGAATCACGGGGTGTTGAGACCCTGTCCGGACCGCGGGGGACCGGGGGCCGCCCCGGAACGATCATGGCCTGTGAAACGGATATAAACCGTAAGAGTGAATTCCGGATGGATCAGGAAAGCGGGACCGGCTGAAAGGCCATGTCCGGAAAAAACAACGGTAACGGTGACATGTCTTATATGTTGAAATCTCTTTCCCAGGCGTTCCTCCTGGTCCTCATCAGCTGCCTGGCGGCGGCGGCGGTACACGCCGTGAGACCGTCGGAACTTCCCTGGAGAGGAAACTGGTCGCCCGCCGTCGTGGCCGGGATCTACCTCAAGGGCCTGAGCGAAATCACGGCGGAGAAGGTTCATTCCCTGGAAGAGGAAGGCCTTCTCGTTTTCCTGGATCCCCGGGAGCCTGCTTATTACAACGCGGATTCTCCGCCGGGATCCTTGAATGTGCCGCCCAGGGAAGTTCCTTCCCTGCTTCCGGAAATCAGGGTCCTCGCCGATGCCGGGATGGAACTCGTCATCCTGTGCGACGGCGGGCGCTGCACCCGGGGCGCGGAGCTGGCCCGCATCCTTCAAAGAAACGGGTTTCATTCCTTCAGGATTTTCAGGAGGGACCGGCCGGGAAGTCTGCGGGAAGGGGTGGAGATCCCGGGAGGGGAGAAAGAATCTTGAGGCCCATGTGCCCCATTCAGAATGCCTGGCTGAAAGGGAGCCTCCTCTTTTTCCGTTTTTTTCTCGGAGGCGTCTTTGTCTATGCGGGCGTGACAAAAATCCTCGATCCCGAAGGACTCGCCCTTTCCATATACAACTATCAGCTTTTGCCGGACATATTCATCAATCCGGCGGCGATTCTCCTGCCCTGGGTCGAGGCGGTCGCCGGTGTCGCCCTGGTCTTCCGCTGGCGGGTCGGCGGGGCGTCTCTCCTTCTCACAGGGCTTCTCCTTGTTTTCATGGCGGCCCTGACGATCACCCTCATCCGGGGGCTCGATATCTCCTGCGGGTGTTTTTCCTCCACGGGGGACGGGAAGGTGTCCTGGCTTTACCTGGGCCGCGACTTTTCGCTTTTCCTCATGGGAGCGTTCATTTTCCTGTGCCACAGCCGGGAAAACGGCCGGTCTTCCGGGAAACAGGGGTAGCCTGCTCCTGCCGATTCAAGTTTATCTTTCGTGCTTCGTTGTAATCCCTCAGCTGTTCCAATGTATTATATACTGTACAGTATCGGCTTTGCCGATTCCCCGGCGGCGGGAAAAAAAATTTTAAAACCAGTTGCGTTTCATCTTCTTTTATGTATACTGTAACTGCCCTTTATAGTTTTTATGATCAGCATCAAGGGGCGCGCACCCAATCAGATAGAGGCCGTACACAGGTTGTTTTCGGCCAGGACAGGGCAGGAAGATTTCTCCAGAGATCCGTGTTCGGATGAAGGTCCGGTGATACCTGCCCGGAAGACCGTATTTGAGAAAGGCCGTCTTGGAAAGGTTGCGTTACTTCCACAGGACTTGGAAACCAATCCTTAAAGGCGCGAGACCCACCGGGGGGAAAGGGTTCGGCGGTGCCTGGCTCGTCTTTACGCCGATACAACAATCCGACAGAAAAGCTGCTTCGGGGTTTTCTTTCCCGAAAGTGCCGAAACGATTTCTTGGAAAGGCCAGAATGAAATGATGCCTATTCTTGTCAGCCTTCCGGAGGCCATGGTCAAGCTGAAAGTCGTGACGGTCAAGTCGTCTTTCGAAACAGCTCTTTCGACCCTCCAGGACCTGGGAGTTCTGCATGTCGAAGAAGCCAAGGAACTTTCTCCCCTCGAAAAGGAAGCCGTCGAGGAACGGCGGGCCCGGGTCAGGAGGGCCCTCACGGCCGTTCAGGACGTCCTGTCTTTCCTGCCCGGCGAAAGGGAAGTGTTTATCCGGGACATTCCTCAGTCCGTCGATGAAGTCCTGAAGGGTGTGGAGAAGATACATGCCGGCTGTTCCAGGCGGGTGTCGGCCATTCAGGAGGCGGAACAGAGCCGTTCCCTTTCCGAGAACCTGGAGAGATACCTGACCCTCCTTCCCGGAAGCGGGGACATGTCTCTTCGGGATTTCCGCCATGCCGGGCCGTATCTCTTCACCGGGGTGTACGTCTTTACGGAAGAAGCCTTCAGAACGTTCCGGGAGCGGGCCGCCGCACATATCATCGATGATGTGAACGCTTCCTCGGGAAACGAGGTCGTGGAGTTTCTGGTGGCCCGGAAGGACGACCGGAAAGCCGTGGAAGACATCATCTCGGCCCTCGGTGCTTCCGTTCTTGCCATACCGGATGGGGACACGACCCTTTCCGTCTTCCTCACGGAAGAGAGGAAACGAATGACGGAGAGGGAAGGGCGTTTAGCCGGATTGCGGGAAGATCTCCAGTCGTTCATCCAGGAGAACCTGCCCGGCCTGGCCCTGTACCGGGAGATCCTGACGGCGGAGTATGAGCGCCTGTCCACCCTTGACTGGGCGACCGGAACCCCCTATGTGACCCTCCTGGAAGGCTGGGTACCCGAAGGGGACGTCGAAAACGTGTCAAACCGCCTGCGGGAGGCCGTCCCTTACAGTTTCATCGATTCGAGACCCCCGGAAAAAGGAGAGTTGCCGCCGACCCGGCTCAGGAACCCGAAGGGGGTCCGGCCTTTCGAGGTGGTGGTCAAGCTCTTCAGCGTCCCCAGGTACGGGGAGTGGGACCCCACGCCGGTGGTGGCCTATTTCTTCGCTTTCTTCTTCGGGATCATGTTGAACGACATGGTCTATGCCGTGGGGCTCCTCCTCCTGGCCCGTTTTTTTCTGGACAAGCTCGTGGATGATCCCACAAGCGAAGGAACCAAGCTTTTCCGTAACGTCCTCTATATCGGCGGGGTGGTTTCCCTGGTTTTCGGTATCCTGTCGGGAACCTACCTGGGCGATTTCCTGAACCGGTACTTCGGCCTTCAGCTGGATACCCTGGCCCTTTCCCGGGTCGTCCAGGCCAAGCTCTCCGATCCCATCTCCTTCATCGTCCTGGCCCTCATCATCGGCCTTGTTCATCTGAACATCGCCCACCTGTTCGGCTTCATAAAAGGAATCCAGGAAAAAAACCGGGGGATCGTCCTGAACAAGATCGGCCTTTTCCTTCTCCAGATCTTCGGTATCCCCTATCTCTTCCACGGGATGCTCCAGATCGACCTGATGCCGCTGAGCCCGGCGGTTTACGGGATGTTCGCCTACCCCATGTATGCCGGCCTCGTACTCGTCGTCGTCGGCAGCGTCGTCCAGATGGGCGCCCTGGGCGGGGTGTTCTGGCTCTTCGATGTGACGGGTATCTTAGGGGATGTCATGTCGTACTCCCGTCTTGCCGGCGTGGGACTGGCCACCTTTTACCTCGCCTCTTCGTTCAATCTTCTCGCCGATTGGGTTTCCAGAGGCGTTTCCTCGGCCATACCGGGGATCATCGGCGTGATCATAGGGTTCCTCTTAGGGGTGGCCCTTCTGCTTATTTTCCACGTGTTCAACCTTCTTCTCAGCATCCTGGCGGCCTTCATTCATTCCCTCAGGCTCTGTTTCGTGGAGTTCCTCCTCAAATTTTTCGAAGGGGGGGGGCGGGAATACGATCCCCTGCAACTGAAGCTTCGCAAGAGAATCATCTTGGGTAAAAAATCTTAAGGAGAGGTGAGATATGACGACCATTCAAGCCTTGGCGACATTTGGCGGCGCGCTGGCACTGGCGGGGGGACTGGCGGGTTCCGCCATGGGAATCGCCAATGCCGGTTCGGCGGGTACGGCGACGCTTTCCGAGGATGCGGGGCAGCTCCGGAACGTGATCGTTCTGGCGTCCCTGCCGATGACCCAGACCTTTTACGGCCTCATCATCCTGATCATCATTCTGACCGTTTCCCTGCCCAAACTGCCGGAAGCGGGCGGAACGGGGATCGCCATGGTCGGAATCGGTTTCATGGCCGGCTGTGCCGAGTTCTTCTCCGCCATATACCAGGGAGCTGTCTGCGCTTCCGGTATCGCCCTCCTTCCGAAAACCAAGGGAAGAATCCTGACGGCATCGATGATGCTGGCCGTCTTCGTCGAATTGATCGGTGTTCTCGGTCTTGTGTTCACGATCATGGCCCTCAGCATTCTCAGGCTCATGTGAAAAGGGGAAGAACATGGATGCGAGCAAACTGAGAGAGGCTATCCTCGATAAAGCGCGGGAGGAAGCGGGCCGGATTCTCGCCGATGCCGAGGCGAAATCCCGGGAAATGCTGGGAAAAGCCGAGGATCAGTTCAGGGATAAAGTCGAGGCGGAAAAGAAAAAGATCCTTTCGGAAGCCCGCCGGGAATCGGCGAAAAGAATTGCCCAGGCGTCCCTGGAAGGCCGCCAGTCCGTTCTTCGGGAAAAAGACGGGATCATCAGGGAGATTCTCGAGAAGGTTCGGGAGACTCTGAGGGGGACATCCCTGGAAAAGGAGGTCCTCCACCATCTGGTTCGGGAAACCCTCGCGGCCTTTGAATCCGAGGTCCCCGTCCGTCTTTTCGCAACCCCCCGGGACTTGCCGGTCCTCGAAACGCTTCTCAGGGAGAACGGCGATCTCGGGAAACGGGTCATCGAAATCCGTGAGAGGGAGGGGCTCGGCGGGATTCTTGCGGAAACGGAAAACGGCATGGTGAGCATCGACAACACCTTCGAGATCCGGCTTTCCATGCTCATGCCGGGCATCATGCCCGAATTGGCAAAAAGACTCTTTGGAGAAGGGGACCATTGAACCTGACAAGCACCCGTTACGCCTTTCTGTCGGCCTACGTGAAAGGGGAGGAAGCCCGGGGTGTCCAGGGGGACCACATTTCCGTGATTCTCCAGAGGGCGAGGACGATCCAGGATGCCCTGGAATTGATCCGGGACACCGATGTGGGGGAGACCCTCCGGGAGGAAACCTGGAAAACCTACCCCGAATTCGAGCAGTGTCTCTGGAAATCCCTGGCGGGAAACCTGGACCGGATCCGCCGTTTCGCCCTTCCCCGGGGTATCGGCGAAATGATCCGGGTCTTTCTCAACCGGTTCGATCTCCTGAACATCAAACTCGCCCTCCGGGCCGTCCACGAGGAAAAGTCCTTTGTCCCCGTACCGCTGGGATCACTCCACGACGAGGATCTTCTGGACGAATTGTCCCGGGTGAAGTCCGTTCCCGATCTGGCGTCCCATCTCCGGGTGGCGGGATTGGGGGAATACGGCGACATTCTTTCGGACGTCAAGGAAATGGACGAGAAATCCATCCTCGACCTGGAGCGGGTCCTCGACGGTTTTTACAACGAACGATGGGTGAAAACCCTCGGGAACCTGGACGAGGGGACCCTCCTGGTCCGGGTGCAGGGGATTTTCATCGATTACGCCAATCTCCGCACGGTGTTCCGGCTCGTCACCGGCGGAAGAGGGGCCGTGCCGGACACCGTCTTCCGGAAGGGGGGGCATCTCCTTGACGCCGCCCTTCTCCGGGAGTTTCTGTCCCTCGGCCCGGGAGAGATCGTCACGAGGCTCGCCGACACGGAATACGAGTATGCCGCCTCGGACCTGGCCAGGGGGTTCGAGAAGGGAAAGACCGTCGGGATCATCGACCAGGTCCTGGACCGGTATCTGTACCGGACGGTCCGGTTCCTCCTGGCGCCCCGGGCCATGTCACCCTGTGCCCTTTTATGGTATTTCCTCATAAAAGAACTGGAAATCAGGAACCTGAGGATGATCTTCAAGGTTCTTCATGACGGCGTTCCCGTCGGGGAAATCCGGGATTTCATGGTGATGGCCACATGAGAGGAATGGATGATTTTCAGATTGCCGTAATCGGTAACCGGGACGAAACGAACCTCCTGCGGCTGACCGGTGTCCGGAAATACGTGCTTCTGGACGCGGAGGACCGGAACCTGGAGGAAAAGCTCCGGGCGGCCCTCACGGAACTGGCCGGGGATCCCTCCGTCGGGCTCATTCTCGTCCCCGATGAGTGGATGGATCACGTCCGGGACATGGTGAAAAAAATCCGGGCGGGAAAAAGGGTGAAAACGGTGATCATCGAATACCCCGCCCGGTACCGGGAAGACCGGCGGAATATCCGGCAATACTATAAGGCATTGACGAGAAGTCTTATAGGTTTCAATGTGGAGATCTGAAATAGATACGCTCGTAAAAGTCGTAAAGGGATTATTTTTCGACGGCTTTTTGAAAAGCTCCGGAGGCGCGGCGCCCGAATCCCGGGGGAGGAGACGTGTTTTCCGGTAAGTCGCGGCGGTGAGGGATGAAGAAGAGCGAAGCCTGCGGGCTTTTTCAGAGGTCGTCAAAATAAAGGGAAGAGAGGCGCTCATTATGGGAAGGATTTGGAGAGTTTCAGGTCCCGTCGTTATTGCCGAGGATATGCGGGGCTCCCAGGTCTACGAGGTGGTGGACGTGGGGGATGAGAGACTCACCGGGGAAATCATCGGCCTCGAACAGGACAAGGCGGTCATCCAGGTTTACGAGGACACGGTGGGTCTTCGGGTGGGGGAGCCCGTGGTGGGGACCGGTGAGATCCTCATGTGTGAACTGGGACCGGGCATGGTGGGAAACATCTATGACGGCGTTCAGCGGTCCCTCGTCACGATGATCGACGACATCGGGGATTTTCTCCTCCGGGGGGTCCGCACCGACGCCCTGGACCGCAGCAAAAAATGGGAATTCACACCCACCGTGAAGGCCGGCGATACCGTTCAGGAAGGGGACATCATCGGTACGGTCCCCGAAACGGGGCTTATCGAGCACCGGATCATGGTCCCTGTCGGAAGGGGCGGGAAGATCCTGGAAATCAGCGGGGGCAAATTCACCGTTCTCGAACCTGTCGCCGTCCTGGAGGAAAAGGGCGAACGGAAGCCTCTCACCCTCATGCAGCGCTGGCCGGCGAGAAAGCCCCGGATCTACAAGCGCCGCCTCGACCCGGTGAATCTCCTCGTCACGGGGACGCGGATCATCGACTATCTCTTCCCCCTGGCCCTGGGCGGCAAAGCCGCCATCCCCGGGGGCTTCGGCACGGGGAAGACGGTGGCCCTCCAGCAGATGGCCCGGTGGTCCCAGACCCAGCTCAACATTTATGTGGGCTGCGGCGAGCGGGGGAACGAGATGGCCGACGTCCTCCACAGCTTCAAGAAGCTCCGGGACCCGAGCACGGACCGGCTCCTCCAGGAAAAGGAGATCTTTATCGCCAACACCTCCAACATGCCCGTCGTGGCCCGGGAAATCAGCATCTTCATAGGCGTCACCATGGCGGAATATTTCCGGGACATGGGCTATGACGTCCTTCTCGTCGCCGATTCCACGTCCCGATGGGCGGAGGCCATGCGGGAAATCGGGGCCCGGCTGGAGGAAACACCGGGGGAGGAGGGGTTTCCCACCTACCTGGGGTCCCGCCTTGCCACCTTCTACGAGCGTTCGGGCAGGGTGGAGTGCCTCGGCCGTCCGGAGCGGACCGGTTCGGCCACCGTCATCGGTTCCGTGAGCCCTCCCGGGGCGGACTTCAGCGAACCCGTCACCCAGTCCACCCTCCGGATCGTGGACGCCCTCTATTCTTTAGACGTGGCCCTGGCGAACCGGCGCCACTTCCCTACCATCAACTGGCTTCAGAGCTACAGCCTCTATTCCGATTCGGTGGGGCTGTGGTGGAAGAAGGAAGTGGATCCCGAGTACAACGCCATCCGGGACCGGGCCCTGGTCATTCTCCAGAGGGAGGCGGAACTGGAGGAAATCGTCCGTCTCGTCGGCCCGGAAGCCCTTCCCGAAGCCGACCGGCTCCTCCTCCTCGTCGCCCGCATGATCCGGGAGGACTTCCTCATGCAGAGCGCCTACCACCCCGTGGACACCTATACGCCCCCGGACAGGGCCCACAAGATGCTCGCCGCCATCATGCGGTTCAGCGACACGGCCCGGGAGCTTTCCGAGCAGGGCCTGCTGGTCAGTGAAATCCAGGCCCTCAAGATCGTTCCCCGGATTTCGAGAATGAAGGATATTCCCCTCGAGGAATTCGACCGGTACGTCAAAGACCTCGGGTCCGACATGGAAAAGGCCCTGACAACCCGCGAAGGAGGGATGTAATGGAAGCGAGGCAGCTCTTCACCCGGGAGACGAAAGCCATCAGCACGGCCCGGCGCTCCCTTCTGGTCATCGAAAGCATTCCCGGCATCCGGTACAACGAGATCGTGGAAGTGCAGCTGGGAACCGGCGAGAACCGGGTCGGCCAGGTCATCGAGGTGGGCAAGACGACCACCGTCGTTCAGGTCTTCGGCGGCGTGAGCGAGGTGGACCTTCTGAACAGCCGGGTCCAGTACCGGGGGGAGACCCTGAAACTCCCCGTTTCCCCGGACATCCTGGGCCGGATTTTCGACGGCAGCGGGAACCCCATCGACGGGGGGCCGCCCATCGTGGCGACCGCCTATCACGACATCAACGGCGTTCCCGCCAACCCGGCGTCCCGGATGCCGCCGGCGGAATTCATCGAAACGGGCATTTCCGTCATGGACGGCCTGAACGTCCTCGTCCGGGGACAGAAGCTGCCCATCTTCAGCGGAGCGGGACTGCCCCATAACCGGATCGCCGCCCAGATCGTCCGGCAGGCGGCCCTGAAACGGAAGGCCGAGGAGTTTGCCATCGTCTTCGCCGCCATCGGCGTGAGCTTCGACGACGCGGCCTATTTCATTGCCAACCTGGAAGAAACGGGGGCCCTGAACCGGGCCATCGGGTTCATCAACACCGCTTCCTCCCCGGTCATCGAGCGTCTCTCCACGCCCCGGCTCGCCCTGACGGCGGCGGAATACCTCGCCTGGGAGCTGGACATGCATGTCCTCGTCGTTCTCACGGACATCACGAACTACTGCGACGCCCTCCGGGAGCTGGCGGCCATGCGGGGGGAGATCCCCAGCCGCCGGGGGTACCCGGGGTACATGTACACCGATCTCGCCACCATGTACGAGAGGGCGGGGAGGATCTCGGGAAAGGAAGGGTCGGTGACCATCCTCCCCATCCTCACCATGCCCGACGACGACATCACCCACCCCATCCCGGATCTGACGGGGTACATCACCGAGGGGCAGATCGTCCTTTCCCGCCCCCTGGAACGGAAGCGGATCTATCCCCCCATCGACGTTTTTCTCTCCCTTTCCCGGATGATGAAGGAAGGCATCGGCGAGGGGAACACCCGGGACGACCACAACAACGTCTTCATGCAGTCCTATGCCATGTACGCGGAAGGCAACTACCTCCGGGAGATCTCCACGGTCATCGGGTCCGACGCCCTGAGCGACCGGGACCGGATCTACCTCGCCGCGGCGGACCGTTTCGAAAGGGAGTTCATTTCCCAGGGGGAATTCGAAAGGAGAACCGTCGAAGAGACCCTGGAAATCGCGTGGAACATCTTTTCCATGATTCCCCAGGAAGATCTCAAGCTGATCCAGGAGAAGTTCATCAAGAAGTACCTGCCGAAGAAAGGGAAGGCGTCGTAAGATGGCATCGAAGATCCAGGTCGCAAGGCCGACCAAAATCGAGCTGGCCCGGTTGAAACGGCGGTTCCGGCTGGCCACGAGGATCCAGAAGATCGTCAAGGACCGGCTTTCCATCCTCATCATGGAATTCCTGGAGACGGTCAAGGAATGCGCCATTGTCAAGGAACGGCTGTTGGAGGAGTTCAACGAGGCCTACAGGGCCCTGTCCCTGACCAGCGGGTATTTGGGATCGGAAGACCTGGAAAAGGAGCTCTTCGCCGGGGAAATGCCCCTGAAGATGGTGGGAAAGACCCGGAACGTGGCAGGCGTGAGGATTCCCCTCTTCGAGGTGGAGCGCGACGAGGGCGTGGCCCAGAAAACCGCCGTCCGGCCGGGGATGACCGCCGTGGAGGAGGACACCATCTCCGTGGCGAGGCGGTGCCTCGAATCGATCATTGAGCTGGCGGAGCTGGAAAACGCCCTCGACCTTCTCGGGGCGGAGATCAACAAGGTGAAGAGGATCAACAACGCCCTGGAATACATCGTCATCCCGGGACTGAGAGCCACCATCCGTTACCTGAACATGAAATTCGAGGAGCGGGACCGGGAGGAGGGTGCCCGGCTCAAGTATGTCAAACTTCTCATAGAGAAGAGAGAGGCTTATGCCTACTAACGACCCGCCCCTCCGGGACGGGTGGCTCGACGGGGCCGTGGCGGAGGACTTCAGGATCCTCAACACCCAGGTTCCCCGGAAGAAGAAATCCCTGGCGGCGCTCCTCCGGGAGCCGCATCCGTCGGTGCCCTGTCATGACGGAAACGAACATTATTTCCGGAAAAGCGAACTGGAAAGGCTGGCCTCAATGCTCGGGGAGGAAGAAAGAGAAGAATTGATTCTTCCCATTATCATCGAAGTATCCGGGGAGGCCAGGGAACTGAAGGTGCGGACGAACACGGGCGTGGAGGCGACGGTGCTGGAATCGCTTCTCCGGATGCCCGTGGACCGCCGGGAAGGCGAGATATTCCTCTCCCGGGCGCAGCTCCCGGTGATACGGCGGCTTTTGAAAACGTCCACCCAGTATCTTTTTCTCATATAACCCGATCCCGCAGGAGGTAGGATCCATGGCGGAAGAAATCCACACGACCATCGGAAACATCGAGAAGGAAGCGGAAAAGATCCTCGAGGCAGCGAAGGAAAAGGCCCGGAAGACCCTGGAAGAGGCGAGACTCAGGTCGAGGGACATCCTCGGTGCGGCGATCCCCATGGAGGATATCGAAAAGGAAAGGAAGCGGATTCTTCAGGCAGCGGACGAAGAGTCAAAGACACGGCGGGACGCCTCGGAAAAGCGGGTGGCCCAGGTCCGGACCACGGCCCCGGAAAAAAGGGAAGAGGAGGTCCGGTACATCATGGACGCCCTCCGGCATTAGGGAGCGGGACCGGATAGACCGCCGTATTTTTCCCTGTCAAAGTGGTTGCGTTTGCAGAAGTCGTCCATGCCTTTCTCAGGCATTCTGTCCGCAGCCCGACCCTGTTTTTCCCAGGTTTACATCCCCCCCGGTCCCGGTTTCGCGGGATGATCATGAGCGGGCCTTTTCTACTTCGGCGATACTGTTTGTCTCCCTGAAAGGGTAACCCTCCCAAAAGTCCGCGGCACAGGAATAGCCCCCAAAATCAAGCTTCCTTGTCAGCCCTTCGAGCCATTTCTCATCGATCCCATTGTATTTCGACAGCTCTCCAGTTGATAAATCTCAACCCGGCCCGCATCCTGAACAGGGGCAAATACGTTTTTTGATACCGGTGCGTTTCATGGATCTCAGAATTTCAAAAGCTCGGAAGGAATGGTCGGAAAAATCCATGGGAAAAAGGATGCGGGAAAACATCCGTTCCGAAAAGGCGTCGAGACCCCCATGGAGATCGTGATCCACGGTAAGGGAAACTTTATCGGAAAGAAGCATGAGGAAAGGGGCGACGGGACAGTTGAAAAAGAAGACGACGAGAAGCTGTTTCGGCAAACGGGCCGCTCAGTTTTGTTGACATTGCTCCGGGAATGTAATATTACCTTTCAGCAATATCACCCTGTCGGAATAAAACGTCGCAGAGAGAAAAGAAGGCTCACCTTCTCAATGAGGGTTGCCCGTTCCGGCGATGGGGATTGAAGCCTTCATTTGTATATATTTCCTGGGGAATATGAAGGGAAGGATAACACTGAGAAACGTTTGATTGAGCGAGGGAATTTCACATGGGGATAAGAAGATTTCGTATGGCGGCCGTGATCATGTTTCTGTCCGTGTGTTTTTGGACCTCGGATATTCCATCCTCCCGGTGCGCCCGGGGGGCGGCGGAAACCGGGAATCAGGAGAATTACCTTCAGGTGTATTATTTTCATGGGAAGATTCGCTGTTACTCCTGTAATATGATTGAAAAGCTCACGGTGGAAACGATTCGGGAGTCCTTTCCCGCGGAGTTGGAGAACGGTCGGGTAAAGCTTTCCGTTGTGGATACGGATGAACCGGGCAATGGACATTTTTTTAAAGATTACGGACTTTACTCCCAGTCCGTGATCCTTTCGGAGGTGAAAGGCGGACGGGAAGTGAACTGGAGGAACCTGATCCGGGTGTGGGAACTTCTCCGTAATGAAAAAGAGTTCAAGAACTATGTTCGAGAGGAAGTCAAGGCCTTCCTGGAGAAATAGACAGTGAGCGAGTTCGTGATCGGTCTTGGAATGGCGCTGTGGTTCGGAATCCTGACGTCCATCAGTCCTTGCCCCCTCGCATCCAACATCGCCGCCGTTTCCTACATCGGCGGCCGGAACGCCGGGCCCCGCCGTGTTCTTTTGGCGGGTGCCCTGTATACGGGGGGGCGGGCCGTAACCTACACCCTTATCGGGGCCATCCTCATATCCAGCACCCAGTATGTGTCTGCCGTGGCCAATTTTCTTCAGACCTGGATGAATATCTTCCTCGGACCGGTTCTCCTCATCGTCGGACTCGTTCTCCTCGATGTCATTCGATTCGGGAGTTTCGGACTCCAGGGACGATTCGGCGAAAAAATCCAGAACCGGATCCAGGGAATCGGTCTCTGGGGGGCGGGCGTACTCGGCATCGTTTTCGCCCTTTCTTTCTGTCCCGTTTCGGCGGCCCTTTTCTTCGGGAGTCTGTTCGCCATCGCATTTCAGTATCAGTCTCCCTTTGCAATGCCTGTTCTCTTCGGAATAGGGACGGCGTTACCGGTCGTCGTTTTTGCCTTTGTCATTGCTTTTGCCTCCGAGGGCATCAGCCGTGCCTTTCAGGGGGTCACCCGGTTCGAGTGGTGGGCCCGGAAGATAACGGCCGTCATTTTCATGGGAGCGGGCGCATATTACATGAGCCGTTATCTTTTTGAGTGGCTCTGACGCGGGGCGCGGATGAACTTCCTCCATCGCCTCAGGCAGGCCGTTCCTTGACAGGGGGGAGAGGGTTTATTATATTACTAAAGAGAAATATATAGATGTGAAAACAGAGGACTGATGCTTCGTCGGAGAATTTCCTGCCGGACCGTTCCTGGACAGGAATCGGCCCCTTGTTTCAAATCCGTTACGCAGTCACGAGGAAGGGAGACAGGGTTTCATGCTCGAAAAATTGATGTTTGCCGGTTTATTGGCCCTTAAGGACTATATAGCCACCCATGTGCTCACCTGTCTGGTCCCTGCCTTCCTCCTCGCCGGGGCCATTGTGACTTTTGTTCGTAAGGAGGCCATCATCCGGTATCTCGGGGAGGGGGCCAACAAGATAAAATCCTTTTCCCTGGCCAGCGTATCGAGCTTCTTGATCGCAGCCTGCTCATGCACCGTCATCCCCGTGGCGAGCGGCCTCTTTTACGGCGGCGCCGGCGTCGGCGTGGCGTTCATCATCCTCTGGGTGGCCCCGGCTTCGAACATCCTGGCCCTCACCTACACGGGAACGATCCTGGGAAGCTCCATGGTCGTCTCCAGGGTCGTGGCGGCTCTTCTCATGGCCTTTGTCGTGGGTTTCATCATGACGGCCTTCTTCGGGAAGAAAGACGATTCCACCGGAGAAGACGTCCTGGCCTCCGCCGGCGGTGATGAGAAAATCGAACTCATCGGCCGGAACGAGATCATCCTCCTCGTCCTGATCGTCGTTTCCCTCCTTTCCCCCAATTACTTCGTCCAGAAGGGCCCCTATCTTCTCAAGGTCCTGGTCTGGGGGGCGGCCACCGCGGTCACCGCCGGTTTCGCTCTCAAGGTTCTCAGCCGGGACCAGATCGCCGCCTGGATGAGGGAGACCTGGTGGTTCGTCCGGATCATCCTGCCTCTGCTCCTCGCCGGGGTTTTCATTGTCGGTATCATCGGGGCGCTCATTCCCGAGGAGTGGATCCGGACCTGGCTCGGGGGAAATTCCCTGTCCGCATCTTTTCTGGCCACCATGATCGGGGCGGTCAGTTATTTCGCCACCATGACGGAAGCCCCTTTCGTGGACACCCTGATGAAACTGGGCATGGGGAAAGGACCGGCCCTGACGCTTCTTCTGACCGGTCCCGGTTTGAGCCTTCCCAACTGGATCGCCATCGCCCGGGTTTTCGGCGTCAAAAGAGCGGTCGTTTATGTTATAACGATTATCGTCCTGGGTACCTTTATGGGATGGTTTTTCGGAAACTTCATTCTTTAGGGAGGTGAACATGAAGATACAAGTTGCCGGTCCGGGCTGCGCCCGGTGCGTGACGGTCGAGAAAAACGTCATCGAGGCGGTCACTGAATTGGGCATTGATGCCGAGGTGTCCAAGATCAAGGACGTGAGGGAATACGCAAAACTGGGGGTTCTTTTCACGCCCGCCGTGGTTATCGATGGGAAGGTTGCCGTGGCCGGCAAGGTCCCCACGGTGGAGGAGATGAAAAAAATCCTTTCCGTGTCCAAATGAGACGGATATGATTTCATTCTTTTTTTACGTCCCGGTTTCCGGAATTTGACACGGATCTGAATGAAATAAAGTTATCCTGACATGAACGGAAGCCCGGAGCGAATGACATTGAAAAGATCTCATGAAATCAGGAAAAAAGGCATGAAACGTCCAATCTTTCTCTGCAGTGGGTTTTTGTTGCTGTTGATTGTTTTCTCTATCCCCGTTCATTCCCGTGGAAGCGAAAAGGACGGCAAGGCGCTGAATGTCTGTATCATTCATGCGAGCAACGTGGCGGGTCACCTGGTACCCTGTCCCACCTGAGGGGGAGATGTGCTGGGCGGTCTGGCCCGGCGGGTGGCTTACGTCAAGGGGGAAGCGGCGTCCGGCAAGACGCTGCTGGTCGTCGACTCGGGAAATCTTCTGCCCGATTTTTCCCGGGAAAAAGACCGGGACAGGGCCGAAAGGATAGCCGGCCTTCTGATCCGGGCCTATGAACTCATGGGTGCCGACGCGGTGAATGTGGGGTTCGGGGAAGCCTCCTTCGGTCTTTCATTTCTTAAAAAGGGAACCGGCGAGGCGTTTCCCTGGGTCTCGTCGAACATCCTGGACAAGCAGGGGAAGCCCGTGTTCAATCGGTATATTCTGAAAGACATCAAGGGCATGCGTTTCGCCTTCATCGGGCTTGCCGGTTCAGGGGTTGACGCCGTGGTCAAAACAACCTTCGGCAGCGGCCATACCGTTGCCGATCCGGTCGATTCCGCCCGGAAAACAATTGCGGACCTCTCGGGCAGGGCCGAAGTCATCGTTCTTCTGGCCGCCATGACGGCGGAGGAAACCCGAAACGTTGTGGAAAAGAACCCCGGGATCTGCTTCGTCATCGGCGGAGAAGGCGAAGCTTTGCAATCCCCGTCCCGGATCGGGAAGGTCCCTCTTTTTTACGCCGGAACCGACGGTCAGTATGCCGGCTCTCTGAACCTGATCTGCAACAGGGCGAAAGGCGGTTTCGTCGATATGGGAGAGGAAACCAGGCTCCGGAGAGAAATAGACCGTCTTGAAAAGCGAACGGCCGTTCTTGAGAAAGCGAAGCGGAACAGACCCTCGCCGTCGCTGGAAAAAATGATCGCCGAGTTGGAGACAGGGAAGTCGAAACTGAAAAATGAACTCAATCAGATCTGTGCCTGTGCGTCCGAGAGCGGAAAATTCACATGGAATCTCGTTCCCATGGTTCCCTCCTTCGCCGAAAACCCGGAAGTGCTCCGGTGGCTTCAGGCCGAGGGTCTGGGTGAAGGATCATAGATTCCTTCTCATGCCCACTCTCATTCTCCTCGGTTTTGAAGCCAAGCGGGCCGCGGGGATCAATGCTTTCGCCGTCTGCCCCCCTTCCTTTTCGGCTCTGGTTCCGCACCTCGGCACAGCCACTTTCGATGTTGCGCTGACGGCGGGACTTCTCCTTGTCGGGGCCGCCGGGTCCTTCCTGGGGGCGCGAATCACGAGCCTGTATGTGCCCGGCGCCCGTTTGAAACAGCTGTTCGGACTCGTCATCGTGATTTTGACTCTTTACAAGATTTATACGATGTTATGATCGTGCCTGCCGACATTTTCCAATGAAAGGGATTCGATTCCATGGATGACCTCAGGGAAGAAAAAACAAAGGTGTTTATCATGCCTTGCGCCGGCGGGGCGAACGTGGGTCTGATGTCCCATCGGGCCGCCGCCGAGCTGGCGGAGGAAGGCTTTGCCCGCCCCTTCTGTCTGGCCGGTATCGGGGCCCATCTGAAAGGCTTTCTGAAGACCGCCTCCGGTTCCGTCAACATTGTCATCGACGGGTGTGCCGTGGCATGCGGAAAGACGATCCTGGAACACGCCGCGGTACCGGTGTTTCTCCATCTGGTGATCACCGATCTGGGGATCCCCAAAATGATGACGTCGGAGCTTTCAATGGACGATGTGGTGAGGATCAAGGAGGCTGTGCGTTCGCGGTGGATCGCCGGGGGAAAGGGGATACCCGGTGAGACCCTCCCTGTCCCCGGCGGATCTTCCTGCGACTGTAAGGAGTAGGAAATTCCGGATATTCCACCGGAAGAAGAAGTCATGAGCGAAAAAGACATCACACAGATTGTCGTCAACAAGCGGCGGATCGGCGTTGTGGGGCTTCAGGCGGCGATGGACGAAATCGCGGCGGAGTATGCCTCCCGGCCCGACGGTGACGTCAGGGACGCTCTCTTCGAGCGGCTGAAGAAAAAGAACTACATCCCCGCCGGTTTGACGGAGGCCTATGGCGAGGCCTTCGTGAGGGCCTTCAGGAAGCGTCTCGGCCGGGACGCCGGGGGAGAACCGGAGACGGCGGGGCTGGAAGTGAAGATTCTCGGCGAGGGGTGCGCCCGGTGCGACTGGCTGCACCAGGCGGTTATCGACGCCGCCTCCCGGCTTCGCCTTCCCGTGGACGTGGAGCATGTCACCGATCCCCGGGAATATGCCCGATACCGGGTTTTCGGTTTCCCCGCCCTCGTCGTGAGCGGAAAGGTCCGGAGCGCCGGCACGGTGCCGTCCAGGGAGGACATCGGGAAGTGGCTCTCCGAAAGCCTTCCCGGGGCCGGCGGCGGATCATGAGGCGGATCATGGAACGGATCAGGCTTCGCTATCCCCGAAACGCCGTCTATGGAGACGAAAAAGACCGGGACCCCGGGGACGCCGAACCCGGGATTCCCGATTACGGCACGGCCTTCGGTCGTTTCGGGAGGGAGTTCCTCGATGTTTCGGACCGGAAAACAACCCTCGTCATCTTCGGGGTGGCCGTTGCCTTCTCTCTTTCTTTTTTCCGGATGGCATTGCGGCAGACGTCACAGGCGGCGCCGGTGATGGAAAGGACCTCCGGATCGTCGGCCATCCAGTGGCGAAGATTGCCGAGCAGGGTGGCGGCGTATGGGTTCTTTTCCCCGCCGGTGAGGGCGTAATTCACCCAGAGGCCGTCTTTGCTGCTTCTGACGAGCCCGGCTTTTTCAAGAATCTTCAGATGCTTGGAAACGGTTGGCTGGGCGATGTGAAGAAGCTCCTGGATCTCGCAGACGCACAGTGACCGGACCTGGAGCATCTTGAGAAGCTTCACCCGGTTGGGGTCCGAAAGGGCCTTCATAACACGGATAAACTCCTGCATTTCACCTCTCCATATTGATCTTTGCTAATAGTATGGGCCGGTGCCGGATTTGTCAAGAACCCGCAACGCTCCCTTCCAAAGACCCCTTGAAAACAGGCTTCACCTCGTATATGGTTGATGAACCCGCAGGAAGCTTGAAAATGCGACGTTCGGTCAGCCCGGCCAGGGAGCGAACGGACTCATGACCGATAGAGGAAGGGAAAGAAGACCGGCACAAAATACTTGAAAAAACCGGACAGGAGGCACCCATGACGGAAATCATCGATGTTTATGCAAGAGAGATCCTCGATTCGAGAGGCAATCCCACGGTGGAAGTGGAAGTGACCCTGGACGCCGAAGTGGTGGGGAGAGCTTCGGTGCCCTCGGGGGCCTCCACGGGGGAACACGAGATGCTCGAACTCCGGGACGGGGACAAGGGGCGGTATTTAGGCAAAGGGGTGGAAAAGGCGGTGGAGAACGTGATCCACAAAATCGGCCCCGCCCTCCTCGGCATGGACGCCTTTGAACAGCGGGAGATCGACCGGACCATGATCGACCTCGACGGCACGGAAAACAAAGGCAACCTGGGCGCCAACGCCATCCTCGGGGTCTCCATGGCCTGCGCCAAGGCCGCCGCCGCTTATTTCGGCATCCCCCTTTACCGGTACATCGGCGGCTGCGCCGCCAAGGACATTCCCGTGCCCATGATGAACATCATCAACGGCGGGCAGCATGCGGACAACAACGTGGATATCCAGGAGTTCATGATCATGCCCCTCGGAGCCCCGAATTTCCGGGAAGGGCTCCGCATGTGCAGCGAGGTTTTCCACAACCTCAAAAAAGTTCTCCAGGGAAAAGGCTACAACACGGGCGTGGGAGACGAAGGCGGCTTCGCGCCGAATCTGAAGTCGAACGCCGAGGCCATCGAAGTGATCCTCCAGGCGATCGAACAGGCGAAATACGAACCGGGCAGGGACCTTGCCATCGCCCTCGACTCCGCGGCGAGTTCTTTCTACAAGAAGGGCGTCTACGTTCTGGCGGCGGAAAAGAAACCCCGCATGTCGTCGGAAAAACTCGTCCGCTTTTACGAGGACCTGGTATCGAAATATCCCGTCGCGTCCATCGAGGACGGCCTGGCGGAGGACGACTGGGAGGGCTGGAAAATCATGACCGAGGCCCTGGGGAAAAAGATCCAGATCGTGGGGGACGACATCTTCGTCACGAACAGGAAAAGGCTGGTCAAGGGGATCGACATGGGAGTGGCCAATTCGATCCTCATCAAGCTGAACCAGATCGGGACCCTCTCGGAAACCCTGGAGACCATCCAGACGGCGAAGGAAGCGGGATACACCACCGTTATTTCCCACCGTTCCGGGGAAACGGAGGACACCTACATGGCCGACGTGGCCGTGGCGATGAACTGCGGCCAGATCAAGAGCGGTTCCGTCTCCCGGAGCGAGCGGCTCGCCAAGTACAATCAGCTCCTCAGGATCGAGGAGGAACTCGGCCGGGCGTCGGTCTACCGGGGCCGTGGGGCTCTCTACTGCCTGAAATAGAAGCTACGCCCGCTCGCCCGCCTTTCGGAGAAGGAGCTGCCAGTCCTCGTTCACCATGTCCTGAATGTGGTCCAGCTCCTCATCGGAGAGGTGCTGGAACCGGCCCTGGAGGTGGAAGTATTCCTTCACGGGGAATTCCTTGGGCCGGTAGTTGATGGTATACCGGACGCCGTCCTCCACCTCGTAGAGGGGAAAGATGTTCGTCTGAACGGCCATCCGGGCGATCTTCACGGATATCTCCGAGGGGATCCGCCATCCCGTGGGACAGGTGGCGTAGATGTGGAGAAACCGGGATCCCTTGACAGCCTTGGCTTTTTTCACCTTCCGGACCAGGTCTTCGGGAAAGGCGATATTCGCCGTGGCGGCGTAGGGAATCCGGTGGGCCACCAGGGCCTCGACGATGTTCTTCTTCCGCATTTTTTTCCATTCCCGGCCCGGCGTCGTGGTCGTCCAGGCGCCGTAGGGCGTGGAGGAACTTCTCTGGACCCCCGTATTCATGTAGGCCTCGTTGTCGTAACAGACGTAAATGAAATTCTCGTCGCGCTCCACGGCGCCGGAGAGGGCCTGGAAACCGATGTCGAAGGTCCCGCCGTCCCCCGCCCAGGTGACCACCGTGGTTTCCGTGTCGCCCTTGATGTCCAGGGCGGCCCGGACCCCCGTCGCCACGGCGCCGCCCGTTTCGAAGGCGCTGTGGATCACGGGGATCTTCAGGGTGGACTGGGGGTAGGGCCCGGCGATGACGGACCAGCAGCAGGCGGGAAGCACCATGATCACCCGGTCTCCCAGGGCCTTCAGGAGAAACCGCATGGCGACGGCGGCACCGCAGCCCGGGCAGGCCACGTGTCCCGAATACATGTATTCCTGATCAAGAACGTCGAGTTCCATCGGGTACCTCCTGGAGTCCCACCCAGATGCTCCCGGTCTCCGGGGACTCCTGCTCTTTCGTTTTCCTGTATATATCCTTCAAGGTATCGACCGTCACGTCCCGGCCGCCGATTCCGGCGATGAAACCGAACACGACGGGACGGGTCCGTTCGTTGCACAGGGCCGCCCGGATTTCCTGGGCGAATATGCCCGATGCCCCGAAGGAAAAATTCCGATCGACGACGGCGACCTTCTTCACGCCTTTCAGGTGGCGGCGGAGGTCCTCCACGGGGAAGGGACGGAAAAGCCTGAGCTTCAGGAGCCCCACCTTTTCGCCGTCCTTCCTCAGATCCTCCAGGACCTGCCGGCAGGTGCTCGTCACGGTTCCGGTGGTGACGAAGACGATGTCGCTTCCCTCGCAGTGCAGGGCCTCCACCACTCCATACCGCCTCCCGAAGAGAGTCTCGTACTCCCTTTCCATCTCCGGATACCGCCGGAGGGCTTCCTCCATGGCTTCGGCGATGTTGTACCGCATTTCCATATAGGCCGCCGGGGTCACCAGGGGGCCGAAGCCGCAGGGGGTATCCGGATCCGCCTGGAATCGCGGGACGAAGGGGGGAAGAAACCGGTCCACCTCCTCCGGTTCCGGGACGTCCACGGGTTCGTAGGTGTGGGACAGGAAGAAGGCGTCGAGGACCACCATGACGGGCAGGTTGACTTCCTCCCCCAGGCGATAGGCCTGGATCACCGTGTCGAGGACTTCCTGGCCGCTTTCGCAGTAGAACTGGATCCAGCCCGTGTCCCTCTGGGCGAGGCTGTCCGTCTGGTCGATCCAGATGTTCCAGCCCGGGGCGAGGGCCCGGTTCACTTCGGCCATGACGATGGGAAGCCTCGCCCCCGATGTCCAGTGAAGGACTTCGTGCATCAGGGCGAGTCCCTGGCCCGATGTGGCCGTGAAGACCCGGACGCCCGTGGTGGCCGACCCGATGAGGGAGGCCAGGGCGGAATGCTCGCTTTCCACCCGGAGAAACCGGGCGTTCATCTTGCCCTGGGCGCAGAAATCCGACAGGGTCTCCACGATGTGGGTCTGGGGAGTGATGGGATAGGCGGAAATGACGCCGACCCGGGCCAGCCGGACCGCTTCCGCCACGGCCTGGCTTCCTTCGAGGACACGTTTCATGATCCTTCCTCCTCCAATGCCATGGCATTCCGGGGACATTCGACCACGCAGAGCCCACAGCCCTTGCAGTAGTCGTAGTTGATATGCCGGCCTTCCGCCCCGTCGCCCCGGATGACCGACATGTCGGGACAGAAGAAATAGCAGTTGTCGCAGTTGTTGCAGAGTCCGCAGTTGAAACACCGTTCCGATTCGCGGATGGCCATGTTGGCGGAGATCTTCAGGTCGATCTCATCGAATCCCTTCAGTCTCTCGCCGGCCAGCAGACGGGGCTGGGTGATTCTCGGGGCGAGCTGGAAGTAATCGGCGTTGATTTCGCGGTAGCCGACCACATGACGGCTTCTTCGGGACCGGCCCCCTCCCTGGTAGATTTCCATGGAAAGGGACGGACCGTCGCCCACCCGGTATTTTTCGAGACGGCCGGGAAGGTTTTCCCGGCCCTCCCGGAGGAGAAGGTCCAGGGCGATGGCCCCCTCCTTGGCGGAGGCCACGGCGTGAACCACCGATTTGACGGATGCCGTCAGGTCGCCCCCGTAGAGGAGGACGGGGGAACGGGGACCCAGGGCGATCGTACTGTTCGAGAGATGGAGGACTTCCCCGTCTTCCTCCGGCGGCCGATACCAGTCTTCCCCGGCTTCTTCTCCGATGGCCTTGAACATTTTTTCGAATTCCAGGGTTTCCTCGGCTCCCTGGGCGACGATGCGGGCCCGCCCGTCGGGATCCGTGCCTTGTACCCGCATGGGCTGGACGGTCAGGGCCAGGCGGCCGTTTTTCCGCTCCACCCGGACGGGAGCGAGAAGTTCCCGGATTTTGACCCCCTCCTCCAGGGCCATGACGATCTCCGTTTCGAAGGCGGGCATATCCTGCCTTCGGCGGCGATAGACGATCCAGGCCTCGCCTCCCAGGCGGGCCACGGACCGGGCCACGTCAACGGCGGTGTTGCCGCCGCCGATGACCGCCACGGGACCTTCAATTTTCGGGGTTTCGCCCCTGCGGATCCGGTGGAGAAAAGGAAGGCCTTCGGCCACCCCTTCCAGGTCCTCGCCGGGAATCCCTAATTTCCGGGACCGCCCATGGCCGCAGCCGAGGAAGAGGGCGGCGTAAGTGCCCCGGGCCTCTTCGACGAAAGAGGGCCCCAGGGATCTGCCCCTGTGGATGGGAACGCCGAGGTTTTCTATGAAAGCGATCTCGGCCCGGAGGACGTCGGGGGGGAGGCGGTAGGCGGGAATCCCCCAGCGGAGGGTGCCCCCCGGTTCCTCACGGGCCTCGAAAATTTCGCATCCGTATCCCAGGCGGGTGAGAAAATAGGCCGCCGCGAGGCCGCTCGGTCCCGATCCCGCGATGGCGACTTTTTCTTTCCGCTTTTTTTCCCCGGCCATGAGAATCGGCTGCATCTCGTTTTTTCGCGCCGTGTCGGCGAGAAACCGTTCGATCTGGTGGATGGCGATGGCTTCGTCGAATTCACCGCGGTTACAGTGATGTTCGCAGGGGTGGTAACAGACCCGGCCGCAGACGGCGGGGAAGGGGTTTTCCCGGAGGATCGTTTCCCAGGCTTCCTTGAAAAGGCCCTCCCGGGTGAGGAGTTCGATTTTGCCGATATCCTCCCCGGCGGGGCAGGCGGCGCCGCAGGGGGCCGTCTTTTCCTCGTACCGGGGTTTCAGATATCGCCAGGAGCCCGTCTTGTTGGCCTCCGTGGAGGTGTAGGTCTGGGGAATGAAAAGGGGAATCTTTTGGGCTGCTTCTTTCTTCGTTTCCATTGATTCGTCCTTTCTCGAACCGGTCTCAAAGGATCATCCGGCCGTCGGCGGGAACCCGGATCATCCCGCCTCGGCCCTGGGAATCAGGCCGATCATCCGGACCTCCCGGAAGGCGTCTCTGGCGGCGCTGATGTTTTTTTCCGGCTTGACAAAGACTTCTTCTTTAATGGCTTCCTCGATGGCCTCGAGGGGAGGGATCCCGAGGACCCGGGCAAAAGCGCCGATCATGGTGGTGTTCACAATGGGATGGGTCCGGGTTCCCAGGCCGTGCCGGGCGGCGATCCGGCTGGCGTCGATCCAGGCAAGGCGGAAACCGGCATAGCTATTCGTTTCCTCCGGGGAAGCGGCGCAGTTCAGAAGAATCCAGCCGTTCTCCTTAAGTCCCCGGGTGACGTCGATGCTGTGTAGGAGGGTGCTGTCCTGGACCAGGACATGGTCCGGCATGTATACATTGGTGCGGAGCAGGATGGGCTTTTCGTCGAGCCGGATGTAAGCTTCCACCGGGGCGCCTCTTCTCTCGACGCCGAAAAAGGGGAAACTCTGGACCTGGTAGCCCGCCCTGAAGAAGGCCTTCGCCATGAGAATGGAGGCGACCACGGTGCCCTGGCCGCCCCGGCCGTGAAAGCGGATTTCAATCATCCTTCCACTCCTTAGCGTTTTTTGCCTTAGAAAAAACCAGAGTTCAGAAAAAATGCCTGAAGGGTCGGCCTGCCGAATGTTGTTAATGCAGGCCCGGGCTTCGGCTCCGCAAAAACCCATTCGCCGCCGCTGAGGGATTCAGCCCGTCGACACGACGACGATCGCCTTCACCGGGCTTTCTTCCAGAGAACGGAAACTGTGGTTGATATCCGACTCGAAATACAGGGCGTCCCCGGGGTGGAGCACTTCCACGCGGTCGTCGGTCCTGAATTCGAGGGTTCCTTCCAGGACGTAGATGAACTCTTCTCCCTCGTGATTCATGAAGACCATCCTGGAGACGTCCATGGGCAGGAACTCCACGAGGAGCGGTTCCATGCGCTTGTTCGCCTTTTTCATCTCCAGGGATTCGTAAACGTAGTCCACTTCTCCCTCGTGATGGTGATGGGGACGCTTCTGGAGCCGGATGCGATCGGCCTTCCGGTTCAGCGCGATCCTGCCCGTGCCGATGTCCTCTTCGAAGAAATAGGCCATACCGACGTTCAATGCCTTGGCCAGCTTGAGCAGAGTCGCCACGGGGGGGACCACTTCGCCCGCTTCGATTTCCTCGAGAAGGGATTTCTGAAACCCCGTCTTCGTCACCATGTCGAGAAGGGTGTACCGTTTTTCCTTTCTCAACTCCCGAACTTTACGCCCGACGTTGAATTCGCCCGATGCCGGCTGATCGGGAGGGCCTTTTTTTCGAGTCATGGCACCACCTCAAATCCTGTTATTTTCTTAAGTATCCATGAACGCCTTTCTATAATCCGCCTGGGGAACAACCCCGTTATCATCATAATCCGTTTCTGCTGATTGTCAAGGGATTGTAGCGTATTATCCCGCAGAATCAATTGAATGCCGCAGATCGCCTTTTGCGGTTCAAGGAAAAAATGTTTGACATTACAATTTTTAGAGAGTATTTTTTAAAAAAATTTAGAGTGTTGCAGCTTTTCTGCAGGCTCTGATCTCATGCAGGGAAATTCACGACAGGGTCATTTCATGGAGCGGGATTTTTTTATAAAAATGATTCTTTCAAATCCGGTCCGGAACGTTCATCCATACAACCATACCATTTCTGGAGTGCAGGAAGCGATCAACAAGGGGGATGCCCCCTTGTCAAAGACCTATGGGTAGGGTCTTCGTATGCCTTGCCGGAAAATGAACGGTTTTAGAAAGGAGGTAAGAGCGTGACTACCCTGATTATCGTTGTTGGTTTGCTGGTTTATGTCCTTCTTTATTTCCTGTATGGAAAGAAACTGGAACGGGATGTGGTGGTAGCTTCCGACGCCAACGAAACGCCCTCATCGAGGCTTTACGACGGCGTGGACTACATTCCCGCGAGAAAAGAGGTCCTCTTCGGCCATCATTTCTCTTCCATCGCCGGTGCGGCGCCCATTATCGGGCCGGCCCTGGCCATGGCGTGGGGGTGGCTTCCCGGTCTCCTCTGGGTCTGGTTCGGCAATGTCTTCATCGGGGCCGTCCATGACTATCTCGCCCTTATCGCCTCCGTCCGCTACGACGGTCGCTCCATCCAGTTCGTGGCGTCGGACCTCATGGGAAAGCGAACGGGAACGGCCTTTTACTGGCTTGTTTTCTTCCTTCTCGTTCTCGTCGTGGCGGCCTTCGGCGCCGTTTTAGGCGGCATGTTCGTCAAAACCCCGGCCATCGCCTCGGCCTATCTCTGGTCGATCGGCGCGGCCCTTATTTTGGGCGTCCTCATCTACCGGGTGAAAATGAATTTCACCGCGGCGACCCTGATCGGGATCGCCATGCTCGTCGTCTCCATCATCCTGGGGGTCGAATTTCCCATTACGGCGACCTATGAAACATGGATGTACGTCATGTTCTTTTACATCATCATCGCCGCCTCCATTCCCGTGAACGTCCTCCTTCAGCCCCGGGACTACCTGAACTCCTTTCTCCTCTATGCCGGTCTGATTCTGGGATTCGCTGCGGCCGTCTTTGCCATGCGGGCATTCGAAGTGCCCGTATACACGGCTTTCGCACCGATCGTAGCAGGCGGGAAGGCCACGCCTTTCTGGCCGGCCATCCCTCTCATCATCGCCTGCGGGTCCCTCTCGGGCTTTCACTCCCTCGTCGCCTCGGGAACGACCTCCAAACAGCTGGCCAAGGAAAGTGACGCCCTCTTCATCGGGTACGGCTCCATGTTTACCGAGGGTTTCCTGTCCACCATCGTGGTCGTGGCCTGTGCGGGATTCGGCCTGACGGCCCTGAAGAACGCCGCCTTGGCCAAGGGGATGGAGTTCACCCTCACCGCCGCCAACTGGGCCACCGATTTCACCCCCGTTTCCGGGAAGCTGGGACTCTCCGCCGTCAATCTATTCGTCCAGTCCTATGCGGATATGGTGAACGCCACGTGGCTCGCCGTCATTCCGACGGTGTACGTCAAAGTCATCGCCGGGATGTGGGTCGCCGCCTTCGCCATGACGACCCTGGACACGACGAACCGTCTGGCCCGGTACTGCATTTCCGAAATGGCCCTCCCCCTGAAGAACACTTCCGAGGGGCTTTACAATCTCCTGACGAACCGGTGGATTGCCTCGGTCATCCCCGCCTTCATCGGGATCTACCTGGCCTACAGCAAGAACTTCACGATTCTGTGGCCTTCCTTCGGCGCGGCGAACCAGCTCATCGCCTCCATCGCCCTCATGACCGGGGCGTGCTACGTCCACTCGAAACTGAAATCCACTTTCTGCAACATCGCCGTCATTCCCGCCTGGATCCTCTGGGTGACGGTGACCGCCGCTCTGGTCTGGTTCATGGCCGTCGTCCTTCCGGGCAACATCGCCAAGGCGCCCGCCCAGGGGTGGACCGTCATGGCCATATCGGTGATCATGCTCATCATGAACTTCATATTCATCGTGGACTTCGTGAAGAAGTACCGCCAGGAAACGAGCCCATCCGAATAAACGGATGATCCGGCGCGGGGTGTTTTTTGCAGCCCCGCGCCGGGTTTTTCTCAACCGACCGCTGCCCGCATGAAATTGCCCGTATTCCGGTTTCTCCGAGATTTCCTGTCCCGTCTCCATGACAGCCATCGGGAAAATGCCGTGGCCCTGACGAGCGTGGAAATGGAGGAGATGGAGAACATTTTCGCCCTTCTTGTTCTCGGGTCTTTTGTCGGCCTTCCGGCCCCCCCGACTTTTCTGGCCGTGGAGCTTCTGCCTTTCATGGAGAGGGAATTGAAGGTTTTGAGCCGCCGGGCGGAAGATGCCGGCGATATGCTCGCCGAAATGTGCGGGACCCTGGGGATCGACTGATGAAAATTCTCTTTTTTACAGGTAAGGGGGGCGTGGGAAAATCCACCATCGCGGCGGCGTCGGCCTGGCAGATCTCCGGGCGGGCCCGGGTGCTGATCCAGTCCCTCGACCCGGCCCACAACCTGGGGGATATTTTCGGGGTCAACCTGGGGAATGGGAAACAGAAGGTTTCCGAGACCCTGGTTCTTCAGGAAGTGGACCTCCAGAAACTGGCCCGGGACTATCTGGAGAGGGAAACCCGCGTCCTCGGGGAGACGTACCGCTATCTCCAGGTCCTCAACCTGGACAATTACTTTTCCATTCTCAAGTATTCCCCCGGGATCGAGGAGTACGCTCTTCTCACGAGCATCGAAAGAACGATCAACGAGGAGACCGATTTCGACTTCATCATCTTCGACACCCCGCCCACGGGGCTCACCCTGCGGTTCCTCGCCCTCCCGAGCGTGACCATCACCTGGATCGACCGGCTCATCCTCATTCGGGAAAAAATCCTCGAAAAACGATACACCATCCAGAAGATCCGCAGACCCCTGAAGGAAGGGGAAGTTCCCCGGGAGGAGCTTCTGAAATATGATTCCGGGGAGGATGCAATCCTCCGGAGACTCCGCTGCCTCCGGGATAACTACAACCGGCTGAACGGTCTCCTCCAGGGCCCGGAGTGCACCGTCGTTCTGGTGTTCAATCCGGACATGCTCTCCCTCCGGGAGTCCCAGAGGCTCGTGGAGGGCCTCCGGGAGCTTCGCCTGCCCCTTCGTCTTCTGGTAGACAACAAGGTGACCGACAAGAACCTGGGTATGGCCGCCCGGGTAGAGAAAATCCTGGAATCCACGGCCCCGGGGATTCCCGTGGAGAGAGTGCCCCTGTCCGAGGGCCTTTACGAGGGCACGGAGGCCACTCTGTATCGGATCACCAAAGATATGGGATCCCGGTTCTGACCCATGTTTGACGGCTTCGTAAAAAGTCCGCATGCTGCGTTGCCTTTCATCCCCCGTCACTGCGGCGTACGGTCGAGGACGCCTCGTTTCTCGGGATTTTGGCGCCCCGCCTCCGGATCTATTTACAAAACCGTTGTAAGAAATCGCTTTTTTGGACATCTATTACGAGTTCATCATGTTTGACAATGAAGTAATTCTGACACAGCCCGTCTTTTATCTCTTCGTCGCCTTCAGCGCTTTGATCACCCTCGGGTTTTTCTGGGGGCGGAAGATGAACCGGAAAATTTTCAATGACGTTTTCCAGGGCCTCGTGGATACGGTGAAGCCCGACGACCAGACGTTTACGGCCATCGGCGGGGTGGTGGGATTCCATGCCAACCTGCTCGTTAAAAGAAAAAGCCCGGTGTCCCGGGTGGATGCCACGATCACCCTCCTGCCCCGGCAGTCCTGGCTTTACATGCCCCTTTCTCTTATCATCATGCGGCATGACCGGCTGTTCATCACCGTCTACCTGAGATCGGACATTCCCGGGGAGGGCCATCTCATCGAAAGGCGTTATGCCGCATTCCGGGGACCGAAGATCACCAATGAACAGAAGCTGGAAAAAGAATCCCTGCCCTGGGGAAAACTGGATTTTTATCTCTATTATGATAATCTGAATGTGAGGGAAAGGCTTCGAGGTTACCTTTCCGACCATCCTGACCCGGGAACGATCCGTCACATCGCCCTGATTCCCGGGGAACGCAAGGGTTTCGTGTTCATGGTTCCCCGCAGAGGGCAGGTGGAAACGATGTTCCGTCCCGTTTATGAAATGATGATGTCCATGGCATCGACGGCAAAGAAGGGGAAGAATCAATGAATATCGCGATTGTCGGAATCGGAGGCGTGGGAGGGTATTACGGGGGCTGTCTGGCCCGACGTTACGAGGCCGGGGAAGAACACCGGGTTTCCTTCGTGGCCCGCGGGGAACATCTGAAGAAAATCCGGGAGAAAGGCCTGAAGGTGATGACCACCGAAGGCGAGTTCACCGCCCGTCCCGCCATGGCGACGGACCGGCCGGAAGACCTCGGACCCCTCGATCTCGTTATCGTCACCGTCAAAGGGTATGATCTCGACGGTGCCGCCCGGGCTCTCGCGGGAGTGACGGGCAAATCCACCGTCGTCATCCCCCTGCAGAACGGGGTGGACAATGCGGACCGCTTGAGAGCCCTTCTGCCGGAAACCCGGGTCCTGAACGGGACGGTGTATATTTCGAGCCGTATCGTGGAGCCCGGGGTGGTTCAGCAGTTGGGAGGGGCCTGCAGCCTTCTTTTCGGCCCCGAAAGGGAACCGGTGGATCCTTACCGGGAAATCGAATCCCTTTTCCGGGAGGCGGGCATCAAGGCCGTTCTTTCCGAGACCATCGCCGTGGAAGTCTGGAAAAAGTTTCTCTTCATCTCGCCGGTGGCGGGGGCCACAGCCCTGTTCGGAAAATCCCTGGGGGGGGTCCTGGAAGACCGGGAGGCTTTCAGCCTTCTCGAGGGGATGATGAACGAAGTGGACCGCGTGGCCCGGGCCCGGGGGATCGCCCTTCCCGGCGATGCCGTCTCCCAGGCCATGGAAACGGTGGCCCGGTTTCCCTACGAAACGAAAACTTCTTTCCAGGTGGACGTGGAGAAAGGGCGAAAAACGGAAATCGAGACACTCCTGGGATACGTGGTCCGGGGGGGTAAGGCCCTGGGGATCGATACCCCCCATACTCAGCGGACTTACGAAGCCCTGTTGAAAAAGTAGAGGTGTTTTCATGGGAAAACCGAAGGTCTTCGTCACCCGGATTATTCCCGAGGCGGGGCTTGGGAAAGTCAGGGAAGCCTGCGATGCCCGGGTCTGGGAGGGGCGGTTCCCTCCGCCCCGGGAGGAACTCCTGGAGCAGGTCCGTGGAGTCGACGGAATCCTGTCCCTTCTCAACGACCGGATGGACGGCGCCGTCATGGACGCCGCGGGGGACAGTCTTAAAATCGTCAGCAACTATGCCGTCGGGTTCGACAATATCGACGTTCCAGGGGCGACGTCCCGGGGGATCCTTGTGGGAAACACCCCGGGAGCCGTGACGGAAACCACGGCGGACCTGGCCTTCGCCCTTCTCATGGCGGCGGCCCGGCGTCTCATGGAAGGGGTGGATTTCATCCGGGCGGGCCGGTGGGAGACCTTCGAACCCCTGGTCCTTCTCGGCAGGGATGTCCACGGGGCCGTCCTGGGGATCATCGGCATGGGCCGGATCGGGCGGGCCGTAGCCCGGAGGGCCCGGGGCTTCGATATGGAGATCCTGTATCATCATCCCCGGGGCGAAACGAAGGCCGGTGAGGATGTCGGGGCGAAACGGTGCGGGACCCTGGACGAACTTCTCGAAAAATCCGACTTTGTCAGTCTTCATGTGCCCCTCAACGCCGAGACGCGGCATCTCATCGACGGGGCGGCCCTGCGGAAAATGAAAAAAACGGCCGTCCTGGTCAATACGGCCCGGGGGGCCGTGGTGGATCCGGAGGCCCTTTACGAGGCCCTCCGGGACGGGGTCATCGCCTGCGCCGCTCTGGACGTGACCGATCCCGAGCCGCTGCCCCGGGACCACAAGCTGATGAGCCTTCCCAACTGCCTGGTGGTGCCCCATGTGGGGAGCGCGTCCGTGGCCACCCGGGAAAGAATGGCCGTCATGGCGGCGGAAAACCTCATCGCCGCCGTACAGGGGGACATTCCTAAATATCTCGTTAATCCCGAGGTATTGCCCCGCCGCCGGTGACGGGATCGTCGTCTTCATCTTTCTTGAAAGGAGTCCGGTATGGAGAAAGTCTATAAAGATATGAAGCTCCCGAAAAGAATCCTGATGGGACCGGGGCCCAGCAACGTGCCCGGACGGGTCATGGCGGCCCTGGGCGGCCCCGTCGTCGGTCACCTCGATCCCGCCTTCCTCGCCATCATGGGGGAGGTCCAGGAAATGCTCCGGGCCGTCATGAGGACGGATAACCGATTCACCCTTCCCGTATCGGGGACGGGGAGCGCCGGCATGGAAGCGGCCCTGGTGAACGTCCTGGAACCGGGGGACAGGATCCTGGTGTGCGTGAACGGGGTCTTCGGGGAACGGATGTGCGACATCGCCGGGCGGTGCGGTGCCGAGTTGAAGCGGGTGGAGGCTCCGTGGGGGTCTCCCATCGACCCCGAAGCGGTGCGCCGGGCCCTCGGGGAATTTCCCGCCAAGGTCGTGGCCGTCGTCCATGCCGAGACCTCCACGGGAGTCCTTCAACCCCTGGAGGACCTGGCGAAGATCGCCCATGACCGGGGCGCCCTCTTTCTCGTCGATGCCGTGACGTCTCTCGCGGGCGCCCCCCTGGAAGTCGATGCCTGGGACATCGATGTCTGCTACTCGGGAACGCAGAAGTGCCTGAGCTGCCCCCCCGGTCTCGCCCCCATCACCTTCGGCCCGAGGGCCATGGAGGTTCTGGAACAGAGAACAACGAAGGTCCGCTCCTGGTATCTCGACATGACCATGATCCTGAAGTACTGGGGACCGGACCGGGTCTATCATCACACGGCTCCCGTCAGCATGACCTACGCCCTCCGGGAGGCCCTCCGGATCGTCCTGGAGGAGGGTCTGGAGAAACGATGGGAAAGACACCGGGCCATCCATCGCTCCCTGGTCCGGGGTCTCGAAAAAAGAGGATTGAAGATGCTTGTGGAAAAGCCGTACCGCGCCCCCATGATCAACACGGTGCTCCTTCCCGAAGGCGTGGACGACCCCGCTGTCCGCCGGAAACTCCTGGAGGATTTCGGCCTGGAAATCGGAGGCGGGCTGGGGGCCCTGAAAGGGAAGCTCTGGCGGATCGGTATCATGGGGGACTCGTGCACGGAGGAGAACGTGCAGACTCTTCTGGCGGCCCTGGGGAAGCTTCTGTGAAGGCACTTTTCAATAAGGCACCGCAAGCGGTATTTCATGAAAGGAGGAAGCCCTGATGAATATGCTTTCCCTAGATGAAATCAAGGCATTGTCGGAAAAACAGGAAGGGTTGTGTGTGTCCCTTTTCATGCCTACCCATCGCATGGGATCGGAAACGCAGCAAAACCAGATCCGATTCAAAAATCTTCTGAAAAGAACGGAGGAGGAGCTAGTCCAGCATGGCCTGCGGAGCGCCGGGATGAAGGATTTCCTGAAACCGGCCCAGGATCTTCTCAATGATCTTCCCTTCTGGAGGAACCAGAGGGACGGGCTGGCTGTTTTTGTCTCCCCGGGATACTGGGGATACTTCCGCCTCCCCGTCGATTTCAGAGAGCTTCTCGTCGTTTCGGACCGTTTTCATCTGAAGCCCCTGGTGCCCATGCTGAGCGGAAACGTCCGGTTTTATATCCTGGCCCTGAGCTTGAATCAGATCCGGATCATAGAATGCACCCGTTTCGGCGCGACACCCGTAAAGATCGAGGGTCTTCCCGAGAATATGGAAGGGGCGCTGAATCTCGACGATTTTCAAAAACGTCTCCAGCGTCATGTCGGGACGGAAGACACCAAGGGCAAAATCCTTCTCTACTTTCAGGAAGTGGACCGGGGTCTCCGTCCTTTTTTCAGGGATAAGAAGGAACCTCTTCTCTTTGCCGGCGTGGATTACCTGTTTCCTCTCTACCGGGAGGCCAACACATACGCCCATCTCTGTCCACAGGCCCTGTCGGGGAACCCGGAGGAATTGAGCGAGGAAGAACTGCTGGAAGACGCCTGGCCCGTTGTGGAGCCCTTTTTTGAAAAAGAGAGGGTCAAGGTTGTGGAACAGTTCCATGATTTCCATGGAACCGGGCGGTCTTCCTCGGAACTGGAGGCTGTGGTCAAAGCCGCCGCCCACGCCCGGATAGCCGCCCTCTTTGTCGCCCTGGGGGTGCAGAGGTGGGGATATTACGATTCCGAAAAGGACCGGGTGATTTTAAGCCCCGAGGGGGGAAGGGGATCCCGGGATCTCCTCGATTTCGCCACCGTTGAAACCCTGATGAACGGGGGGGTCGTTTATGCCGTGTCTCCCTCGGAGGTACCGGAAAATGCGCCTCTGGCGGCAGTATTCCGTTATTGAGGGCGGCGGGGAAAAAATCGGGAAGATATTGATATGAGTCAGGGCAGGAGAAACGGCCGCGTTTCTCCTGCCCTGGTTTAAGGGGGACCCCATGAAAGAGAATAGAAACTTATTTTCGAAGACCAACGATTTCGTCCTGCGGCGCCTGATTCCCGATTTCGAAAAAATCGACGACCATCATGTCCGCCTTCGGTACGGGGTCGTCGCCGGCTGGGTTTCCATTCTCTTTACCCTGGTCCTCTTTCTGGTCAAGGCGGTTCTGGCCTGGCTGGCCGGATCCGTCTCCATCCTCGCCGATGCCTTTCATCTTCTTTCCCACCTGGCCAACTCGGCGGTCCTCGTCTTCAGCTTCCGGATGGCTGCCCGGCCCGCCACGGCGGAAACTCCTTTCGGTCACGGCCGGATGGAACACGTGGCACCCCTCGTCATGTCCATTTTTCTGTTCGTATCGGGAATCCAGATCGCCGAGAGGTCCGTCCACCAGGCCCTTCATCCCGGTCCCGTCCACTACTGGACCCTGCTGCCCTGGATCCTTTTCCTGACGATCCTCGTCAAGCAGTGGCTCGCCCAGTTCGTCCAGTTCCTGGGCGACCGGGTCCATTCCCGCGCCATCCTGACGAACGCCCATCACCACCGGATCGAGGCCGTGGTGACCCTTGCGGTCATCGCCGGTCTCGTGGCGGGCCACCATTTCGAAAGACCCGAATTCGACGGGTATATCGGCATCCTGGCGGCGCTCTGGATTCTCTATCTCGGATTCCGGCACGGCCGGGAGGCCATCGTTCCCCTCCTGGGCAAGGCGCCCGGCCGGGAACTCATCGAATCCATCCGGGAGACGGCCAAATCGGTGGAACATGTCGTGGATGTGCACGAGATCATCGTCCATGATTACGGCAACATGTACATTATCACCCTCCACGCGGAAATTCCGGATCAATTAGGGGCGGACAGGATGCACGGGATTGCCGAACGCTGCGAGGAACGGCTGAGAAAGCGATTCGGCGGGGAAGTGGTCTGTCACACCGACCCGCTTCTGGAGATGACCCCCGAACTTCAGTCCCTGGAGCACCGGTTCCGGCAGGTGGTCGACGAGATGCCGGAAGTTCTTTCCTATCACGATTTCCGACTGGTGGCCTATTCACCCGGCCGGTACATCCTGGTTGCCGATATCGATGCCGCCGAGGAAGTTCCCGAACAACTTTTTCATGAGATTTCAAAGGAACTGGAGGCCCGGGTGCTGAAGATCCTGCCGGAGGTGCAATACTGCACTTTCTATGTGACCCCGAAGTTCGCCTATTCCTGAACGCGTGACGACGGGGTCGTCTCACAGACCTGAGGAGGAGAAGAGAAAAATGATTGATTAAGCGGCCCGTTTCCGGTAGATGGAAAACCGTCCTTCCATGAAAATGATAAAAGGGAGGTAGCGAAAATGACCGAAATAATGGAAATTCCCCTTCAATCCCTGGACCCGAAGGAATTCATTACCGGTAAGGTTTCCGAAATCGCCCGGGTGGTGGGGACCGGATCGGCCATCAACGCTCTTTCCGGCGGCGTCGATTCTTCGGTGGTCACCCTGCTGGGGCACCGGGCTCTGGGAAACCGGCTCACATCCTGTTTCATCGACACGGGCCTCATGCGAAAAGACGAACCGGAAACGATCCGGGCCTGGTTTCTGAACCTGGGCGTTCCCGTGACCATCGTGGATGCGAGGGAAGCCTTCTTCGACGCTCTCAGGGGGCTCAAGGATCCGGAAGAGAAGAGGGAAGCCATCACCGACACCTTTTACCGGAAGGTTTTCGGGGACCTGGTCCGGAAAAGCGGTGCAAAGTTCCTTCTCCAGGGCACCAATTACACCGATGTGGAAGAAACGGTCGCCGGAATCAAGAGGCAGCACAATATCCTGGAGCAGCTCGGCATCGATACGGAGGCGCGGTACGGCTACCGGGTCCTGGAACCCGTGATCGAGCTTCGGAAGAGGGGAATCCGCAAGATCGGCGAAGCCCTGGGGCTTCCCGGCGAAATGTATGATCGTCCCCCTTTCCCCGGCCCCGCCTTGGCGGCCCGGGTGATCGGGGAGGTCACCCCGGAGCGGGTCGCCGTTGTCCGGGAAGCTACGGCCATCGTGGAGGAACTACTGGAAAACACGGGAGCCTTCCAGTACCTGGCCATCCTCCATGAGGACCGGGTCACGGGCATGACGGGGGGGAGAAGGGATTTCGGCCTCCAGGTGGAAGTCCGGTGCTGGGACAGCACCGATGCCGTCACCGGTTCGCCCACGAGGCTTTCTTTCGAAATCCTCGAGAAACTGGCCGACCGGATCACCGAGGAAGTGGAAGGCGTGGTGAGCGTGACTTACAACATCACGAAAAAACCGCCGTCCACTATCGAAGCTGTTTAAGAAGCACAAAGCCGTTTAACATGGGGGTACAAAGGGCGCTTTTTTCGAGAGGAGGGAACATGTCTTCCGCCGGGAAGGGAAACCCCTCGGTCCGGGGCAGGGACCGAGGCCTTTCAGGGGGAAGGCAGACAGAGGAGGTTACGGGGTTTTACGCAGCGTCGCCTCGCCGAATATTATAAGCTCCTTCTTGAAAAAATTATGGAGGTAACAGCACCATGGAAAACGGAACAGTCAAAATTCAGGACACCACATCCAATCCCGCACCCCTCGGATTGATGGGCTTCGGGATGACCACGGTTCTCCTGAACATCCATAACGCGGGATTCTATCCCCTCGATACCATGATCCTCGCCATGGGGATCTTCTACGGCGGTCTGGCCCAGGTCATCGCCGGCATCATGGAGTGGAAGAAAAACAACACCTTCGGGACCACGGCCTTCACGTCCTACGGCCTTTTCTGGCTCTCCCTCGTCGGCCTGCTGCTCATGGCCAAGTGGGGATGGTGGCAGGGACCGACGGCCGGTGCCATGTCCGCTTATCTGTTCATGTGGGGTCTTTTCACCTTCTTCATGTTCATCGGGACTCTCCGTCTCAACAAGGCTCTCCAGTTTGTTTTCGCGACGCTGACCATTCTTTTCTGGCTTCTGGCCTGGGGAGATGCAACGGGCAGCGCGGCCATCAAGCACTTTGCCGGCTACGAAGGAATCGTCTGCGGATTTTCAGCCATTTACACGGCCATGGCCCAGGTCTGGAACGAAGTGTACGGGAAAACGGTTCTGCCCCTCGGACCGGTGTCATAGGCGATTTTATTCAGGTATTTTTCCTTCTGCCCGAGGTGCGCTGCGTAGATCCCGGAGATGATGAGATATAACGGATGAGGCCGACGGGGTCATGAATCGTGACCCCGTCGGAAGAGGGTATCTTTCAGAGAAGGGGAGGCGGAATCATGGATATCATGGAGGCCATTTTCGGCCGGAGGAGCATTCGGAAGTTCATTCCAGAGCCCGTTTCGGATGAGACGATTGAAATCTTGCTCCGGGCGGCCATGGCGGCGCCCTCGGCGGGAAACGAGCAGCCCTGGTGTTTCACCGTCATCCGGGATCCTGAAATTCTAAGTAAAGTGCCATCTTTCCATCCCTTTTCCCAGATGATCGAAGAAGTTTCCGTGGCCATTCTGATCTGCGGCGATCTTGAAAAAGAGGAGTTCAAAGGGTGCTGGATGCTCGACTGCGCCGCCGCCACGGAGAATCTCCTCCTTGCCGCCCACTCGAAAGGACTGGGAACGGTCTGGCTCGGCCTTTATCCCTTCAATGATCGGATCCGGGGGATGCAGAAACTCCTGGGCCTTCCGGACCATGTTGTCCCTTTCAACCTCATTCCCCTGGGCCGGCCTGGAGAGGAAAAAGGACCGGTTGACCGGTTCGACGCTTCCCGGGTCCGTTATCGATAGGCCTTATGCCGCCTGGAGAAAAGATGAAAGTCACGGAAGTGACGGCAGCGGTGATCCTGCGGGGCGGCCGGGTGCTTATCGCGAAACGGCGGAAAGGGGATCGCCAGGGAGGTCGATGGGAATTCCCGGGGGGAAAGCGCCGGCCCGGTGAAACCCCGGAAGAATGCCTTCGCCGGGAACTCCTGGAGGAATTAGGCGTCCGGAGCCTTATCGGGGCCCTTTTCGGAATCTGGGAACACGTCTACGACCACGGTCCCATCCGGCTCCTGGTGTACCGCGTCTCCGACCTGAAGGGGGACATCCGGATGCTTACCCACGAGGACATCCGCTGGGTGCCGCCCGAAGAACTCTCCTTTTACGACTTTTCCGAGGCCGACCGGCCGGTCGCCCTGAAAATCGCAGGCGAGATGAACGAACCTGTCAAAGATTGAAAACGCCCCCCAAGGAAGAATGGGAAACACCGGGAAGTGCGGACTTCCCGGTGTTTCTCTGAATTATTCCTCGACGATCTGAACGTTTGTCGCTGCGGGGCCTTTTCTGCCTTCGCCCACGTCGAAGCGGACCTTCTGCCCCTCCTTCAGGGTCTTGAACCCTTTGGACTGGATGGCGCTGAAATGAACGAAAATGTCGCCGCCATCGTCTTTAACGATGAAACCAAACCCCTTCTCCTCGTTGAACCACTTTACTTTTCCCTCTGCCATCGATTTCAACGCTCCTTCTGTGCAGTTGTAAAAGTCGGATTTCCGCTCTGGCAGAAAGAAAAAAACCACCATTCCCTGGTATGAGCGAAAGGTGGTCTTCTTTGCAGCATAAACGGTATTACCTGACTTTTATTGCCCTCTGCGGACCCTCACGGTATCATTGCAGAGCCTGACAGGAAAGGAGTATAGGCGAGGCCGATCGGGGAGTCAAGTCTTTTTCAGCATATTCTTATTTATACTTCGATTTTAGCGTCCACGATCGTGACCCCCTCTCCCTCGGCTCCTGCGATGAGGGGGTTGATGTCCAGGTTGGAAATTTCCGGGTGGCTGGCGAGGAGCCTTGAAACGGCCGTCAGGGCGCGGACGAGGGCTTCCCGGTCCACCGGGGCCTTTCCCCGGAATCCATGGAGAAGCGGGGCTCCCCGGATTTCATCGAGCATCCTCTTTGCTTCCTCCTCGTCCAGGGGGGCAACCCGCAGGGCGACATCCTTCAGCACTTCAACAAAGATTCCTCCCAGTCCGAAGAGGAGGACGGGGCCGAATTCGGGGTCCTGTCTACCGCCGATGATCACTTCCAGGCCCGGCGGGACCATTTTCTGGACGAGGAATTCCTCGCCCTTCATGGAACGGAAAGCCCGGGACAGATCCTCGCCGTTTCGGAGGTTCAGCCGGACGGCCCCTTCTTCCGTTTTATGGAGAACGAGAGGAGAGGACAATTTGAGGGCCACGGGATAGCCGATGGTTTCAGCGACCGTCTGGGCGTCCTCCTCCGTTTTCGCCGTTCCGAAAGGGGCTGCCGGAAGGCCCTCTTTTTCAAGGAGGGTGAAGGTTTCCCCTGGGGAGAGAAGACGGGGGGAATCCGTTCCGTGAACCGCGGCCGTGGCCGAGGCGGCGAATTGAAACCGGCTTTCCCTTTTTCGTTTCCGCAGGCCGGTGTTCTCGCTATGCTCCCTGGCGTGGCGGAGGGCCCGGAGGGCATCGTCCGCCTCGGAGAAAAGGGGGAAGTCCTCCGCCTCCTTCATGGGGAACCAGTCGTTCTTGTCCGTGACCATGACCAGGATGACCGGTTTGTCGTGCCGGACGCTCAATTCCCGGGCGGCATGGATCAGCTTGATCGTTGCCGGGATTTCCCATTGGACCACGTAGGAGTGGCAGAAGACAACGCCGTCCACGTCCTTTTCCCGGAGGGCTTTTTCCAGGACGGCGATGTGATGGTCGAGATTGAACACGTCACCGAGATCGAGGGGATTCGTCATCCGGATGACGCCCGCCCGGAACCCCTCCTGCACGGTGCGGTAGAATTCCTCGGAGAAGGTCGCGAGGGAAAAGCCATGGCGGTGGGCGGCGTCGGCGAGCATGACTCCCTGACCTCCGGATCGGGAGATGAGGCCGAGACGGTCCCCCCGGATCGGCGGGAGAGAAAAGGCCTTGAAACAGTCCATGAGTTGCCTCATGTTCTCGACCCGGTGGATTCCCGCCTGCCGGAAGGCGGCCTCGGCGACGGCATCATCGCCCGCCAGGGCGGCGGTGTGAAACCGGGCGATTCCCTGACTGGCGGGATTGGTGTTGGCTTTAAGAACCACGATGGGTTTGTCGCTTTGGGAGGCCAGATCCATGAGTTTCCGGCCTTCCGAAATGTTCTCCAGGTAAAGGCCCACGGTGGAAGTCCCCCTGTCGGAGAGGAGAAATTCGAGGTAGTCCGTTTCGTTCAGATTCAGCTTGTTTCCCATGCTGATGAGCTTGTTGAACCCTAAATTTTCCAGGGCGAAGAGCCTCAGACAATCCACCACCACCCCGCCGCTCTGGGCGGCCACGGAGACCGGTCCTTTCCGGGTCATGGCTGGGTCGAAGGGGACGAAGGGAAGACTGAGACCGTTGTCCAGGTTAATGATGCTGATACAGTTGGGACCGACGAAGCGGATCCCCCATTTCCGGGCCGCGTCGAGAAGCTTTCGGCCCAGCTCATCCCCCTCTCCGCCGAACTCGTTGAATCCCGCCGATTCGATGACGGCATAACGGGTGCCTTTCTTTCCGCAGGCGTCCAGGGCCTCGGGAATGTATCGGGCGGGAATGAGAAATACGGCAAGTTCGGGAGTCTCCTTCAAATCCTCGATTCTTCGGTGGATGGTCCGTCCCTTCAGGAGGCCTCCCTCCCGTCCGACAAGATAGACAGGCTTGTTGAACCCGAACCGGTCGAGATTTTCCACGATGGCCCGGCCCAGATTCTTGGCCTCGGGAGAGACGCCGATGACGGCGATACTGCTTGGATAAAACAGTGTTTTCATAGCGATGGTTCACCTCAGTGTGAAATGGCATCCCTGCGGACACGGGAACTTAAATTAACACCGTAACAGCGATAGGCGGCAGGCGACCCATCCTGGGGAATGTGATGGGGCTGCGAAAATTACATAGGCCAAATGGCGGCATAATTCAAGACGGAAATGTTCCGGGTGTTCTCCCGGGTTGTATTGAAACCGGTCTTCTGTTACAATTTTTCGGAATAATCAAGCGAGTTGCCCCATGGAAGAGAAAAACGGTCCGTCCCGCGGAAGAGGCATCCCAGCAGCTGCTCTCAGTGTTCCCCTTTTTCTTATCCTCATCCTCTCCTTGTGGTTTGCCTCCCTGGCTCATGCCCGGTGCCCGGACGGGCGTTACACCGTCCTGAAGGTCATGGACGGCCGTTCATTTGAAGTGGCCGGCGGGATTTGTGTCCGTCTCATCGGGCTGGCCCTCCCCGAGGGGGAGGAGGCTTCCGTGAAGGCCCGGGAGGCTCTTTCCCTCCTCGTGGACGACGGGGTGGTCACCCTGGAAGGGGATCTTATCGATCGCGACCAGGAGGGATTCTTCCTGCGGTATGCCTATGGAGAAGAAATATTTGTCAATGTGGAAATGATCCGCCTGGGATTTGCCTGCTTCTCCCCCTCGGCACCCAACGGTAAACATGACGGGGAACTGGCGGCTGCCGAAACGGCGGCCGGGGAAAACGGCCGGACCGCATTGTGGAGTTCGGATTGTTCAAGCGGCTGCTTCGTTTATGTGGGTTCATCGGGGACAACATACCATGTCTATGGATGCCCCTACCTGGAGGGGGCCTCCAGCCGGGTTTGCCGGGATGAGGCCCTTCAGAAGGGATACGCTCCCTGCGGTCACTGCGGCGGTGCCTGCGACGACGGGGGCGGTGACTGGTCCGTCCGTGCCAACTGTTTCATCGACACCTTCTTCGGGAGTCCATGGCGGTGAACTCGTGTAAGATTTCTGAAAAATGATTATTCCGGACGGTTTTTCAGGAAGCCTCAATAGTCGTCCCTGCTCTTTCTGGGCCGAACCTGAAGGCGCCAGGGATTGGCATTGGAACGGCACCCTTCCCCCACCTTGAGTTCCCGCCGATAAAACATTCCGGAGCTGTCGTTTCTCGATACGAGACGGCAGATATACCGGTTTCCCGCCCAGTGAAGGGCGGGGCAGATCAGGCCCGCTTCGATCTCTTCCCGGTGGGCGTACCGGCCGTACGTGCAGGGCTCCTGGACGCAGCAGAACCCGCACCCCACACAGGGCACGTTCTCGTAGTTTTCACGGATCATGGGGACCCCGCTCCGGCGGCTTGCCGGTTCGGGGAAAAGAGGCGCCCGCTCCGAAGGGAAAAACGGCGGTCCCCGGAATGAACGGTTTTTTGGGAACCGTCACCCGGGAACCGGGAATGGATGGATGCGGAGATCAACTCTTGCGGCTCGTGTTGGCGATAAAGGTCGACGGAACCTGTTTGATTCTCTTTCCCTTGCACTTCGGGCAGGCGGCTTTCCTTTCCTCGTATTCCCGGATACTCTGAACGATGCTGAAGGTGTGTCCGCAGTTTTTTGACTGACACTTGTATTCGTAGGTCGGCATATCGAGTTTCCCTCCGCTTTTTTCCCATTATAGAAAGATTTCAGGAAAATCTTCAAGAGGAAAGTGAACCCCGGTGCCGTCTTCCCTTCTTTTTTATCTCGTCCCTGCGCCACAGGGACAGGATAATGAGTTGTTTGTTTACCGTGATACGGAAAGGCAGTCTGAGCGGTACGTCGCAATGACGGGGGATGAAGGGCCGCGCAGCCTATGGACTTTCCTCCTTTGTTGAATAAGTTTGCTTCAACCCATTCTGACATCGTCTGAGACCCACCTGGTATTTACGAAGCCGTCAATCTTCTCACTGACATCCGGGGGGAGTCGATGGCCGGTCCCGCCAGGGGAACGCCTTTTCGTTAACGGCTCTTATCGAAGCGGATCGTCCGAAGCACCGCCTGTCTGAGCCCGGAGGGCGAGTTTGCGGTGTTGTAGCGAAACGAGAACAAAAGCCGTCTAAAGGAGGTTCCCGGGCCGGCGGGACCGAGCCGTCGACCTTCCGAGGGCGGGGGGCGGTATAACTGAAACAAAAAGGGTTGCCCCACAGGGCCGAGCCGCTGACCTTCCCGGGAGGGGGGGACAGTCGAAGCGAAGGAGGGGGAAGGAAAATGTTCCTTGGACGAAAATCCTACAATATGGTATGAACAGAAAAACACTGGGATGGCGACGATTATGAAAGAATCTGAAAAGGCGAAACGGGAGGTCCGGGAACTGACCCTCCTGTGGGAAATCAGCCGGTTCCTGGGACAGAGCATGGACCTCCGGGCCGTGGTGGGAATGGTACTGAGTTCCCTGGCGGAGCGGATGGGCATGTCCCGGGGAACCCTCACCCTTCTGAATCGGAGGACCGGTGAAATTCTCATCGAGGCCGCCCACGGCCTTTCGGAGGTTGAAAAGAGCAAGGGAAGCTACAGGGTCGGGGAGGGGATCACGGGAAAAGTGGTCCAGACGGGCGAGCCGGCCGTGGTGCCCCACATTTCACAGGAGCCCCTGTTTCTGAACCGGACGGGATCAAGAAAAAACCTGGAGAAGAAGGACATATCCTTCATCTGCGCCCCCATCAAGATCGGTAACGAGGTCATCGGGACCCTGAGCGCCGACCGGCTTTTCGACGAATCGGTGGCTCTCAACGAAGACTTGCGCCTTCTCACTATCATCGCTTCCATGGTGGCCCAGGCGGTGAAGATGCGCCAGGAGGCCATGGAGGAGCGGGAGCATCTGATCCAGGAAAATCTCCGGCTTCGAAGCGGTCTCCGGGAACGGTTCCATCCGGCGAACATCATCGGCAAATCGAGAGGAATGCAGGAAGTCTACGACATGATCGCCCAGGTTTCCAAGAGCAACGCCACCGTTCTCATCCGGGGGGAGAGCGGGACGGGAAAGGAACTGGTGGCCAATGCCATTCATTATAACAGCTTCCGGGCCAACAAGCCTCTTATCAAAGTGAACTGCGCCGCCCTTCCCGAGACGGTTCTGGAAAGCGAACTCTTCGGTCATGAGAAAGGGGCGTTTACGGGGGCGTCCTCCCAGAGGAAAGGCCGTTTTGAACTGGCCCACGGCGGAACGATCTTTCTCGACGAAGTCGGGGATTTTCCCCCTGCCGTTCAGATCCATCTTCTCCGCGTCCTCCAGGAGCGGGAATTTGAAAGGGTGGGCGGATCGGACACGATCAGAGTGGATGTCCGTGTCATTGCCGCAACGAACCGCAGCCTGGAAGAGGTCATGAAAGAGAGCCGCTTCAGGGAAGACCTTTACTACCGGCTGAATGTCTTTCCCATTTACATCCCCCCGCTGCGGGAAAGGAAAACGGACATCCCGCTTCTGGCGGACTTTTTCGTGGAGCGGTACGCCCGTCTGAACAACAAAAAAATCGTCCGGATCTGCACCCATGCCCTGGATATGCTCATGAGCTATCACTGGCCCGGAAACGTCCGTGAACTGGAAAACTGCATCGAGAGGGCCGTCCTTCTCAGTAACGACGGCGTCATCCACGGCTATGACCTTCCCCCTTCCCTTCAGACATCCGATTATTCCGGAACCGTTTACCGGGGAGGGCTTCAGGGGGCCCTGGAGAGCCTGGAAAAGGACCTTATTCTCGACTCCCTGAAAACGTCCAGGGGAAATGTGGCCCGGGCGGCCCGTCTCCTGGATGTAACGGAGCGCATCCTGGGACTCCGGATCCGTAAATTCGACATAGAACCCAGGCGATTCCGCCGTTGATTTCCGGTGGTTTCCCGCTTCCGGGAATAGTGTACCGGGCAGTTCTCATGATTTCAAGAAAAGCTCTCAGAGACCGTCATCCCGGTTATTTTTGACGATGCTGTCCCAAAAGGATGGTTTCAACCTTGTTTTCGTGCAATCAGCAATTGTATTTCACCGTTTCGTAGTTTTCCCTCGATAAATCCTACGGAAATGTTGCCCCAGCCCCCACCGAGGGGGCCGTCCCCGTCTTGGATTAAAATATATTCACCAAGAAATACGGATAGATAAGATCGAGAATCCGTGTATTTCTCTTCTGGCACCGTCATTGCTTAAGAAGAGATAAACCTGGTCCGTAAGGGGATCGGGTTATCCGAAAGCAGGAGGAAAAAGCGATGGTGAAGGACAAAGATTATGTGTTGAGGGAAGTTCGAGACAAAAATGTCAAGTTTATACGGATGTGGTTTACCGACGTCCTGGGGTTTCTGAAAAGTTTTTCCATTTCACCGGACGAGCTTGAGGGAGCCTTCGATGAAGGCATGGGCTTCGATGGTTCCTCCATCGAAGGATTTGCCCGGATCGAGGAAAGCGACATGGTGGCCAAACCGGACCCCGCCACTTTCGTGATCCTGCCCTGGCGGGCAAGCGGCACCATGAACGTGGCCCGCATGTTCTGCGATATCCTGAACCCGGATGGCACGCCCTACGAGGGGGATCCCCGGTATGCCCTGAAGAGGAACCTGAAAAAAGCGGCCGACCTGGGATTCACCTTCTACGTGGGGCCCGAGCTCGAGTACTTTTATTTCAAAAGCGCCACGGGGAAGCCTGAGATCCTCGATCACGGCGGATACTTCGATCTCACCCCCCTGGATGTGGCGAGCGACCTTCGGCGGGACACGATCCTCGCCCTGGATGACATGGGAATCAAGGTGGAATACAGCCATCACGAAGTGGCCCCGAGCCAGCACGAGATCGACCTCCGGTACGCCGAGGCCCTGACCATGGCGGACATCGCCATGACCTACCGCCTCACGGTGAAGGAAGTGGCTCTTAAGCACGGGGTTTATGCCACCTTCATGCCCAAGCCCCTCTTCGGCCAGAACGGGAGCGGCATGCACGTTCACCAGTCCCTGTTCACCGGTAAGGAAAACGCCTTCTTCAACGCCTCGGACAAGTATTACCTGTCCGATCTGGGGAAACATTACATCGCCGGCCTCCTGCGGCACGCCCGGGAGCTTTCCCTGGTGGTGGCCCAGTGGGTCAATTCCTACAAGCGGCTTGTCCCGGGTTACGAGGCCCCGGTTTACATTTCCTGGGCGCGGAGAAACCGGTCCGCCCTTGTCCGGGTGCCCATGTACAAGCCCGGGAAATCCCAGGCGACCCGGCTGGAATTCCGGTGTCCCGACCCGGCCTGCAACCCCTACATGGCCTTTGCGGTCATGCTCGCCGCCGGCCTGAAGGGCATCGAGGGAAAGTACGAGCTTCCCGCCCCGGTGGAAGAGGACATTTTCGAGATGACGGAAAAAGAGAGGCTGGAGCATGGAATCGAGTCCCTGCCCGGGAGCCTGGGAGAGGCCATCACGGTGACGGAAAAGAGCGATCTCGTGCGGGAAGCCCTGGGAGATCACATTTTCGAGAAATTCATTTCCAACAAGAAGATCGAGTGGGACCGGTACCGGACCCATGTGAGCCTTTACGAACAGGAGAAATACCTGCCCATTCTTTAGGGAAGTTATGTGGAAGATCCTGGTGATTCAGCATGCCCCCACGGAAGGGCCCGGAACGCTCGGCGAATTCCTCCGAATGCAGGGGATCGTTGCGGACCCTCTCCGGGTTTATGCGGGGGAAAGGATTCCCCGGTCCGTCCGGAAGTATCATGGAATCATTTCCCTCGGGGGTCCCATGAGTGTTCACGATGAGGAGCGTTATCCCTTTCTCGCGGACGAGTTGAATCTGCTCAGGAAGGCCATCGACGGTAATCTGCCTGTTCTCGGAATCTGCCTGGGAGCCCAGATGATCGCCCGTGCCTGTGACGCGGCGGTCTTCCGGGCTCCCAGAAGCGAGATGGGGTGGCGGACCGTTGCCATGACGGCCAAAGGGCATCACGACATCATCTTTCACGGGCTTCCCGGGGAAATACCGGTGATCCAGTATCACGAGGACACCTTCGACCTGCCCTGGGAAGGGGATCTTCTGGCTACCTCCCGGGAGTGCCGGAATCAGGCCTTCCGGATAAACAATGCCTATGGTTTCCAGTTTCACGTCGAGGCGGACCGGACCATGATCGCCGACTGGTTCAGGGACCACCGGGAGTGCGGCCAATGGGTCCGCCGCTATGAGGAAACAGAAAAGCCGTTCCGTTTCATGGCGGACAAGATTTACTCGAATTTCCTCGACCTTCTGGAGATCTGCCGGGGCTTCGGCACTTAAGGAGAAAGATATGTGTGGAATTGTAGGAATCATCAACGGAGATCGCCGGCGGGTCGACGGGAGCCACATCCGGGAAGCCATCCGGATCCAGCGGGATCGGGGAAACGGCCTGGGTGGCGGCTTTGCCGTCTACGGGGCCTACCCGGATCACCGGGACCTTTATGCCTTTCACATCATGTATGAGGGGGATCGGCGCAGTCCCGCCATTCCCCGGGTGGAAGAGCGTTTGAGAAGCCGGGTCAACGTCCATCATGCCGAGGAAATACCCGTGTTCCCCAATGACCGGATCCCCAAGGGGCCGTATTTCAAACGGTATTTCCTGAATCCCGTCAAGCAGTATGTGGCCCCCGATCAGACCGAAGAGGACTACATCGTCGATATGGTCATGGAAATAAACCGCATGGGCGGGGCTTTCGTCGTTTCATCGGGGAAAGATCTGGCGGTTTTCAAGGGCGTGGGATACCCCGAGGACGTGGCCGATTATTTCGGCATCGAGCGGTACCGGGGATATCTCTGGACGGCCCACAACCGCTTTCCCACGAACACCCCGGGGTGGTGGGGCGGAGCCCACCCCTTCACCATCCTCGACAAGACGGTGGTCCACAACGGGGAGATCACGAGCTACGGGACAAACCGGCGGTGGCTCGAAATGTTCGGCTATTACTGCATGCTCCAGACGGATACGGAAGTGATCACCTACATCTACGACAAACTCACCCGGCGAGACGGCCTCACCATGGAGGACGCCTGTTTCGTCATGGCCCCCTCCCTCTGGGAGGAAATCGACCGTCGGGGGTACCGTAAAAAAAGGATACTCCGCCAGATTTACGAATCGGCCATCGTGAACGGCCCGTTCGGGATCGTGCTGACCTTCGATGGCGGCGCCATCATCCTGAACGATCGGAACAAGCTCCGGCCCGTGGTCTGCGCCAGGGCCGGAAACACCTGGTACGCCTCGTCGGAAGAGTGCAGCATCCGCTACCTCTCCCCGGACGTGGACGAGATCTGGTCCCCCCGGGGGGGGGAGCCGGTGATCGTCCGGGTCGAAGAAAGAGCCTGAGGAGGGTAGAGACATGTCCGTCATGAACCGAAACTGGAACATCCTCCCTTCTTTCTATCCCGAGTTCGACCCGGAAAGGTGCGATTTCGAAAACGGATGCAACCTCTGCGCGAAGGAATGCTCCTTCGGGGAGATTTCCCTCCGGCCGGTAAAAGGGAAGAATGGCGAGGTCCGCTACCGCCCCTGGGCGAATCTTCAGGCCTGCAACGCCTGCCGACGGTGCGAAAAGATGTGCCCCGAGCGGGCCATCCGTATCGTCCGGAAACCCGGGGAAACCTCTCACGGCTACTGGACCCGGGAAGCCGTCACGAATCTCTGGAGACAGGCGGGCCGCGAAGGGGGGGTTCTCCTTGTGGGAACGGGCGCCACGGGACCTCAGAAACGATATTTCGACAGCCTCATGTTCGATGCCTGCCAGGTGACGAATCCGTCCATAGACCCCCTCCGGGAACCCATGGAGATCCGGAGATACTTAGGAAGCAAGCCGGAAAGGTACGGCGAGGAAACGGGGCCCCTCCTGCAGCTCGAAGTTCCGGTCATGTTCGGAGCCATGAGCTTTGGGGCGGTGAATCTCCGGGTTCAGGAGGCGGAGGCCATGGCGACCAAGGCGGCAGGCACCTTCTGGAATACCGGTGAAGGCGGTTTCCACAAGAACCTCCGCAAGTTCGGATCCAATACCATCGTTCAGGTCGCCTCCGGCCGGTTCGGCGTCAGCGAGGATTACCTGAAATCGGCGGCGGCGGTGGAAATCAAGATCGGACAGGGGGCGAAGCCCGGGATCGGCGGCCATCTCCCCGGGGAAAAAGTATCCGGGGCGGTTTCGGAAACCCGCATGATTCCCCTCGGCACCGATGCCCTGTCGCCGGCGCCGCACCATGACATCTATTCCATCGAGGATCTGCGGCAGCTTATCTACGCCATCAAGGAGGCGACGGAATACCGGGTTCCCGTGTCCGTCAAGATCGCGGCGGTCCACAATGTGGCGCCTATCGCGAGCGGGATCGCCCGGGCCGGCGCCGACATCATTACCATAGACGGTTTTCGAGGCGGGTCCGGGGCCACGCCCCTGCAGATCCGCCAGAACACGGGGATTCCCATCGAACTGGCCATCGCGGCGGCCGACGAAAGGCTCCGCACCGAAGGGATACGCCACCGGGTGAGCCTCGTGGCCTCCGGTGGGATCCAGTCGTCCTCCGACGTCCTGAAGGCGATCTGCCTCGGTGCCGACGCGGTTTACGTGGGGACCCCGGTGCTCATCGCCCTGGGGTGCGGCGTCTGCCAGCGGTGCTTCACGGGGAAGTGTCCTTACGGGATCACGACGAACCGGCCCGGTCTTGCTGAACGGATCGATGTGGAAGAGGCGGCGGCGGCCCTGAAAAACCTCCTCCATGCCTGGGGGGAGGAAATCAAGGAACTCATGGGCTCCATGGGAATCAGCGCTATCGAGGCCCTCCGGGGAAACCGGGACCGGCTCCGGGGTGTGGGGCTGAACGACGTGGAGCTGGAAATTCTCGGTGTGAAGCATGCGGGGGCATAGGATGACGACGACGATTGATTCAAAGAACCTGTACTACCGGAACCTGAACCGCCGGATCCGTGTCGCATTTCTGAAGGGACATAAGGAGATCGTTCTGAAGAACGTCCTCGGCCAGCGCTACATCGGCGGCGGTCTGAACCACAAGGGCCGGATCGTCATCGAGGGGACGCCGGGCCAGGACCTGGGCGCCTTCATGAACGGGCCGGAGATCTTCGTCCTGGGAAACGCCCAGGACGGCGTGGCCAACACCATGAATTCCGGGAAGATCGTCGTGTTAGGCAAGGCCGGGGAAATACCGGGATATTCCATGCGGGGTGGACGGGTTTTCATCCGCGGGGATGTGGAATACCGGGCGGGCATCCACATGAAGGAGTATAAAGAGCAGATTCCCGTTCTCGTCATCGGGGGAACCGCCAAGGATTATTGCGGCGAATACATGGCCGGCGGCCGGATCGTCGTCCTGAACCTGAAGGATCACCGTCCGTCTCCCGTGGGGGATTTTGTGGGCACGGGCATTCACGGCGGGGCCATCTATATCCGGGGCGCCGTCGATCCCGGGCAGCTCGGCATCGGGGCGGTTTTCGGCGCCGTGGACGGCGACGATGTCCGTTTTCTCGATCAAATTCTCAAAGAGTTTTCCCGGGCCATGGACATGGATCTGTCCGGCATCGACCCCCGGAAGGATTTCCTCAAGATCACGAGAAAGGGACACCGCCCCTTCGGGGATCTCTATACTCCGGCGATGAACGTGAAAACCGGACCCCCCCGGCATATCAACCTGGCCCCGCCCTGTGCCCACACCTGTCCCACGGGAATCCCGACCCCCGCCTTTTTCAACCTCATCAAGGCCGGAAAGGAGAGGGAGGCCCAGCTTCTCATGGACGAATACACGCCGTTTCGGATGTCCGTCTGCGGCACTGTCTGCCCCGCCCTGTGCATGACGGCCTGCAACCGGAACCTCATTGACGGACCCGTGGAGATCCAGAAGATGGCCCGGGAGCACTATCCTGATTTTCCGCCCGTACAGTCCAAGGAAAAAAGGAAGGAGACCATTTCCGTGATCGGGGCGGGTCCTTCCGGTCTTTCCGCCGCCTGGCAGCTTTCCCGCCGGGGATATGCCGTCCGGGTTTATGACGGTGAGGCGGACCTCGGGGGCAAGGTCCGCAGGGCCATTCCCCGGGAACGGCTGTCCGACGCCGTTCTTGAACGGGATATGGCCAGGATCCGGACGCTGCCCATCGACTTCCTCCTGGGCACGCAGGTAGACCGGAAAAAGTTCCAGCGGATCCGCGAGGAAAGCGACATAGTCGTTGTGGCTACGGGAGCTCAGAGGACCAAGCGGATTCCTTACGCCGGCGGGGAGAGAATCCTTTCCGGTCTCCAGTTTCTCATGGACATCAATGATGGAAAGGCCCAGGACCTGGCTGGAAAATCGGTGGTCATCATCGGCGCGGGGAACGTGGGAATGGACATCGCCTGTGAATCCTGGCGGCTTGGGGCGAAGCGGGTCGCCGCCGTGGACATCCAGAAACCTCTCGCATTCGGAAAAGAACTGGATCTTGCCATGTCCCTGGGAACGGAACTTCTCTGGCCCCGGAAAGTGGAGTGGTTGGACGGGAAGTCCATCTATTTCCAGGGAGGGGAGCGGATGGATGCGGACATCGTGTTTTTCAGCATCGGTGAGGTGCCCGACACTTCCTTCCTTCCCGAGTCGGTCTTCGTGAACGACCGGGGTTATATTGTCACAACGGAAAAATCCTTCAGGACCACCGATCCCAAGGTCTTCGTCGCCGGAGATGCGGTCCGGCCGGGCCTGATCACGGACGCCGTCGGTTCGGGAAGACTCTCCGCCCTGGAGATTCACGGGATTCTTACAGGCCGGCCGTTTCAATTTCCGGAGAAGGTTCCCGTGCCGAGGAACCGGATCAACACGGCGTATTTCGGCGCGGAAGGGGAGGGGATTGACCGCTGTTTGAGTTGCGGTACCTGCATCTTTTGTGATAAGTGTGTCGAACTGTGCCCCCAGAACGCTATTTCCAGGAACGGGGAGGTCTTTACAATCGACATGGATCGATGTACATTGTGCTACACCTGTGTGGCCGTCTGCCCGAGAGGGGCCCTGCAGGTGGACAGGATTCTCCGTAACGGGGAGAAGAAAGAGAACCACGCCTGAGCTTTTTTCCGCGACAAGGCTGGAATCGAAGGTGGTCAATCGGCATCAAAGAGGGGGGTGGTCATTTCATGAGGACAAAATATATTTTCGTCACAGGGGGCGTTCTTTCCTCTCTCGGGAAAGGGCTGGCGGCGGCGTCCATCGGTGCGCTCCTGGAGTGCCGGGGCCTCAAGGTCACCAATCAGAAGCTCGACCCGTACATCAATGTCGACCCGGGAACGATGAACCCCTTCCAGCACGGAGAGGTCTTCGTCACCGACGACGGGGTGGAGACGGACCTGGATCTCGGCCACTACGAGCGGTTCACCTCGGCGACCATGGGGCGGAAAAACAATCTTACCACGGGCCAGGTATACTTTTCAGTCATATCGAAGGAACGCAGAGGGGAATATTTAGGAGGCACCGTCCAGGTTATTCCGCACATCACCAATGAAATCAAGGACTGCATCAGTCTTGCCGCCTCGGGGGTGGATGTGGCCATCATCGAGGTCGGGGGCACCGTGGGCGACATTGAAAGCCTCCCCTTTCTTGAGGCGATCCGCCAGTTCCGGAACGAGGTGGGTCGACAGAACGCCATTTTCATTCATCTCACCTGGGTGCCCTTCATCAAGACTGCCGGCGAGGTGAAGACGAAACCGACCCAGCACAGCGTGAAGGCTCTCCGGGAGATCGGCATTCAGCCCGACATCCTTCTGTGCCGTTCGGAGAATGTCCTGTCCGAAGATATCCGGCGCAAGATTTCCCTCTTCTGCAATGTGGAAGTGGAGGCCGTTTTCACGGCCATGGACGTGAAGTCCATTTACGAGGTTCCCTTGAATTACCACCACGAGGGGGTGGATCAGAAGATTGTCGATCTCCTCAACATCTGGACCGGCCAGCCAAGATTGGGAGAATGGGACCGGCTCGTCTCGACCATCCGGAACCCGGAAAAGGAAGTCACGATTGCCATTGTGGGAAAATACGTGGACTGGACCGATTCCTACAAGAGCCTGAACGAGGCTCTTACCCACGGCGGCATCGCTCAGAACTGCCGGGTCAAACTCGACTTCGTTGATTCGGAAAAGATCGAGAGGGAAGGAATCAACGGCAGGCTGGACCATGCCGGGGGGATTCTCGTGCCGGGAGGCTTCGGCAGACGGGGTATCGAGGGCATGATCCAGGCGATTGAGCACGCCCGCCTGAAAGGGATCCCTTATTTCGGGATCTGTCTGGGGATGCAGATGGCCGTTGTGGAATTCGCCCGGAACGTCTGTGGTCTTGAAAAAGCAAACAGCACCGAGTTCGACGGCGATACCCCCCATCCGGTCATCGATTTTCTGCCGGAGCAGAAAGTGATCGTCGACAAGGGAGGGACCATGCGTCTCGGGGCCTGGCCCTGCTCCCTGGAAAAGGACACCCGCGCCTTCGAGGCTTACGGGCGGCGGGAAATCAGCGAACGCCACCGCCACCGTTACGAATTCAACAACGGGTACCGGGACCGTCTCACCCGGGAGGGCCTGATGATCAGCGGGACCTCTCCTGACGGCCACCTCGTTGAGATTGCCGAACTCAAGGACCACCCGTGGTTTCTTGGATGCCAGTTTCACCCGGAATTCAAATCCAAGCCCCTTCAGCCCCACCCCCTTTTCGTGCGATTCATCCAGGCGGCCCTCCGGCAGGCCCCGTGATGCCGGGAGGCGGGGAAGCTCGGAGGAAAACAGCTGAAAAGGACAGGTAGATTGGAAGCGGTTTCATCGAAACGGGCATCGGTCGCGGAAATGTTCAGGAGCCGGTGGAAGGGATGGAGACTTTTTTTTGGAAGGGACCCGTCAGGCCTTCCCCCGAAATCCATCTGCATTTCTCCCCTTTGTAAAAACACCCTGCCGTGCGGTCTGGCGGGGATCCTGTCCTTTACCGTGGTGAGGGAAACCCCGGCTTCGGAAATCCTGGACCGTCTCGCCACGGCCGTCGAGGCCCTCGGGCGGGCGACCCTTGCCGGCTGTTCGGAAATATCCTTCCCTTCCCAGGGGTATTTAGGCGGGGAAGCGGTCTTGAGCGCCCTGGAGGAAGGGATCCTGGCCCTCAAAGGGGACGGTGCCGTCCGGGACCTGTTTTTCCGTGAATCTCTTGAAAAAGAGCTCTCCATCCTGAAGACCTCCCTGGAAAAGATGCTGAACGGGGAAGAGGCCTGGGTGGACCGTCATGTCGAACGGTTTTCCACCGCCGAACTGGAACGGATCATGAGCGACCTGATCCGCCTCAAGGACGCCGTCTGGGCCCTGGAGAGGGATATCCTTTCCCAGCTCGGCGAGATCCGGGCGCTGTGGCGGGGAAACGGCGCCGGCCCGTCCGTCGAAGGCTTCCGGAAATTACGGAAGATCGTTCTCCTTTTCAATGCCCTGGACCGTCTCGAGGTCCGGGGAAGGGATTCGGCGGGCATCCAGATCGCCTTCACGCTGCAAAGCCGGTCCTTCCTGTCCCCGGTCCTGGACGACCTGAAACGGCAAGGCCTTTACGAGGCCCTGGAGAAGCGCATGGATCCCGGGGACACCCTGGACGGTTCCATTCACCTGTCCGACGGCACGCCGAAGAACATGAACCCCTTTCTTTCTTTCACCTACAAGAAGGCCTCCGTCACGGGCCGTCTGGGGGAAAACGGGGCCTATCTGAAGGAGCGGGTCCGTTCCGATCGCGTTTTCCAGGCTTTTCTCGATGTACCGGTGGAATCGGAGATGTACCTTATTCACACGCGGTGGGCCTCCGTTGGGTCCATCACGGAGGATAACTGTCATCCCGTGAACAACTTCACCCTCGGCGCCCCGTCCGGGGAAAATCACCACGGACCGGCAGTCCTCCCCGCCCGGGAGTACCTCCGCTACGGCATGGGCAACTGGACCATCGACGCGGCCTTGAACGGAGACATCGACAACTACCGGGACCTGAGGGCGGCCTTTGAAAACGGCGGAGAGGAGACCATTTCCTACAGGGTGACGACGGATACGAAGATCATACCGCTCCAGGTGGCGAAATACCTTGGAGCGGGGCATTCCCTGAAAACGGCCTTCCGCCTCGCAGTGAATGATTTCGAGGGGTCCCATGCCATCGCCCTGCAGAGCAATCTCGACCCGGGGACCGTCTATCTGGCTCTCAAGGGAAGCGGCCAGTCCCTGTATGTGGGGATCTGCGAAGACAAGTACCTCTTCGCCTCGGAAGTGTACGGCCTGGTGGAGGCCACGCCCCGGTTCATCAAGATGGATGGGGAGAAGGAGCGGGTTCCCGGAGACCCGTCGACCCGGGGGCAGATTTTCGTTCTCCGCCAGAACGGCCGGGGGGGGCTCGGAGGGATTGAGGCCTTCTATTATGACGGGCATCCCCTCCGTCTGGAGGAGGGGAATCTCAAAACAGCGGAAATCACCACCCGGGACATCGACCGGAAGGAGTATCCCCACTATTTGTTGAAGGAAATCCTTGAGGCGCCTCTTTCCGTCCGAAAGACACTCCGGGGAAAGTACCGCATCGAGGAATCCGAGGGGTCGAAGCGGGTGGTCTTCAACCTCGGAGAGGACATTGTCCCGTCACGCCTGAGAACGGCCCTGGCCGGGGGAGGGATCGGGAAAATATTCATTATCGGACAGGGGACCGCCGCCGTGGCGGGGGCGGCCATGGCCGACGCCTTTTCCATCTACCTGAAAGGCCTTCCCATCCGCATCGAGGCCCGGAGGGCCACCGATCTGAGCGGATTTCTTCTCGGTGAATCCCTGGAGGACACGCTCGTCATTGCCGTAACCCAGTCGGGCACCACGACGGATACGAACCGGGCCGTGGCCATGGCCCGGGAAAAGGGCGCCCATCTCATGGCCGTCGTGAACCGCCGCCAGTCGGACATCACCCATGTGGTGGACGGGGTGTTCTACACCAGCGACGGGCGGGACATCGAGATGGCCGTGGCTTCCACCAAGGCCTTCTACTCCCAGGTCGTGGCGGGCTATATCCTGGCCCTTTCCTTTGCCGAGCAGTTCCGGACCATTTCGAAAGAGCAACTCCTGGAGGAGATTTCAAGACTCGAAGAAGCCCCCGATCTTATGGAGAGGGTGATCGGGGCCCGGGAGGATATCCGTCTCGCCGCCTGGGAGGTGGTGAAGCGGAAGCGTTACTGGGCCGTGGTGGGAAGCGGTCCCAACAAGGTGGCCTCCGACGAGATCCGGATCAAACTGAGCGAACTCTGCTACCGGACCATTTCCTCCGACATCATCGAGGACAAGAAACATATCGACCTCTCCGCGGAACCCCTCATCCTGGTCTGTGCCGCCGGAAGCCCCCCCGGTGTGGTGGAGGACATCGTCAAGGACGTGGCTATCTTCAAGGCCCATGCGGCATCGGTCATCGTCATCGCCGACGACTGGGAGGCAGAGGCTTTCCGTGCCGTTTCCGACTGTGTCATCCCCATCCCTTCCGCCCTTTTTCCCGTGTCGGTGATCCTGAACACCCTGGCGGGCCACCTCTGGGGATATTATGCCGCCTGCAGCATTCACGAGGGGTCCATTTTTTTCCACGATTTCCGCAAGAGGCTTTCGGAGAAGTCCCTGGAACTGGATTTCAGAAACTGCACGGTCTATGAAAAAATAGCCGATCCGGGCATGAGGATGCTCGTGGAAACCTGCGGCCGGGATTTCTACCGCCTCGTCGACAAGGGGTTTTTCTCCTGCCTGAACGTGGAGACGGTGACGAACCTGAGCCTTCTCTTCAAATACGCTTCCGGAAAGCTTCCCCTGGAGGATTTCTGGACCGAGTTTCGGGAAAAACGGGTCTCCTCCTCGCCCTTCGACATGATGGACATCTATATCGGGAGAGCCATCGACGAACTCGCCCGGCCCGTGGACGCCATCCGGCACCAGGCGAAGACGGTGACCGTCGGGACAAGCCGGAAGCCGGCCATCCCCCAGGGCATGTTCTTCGATCTCCTGAAGCGGCTCGGGTTTACCGTGGAGAGCCTGAGCGTCCGGAACGGCATTGCCGCCCGGCGGATCCAGAAGGCCTTCCGGGAGATCCGGGGATACACCCTTTACGGGCTTCACCATCTTAACGGGGGGGGAAAACCCTGGGAAGGGACGACCCTGTCCGTGGACGCCAAGGGGGGAATCTCGGAAACCATGGCCTCCCGAGTGGAAAAAACGGGCACTCTCATGGGAACGAAAAGAATCATCGCCTATACGGGGGAAATCTATGCCGGCACGGGGAAGACCGACGGGGCCCCCGTCGTCATCCTGCCCCTGCTGGGAGATCGGGCCGTCACGAGCCACCTTCTCCTCGTTCACGTCTCCTTCCGGGACGATCTGACCGTTTCCGAGAAGCGGGAGGTCCTCGGTGAAAAATACACCCGGATCCGCGAACTCACCCAGGAATACAACCTGTCCTGGGACGACCGGTACCTGGAAGCTTATCCCATGGCCTGGCTCCTTGGTGAGGGTCTTGACGGGATTGTGGCTTCCATCAGGGCTTCCCTATGATTGACGGCTTCGTAAAAAGTCCATATGCTGCGTTGCCCTTCATCCCCCGTCCCCGCGGCGTGCCGGTCAGTACGCCTCGTTCCCCGGGATTCGGGCGCCTTGCCCCCGGAGCCTTTTACAAAGCCGTCCGACAAGATCGTATTTTAAGACTTTTTATGGTTTCCTCATGATCGCCATTATCGACTATGAAGCGGGAAATCTCCGATCCGTGGAACGGGCCCTTCGTCATCTGGGGAAGGACTGCCGGATCACGAAAGACCCCGCGGAGATTCTTGGAGCCCGGCGGGTTATATTCCCCGGCGTCGGTGCCGCCGGAAGGGCCATGGAAGTCATCCGGGCCCGGGGCCTCGACGAGGTGATCACCCGGGTGGCCTCCCGGAAGACCCCTTTTCTGGGCATCTGCCTGGGGGCGCAGATCGTCCTTTCCGGGAGCGAGGAAAACGATGCCCGGTGCCTGGGAGTCCTGGAGGGGAAGGCGCTTCGCTTTCCCGAAACGGGGCTGAAGATTCCCCACATGGGATGGAACGATCTCGTCCTCCACCGGGGGCATCCCCTTCTCGAAGGCATTGACGGGAAGGCCCAGTTCTATTTCGTCCATTCCTACTATCCCGCTCCTCACCGGTCGGAGGACGTGGTGGCCCATACGGATTACGGGATTCCGTTTCCCTCCGTCATCGGCCGGGGGAACGTGGCGGCCGTTCAGTTTCACCCGGAAAAAAGCGGGAGGCAGGGGCTCAGGCTTCTCGAAAATTTCTGTTCCTGGGACGGGGAGGTCTGAGGATGCTGAGCAAACGGATCATTATATGTCTGGACGTCCGGGCGGGGAAAACGACGAAAGGGATCCGTTTCGCCGGAAACGAGGATATCGGGGACCCCGTGGAAATGGCCCGGGAGTATTACGGGCAGGGTGTCGACGAACTCGTGTTTTACGACATCACCGCTTCTTCCGACGCCCGGGACATCATGATCGATGTCGTCCGGAATGTGGCTGAAAATATTTTCATCCCCTTTTCCGTCGGCGGGGGGATCCGTACGGTGGAAGACATGTATCGCGTCCTCGACGCGGGGGCTGAAAAGATCAGCATCAACTCCGCCGCCGTTCTGGACCCCGAACTCATCAGCCGGGGGGCGAAGTACTTCGGAAATCAGTGCATCGTCCTGGGAATGGACGTCCTCAAAGTGGAAAAAACGGAGCGGATTCCGTCGGGATATGAAATCTACATCAATGGCGGAAGGCGGCCCATGAACCTGGACGCCCTCGAGTGGGCGAAACGGGCGGAAGACCTGGGCGCCGGAGAAATCTGTCTCAATTCCATCGATGCCGACGGCACGGTGGAGGGGTATGAACTGGAGCTGACGGCCCTCATATCCCGGAATGTCACCATACCGGTCATTGCCTCGGGGGGAGCGGGGAAACCCGAACACCTCCGGGATGTCTTCCGTGCCGGCCGTGCCGACGCCGCCCTCGTTGCTTCCATGGTCCACTACCGCTGGTTCACTGTGGGGGACATCAAGAAATATCTTGCCCTGGAAGGGATTCCCGTCCGGGAGGTCTTTTAGGGGCTTCAGGGGATTTAGAGGTTGACAAAAAGAATTCCCGCGGCTTAGAATTAATCCAAAAAAACGATGCCGCCTCGAAGGTCTGCCGCCAGGGGGAAAAACGCCTTCGGGAAGGTCTTCAAAAAGTTTTTTAACGGATCGCGCGGATATCCAGGTATTTCCAGCAAACGAGAAGAGGGAGGAGTAGGAGGAGATGAGAAAGGCCTTTCTGTATGCGTTGGTTTTCACTCTTTTTGTTGTTCTCGGCTGCGCCGGCATGCCGGGAGGCGGAGGAGAGGGGAAGAAGGCGGAGGACAAGGGGCTGGCGAACCTTCCACCCTATACGGGTCCCAAGATCGGGGTGGCCGTCATGGATTTCGAAACCAAGGTTCCCGGACACGGCTGGCGGGTCGGCCAGGGGGCTTCGGACATGCTCACCACCGCTTTGGTGAAATGCAAGAAGTTCCGTGTCTATGAAAGGGACAAGCTGGCGTCGATCATGAAGGAGCAGGGTCTTCAGCTGAGCGGCGCCGTTGACGGGGCCACCGCCGTCCGGGTCGGGAAGCTCATCGGCGTGAAGTATATCGTCACGGGTTCCGTGACGGAATACGGGACTTCCAAGTCGGGCTTCAATGTCCCCGGCTATTTCGCCATGGGGAAAACGGGATACAGCGCTTCCGTGGATGTCCGGATTGTGAGCGTGGAAACCGGCGAGATCCTGTTTGCCGATACCGGCACGGGAGCCCTGGAGAGCCAGAGCCTGGCCGTCCTGGGGATCGGGGGCGGCGAGGCCTTCGATGAGAAAAAAGCGACCCAGGCCATGCGTATCGCCATTGACGATCTGGCCAGGAAGCTCTATTTTGAGTTGAACTGACGCCCTTTCCCGGGGGGCGGACTTCTTGTTCCGCCCCTCCTCTTTTTCCCGAATCTGAAAACACACCCATGGATGATCCATGACGGTTCCAGGTGAGTCTTCATCAGAAAGCAAAGTCGCGAAAAAAACCCCTCTCTTTGATCAACACCCGGCCCTCGGCGCCCGGATGATGGAATTCGGGGGCTGGTCCATGCCCCTCCAGTACAGCGGTATCGTGGAAGAACACCGGGCGACCCGTGAAGCCGCCACCGTGTTCGATACCTGCCACATGGGGGAGGTCGACGTGGAGGGATCCCAGGCCCTTCGGCTCCTGGAGAGGACCACCATCCGGCCTCTCGGAGATCTTCTTCTTAACCGAATCCGGTTGACGGTGATCACCAATGAAAGGGCCGGGATCATCGATGACCTGACGGTCTACCGCCTGGCGGAGGACCGGTTCCGGCTCGTTCTTAACGCGTCCACCCGGGAGAGGGCGGTCCGGTGGCTCAAGGCCGTCCGCGACCGGGAAGGCTGGACCGGCGCCGCCATCACGGACCGGACGGAAGAAACGGGCAAGATCGACCTTCAGGGTCCGAGGTCCCGGGAGATCCTGCAGTCCGTCGCCGGCGCCGATCCCGGGGCGCTGCGGTATTATCATTTCCTGGAAATGAAAATCGAGGGGGTTCCCGTTCTGATCTCCCGGAGCGGCTATACCGGGGAAGACGGCTTTGAAATCTACATGCCCTGGGAAAAGACGCCTTTTTTCTGGAATCTTCTTCTCGATCGGGGGAAGAGCGCGGGAATCCGGCCCGCCGGTCTCGGTGCCCGGGACACGCTGCGCCTGGAAGCGGGCATGATGCTTTATGGTCACGAACTATGCGAGGAAGTGACGCCTCTCGAAGTGGTCTATGAGAAGTTCGTGGATCTGTCCGGGGAATTCATCGGCGTGGAACGTCTCCGGGAAGAAAAGGGGGCAGGATCCCGGAAGAAGCTGGTCGGCTTCGAAATGACCGGCAGGGGAATTCCACGGCAGGGATACCTCGTCTCAGCCGGCGGGAAAAAGGCGGGAACGGTGACGTCCGGTACCTATGGCATCACCGTTCAGAAGGCCATCGGGATGGCTTTCGTCAGGCCGGAACATGCCCGGGTGGGAGAAGCCCTGGCCGTCGAAATCCGGGGGATGCCCATCCCGGCCCGGGTCGTGGAACTTCCGTTTTATCGTCGTAAAAAATAGAAACCGGACCGTACGCCGCAGTGACGGGGGATGAAGGGCAACGGAGCAGGGGGATCATTTTACGATGCCGTCAATGTTGGATTCAGCGACATCAAGGAGGGGATGAATGGCAAAACCGAATCCGGAAGATCGCGGGTATTCCAGGGAACACGAATGGGCCAAGGACGGCGGGGACGGGACCGTGACGGTGGGAATCACCGACTTCGCCCAGGAGATGCTCACCGACATCGTATACGTGGAACTCCCCGCACCGGGGAGAAAAGTCAAGAGGGAGGATCCCTTCGCCGTGGTGGAATCGGTGAAGTCCGTATCGGACATCTTCGCCCCGGTGGGCGGCGAGGTGATCGCCGTCAACGGGGACCTGGAGGAGAAACCGGAACTCATCAACCGGGACGCCTTCAATACGGGCTGGATCGCCGTGATCCGGATGGACGACCCGGGTGAACTGGCATTGCTCATGACCGCCGGCGAATACCAGGCCTTCATCGAGGCGGAGAACGCCTGAACGGGGCTATGGAGGACTCCTGATGGACTATATTCCCCATACCCCGGCAGATGAACGGGCCATGCTCGAGTTCATCGGCCTTCCCGCCCTGGATGCTCTATTTCAGGATATACCGGAGAAATATGTTCTTAAACGGCTCCTGGACCTCCCGCCCCCCCTTACGGAACTGGAAACGGCGATGGCGATGAAGGGCCTTGCGGAAAGGAACCAGCGCCCCCTCATGACCCTCATGGGGGCGGGGGCTTACGATCACTACATTCCGGCGGCGGTCCGCCACGTCCTTTCCCGGTCCGAATTCTATACGGCCTACACGCCCTACCAGGCCGAAATCAGCCAGGGGATTCTTCAGGCCATTTACGAATACCAGACCATGATCGCCGGGCTCACGGGAACGGCCGTAGCCAACGCCTCCATGTACGACGGGGCGTCGGCCATGGCGGAAGGGGCGGTCCTGGCAGCCCGTTCCCTGGGCCGGGGGAAAATAGCCGTAGCCCGGACGGTTCACCCCGAGTACCGCCGGGTCATCGGCACCTACGGCTGGGCGAACGGCTTGGAAATCATGGATATTCCATATGTGGAAACGGGGCGGGTCGACGGTGCCGCCATGGCGCGTATGGTCAACGGGGAAACGGCGGCCGTGCTCGTTCAAAGCCCCAATTTCTTCGGTGTGGTAGAGGACCTCGCCCCCCTCGTCGCCTCGGCCCATAGCCAAGGGGCCCTGGTCATCGCCGGATTCAGCGACGCCACGTCTCTGGGACTTCTGGTCCCCCCGGGCGCCCTGGGGGCCGACATGGTGGCCGGCGAAGGCCAGGCGTTCGGCAATCCCCTCAATTTCGGGGGACCTTACCTCGGAATCCTGGCCGCCTCGGCGTCCTTCCTCCGGAAAATTCCCGGAAGGATCGCCGGAGGCACGGTGGACCGGGAGGGGAACCGGGGTTTTGTTCTCACCCTTCAGACCCGGGAGCAGCATATCCGGCGGGAAAAGGCCACCTCCAACATCTGCTCCAACGAATCTCTCTGCGCCCTCGCCGCCGCCGTCTACCTGGCCTCGGTGGGGAAGAACCTGAGGGACCTGGCGGTGCTGAACGTCCGGAAGGCCGCCTATTTCCGGTCCAGGGCAACCGACAAGAACGGATTCGAGCCCCTTTTCTGCGCTCCCGTCTACAACGAGTTCGCCCTGAAATGCCCCGATCCCCGAGGAATCAACGAAGCGCTGGAAAACGAGGGGATCATCGGGGGGTATCTCCTGGAAAAGGAGTACCCCGAACTCCAGGGGGCGCTTCTTTTCTGCGCCACCGAAACTCTCACGAAGAATGACATCGACCGGGCCGTTTCCATCATGCACCGGGCGGCGGGATGAGGAGGACCCTCATGGAGCTACTTTTTGAAAAAAGCCGTCCCGGACGCCGGGCCTTTGAGGTCCCCCAGAGTGATGTTCCCGAGGTGCCCCTGGAAGACCTCCTTCCCCCGGGGCTGCTCCGGGACGACACGGAGCTGCCGGAACTCGCGGAAATCGACGTGATCCGCCATTATACCCATCTCTCCCGGCGGAACTTCGGCGTCGATCTGGGGTTCTACCCCCTCGGGTCGTGCACCATGAAGTACAACCCGAAGATCAACGAGGATGTGGCCGGTCTGCCCGGTTTCGTCTCTCTCCATCCTTATGCCCCCCCGCCTTTCAGCCAGGGAAACCTTCAACTTCTCTTCGAACTGGAGCGGTATCTCTCCGAAATATTCGGCATGGCCGCCTTCTCTCTCCAGCCCGCCGCAGGCGCCCATGGGGAACTCACCGGTGTCATGATGATCCGGAAATATTTCGAGAAGAAGGGGGAAAAGAGAACCCGGATCCTCATCCCCGACAGCGCCCACGGGACCAACCCCGCTTCGGGGGCCCTCTGCGGTTTCCAGGTGGTCACCGTCCCGTCCAATCCCGAGGGGAATGTGGATCTGGAGCGTCTCGATGCCCTTCTCGGGGAAGATGTGGCCGGGCTCATGCTTACCAATCCCAACACGCTGGGACTTTTCGAACGGAACGTGGCGGAAGTGGCCGACCGACTGCACCGGAAAGGGGCCCTCCTTTACGGGGATGGGGCCAATGCCAATGCATTCCTGGGCAAGGTGCGGCCCGGAGACCTGGGGTTCGACGTGATCCAGCTCAATCTCCACAAGACCTTTTCCACGCCCCACGGTTCCGGAGGCCCGGGAAGCGGTCCCGTGGGCGTAGGGGACACCCTCCTTCCCTTTTTACCCGTGCCTCGGGTGGGGGAGGAAGGGGGCGTCTTCCGCTGGATGGAAGACTTTCCCGACTCCATCGGCCGGGTCCGGGCCTTCTGCGGGAACTTCAACGTCATGGTCAAGGCCTATGCCTACATCCGAAGTCTCGGCGCCGCCGGCCTCCGCCGGACAAGTGAAATCGCCATTCTGAACGCCAACTATATCCGGAAGCGGCTCCATCCTTATTTCGATCTTCCATACGACCGGATCTGCATGCACGAGTGTGTCTTTTCCGGCCGGAGACAGGTCCGGGAAGGGGAAGTCCACACGGTGGACATGGCGAAGCGTCTCATGGATTTCGGATTCCACCCCCCCACGATCTATTTTCCCCTTATCGTTCCGGAAGCGATTATGATCGAACCCACGGAAACGGAAAGCAAAGAGACCCTGGACGCCTTCTGCGACGCCATGATCGCCATCGCCCGGGAGGCCCGGGAAAATCCCGGAATGGTCAAGTCGGCCCCCCACGGGACACCGGTGAAGCGCCTCGACGAGGTACGGGCCGCCCGGCAGCCTGATGTCACCTGGACGGGCCGGAAGGAAAAATGATTTCCCGTCCTCACATCCCGAAACCACCCTGGCTGAAAGTCCGCCTTCCCCGGGATGAAGCGTTCCGGGATGTGCGGAAGCTCCTCAGGAAGGGCGGTCTTTCCACGGTCTGCGAGGAAGCCCTCTGTCCCAACAGGTCTGAGTGTTTTCAGTCGGAAACGGCCACTTTTCTTCTCCTCGGGAATGTCTGCTCCCGAAACTGCCGGTACTGCAACATCAAACACGGCACCCCCCATCCCCCCGACGAAGGAGAGCCGAAGCGGGTCGCCGCGGCGGCGGAAAGGCTCCGGCTCCGGTATGTGGTTCTCACATCGGTTACCCGGGACGATCTGGATGACGGCGGAGCTTCCCATTTTGCCCGGTGTATCGAGGCGCTCCGCCGTTCGGATTCTTCCCGCCCCGTGGAGGTTCTGGTCCCCGATTTCCGGGGGAGTCAAAAGGCCCTGGAGGTGCTGGCCCGGGCGGAGCCGGACGTGGTGAACCACAACCTGGAAACGGTGAAGTCCCTCTTTCCGGACCTTCGCCCCGGCGGAGACTACGGCAGGTCCCTCGCTCTTCTGGAAAACATGAAAAGGCGGCATGGGAGGGTGACGAAATCGGGGATCATGGTCGGGCTTGGGGAAAAACAGGATGAAATCGAGGAACTGATGGACGACCTTGTTGCGGCGGGTTGCGATCGGCTCACCATCGGCCAGTACCAGCAGCCTTCCCGTCAACACTGGCCGGTCCGGAGATACTACCATCCCGATGAATTCGAGGGTCTCCGGGCCCGGGCTCTCGAAAGGGGGATACGGTACGTTCACGCCGGCCCCCTGGTGCGGAGTTCCTATCGTGCCGCCGGGATGGCGGGCCTCACGGAGCAGGGGACGTGAGAAAGAGGGAACTTCTGATTATCGGTTCCGGTCCGGGCGGTGTCGCTGCGGCCGTCGAAGCGGCCCGGCGGGGTGCTTCCGCGGCCGTCGTCGAAAAAGCAGGATGGGGGGGGACCTGCACGCACCGGGGATGCATTCCCACGAAAGCCCTCCTCGCCGCAAGCGGCCGGTACGAGGGGTTGAAGAACCTCCGGCGCCTGGGAATATCCGTTGGAGAGGCCGTTTTCGACTTCCCGTCCATCCGTAAACACATGGAACAGATGATCCGGGTCTCCGCCCTGGGGGCGAAGAAATGCCTCGTCCACGCCGGCGTGGAAGTCATCGAGGGCGAAGCGTTTCTGAAATCGCCCCGGGAAGTGGAGATCGAGCGGACCGGAGGCGGGAGGGAGACGGCCGGTGCCGAACGGCTCGTCATTGCCTGGGGATCCCGGACGGCCCTGCCGCCGGGATGGAACCTGTCGGAACGGGTGGTTACCTCATCGGGCTTCCTGGCACGCAAGGAACTTCCCGAAAAAACAGTCGTCATCGGCGGGGGGGCCATCGGGCTCGAATTCGCCACCTTTCTGGCCGAGCTTGGGAAGACCGTCACGGTGGTGGAACTCCTGGAGCATGTTCTGCCCGTTGAAGACCGGGATGTCGCCCTTTTTCTGCAAGGGGAACTGAAGAAAAAGGGCATCCGTTTCCATACCGCCGCCCGTATCGACGGGCTGGAAGAATCGTCGGAGAAAGTCCGCCTCACGGGGACATCCGGGGAAGGGCCCATCCTCCTGGAAGGGGACCTGGTTCTCCTGGCGGCGGGCCGCAGGCCGAACCTCCGGACGGAGGAACTGGAGAAACTTTCCATCGACCACGACACCCGGGGTATCCATATCGGGGGGAACTTCGAAACCTCCGTTCCCGGTGTCTTTGCCGTCGGCGACGTCACCGGCGGGCTTCTCCTGGCCCACCGGGCCATGGCCCAGGGAAAGGCCCTGGCGGCGAAGATCTTCGGGTCATCCCCTGTTCCGTACCGGGAAGAGGAGATCCCCGTTGTGGTCTACACCCATCCCGGCCTCGGGAGGGCGGGGATCACGGAAAAGGAGGCCCGCCGGCGGGGCCTTTCCCCGGAGGTCCGGAAAGTCGAGTACGGGGGAAACATGACCGCCCGGACGGAACTTCTTGGGGCCGGGTTTGTGAAGGCCCTGTTTCATGAGGATCGCCTCATGGGGGTGACCGTGGTCGGGCCCTCGGCGGGGGAGATGATCGGGGCGGTCTCCCTTCTCGTGGCCGGGAGAATGAAGAGGAAGGATCTCCGGGCCTGGGTGCTGCCCCATCCCACGTTGAATGAAATTCTCACCGGCCTTTTCGAATGAAATAAGCCTTCATGTCCTGAATCAGTTTTTCGGAAAGAGATGATGCCGTGAAACAACGAACGGATGATACCCCCGGCAAAGGGTCCGCGAAAAAGAGCGTGAAAAGATCTCCTCGCTCCGGTGGAGGGGCTGATGGGATGCTGCAGGAGACTTTTGAACAACTGAACCGGATTTCCGAGAACGTGCCCGGGGTCCTTTATCAGTTCCTCATGAAAAGGGATGGGACTTTTTCCTGCCCTTATGTCAGCGACAGCATCCGGGACCTGGGACTGGAACCCGGGGAAGTGACGGCCGTCGCCGGAAGGATGTTCGACCTCGTCCATCCCGAGGATCTGCCCGGCATGATGGCGTCCATCGGGGAATCCGCCCGGACCCTTTCGGACTGGCGCTGGGAAGGCCGGATGGTCATCGGCGGAAAAACGGCCTGGTACAGGGGGGCTTCCAGACCCCGCCGTCTCGACAACGGCGATATCCTGTGGGACGGACTGATCCTGGATGTCACGGATCAGAGAGAATTGCAGCGGAAGATGGAGAAGGCGGAGGTGGATTTCCGCAACATCGTCGAAAGAACTGCGGAGGGGGTGTACCGCAGTACCCCCGGGGGCCGTTACATCATGGTGAACGAGGCCTTCGCCCGCATGTTCGGTTACGATTCCCCGGAGGAACTCGTGAAATCGGTGACGGACATCCGCAGGCAGATGTATGCCGATCCGGAGACCCGGGAGGAGTCTATCCGCCAAGTTCTGGCCCGGGGCCATGGGGAACTGGAAGTCCAGGTGCTTTGCCGGGACGGGAGTCGTAAATGGGTTTTGAACAGCGTCCGTGTCGTCCGGGACGGGGCGGGTAACGTCGACTATTTCGAAGGGATTGTGAAAGACATCACCGATCGCGTTCACACCCGGGAAAAGCTGAAGCTGAGCGAGGAGCGGTATCGCCTCCTCATTGAAAACCTGCCCGTCGTGACCTATTCGTTTTCGCCGGGATATCCGGAAGGGGCGTTCTTCATCAGCGGAAAGGTCCGGGAACTGACGGGGTACGATGAAGAGGAACTGATGAAGACCCCGGCCCTGATCTACGACATGATGCACCTGGAAGACCGGGCGGAACTCATCAAGGGATACACGGAAGACGGCCGGTCGAGGTCCACGGGAGAAAGAACCTATCGGATTTTGACACGGGAAGGAATGACCAAATGGATTCGGGACCGGTACTATCTCACCCGGGATGCTGAAGGGTGTCTCGTCCGGGTTTACGGCCTCCTGGAGGACATCTCCTCAAAGAAGAAGATCGAGGAGGAGTTGACGACCATCATGAAATCCATGACCGACATGATCGCCGTCGTGGACCTCCGGGGCGTGTTCCAGTTCGTGACCCCTTCCTCCGAAATCCTTGCCGGGTACAGGCCGGAGGAACTTCTGGGCCGGGACTGTATGGAACATGTTCATCCCGATGACCGTGCGAAAATCCTGGAGGCCTTCAAAAGGACCCTGGAAGGAGATAAGGCCGTTGTAAACTACCGTGTCCGCCACCGGGACGGTCATTATATATGGGTTGATTTCAACGCGACATTGCTTCTTGACCGGCGCGGCAAAGTGACCGGTGTCGTTTCGGGACATCGCGACGTCACCGACTGGGTCCGGGTGCAGGAAGCCCTGAAGCGGAGCGAAGAAAAGTACCGTCTCATGATTGAGAACATCCCTCTGGTGGTCTATTCGGTGAATACCGCCAGTCCGCCCACGGAAGTGTTCATGTTTGGCCGGGTGAAGGAAGTGACGGGATATTCCACGGAGGACTTCCTCAATGATCCCGCCCTGATCATCGCCATCGTCCACCCGGCGGACCGGGCAATGGTCCTGGCCAGGGCCAGGAAGAGCATCAAGGGCAACATCCCCCTGGAGATGGGGTACCGGATTATCACCCGGGACGGCAGGACGCGATGGCTCCGGGACCGGTTCGTCCCGGTCCTGGACGAGCACGGAAGAGTCAGGTTCATCTATGGCATCGTAGAAGACGTGACCCAGCGCAAAACAGCGGAAGAGGCCTTGAAGAAGAGCGAAGCAAGATTCCGCAGCATATTTGAAAATGCCGTGGAGGGGATTTTCCAGACGACTCCGGAGGGCACCTTTATCAGCGCGAATCCCGCCCTCACCAGGATGGCCGGTTATGCGTCGACGGAAGAAATGCTGAGGGACGTCAAAAATATTGCCGACCATTTCTATGTGGACCCGGAAGACCGGAAAAGACATTTGGATCTTGTGGAAAAGCAGGGTTTTGTCAGCGGTTACGAGGTGCCCTGCAAGGGGAAGGACGGATCGGTCATATGGGTTTCTTTCAGCACCCGGGCAGTCAAGGGGCCGGACGGCCGGACGGCTTTCTATGAAGGGACCATCGAAGACATCACTTTGAGAAAACAGGCGGAAAGGGAACTCCAGGCCTGCAAGAGAGATCTCGAGAGGCAGGTGGACAGGCGGATGGCGGAACTTCAGGAAAGGGAGAAGGAATTGAAGCAGAAGTCCCGATACCTGGAGGAGGCGAACACGGCTTTGAGAGTTCTCCTGAGTCAGCGGGAGAAGGACACCCGGGAAGTCCAGGAAGCGGTCCTGAATAATGTCAGGGAACTCATACTGCCCCACGTGGAGAAGCTGAAGTTCAGTGCCATGGACGGGGGAGGGCGGAAGATGTATCTCGACATCATTGAAAAGAATCTCGAGACCATTGTTTCACCTTGCATCACGTTGCTGAAAAGAATGAATACCCGCCTGACGCCTCAGGAAATCCAGGTGGCGAACATGGTGAAGCAGGGTCATTCCTCGAAGACCATTGCCGGCCTTCTGAATCTTTCCACGCGGACCGTGGATTGCCACAGAGCCAATATCAGGAAAAAGCTCGGCATCGGGAATAAGAAAGCCAATCTGAGAACCCGTCTGAGTACTCTGGACGACCGAACCCCCTGACGGCAGAGATCAGGGTTTAGCGTGGGAAAGGGAGTCGGCATGGCCGCGTAAAAAAAGGGCCGGTGCTGTCATGCCGGCCCCTTGATTTTTCCTGGTGGAGCTGAGGGGAGTCGAACCCCTGGCCTCTTGAATGCCATTCAAGCGCTCTCCCAACTGAGCTACAGCCCCAAAATTTCAAAACAACAGGTGGCTAACTAACACATGAAATCAAGGATTGTCAATACATTTTTCTTGACATTTCATCGGTCCGTGAAGATAATCCGAAACCGTGCCGGAGTGGTGAAACTGGTAGACGCAGGGGACTCAAAATCCCCCGGGCCTTGCGCTCATGAGAGTTCGATTCTCTCCTCCGGCACCAACTTTCCGAAGGGTCACGAAAAAAGAGAAAAAAAGGTTGTAAGCAGAAAAAAGGCAGAAAAATGATAAGGCCACCTTCGTGAGACGGCTTTTTTCTTTCAATTAGAACATCCGTTCTGTTCCTTTTGCCCCATTTATCCCTCAGCCGGATCATAAAACCAGGCCGTCGCGCTAAACCATCTGTCACATTGACGGACGGTTGTCCTTTGTGTTCCCTTTCCATAATTTTCCACATTTTCCCCTGGAGAAAAGCGACTTGGGCCGGGACGGTGTTCTCCGAAACAAGTGTGTCATTTTGGCCCCTTATTTCGATATGTTTCATTCCACCGCCTCGGCGAACTGGCCATCCCGCTTGATGGTGGCCGGGGAGACGCCGTGCTGCTTGGCGAGGACATTGCCGGTATGCAACTTCGGATCATTTTGATCTAAAGTGAGGTCTGTTCTAGCCCCCTGTCTTTTTGTCCTGTTGTACCGTCTCCCTCTAAGCAGGCTTGCCTGGTCCGGGTTCAGGTTCCTCCGGCCGAGTTGGTTGGCGTCGATCCAGTCGGCGGCGGACTCCCGGTCCGGCAGGCCGATCTTCTTTGTCCTGTATGTGATATTCAGCCGGTCGCAGATCTCCAGGCGGTCTTGATGCGGTAAGCTTTAACTCAGATTTTGCCAGAAAAAGTGGACCTGCCAAAGATTACGAAATCCGAACAGGCCACCGCAGACCACATTATCCGTAATATGTGGTATTCACCAAGGGAAGGTTCAATCGGACGAGGGAAGAAGGGATAACGGTCCTTTTACTTGACATTTGCAGACACAACCCATAAAAAAATTACGTGTATTGATCGATATTGTCAAGAAAGACCACTCATGATTCCACATAATACTTGACATATTGAATCAAAACACGTAAATAAATTACGTGTTACGCTAATAAACGTCAAGGGCGATCCGATGAAACTCGAACATTTCTTCAACAAACATCCGGTCTTTACGGGTGATGAGGTTTCTGCCTTCCTCGCTTCCGAAGGTCCGCGCAATTCCCGGACGCAGGAGGCCCTCCTCCTCTATCACGTGAAGACGGGCCGGCTGGTCCGGGTGCGCCGCGGCCTCTATGCCGTCGTTCTGTCTGGGGCTTCCGCTGAGTCCTATCCCGTCGATCCATTTCTCCTTGCCTCTCGGATGACGAAGGACGCTGTTCTGGCCTACCATACGGCCCTGGAGTTCCACGGCAAGGCCTATTCGGTCTACGAGCACTTCACCTATCTTGCCGCCGCCCCTGCGCGCCTCGTCACCTTCCGGTCTCAACAGTTCAAGGGGGTCCGGTTTCCCCGGGCACTAACGCCCCAGGTCGGCGCATCCTTCGACGTGGTCAAGGCCGATCGCGCGGGTATGGAGGTTCGAGTGACGGGTCTGGAGAGGACCTTCGTGGATGTCCTTACCCGGCCAGACCTCACGGGGAGCTGGGAGGAAATATGGCGCTCCCTGGAGTCTGTGGAGTTTTTCGATCTCGATAAGGTGCTCGCCTACGTTCAGCACCTGGGCAATGCCACAGCCGCGGCGAAGGTCGGCTTCTTCCTGGAGCAACACCGGGAAGCCCTGATGGTCGACGAGGCACACCTGAAGGCCTTCCGCGAGCTCCGGCCGCAGCGACCCCATTACATGGAGCGCAGCCGGCGGAACTCGGGCCGCTTCGTGACCGCCTGGAACCTCGTCGTTCCCCAAGAGGTATACGATAGATCCTGGGAGGAACCTGCATGAAGATATCCCCCGAAACGCTCGCCGTCCAGGCGGAGGCCACCGGCTTTCGCCCGGACATGCTGGAGAAAGTCGCGCTTCTGCTGCAACTGCTTGACGCTATCCGCAGCCATCCCTTTCTGAAGGACAAACTGGTTCTCAAGGGCGGCACGGCCCTGAACATTTTCATATTTGATGTACCCCGCCTTTCGGTGGACATCGATCTCAATTACGTGGGTGCGGCGGACCGGGAAACGATGCTCGTGGAACGACCCAAGGTCGAGGAGGCCCTGCAGGCGGTCTTTGCCCGGGAAGGATACACGGTCCGGCGTGTTCCGACGGAGCCATGCGGGCGGCAAATGGCAGCTCCGTTATCCAAGCGCCGCTGGCCAGGGAGGCAATCTGGAGGTGGATGTCAATTGTGATTTGACAAATGGTTTGAGACTAAATTAGGACGGGTTTTTTCAGGCAAAAGTGGCGTTTTTGGCGGGAAGAGTCGAGTCTTTTCAGGCAGATCCGGGTTGGGATAATTAATGGGACGGGAAAAACTTAGGTTTGAGACCAAACTGTGGATAACTTCACTTATCAACAGCATTTAACTAATGGTTTGAGACCAAAATCAATTTTGTTCCTTTTTAAAATTTACGCCGAAAATGTCTAAATATAGGGTCAGAAATAGACTTATTAAAAAACCTCTTTTCACTCCTTCTTATCACCCTTCGGAGCCTTCCTTTTAATGTCATCGACCGTCTGCTTAACCTCTCCCTTTTTCATGAATCTTTCGTGCTCCTTATGAGTTTTTCCGGCAACTTCTTTGAGATATTTGTTAATAGATGCAAGCCCTTGCATCGGCTCGTTGCCTTTTAAATAACGTTCGAACATCATGTATTTTGCATTTTCAGGGGCATTTGTGCTCTTAATTTCATACGTAACTGACTTGTTTATATCATAAAATCCAAGAACAACATTCTTGATACTATTTTTAATATTCTCTGAATCTATATCGTATCTTGGCGAAAATTGATAACTGAGGCTGATAATCGCTGCCTTTTCCTGGGGGCTGAGTTTGTCTTTAACGGATTCAAGGTGTTCTTCGAGTGCCTCCACAATGAAGTAAACTAATTTAGCACTGATTTTGTCCTCTTCACCCTGCATCATCGGATTAGCACCCGTAGTCAACCACTCAAGGGTTACACCTACGGCGTTTGCAAGGTTGATTAATTTTCTTCTCGTTGGATCTGCTTTACCGGTAAGATAATCTCTGATGACTTGAGCAGACACACCAGAAAGCCTGGATAGCTCCTTCATGCTGCCAACGATACCAATAATTACTCTTATCCGTTCACAAAAAGCTACATCCACTGCTTTATCTCTCATAAAATAATCCATTTAAGTGAAAAGAAAAAGCGTTGACAAAGACGATATATCGTGTTATTCTTCCTACCATGGACACAAAAAATAATCAAAAAAAAGTTTATCCAGTCTGGGAGTACGTCAAAATAGCCCTTCGTCTCAAGGGGTTATCGATAAGCGCCCTTGCGCGTAAACACGGAGTAACAAGGGCAACCATCCTTTATGTCAAAAAAAGACCCTGTCCAAAATATGAAAAGACCCTTGCTGATGCTGTTGGCGCACGTCCCGAGGATATGTGGCCTGATCGGTACGGGGAAGATGGTTTGCCTATTGGCATAAGCTCCATCTACAGACCAAAAGAGTTTGGAGAAGAGCGTAGCAGACAATTTTCTGGATGTAAACGGAAAAATAAACGCCGAATTCGAGAACTGAAAAAAGGTGATTAACAAAGATCAAGCTATTGAAACAGCACATGGGTGCACGGAGTAAAGAATGGGTGCGATAAAAGAAAACCTTACTATCTTGAAGTCCATGCAGAGAGATATATCCGAAATAAAAGAGATTGTTTCTCACCCTTCAAAAAGTAAATTACCCTTGCCTTCGGGTTATAACCCAATGGGGAAGAGGCGGCATTTCAGCCAAAGCTTGAGAGGCGGTCTCTTGGACCCGGAGATTCGCTCTGTTATTGTGCGTCTGAGGATAGAAGGGAAGCGATTCAAGGACATCACTTCTTTCATTCGAGAAAACTGGCCAGGACAGCCGGAAAAGTGGGTTTCAAAATCAACGTGCCATCGTTTTTGGCAAAATGTGAGAGCGGGGCGCTTGCGCGAGCATGGCATTGAACCACCTGTTGACTTATAGGAACCTGTCGTGAACGATTATTCTCAACAGATTTCCTCATCCCCTATATCCGGCCATATGGCGGCTTTGAATTGTCTGAAAGACCTTAAGCCACAAGAGGACATAAGGGTTAACGCAAAAGAACTTGGTCTCGCAAAATTCGCGCAGCTTCCAGAGGCCCGGAAACGTGAAGCCATAGCTCGTCAAATGATACTGGATCGCATGAATTCCTTCATTAAGGCGGGAGGTTTTAAAAGAAACAAAGGCATAAGCCTCTTCTGCAAGATGTACAATGGTGAAAAAATCGATCTTCCCGAAGGAACAAGGAAAACGCTGAGCAACATCAGAAAACTTTACCGAGCCACCTTGTTCCGATGGGAAGCAGCCTACCGGGAACGCGGTCTTTTTGGTCTGGCAAGTTCATACGGTCACAGAAAAGGGGCAACAAAGCTGACTGATGAACAAAAGAAATTTGTTATATCCCTGATTGTCGAACACCCGGACGTTTTAATTCCGACGATCAGGGCCGCTCTTGAAGCGAGATTTGTTCCGCAAGGTATCTCCGTTCCCGCTTCGCATGTAGTCCGGAGTTTTGTAAAGAAATATCGTCGGGATAATAAAAGCCTTCTTCTGTTCATGAAGAACCCCGATGCCTGGAAATCCAAATATCAATTTGCTGTCGGAAACGCCTCTGAAAACATTATCCGATTGAATCAACTATGGGAAACCGACGCGACACCGGCAGACGTGATGCTCTCTGATGGCCGTCATACTGTCATAGCAAACATCGATGTATTTTCACGGAAGGCAAAAATCATAGTTACGCCCACGTCAAAGGCTCAGGCCATCGGAATGTTGTTCCGCCGGTGCATCATTGACTGGGGGGTGCCCGAAATTCTGCGGTCCGATAATGGTAAAGACTTCACTTCGCACCACATCGAAAGTGTCTTAGAAGCCTTGGAGGTCGAGCAAGATCTCTGTCCGCCATTTACTCCGGAGGCCAAACCACACATAGAACGGTTCATTCATACATTTTCACATGGAATTGTTGAACTTCTTCCGGGATTTCTCGGACACAATGTAGCGGAACGCAAGAACATTGAGGCTCGGAAAAGCTTTGCACAACGGTTCATGAAAAAAGGTGCGGTTGTTGAGATTAAACTTACCGCACTAGAGTTTCAAGAGATTTGTGACCGCTGGCTTACAGCGTTTTACATGCAAAACCCTCACAGCGGACTTGGTGGAAAGACGCCGGAAGAAGTCGGTAGATCATGGACTGATCCGGTCAGAAGGATAAATGATGAACGGGCGCTGGATGTGCTTCTGTGCCCCGCCGCAGAGGATGGAGGATGGCGGGTTGTCGGCAAGAAGGGCGTAAGGGCGGAACGGCGAGTCTATGTCAGTACGGCTATGGCTGGCCACGAAGGACATCGGGTGAAAGTCCTGCTTGATTACACTGATTTAGGAAAGGCTTTTATCTTCGAAGAGAACGGGGCATTCCTTTGCATGGCAACATGTCCCGATTGGTCCGGGATCAGTGCTCAGGATAAAGCCTGTTATTTAAGAAATGCTCAGAAAAAACTCATTTCCGAAAAACGTAGAGAGCTTAAACAGGTTGCCAAGGAACAACGAATCGGGATCGTCCCTGAGCAAATTTTATCCTACCGTGAATCTCTGATCGAAAATATTAAAGAAATTCCCCGAAAAACTGAAACATACACCACATCAGCCATACAGGAAGCCATTCTTGCGGCAGACCAACGGGACGGCATTGTCAATAAGGAAGCCCTGGCCGGACCTCTCGCTATTCCTCCGGAAGTGATTGCCTATGAGGAGGAACAAAAAAAGGTCGTAAACCTCCAACAGAAACGCCGGGAAAAGCAAATGCTGGCCGATAATTGGGGGATCTATACCTGGATTCTTGACTGCACCAAGGAAAAAAACGCTACAGACCTTCAGAAACAATGGAAAAAGGAATACGAAAATTGGCAGGACAGCGGGATGAGAAAGCCTTTTTCCAGCAGCATAAGTTTGGAATCCCTGACGGGTGAAACAGAAACGGGGGGGGTGTTATGAGATACGAGCTGGCAAAAACAAAGAATGTTCGAAACTTCTACGCAGTGATGGGCGACTTGCTGAACCGGCCTTGCGGGGTGGAGGGAATGGGTATCCTGTGGGGTGAACCGGGCGAGGGGAAAAGCACTGTTGTGGCCCATGCTGCCAATCAAGTGAACGGGATCTGCATCCGGGCGCGGCGAAGTTGGACCATGACAAGCCTTCTTGAAAGCATAATCACGGAACTCAATGGCATTCCTACCCGACGCCGGTCAGTCATGGAGGCTTGGATTGAACTGCGACTCATGGAGGACAAGGAACAACGGATCATCTTTGTTGATGAGGCCGATTATCTCTTTAATTCAAGGGACATGCTGGATGTTCTCCGGGATATTTACGACCAAACCGGCACCCCTATCGTGCTGATCGGCATGGAACATATCGCCAAGCGCATTCAAGAAAATGGGAGGCTGGCCAGGCGGATCACGTCATGGGTGGAATTTAAGGGAATTGACCTTGAAGATGCCCATATTGTGGCAGATACACTTTGCGAAGTCCGCGTATCAGATGATCTGATTGCGCATCTTCACAGGGAAGCGAAGGCAAATATCGGTCGAATTGTAGTCGGTCTGTCTCGTATCGAACGGGTGGGGCTCGCATCCGGCGTGGAAACGGTTTCTCTGTCGGATTGGAAAGATCGGCCGCTTTTCTTCGATCAGCCGAATTTCCGAAAAAGAAAGGGTCTGTGAACGATGGCCGGGAAAAAGGGGCAGCCTCATCCTGTTCGAATGCGGACAGAACGACAAAAGATGTGGCAGACGATGCGCCTAAAGGCGCGTGGTTTTTCCCTACCCGACTTATTGATAACAGTTCCGGGGGCAAAAAGATCGAATGCAAAAAAGTTCATTACCAAGTTGGAACGGCACGGGATCATTTATAAAGTGGGTCCATCGGGCAACGGGCAGCCTGGCGTTTTTCAGACATACCGCCTTGCACATGATACGGGGCCGATTCCTCCGGCCGTTTGTCCTATTTGCGGTTTGAGGCTGACGGATGAGTGTAAAGGGTAAGGCATGAGTACCGTTAACAGAAAAATCGGGAATCGGGAAAAGGCCGTCATTCATATTGCAAAAGCACAAATCGGCATGACGGAAACGGAATATCGAGCAGCCTTGAACGCTGTCGGTGCCGCTACTTCAAAGGATCTGACATTTTATCAATTTGATAAACTTATGAAAAACTTCAAGGCCAATGGTTTTCAACCAACCGGCAAGAAACAAGATCAGGTTAGGACGCAGACAGCTGTTTGGGACAAGCTTCCGATGCTCAAAAAGATAGCTGCACAGTTGAACTCAATGAACCTACACTTGAACTACGCTGACGGGATAGCTCAGCGCATGTTCAATATTGATGCTGTTTCCTGGTGCACTCCGGCTCAGCTTCATAAAGTCGTGGCAGCGCTGGAATACAGAAGAAAAAAGCATATCGGGAATAGCCGGTTAGGGTTCTAAGGTGAATAACTTTACACAGGAGGAAGAGCCAATGGATAAGGCATTTTCAAGGGGCAATGAACACCGTGCGGAGGAAATGCTGCGATGGTCAAAACATATTCAAGCACTTGGATATATTTTAACCTTCTTTGCGGAAGATGAAGGTGAAGGCCCAGATGCCTTTGGAATTGCAGGAGAATGCATCGGGGAAATTATTCAGGATTATGGAAGGGCGATTGAGAACTCAGTTGAAACAGCCTTTCATGCCTTGTCTGAATTTTACGAAAATGGCGAAGACTCTCTTGTGTCGGAGATGAAAAGAAAGCTCAAACATGCATCTCATCCATGCCCTAATTCACTTACCTTCATTTCTGAATGTTTGAAAAAGACGGATATGGCCCTTGCGGAAAGTAAGGTTCTTTTTGAAATCAGGGCGGAATTTCTGAAAAAGAAAAAAGAGATGGAAAAAAGCATGGGGATCGAAGAGACGAAAAAAGCTGTTGGGTTGGGATGAGGTGAGGGACGATGACCGGAACGGCTCATGCTCCGGTGTGCCGGGGCTGTCTGACAGGATGCCCCGCCGCCCTGGTCACTCCCTTGTGGCAAAGAATGACCGGCATGGCTCACATGCCGGTCGCCCATGACTGTTCAGGCCAGGGTGAGCCCCCCTACGTCACGGTGCTTTAGAGATATAGAGCTGATAGATTGAGACCCCAAAACTTGAAATAAATTTAGCATGATGAAATAAGAAAAGCAAATCCCCGGATAGGTTGGCCACTGAAAAGGCGGTACCCCCTGCCGCCCCTCCGGGGAATAAACAACAGACCAGGGGCGTAAGCAAGGGGATTGCGGAAATGATTAATATTAGCGCAATCCCCTTTTTTGTGGAGATCCTTAAATGATCATAAGAGTTTTGACGCGAGGGAGATCAGGGAAAGGGCCAAGCGGAGAAACCGTCACGGCCACAGATGGAATCATTGGCAAAATGGTTAATGTATATGACAGCAAATATCATGAAGCCCCTTTAGCCATTGGAAAACCAAAACACAACAGCCCCGCTTATGGATGGGTTAAGAACCTTTACAAGATGGGTGATGGCCTTTATGCAAAGCTTCATGGGCTTCACGACGGATTCGAGGCAGGGTTGAGGAGCGGGGTACACGAGGTTCAAAATACCTCTTTCTATCCTGACTATACACTTAGGGGCGTGTCTTTCTCCGGTCCAGAATATGAAATCATTGGCTTACCGGGTATTTTCGGGGATTCAGGCCCGATATATTGTTTTGACTGTTTAAAAGAAGCATCTCATCAAGGAGGTGAAGCGCAAATGATTGACAATGACGATCCAAGAGTTAAGGCGTTTCTGGAGCTTGGGAATAAAATCTTCTTCAGTGGAAAAAAGGGAAAATGGTGGGAGGAGGAAAAGGAAGCGCCAAAAACGGCTGGCGGAAAATTAAATGAGATTGCCAAGGAGATCCTTAACAATCCCCCAAAACACGATGAACACGGGAGGATGTATTGGGGTGAGTTCAATTACACACGAGCCTTTGAAGTGGCCTGTCAACGAAATCCCGATCTGGCAGACGCATATTTCAGTGAAATCGAGGAAACCAGGTACAGAGCCACTCATGAAACACATCTAATGAGTATGGGAGGAGGTAAGAAAAAATGATCACGAGCGATTTTGAAATTAAAAACATCCGGGCTAAAGACAAAGCAAGGCTACGGGAAATCACTTCAAAACTGGAAGATGCAAGGACCCGTGAAGTGGATCGGCATGATAAACGCATTCAGGAACTGTCTCAAAGGGCGGTCTTCCTGCATGAAGAAAAAGAAGCCCTTCTGCGGTCTCCCATGTCGAAAAGTGAACTTCTGGAATACGCGAAGAACTCTCTGCGTTCACAAAAAAAAGGAAGCTGTGGCATTCCTTGAAAAACACCTCAAAAATTGCCAGGAGGGGCATGATACCCCCTTTAATGCAACGGCAATGAGGTTCCAGTTTTCGGAAGATAAAGCCTGGAGAATTGTTCACCTTTTCATAAGTGAAGAGCTTATTGATAAAATGGTGAGCGGACTGGAAGAAATCGGCATGCCAAAAGCGGAACGAGACGCCCGCATTTTGGCCATCGATCAGGAACTTGAAGAATTACGCAAATCTATTGATTAACATGGAATGATTTCTTGTTGTTCAAAGGGGCGGGGTTTTTTTGATAGCCGACCATCGGCGGCTATCTCACCTCAACTTTTCCCCGCCCCTTTTCTTAAAAAAACCGGTGTTTTCTATGACCGTTGATAAATGAATGAACATCAACTGACAGGCAGAGGCTGATATTGCATTGTTGAGTAAATACTTAACTATCATGGGGGGCAGGACTTTTTTAGCCGACCATCGGCGGCTAGACCTCCTTATTCCTGCCCCCTACCCAACTAATATTAAGGGTCTGAAAATATCTATATGAGACATATAAGGGGGTCTTCTATAACAATTTAAAGGTGAGTCAGTAGTCGATTGAAGCGGTTTTAATCCTCACGTTTTTGATCAGGCATCAAAAGCGAGTGGATTTTTGCGTTTCATTTATATTTTATAGTTATCAACAGGTTATCAACAGGCATAGTCGTTTAGTCTCAAACCATTTGTCAAATGGTCTCAAACCATTTGTCAAATTACATCAATTTCATGTTCCGGATCCCCCTGTGGCCGGTGCAGAATATGGATTCACGCCCAGTAGGCATCTGGCAGGCCGTCGGGATTCAGGTGGTGGACGTCCACGAGCTCGCGGCGGGCAAACTCTCGGCCTTGCTCTCGCGACGACAGGCGAGGGATCTGTTCGATTGCAGTAATCTCTTCCGTATGGGCGGCCTCGATCGGGACCGGCTGCGCCTGGCCTTTGTTGTTTACGGAGCCATGAGCCGAAAGGACTGGCGAACCATTGCACTGGCGGATGTGGATGTCGATACCGCCGATCTGGAACAACGGCTGATCCCCACGCTGCGAGCAGCAGGCATCGAAAAGATCCGGAAGGATCGCTTCGGCAAAGGCCTTGTCGAGGACTGCCGCAATCTTCTTTCCAGCCTGCTGCCCTTCACCGCGCAGGAGCAGGAATTTCTCGACCGGATGCTGGACAGGGGAGAGATCGCACCTGCGCTGCTGACCGGCGATGAGGCCCTGCAGGACAGCATCCGGCGCCATCCGCTTCTGGAGTGGAAAGCCGTAAATGTGAGAGGCCACAAAAAGGGTCACTGAAAATCTGGTTCCGATAAAATGGATCACTCGACCAAAGCAACACATTTCGTTACTTTCGGAGAGCGATCAAGATCTTCTTTCCAATACCGGAATGTTCACTACCATTCAATTTTACAGAGGAATATCAAAAAATTGGTTTGACGGATGTTTGTTGGATGATGTATGCGTCCTTAGGACGCATACATCATCCAACAAATCCTATTTAGGTCGGATATTGTGCCCTCCCATGGCACGCCTTGCAGTTTCAACATCACTTTCCCCATCACAAAGCCCCTTCACAGATAAAGGATGCTCCATTGAATGCCATTAAGCCTCTTAAATGGTGCAGAGAATGGAATCCTGCCATTTTGAATCCCATCAATCACCTTGAAGGACATTAATCCTTGCCTGGCATTGCCAAGAAATGCCCGCCTTCTTTGCTTTTTGACAATGACAGCTTTTACCATCAGCCCTAACACAATTCCTCGTAATTCGGCCGGCAGATGATGGGGACGGGGAACAAAAAAGGGAGGGCAGATATGGAAAAAGCACAGAGCAGCGGCGGCCAGGCCAAATGGACCTTCATGGTCTACATGGCCGGAGATAACAATCTCGACGGCGCGGCCCTCCGGGACATCGAAGAGATGGCTCGGGCGGGCTCCACGAAGGACGTCAACATCCTGGTCCAGCTCGACCGGATCGAGGACAATCTCACCCGCCGCTTCCGGATCACCCAGGGCGGCGGGTTCAAGAAAGACTACATCGAAACTTTCGGCGACACCAACACCGGCGATCCGCAGATCCTCTATGAGTTCGTCAAATGAGCGGTGGACAATTATCCTGCCGACCGATACGCCCTCATCCTCTGGAACCACGGCAGCGGCTGGTGGGAGGATGCCAAGAGCAGGGTGGCAGGTCCTGCAGCGAAGAAACCGCGCCGTCGCCTTTTCCGGCAACTCGCCCGTGATCCCGTCCCGCAGGAACACGTCAATATTCCCGCCCCCCAGGAATACCGCAGCATCTGTTATGACGACACCTCCGGCGGCGACGCCCTGGACAACCGCGAGCTGAAGGTTGTCCTTGCCGGGATCTGTGCGCTCCTGGGACGGAAGATTGTCACCACCGATGATAAAAGTTTTCTGAACACCGGGATAAAAAGTCCCCCGTGTTGAAAAAAAGGGTATACCTTCAGAGTAGTTCCAATACCTGGAGGTGCCCGATGATCAACAAGGAGGACTGGTTTATGATTGAAGCACAGATTGAGAAGGGTGTCTATCAGAAAGACATAGCGGAGACGCTGGGGGTTCATCCGAAGACCGTGAGCCGTGCCTTGAAGAGAAGAGGACCGCCGTCGGGGAAGCGCCCTTCGGCCCGGAAGAGCAAGCTGGATCCGTTCAAAAGTTACCTCCTCTCCTACAAAGGGAAAGACGAGACGGTCACCCAATCCGCCCTTGATGTGAGCTGGATCGGGGAGATGACGGCCAAGGTCGATGCCCTGTCGGCAAGCCTTCTTGCCGCCCTCGATACTGACTCCAAACTCATTGAGGCTGCCTGGCGTCGAAGCCCCCGGTTCTACGACGACAACTACATCGATCTGGCCTGCTTCACCAAAAATCTACGGAAAAAGGCCGATGCCGAACTCCAGGCCAAGGTGGTCGATCTCATTGCTACGCTGAAGGCCGGGAAAGGGAGGGCCATCCTTTGTCAAGGGAAGATCGGCCGAGAGGTCCGGGGAACATGCGGCCTGTCCATCTACTTCCCGGGCGACCGGATCAACCTCGCTTACCGGACTCTCGATTTAAGCAGAGACTGCAAGTGGATCGCGTTTCTGGAAAGGTATCGGTCGTAACCGCCGCAGCCCGCGAGAGGGTCCAGCGAGGTGTTGAGGTAACGGTAACAAGGAAGGGAGGTGACTCGAAACCATGAGCGACGGGCAGGATAGGGGAATCGACCGGTACACGCAGCTCCTCCTGGAGAGCATTGCAAAGCTCTCCGGCGAGACGGAGGAGCTCAACCATCGGTACGCCGCTCTCGACAAGACGATCTGCCTCCTGAAGCAGGCATGCGAGGCCAGCCTCCAAGCCGACCGGCAAGTGATGGGCGATCTCCTCGTCCAGGTCCGGCGGATCACTGTCATCGTCGAGGACCTCGCCTGCCGGGAACACGCCAGTCGGATCCGGGAGTTCCAGGGCCGGATCGCCGCCCTGGAGGCGTACGTCACCCCGTCGAAGTGGGCGGTGCGTTTCATCGGCGCGTTCTTCCAGAAGAACGGCTGGATTTTCGGCGCCCTGATCATCGGCTCGATCGGCTACGCGATCTATCTCGTGGCCGTGAGGATCATACAACCCTAAACAAAAAAAGAGGAACCAAACCATGGCAAAAGCAACAAGCAGAGTGGGAAAGAAGGATCTGATCAGCAACGTCGCCGGGGCTGCGGAGCTGACCAAGGAGAACGCCAAGAAGATGGTCAACACCGTCCTGGAGGGGATTTTCACCATCCTGAAGCAGTCGGGGAAGCTCCAGTTGGTCAACTTTGGGACCTTTACCGTCAAGAAGACGAAGGAGCGGTAGGGGATCAACCCCAAGACCCAGGAGCCGATCACCATTCCCGCGGGCTACCGGATGGGCTTCAAGGTCTCCAATAGCTGGAAGGAGGGGATGAAGCCGAAGAGCAAGGTCTCCGCGCCCAAGGATGTCCCGAAGGCCAAAGCGGTGGCCAAGGGGAAAAAGAAGTAAACCAATAGCCCGGAGAGGCTATCGGAAAAAGCGCCCGCCACACTGCATTTTTGGTGTGGCGGGCTTAACCTTTGGCGGGGTTTTGATCCCGCACTTTGCAGGATAGGCAAGCCCCTCCTCCCTGTATCCCTCTCCGTCGTCGGCGGCGCCGGCCATTTCCGCTGCCCCATGGACCGGCACCGCCCTTGCTTTTCCTCGCGCGGTGTTTTCTTTTCCGGCCGCAGGTTTTTAGCCTACCCGCTCGGTTGGCGCCGCGTGTTCGTTCCAGGGATCTGCGGGGAAGGCGGCCAGCGTTGCAGTCGCCGGGGTCGCGCCGCGGCGTCGCTCTCTGCCGGCTTGGTGCACCGCCTGCCGCGCAGTTATCCCCCGCCCTCCCCCGCGGGTGCCATCGTCCGTCGGGGCCGGGCTTCGCTCCGCCCCTCCGGCTGCTTGGCATCCGTGACCGTCCGGTCGGGCGCTACATTTCCAATAATAACGCTAAAAGCATAACTGCGGCGATCAAAAAGAAAAACATTTATAATTGGAGAGCGCGGTCATTTTTACACCCTTTTTCTTGACAATGGCGGGGAAGTCTATAAACAGGCGCTGGAAAAAGCGATTTCCGTGCAGTAATCTTGCAGTAGCATTGCAGTAATTTGGTGCAAAAAAGGGGTATTTTAGGGGATAAATCGTGAGATAGCGGGAGAGGCAATAAGAGGCCCAATTTATTGATCTCGCGAGGTTATTTAATTTTATCGCTGTCTTGCCGATCCCAATGTTTGGGACTCAAAATCCCCCGGGCCTTGCGCTCATGAGAGTTCGATTCTCTCCTCCGGCACCATAGAAACAACAAAGGGTTAGCATTTCGCTGACCCTTTTCTTTTTGTGTCGTTCCTTTGTTTCTGGCT